>ERZ1370068.4519-contig-3588_pt1 | contig 32185 bp, 56 predicted proteins | sample MGYA00561227_ERZ1370068 | MGnify/ENA primary metagenome ERZ1370068 (study PRJEB38410, sample SAMEA6850437) | metagenome | study: Metagenomic assessment of the ecological functions of the soil: analysis of the soil microbiota associated with the...
GCTGACCAACTACGCGGCCGAAGTGTCGTTATCGTTGGGGCGCGAACATTCCGGCTGTCTTCCGTGGGCCGTGCGGTTCGGGCGTGCGTTCAGGTCCGTTTCACTCGATCAATGCCGAGGCGTTTTTCCCGGAACACGGCGGGACTGAAGATTGTCGAGCCGTCAACAGCCTACGACGCGAAGGGACTCATCAAGGCGGCGATCCGCGATCCGGATCCGGTGCTGTATTTCGAGCACAAGAAACTTTACCGCCTGCCGCGGCTGCGCGAAGAATCTACCCGCGGACGATTACATCGTTGGAGATGGCAAAGGCGCGCACGGCGCGTGAAGGTCGCGACCTGACCATCATCACTTTCGGCGCGATGGCTTTGACGGCGCTGGATGCCGCGGAAGAATCGAGAAGGAAGGACTGGACGTTGAGGTGATCGATCTTGCGCACCCTGGCGCCGATGGATAAGCCGGCGATTCTCGCGAGCGTCAAGAAGACCGAGCAAAGCAATCGTGCTGCATGAAGCGTCGCGCACCGGCGGCATTCGGCGGCGAGATTGCGGCCGACGCAGTGGAGGAAGCGTTTGAATGGCTTGACGCGCCGGTGCTGCGAGTAGCGTCTATCGATACGCCGGTTCCTTACTCGCCGCCGCTTGAAGATTACTATCTGCCGCAGACGAAGGATGTGTTGGATGCCGCGAGGAAGCTTACGGCGGCGTATTAGAGGATCTGATCCGGACGGTTCGTGAATCGAATCCTGTTCCGAAATCAAATCGAGATGCTAATGAAGTCAGGAGATCGAGGTGCAGTGCGGAGCGGACCGGCGCATCTGGCTGAAGTGCGCAGATCTCAACCGGTGGTTGGAGAATTTATGAGTACAGAAGTTGTAATGCCGCAGATGGGGTGAATCCATCGCGGAAGGAACGATTACGAAAGTGGCTGAAGCAGGTTGGCGACCGCGTCGAACGCGACGAGCCGCTGTTTGAGATTTCAACTGACAAGGTTGACGCGGAAATTCCCTCGCCCGCCGCCGGCAACTCTAACTGAGATCCGTTTCAAAGAAGGCGACACGGTTGAAATCAACACCACGGTCGCCGTTCTTGATGGCGGCGCAGCGGGCGGCCTGCGACAACTGAGGCTGCGTCAGAAGCCGACGCCTACAGTCGCTGAAGCTAAGCGCCGAAGCAACCAGCCCCAGTGAAGCCTGCTGATCTGCGCCGAAGCTACAGCGCAAGGTCGAAGCCGTCCGCGCGCCACTGGCGCTGAAGTCCAGCCAGCCGACAAAGCGGCGACGGCCCAACCGAGAACCTTCCAGCAGCGACTGACCCTGAAAGCACAGCCACAGCCAGCTTGAAAAGTTCGTCGACGTGAGAACGGTCGCGATAGCTGGCGACGTTGCGGAAGAACTGCGTCGCACCAAGTCGAGTCCACTGGTTCGCCGGATTGCCGAGGAGCACGGAGTCGATATCGCTGGACTCGAAGGCGACCGGGCATGAGCGGCCGCGTAACCAAGAACGACATCCTTAGCTTTATTGAGTCAGGCAGTCCCGCGCCTGCCGGAGCGAAGGCTGGTTCGGCGGCCGCGAGACCCGCGGCGGCGTCGTGTTCGCCGATTCAGCGAGCCGCGTGCGCCGGCGCTAAAACCGGCAGAAGGCGATCGGGTTGGAGCAGATGTCAGTCATGCGCAAGAAGATCGCGGAACACATGGTGCAATCGCGTCGCACCTCGGCGCACGTCACTACTGTTTACGAGATCGACATGACGCGCATCGCCAAGCTGCGTGAGCAGGAGAAGGATGCGTTCGCCGAACGAACCGGCACAAAGCTCAGCTTCATGCCGTTTATCTTTCAGGCAGTTAACAACGCGCTGCGCAAATTCCCGATCTTCAACGCTCAGGTTAGCGGCGATCAGATCATTTACAAACGCGACATCAATCTCGGCATGGCTGTGCGCTCTCGACTGGGGCCTGATCGTTCCCGTGATCAAACGCGCTGACGACCTTTCAATATCCGGTCTTGCCCGCGCGGCAAACGATCTGGCGGATCGCGCGCGAACGAAACAGTTGAAGCCTGATGAAGTTGGCGGCGGAACGTTTACCATTACCAATCCCGGCGTCTTTGGTGGTCTATTCGGCACGCCAATCATCAATCAGCCGCAACTCGCGATTCTCGGCGTAGGTAAAATCGAGAAGCGGACCAAGGTGTTAACCACGCCTGACGGCGACGACTACGTAGCGATCCGCTGGATGGCCTACTTTGCGCTGAGCTTCGATCATCGGGTGATCGACGGCGCTGACGCTGAACGCTTCCTGGCTTATCTAAAGAACAAGTTGGAAGCTGGATGAGTTTTCAATCTGAATCAGCAGATATTGAAGATGCTCGGACGTCTCTTCTAACTCGAAGCTTCTGAATCGCGGTGACAAGCTTTGTTGTTAGGTTTGTCACCGCGATTTGCTATTGACGTGCAGTTATTGCGATCGAGTGGCAATTGGATGATGAATGCGGCGAACGCCTGAAACGCTTGACTTAGCGTTTCGGCAGCGGGTCTAAGAAGTGTGACGATCGTTATTAGTACCAATCAAGAGAGACGGGCAACAATTCAGCGTGAATGTTCGTCAGAACTCTACAACGTCCCGAGCTCGCTAGTGTGAGCCCGACACTCTAAGCGAAAGAAGGAGAGATTATTCTATGGCAATCCCGAAGCTCAGAATGTTTTCCTCGCTCATGCTTGCAGCTTTCTTGTTAGTTTGTTCAGCGTCCGTCGCTTTCGCGCAGGACACAACAGCACCGCGCTGGCGCGCGCATCGGTCGCCAGCGGCGAGAAGATGAAAATTAAAGGTGTCGTGACGCGACGTGACTGCCGATACGTTCACAGTTCGCGACATACAACGGCGTGGACACCGTTGTCCGTCTCGACAACAGCACCAGCGTGAAGACCAAAGGTGGTTTCTATGCGCGGTGGTACAAACTATGCGCAGACACAGATTCTGCGCGGCCTGAACCTGGAGGTTGAAGGTCGGGGCAACGGATCAGGCGAGCTATTGGCTGACGAAGATCAGGTTCAACGATTCAGATCTTCGCGTAGCCCGCGCGGTTGAATCTCGCGCTGCTCCGCTCGAAGATCGCGCCACGACTACGGAAACGAAGCTCAGCCAGGTGGAACAGAACGCGCAGCGTCTCTCCGGACAACTGGATGAGCTCGCGGCTGTGGCCAACACTGCAAAGGGTGGCGCCAAGGCTGCACAGGAAACTGCTGACTCGGCAGTTGCGGGCGTGAATGCCACCAACGACCGCATCTCGGCGCTTGACGACTATGTGCCGCAACACGTTCTGGCGGTTAACTTCAAAACGGGCAGTGCGGTCTTGTCGGCCGACTCAAAGGCGAAACTTGATGAAATTGCGACCAAGGCGCTTAACGCCAAGGGTTATGTCGTTCGAGGTTTCCGGCTTTACCGATGCTACTGGCAGCGTCGCGAGAAATCGCGCAGTTGAGCCAGCGCCGCGCTGACAACGTGATTCGTTACCTGGTTGAGAATCATCAGATTCCGCTGCGACGCATTGTCACGCCGTACGGATTTGGCGAGATCGAATCCTGTCGCCGAAAATGATTCGCGCGAAGGCCGGGCACAGAATCGCCGCGTTGAAGTTGAAGTTACTGGTCAACAAGGGCCTGATCCAGGAGGCTCCGAAAATGACCACTTCAACTTCGAGGCGGCCAATAGCTAACGGGCTATTAGGCTATATTCAAACGCCAGGAATCATGCCGTCGGAAAAGTGTTAAGATGAGCAATTAAGCCAGCAACGGCGGAAAGAGGCGGGGCGACCCGCTCTGGATGCTAACTCTGGCGGCATGAGGAATGGTTTTATGAATAGCGAACGTGTGGGAAAACAATTGGGGACGGCACTGCTCTTTGCGGTGCTGTCTCTTTTGTGGTTTGATTTCCGCGGCTGGGCAAAAGTTATCGATATGCCTCCGCCGCCACCGCTGCCAACTCCCAAGCCAACACCTACTCCGCGCCACCTAAAGACAGTGACTTCGAAGTAATCAAGACGAGCTCGAATCTGGTTATGATCCCGGTATCAGTCACTGATTCAAAGGGCCAGCCGGTTCGCGGACTGCAAGCCACAGACTTCAGCATAAAAGAGGAAGGTCGTCCGCAGGAGATTGCGCAAATAGGCGATCCTGAAGAGGTGCCGCTCTCAATAGCCCTGCTCATCGATGTAAGTGGCAGCACGAACACTCGGTTTGATTTCGAAAAAGGCGGCGGCGGCACGTTTTCTCAAACAAGTGTTGAAGCCGGCTGATCGGGCCAGCGTTTTCATTATTGATAGAACTCCAGTCCTGGGAAAGGCGGGCGCCACCGCCGAAGAAGCCGCCAACGGATTGCTTTCACTGCAACCCGCTTCCGATAAAGGCCCGACGGCATTCTTCGATACGGTAGTCGAAGCCGCGCAATACCTGGCTACCAAGGCCCCGGCTCGTGACCGAAAAGTGATCCTGGTGATTTCAGACGGGGTAGATAACTTTAGCGAACGAATCAAGAAGGCGATCGGGACCACATTCCAGGAACAGGAATTCCGCCTCCCGCGGTGACGAGAGAAAGTTTACGACCGAGCTCTGATGAAGTTCAACGTGATGTGCAACGCGCGGACGCAGTCTTTTATTCCATTAATCCAGTGGCAACACAATGTATCTGAACGTTATAACTAAGCGGGGTCAGGACGGGTTGCAGCAGGTAGCCGAAGCCACTGGAGGAACTGCCTTTGTACCGGACCGCGAAGAAGATCTGGATAGTGTGTTTGCTCAAATAGCCGCCGAGCTCCGCGCCCAATACCTTTTGCAGTCACTATTCAAACTCGCAAGCGTTAGGCGTACAGTTTCGTCGCGTCGCAGTTACGATGCCCGCACACACTGAACTTCGCATACGCGCTCGCCAGGTGCTACTACCCAAAGGCAAAGTGAAAGTAAAAAGTAAAAAGTGATGAGTGATGAGTGATGAGTGGATTTACAGCACATGGGGCTATCCACTGATGACTCATCACTCATCACTCATCACTCTTCACTTTTCACCTTTCACTCTTCACTGTCTTTCCACATAGCAAGCAGCACATCCGTTAAGTGATTGACAACGTCGAGCAGCGCTCGGCCGGCCTTATCAAACTGGTTGGCAGCAGCCAGGTCTTCTGCCTTGGCGGCGCCCGCTGCTACTCCCGCGAGCTTTATGTAGTAGCGCTGCAACGCGGGTGTTGCCCGAAAATCGATCTCCAATTTGTCGAGCTCCGTCTTTTACGCTTCGAATGCTGGCTCGCACCGTGATCTTGTTCTGTTTGGCTTGCTCAATGATCGCTGCCGACGCTTCATTGCGGCTGGTTGCGTCGTCAACCGATTCGAGTCCTTTGGCCACTCCGCCAAGCAAATAGATGAACCGTGTCAGGGTCTTGATCTGGTCGGCTACGCGAGTTGCACCGGCACGCTCAGCTTCCCCGACCTTTGGCGCAGCGGCAGGGCTGAGTAGACCTGGTGGCCGTACGTTTACGCGCTTGAGCGAGTCCGGGAACGGGAGAGAGAAAAACCGTCATTATCAGTAGACTGATGATTCGTCGCACTTTTATGCTCCTGTGTGTTTTCGTTGGGGAACGATTATACCTGTCATGGATTCGAGTTACGAGTTCCCGGTTTCGAGTTAAGACACGAAAACGCCCAGGCGAAAACTGAACACGAAACCAGGCACTCGAAACTCTTTTCGTTCAGCTGCTGAGAATGACCCGACATCTTGCCACGCAGGTTGCATCAGTGAAAGAAAAAAGACTACAGGTGAAAAAGCTGGGCCGCCTCGAATATGTGGCGGCGCTTAAGCTGCAAAAGGAAACGGAGCTCGCCGTCAGAGATGGCCAGCAGCCTGATACGCTCCTGCTGCTTGAACATCCGCACACTTTGACGGTGGGCCGGCGTGGCGATAATGCCGGTATTTTGATGTCGCCGGAGCTGCTCGCGACTCGCGGCGTCACTGTCTTTGAAACAAATCGCGGTGGAAAGATTACCTATCACGGGCTGGGCCAGGCGGTAGTCGGTTATCCCATAATCAACCTCAGTCCGGAACGCGAGGATGTGCATCGCCACGTGCGCGATCTTGAAGAAGTGCTGATTCGAACGTTGGCAGACTTTGAGATTAGTGCCTTCCGACTCGAAGGCTTTACCGGTGTGCATACTTCGCGGGGGAAAGGTGGCGGCCATCGGCGTGCACATCGCTCGCTGGGTGACTACGCACGGTTTCGCGCTAAACGTGAATACTGATCTTAGTTACTTTAACTTGATTATTGCCTGCGACGGTGAACAGGTAACATCAATGGATGATCTGCTCGGCCACGAAGTGGATATAGGTGAAGTTGAAGATCGACTCGCCGCGCGGTTCGCGGAAGTATTTGAGATGGAAATGGAATTCGAGGTCAGGGACTCCCAACCAAATTGCAACCCAGCCTGCGGGAGCAGCGAAAGCATAAAGCCTGGGGTGGAGCGGAGCGAAGGCTTTACGCTATCACCTGCTCCGCAGGTTTGTTTCTCTGATCACTTGGTGTTCCTGGTGTCTTGGCGGTTAAACTTCACCGATGCTTACAATCGAAATGATCAAAAGCCGCGGCCCGAATACGCGGCGGCGTTCATCGCACGCCTGTTGTTACTTCACGTTCCTTTAATGAAGCAACCGGCAAAGAAGTCTTTTCAAGTGTGAAAACCTGCAGCGCGCCGGCGCCTTCAAGATTCGCGGGGCGACCAGCAAAATCCGGTCGCTAACCGAGGAAGAGAGAAACGTGGTGTGGCCGCATTCTCGTCGGGCAATCACGCGCAGGCGGTGGCCCTGGCGTCGCGCGAAGCAGGCGTTCGCGCCGTCATTGCGATGCCTGAGGATGCCCCGAAAGCCAAAGTTGCGGCGACGCAGGCTTATGGGGCTGAAATTGTTTTTATGATCGTCTCAAGCAGGACCGCGAAGAAGTGGCGATTGAGATTGCTGAACGAGACGGGCGCGTGATGGTGCCTGCCCACGACGACTATTTGATTCTTGCCGGAGCAAACACTCGTGGCCTGGAGTTAGTTGAAGAAGTTCCAGATCTCGATTGTTTGCTGGCGCCTTGCAGCGGTGGCGGACTATTCGCCGGCGTGAGCACTGCAGCTAAAGCGATGAATCCGCAGATTCGCTGTTTTTGCGGTGGAACCCGATACGGCCGACGACACACGTCAATCGTTTCTGAAGGGCGAACGCGTTACGATTCCACCGCCGCCGACGATTGCTGACGGTTTTGCGTGTTCAGTCGCCGGGTAAGCTGACGTTTCCGATATTGCAAAAGACTGCTGAAGACGTCTGACTGTGTCCGATCAGGAGATTATTGAGACGATAAAATTCTTTTTCTCTTCAGAATGAAGTTGCTGGTGGAGCCATCGGGCGCCGCGGCCGCGGCCGCCGGTATTTCAGCGGCAAACTGCCGCGAGACTACGAAGCGCGTGGGCGTAATTGTTTCCGGTGGAAATATCGACGCAGATCTGCTTCTCAGTTTTTACGAGAACCAGGGTTGCGAAGCAGGAGGGCGCGTGAACCTTTTTATTCCTGTTGCTTGACGCGCGCGTGATCCAGTGAGCCCGGTTCCCTGGGGCGCGCTGATCCTGCTGCTGGCAATCGATGTTTTGTTTTGGCGGTCGGCTTGGTCGCGGGACTTGTAGCGCCCTGTTGATCTGGTTCAAGCGTCGCCAAGGCGAAAGAGCTTGCGGCTTCTGTCCTAAGCGCTAATGCGAAGAGTCATCCGAGCAAGCCAAACCAACCCCAGGCATTAATCACTTCACCAATTCCGAAAGAAGCAAGGTTCGCAATGATGATGGCAGCGAAGTCGCGCCACATGGAAGCACTTTCCCAACTCTTCGTTCGTGCCGAATGCCAACCAGAACAGAGCGCACTCAGGCGACAGGCGCGAAAATTTCGGCTACCAGCAGATATAAACCTCGCTGTTCCGGCGCGAAGAGGAGTGGCAGAACGAGCGTCACGATCGGATAAGTGCAAGCGGTCAACCACACGCCAGCGAGAGTTTTCGGCCGAGTGGGTGACGGCGCGACAACCCTACACATAAGATTGGCGTCTCGATCAGAATTGTCAGTAGATAACCAAGGGGCAGGAAGCGCCAGAGTTCGTCAGGCGAGTAGGCACTAAGCAGTAGGCAGTAGGCAGCAGGCAATAGGTCCATCTTGTTTTTGACTGACCCTGACCACTGGCCACTCGCCTAGAGCATCTTCAACAAGAAAGGTTACTTCCGCCAGAACGTTGTGCGATGGCCACCGTGAAATAAACATCGCGAGTTGTTGCATAGTCGACTGAGAAGCCAAACCAAAGTATCAAGACGAGAAAAAGCCCAAGGGCCAGCGCGGTCGCGACCAGTTTGGGAAAGCCACGTGGATGACGCGCGACGGGCACTGTCTTTACACGCCAGATCGCCTCGCGCCTGCGCGTCTTAGCCAGCGGTGCAAGCAACGGCAGAGCGACCAGCCACACGCCATAATGCAACATCTCGAGAAACACGGTGAGCGGTGACCAGCGCGTGGCTGGAGACGTTAGGCAGTAGTTGAGCGCCGGCATGTTGCGTAATCCTCCAGAAGAGTCCGATTTGTCATCCGGGAGGGCCGCCGTTCGCGAGAGTTGCCAAAACATACCCACCAGCAGCAGTGGCAGTAGACACAAACACCGGCGATAAGTACGTAGCCAATCGGGACGCGTGCGGGCCAGGTGACGATCCAGGAACCATAACGCCACCAGCGGATGCAGGTAGACGATCCCGAGACTGAAGAATTCCGGCGCCAGCCAGTTAAGTGCACACAAGCCAAAGGCGACGGGCAGGGCCAACGACCAATTGCGTTTGAGTTTGTTCTTGCCCGCGCAACCAAACGAGCACACCAATCCAGAGCAACAACAGAGAGTTCCACGAAGCCAGCATCGTGGGCCACAAGTGATCGGGAAACAAGTTGAAGCTGTAGAGTACCGGCAGCGCGATATAACTGATGGTCAGAAAGCCGATGCCGCCAAAAGCAGTAAGAAAAAGTTTCGCGACTTCCTGAAGCGCACCGGCAAACGCATCAGGAAATAGCGCAACTCGAACCAGTTATGTGGACCGGCAAAGAAAAACCGTGACGACGGAAAATTGTAACGGCAACCAACTCGCGAGGAGCGCAGAGAAGCAGGCACACAGGATCAATGTGCCTGCGAACACTCTTAGGCTGAGCTGACGATTAGCGACGAGGGATGCGCGATCGGGGCGCCACCCTGCCAAGTCGATGTTTGCGGTTCGTTCCACTTATGTTCCGGCCTACTCTCAGTTGGGCTCTGATTGGCAGAATCAGTTGCATGCCGGACGAGCCAATGTCTCCATCCGGCACAATTTCAATGTCCAGTCCGCCTGACGTCGGCGCGCCCTTGGTCAGGTTCTGGGGCAATTTTTCCAGTAGTAAGAGCCTGGCGGGCCGGCATTAGCCTGAGCAATCATCGCTGCTGCACCAATCACTGCCGTGCCGAACAGCAGTGCCGCTACGGCCTTTGCCCTCGCGTCTGCATCGAGCGCGCCAGCCAAACACCCGCAAACGACAGCGATAGGAACATGAACACTCCGGCCATGATTGTTCGTGTCGAACTGCGTCTGATGCTTTGCGCCGTCGACTCATTTCCGTTTCCGAGCGCGGCACGTAGTTCCTGCAGACTGCTTTGCGAAATCTGCAGTTTTGCTTCCCAGGCTTTGTTATCGGGAACGACTACCAGCCGGGTATGCAGCACAAATTTGGGTAGCTCCGGCGAGGGGGATGGTTTTTCCTTTGGCTTCGCGATGTCGCCGTAAGCGGGTATTGCCAGAGCCAGCAGCAAACAGAGAGCGCCGAGACTAAAAACTGTTTCATGGGATGCCTCCGAGATTTGGGTCAAGCCGTATTGCTTGCCGGGTAGTGAATTGCCGCGCAGTATAACGCAGTTTGAAATCTGCAGCTCAAGTGATTGTCGAGACCAGTCAAGTGATTGCTGGGACCGCGGGCGTCCCGCCCGCAATGAGCGCGAAGCGCGAAAAACGTGATTGAGAGACAGCAACGATCCAAAATACCTGAGCGCCTGCGGCGCGTGGGCGGGCGGAACGCCCGCGGTCCCAGCACATCACTTGACCGGTTAGCCGCCGGTGTCTTATCCAATATCGCGATGTTAGAATGTTCAGTAGTCGTTAACTTGCATTGAACCCGAGGGGAAAAGCCTTGTCGCGCGAACTTACGGTAATCAGCAACAATCCGAAGCCACGTCAGCCAAAGCCTGAGTGGCTGAAGATTCGTTTGGGCGATCCGCAAACCAAAACAATGTCCTGAAGCTGATCGAGGGGTTGAACCTGCACACGGTTTGCCAGGAAGCACGCTGCCCAAATATTTTCGAATGCTGGTCTGACCGCACCGCAACCTTCATGCTTGGCGGCGATATTTGCACGCGTCATTGCGGCTTTTGCGCCGTTGGCAAGGAGAACCCGGCTCACTCGACACGGAAGAGCCGCGGCACGTCGCCGAAGCAGTGCAACAGCTCAACCTGGCCCACACGGTAATCACCTCGGTTAACCGTGACGATCTGCCGGACGGAGGCGCCGCACACTGGGCTGAAACTGTGCGACAAGTGCGCGCGCTCAATCCTGAATGCCGGATTGAAGTTTTGATACCTGACTTCAACGGCGATGAAGCTGCGCTAAACACGGTCCTGGATTCGCAGCCTGACGTCCTGAATCACAATACTGAAACAGTCGCCCGGCTCTACCGGCGCGTGCGCCCTGACGCTGGTTATGAGCAGTCGCTGACGCTGTTGCGGCGCGCGGGCGAGCGTCGCGATCTTGAAGCTCGCGGCATGAAGACCAAGAGCGGCATTATGGTTGGACTGGGAGAGACTTTTGATGAGGTCGTCGCCCTAATGAACGACTTGCGCTCAGTCTCTTGCGACATCATGACCATTGGCCAGTATCTTCAACCTCACGCTCGCCGGCTGCCGGTGGAACGTTATGTTACGCCGGAAGAGTTTACTCGTTGGCGCGATTTGGGAATGGCAATCGGATTCAAGCATGTCGAATCGAGTCCGCTGACCCGCTCCTCATATCACGCCCGTCAACAAGCCGAAGACCCGGTTGTCGAGGTGGCTTCCTAGCGGATCGCTGCATCAGAATCTTACTGGGCCGCTATTGCGCGGCCCTTTTCTTTGGGTGGGTATTGGATAGCCTGTGATTCAACGCTCAAAGAAGGCAAGTAGACGAGATGGTAATCGCGTTCTCCGTTATCTTTGTGGAATCGCGGCGAAAAATTCATGAAAGCAGTCATCTTCAACCAGCACGGTGGGCCGGAAGTATTGGAATACACCGACGCGCCGGATCCGACTATTAAAGCGAACGAAGTTTTGGTCGAAGTCAAAGCGTGCGCGCTCAACCACCTGGATATTTGGGCGCGCGGTGGATTGCCGGAATTGAGATTCCGCTCCCGCACATACTTGGCAACGACATCGCCGGCGTGGTGCGCGAAGTTGGCGCTTTAGTGTCGTGGGTGCGCACAGGCGATGAAGTGATGCTTCAGCCCGGAGTCTCCTGTGGCCACTGCGCCGAATGTCTGGCAGGCCGAGATAATCTTTGCCGCGAGTACGACATTCTGGGCTATGGCCGCGATGGCGGTTATGCCCAACTGGTCTCTGCTCCGGCCCAGAACGTTATTCCCAAACCCAGGAATCTGAGCTGGGAACAGGCAGCCGCGTTGCCGCTGGTAACCGTTACGGCCTGGCACATGCTGGTAACGCGCGCCGCAGTTAAGCCCGGCGAAGACGTGTTGGTCCACGCAGCCGGGAGTGGCGTTGGCTCCATCGGAATTCAGGTTGCGAAACTTCTCGGCGCGCGCGTAATCGCGACGGCGAGTTCAGATGAAAAACTTGCGAAAGCAAAGAGCTGGGCGCTGATGAGGTGGTGAACTACAGCCGCGAAGATTGGCCGAAAGAAATCAAGCGACTAACCAATAGAAAAGGAGTCGACGTAGTGTTCGAACACACGGGAGCTGCAACGTGGTCTGGTTCGGTCGCCTCGCTGAAGACGAATGGCCGACTGGTTACGTGTGGCGCCACCAGTGGATTCGCCGCGCAGACGGATCTTCGCCAGGTGTTCTACCGTCACTTAACAATTCTCGGATCATTCATGGGATCCAAGTCAGAGCTGCTCGAGGCCATTAAGTTCATTGAGAGCGGAGAGATTCGCGCCGTAGTCGATCAGACATTGCCACTCGCCGAAGCGCGGCGGGCACACGAATTAATGGAAGACCGAGCGCACTTTGGCAAGCTTGTGCTTGTGCCTTAAGATTACCAGTCATCGATCCCCAGACATCCGCAGATTACACAGATTCAAGACTGAGGCAAGACTAAGAGTTCATCCGTTTATCCCGGTTTGTCTTAATCTGTGTAGTGACCGGATGAGAGTTTGGGAGAACTCAATCTAAGAAAGAGTATTTGGAGAAATCTATGAACTCACGTCTACATTCTTCGCGTGCGGCGCTCGCACTCGCGCTGCTCGTCAGCATGTTAGCTTCGTCCCTCAGCGCTTTCGCCCAGACAGCCACTACGGCCCTGCCAAAAGGCATTGAGCACGTGACTTCCGTGGAGGGCATAAACGAGTACCGGCTGGCCAACGGGTTGCGCGTTCTCATGTTTCCAGATCAGAGCAAGCAAACCATTACAGTGAACATGACGTACCTGGTCGGCTCGGCCACTGAGAACTATGGCGAGACGGGCATGGCGCCACTTGCTCGAGCATATGGTCTTCAAAGGGAGTCCGAAGCATACGAACATTCCGCAGGAGTTGACTTCACACGGCTCGCGTCCCAATGGCTCGACGTGGTCTCGACCGCACCAACTATTTTGAGACCTTCGCCGCCACCGACGAAAACCTCAACTGGGCACTCGATCTGGAATCTGATCGCATGGTCAATTCCTTCATCGCCAGGAAAGACCTCGACAGCGAGATGACGGTCGTCCGTAACGAGTTTGAACTTGGTGAGAACAGCCCTTTCAGCGTTTTGCTCGAACGCTCGATGGCTGCGTCTTACATCTGGCATAACTACGGCAAGACCACCATCGCGCGCGCAGCGACATTGAAAAATGTGCCGATCGAGCGACTCCAGGCGTTCTACCATAATTACTATCAGCCGGATAACGCCGTGTTGCTCGTCGCCGGCAAGTTTGACGAACAGAAAACCCTCGGCTTGGTAGACAAGTACTTCTTCGCCGATTCCGCGGCCGACGCGCAACCTTGCAAAAATCTACACCGTCGAGCCGACTCAGGATGGTGAGCGCGCGGTGACGCTTGCGACGCACCGGCGATACCCAACTCGTGCAGGCCCTTTACCATGTTCCGGCCGGCTCGCATCCGGACCTTTGCGGCCATCGACATTATTTCGCAGATACTCGGCGACACACCTTCAGGTCGCTTGCACAAAGCGCTGGTCGAATCGAAGAAGGCGAGTTCAGTTTTTGGATTTGATTTTCAACTGGCATGACCCGACGCTAGCGATCTTTGGGGCGGAAGTTCGCCAGGGTGACTCACTCGATGCAGCTCGCGACACGTTGATCGCAACTATCGAAGGCATCACCGCGACGCCGCCGACCAAGGACGAGGTTGAACGGGCGCGCTCCCAGATATTGAAGAACATCGAGCTTGCCCTGAACAACTCGGACCGGATAGGTGTCACCCTGAGCGAGTTTATTGGTGCCGGCGATTGGCGTTTGTATTTCCTGCATCGCGATCGGCTGCGTAAGGTTACGCCTGAAGAGGTGACGCAGACGGCAGCGCGCTACTTCAAGCCGTCGAATCGCACCCTGGGAATGTTTATCCCCACGGCCAAACCTGACCGGGCCGAGATTCCAGCGACCCCGGATCTGGCGGCGGCGCTTAAAGATTACAAGGGCGATGCGACCGTGGCGGCAGGCGAAGCGTTTGATCCTTCACCCGCCAATATCGAAGCGCGCACCTATACGCAGCACAGCCGGCGGTCTCAAACTGGCGTTGCTCCAGAAGAAGACTCGCGGTGGCAAGGTGGTCGCGCAGATGACTCTTCGCTATGGTGACGAGAAGAGCTTGATGAACCGTGTCACTGCCGCACAACTCGCGGGAGGGATGTTAATGCGCGGCACCGCTAAACACACGCGTCAGCAGATACAAGACGAACTTGACCGCTTGAAGGCGCGCGCTAACGTATTCGGTGGGGCAACGCAGGCGGCGGTGACAATAGAAACAACGCGCGAGAATTTGCCGGCGGTAATGCGGTTGGTGGCAGAAATCCTGCGCGAGCCGGCCTTTCCAGCCAGCGAGTTTGAACTTCTCAAGCAGGAACAACTTGCCAATATCGAACAAAACAAGAGCGAGCCGACGCAGATCGCTTTCACGGCCTTTGGCCGCACGCTCAGTCCGTTCCCGAAAGGAGACGTGCGTTACATCACGACATCCGGAAGAGGACGTGGCAAATGTGAACGCGGTAACGCTCGATCAGGCGAAACAGTTTTATCAGGACTTCTACGGCGCCTCGAACGCAACGTCTCACTGTCATTGGCGACTTTGATAACGCCGAGATCAGCAAGCTTGCGGGCGGAGCTCTTTGGCAACTGGAAGAGTCCCAAACCCTTCGCGCGCGTACCGAGCGTCTACAAGGATGTTGCAGCCGTTAACCAGTCCTTCCCGACGCCGGACAAAGCCAATGCATTCTTTGTTGCCGGCCTCAATCTCAAGATACGCGACGACAATCCGGACTATCCGGCGCTGCTGCTTGGCAATTACATGCTGGGCGGTGGTTTCCTGAATTCGCGGCTCGCTGCCCGCATCCGGCAGAAAGAGGGATTGAGCTATGGTGTCGGTTCGGGAATCAACATCAGCGCGTTTGACGAATTCGGGCGTTTCACTGCTAACGCGATCTACGCGCCGCAGAACGTTGAAAAGCTCGAAGTCGCATTCAAGGAAGAGATCGCGCGCATGTTGAAGGGATGGCTTCACAGCCGAGGAGGTAGTGGCTGCCAAATCAGGGCTACCTGCAGTCGCGGCAGGTCAGCCGCGCACAGGACAACGAGTTGGCCGGCCGTTTGAACAACTACCTTTTCATCGGACGCACGCTCCAGTTTGACGCTGAGCTCGATGCCAAGCTCAGGCGTTGACGCCCGAACAGATCATTGCGGCAATGCGCCGGCACATCGATCCCACCAAGATAACAATCATTAAGGCTGGAGACTTTGGAAAAAAGCCGTAGAAGGCAGAAGGCAGTAGGCAGAAGGCAGAAGCAGAAAAAAAGGTTGATTAGCTTTCTGCCTTCTGCTTTTGCCTTCTGCCTTCTGTTACTTGCCCGTGTAGTCTTCCAACGTTGAAGCGTTTCTTGATCAGGTCTAGATTTCCTTTTCCCAAATCAAAGTTAGTTCCAGCGATTACCTTTTTCCCTCGTCGCTGGTGACCCAATCAACAACCTGGGGAGCGTTTGTCCTTAAGAAGGCACCGTCGTCTTTATCGAGCGGTTTTGCCGTCTTTCCGGGAGAAAACCCAAACGTAGGTGTATTGGCCCTTGCGAACGTAATCCAGGTCTGCCTCAAAACCACTCTTCGGCGAGGGGGCAGGGAGACGATGGCGCGTTCGTCGGTTCCGCGACGTTTGAATTCCCGCTACTGCATGAGCTGAGCCAGGGGCGGCGACAAGTATCACCATTATGAACAGAGTTGAAGTACGAATCTTGTATGGCATGGTGCGTCAGATATTAATCCAAAAGACAAGAGTTAGGAATGTCCGGCAGACTTGAGGTACAGCACGTGAGCTTGCGTTCGCATCAATGATTTGGAGTGGGAATAGTCTGGGGACTCAACTCACCCTCTTCGGGAGTGTCACCGGTGTCTGTGTCTTCAGCCTCTGGTTCTCAACTTTCTGATCGCGAATGTGCAGTATCGTGCAATCACGGTCTTCGTAAACTATTTCAAACCAGCCGCTCGCTTTGGCTTTGTCGAAAAAGTCGTCGTGCGAGTTATCAGTAAATACATAACGCGCGCCAAAACGATCGCGAATCAGCGGACCTAGGTCCTCTTCTTCCCCGAGCGTGATTCGTTCGTAGAGTTGGGAGAGCGCGGGATTCTTGTCGTAAAAGATAGGTTGGATCGAGTCCCGAAACGTAGGCATGACCAGGGTCGTAATAGAACAACCGGGGAAAGTCGTCCCAGTCCGTATTGAAGATTATTTGGCCTGGTTCAAGATTGGCGCGCATCCATTCGGCCCCGGCGCGGTAATAGTCGTGTGGCTCACTATCCGCAATCTCTCCGATGACCCCCTTGATCCGCAGTTCCTTGATGTTGGCAATATTTAGAAAAAGATCACCGCCAGCACCAGCGAGATAGTTGCGGCAATGGTTAGTTTCCACAAATCCGCGCTCTCTGCCTCGCTTGAGAGCTGCCGCCGGCTCATGCCGGTCAAGAAACGGTTGCAGTTCATCAAGCATATCGGTTGACAGTTGAGTCAACGTCGAGCGCGCGCCTTGTAACCAGGGCTGGAGTGCGAAAGCACAAAAGATTACTGCGAAGGGTGGCCAATACTCGGCGATTCTTCTCCAGCGCGCCATCATGATCACGAGCGCTGTCGCGAACACCAGCAGAAACAACGAATAATGAGCGCGCTTTCGATCTGACGGGTCGAAAGCCAGGTAGCCCACTACCATCGCCGTGCAGGCCACGATGGAGTTACCAAGGAATTCCCATGAATCGTAGGGTACCATTCCTGACCGACTTTAGTGAGGAAAATCCGAAACCCTTTAGCTTCACCTTCAAATGTTCGTAGAAAAGGTGAAGGTTGGTAGGAAGTAAGGATTAATAACCAACGCGGTCGTTGTGCCCAGCAGAACCCAGACAATTGGTTCGCCATTCAAAGCGCCGGTCCGTCCAGCCCAATGACTGCCGTCCAAATGAAGACCGCCATAACCAGCAACACAAACATGTCGTAGGTTTCTCCAAAGACCAAGCTCAATGGCAGCAGCGGCCAATATTTCTTTGTGAACAGCAGGTGAATTCCGATGATCAGAAAGATGATCGCGAAGGGGCGGCGCCTTGGCCATGTTGAGCCGGTAGAAGAAACGGCGACGAACACGCCGAGCAATGCGAGCAGCCAGACGAGCGAGTAACGAATTCGATGGCGCACCAGGAAACCAGTAGCGGGAGAAGACGGCCAGGCTCGCAAAGATAGTCGGCAGAGATTTTGGCGCCCAGCCTGAGATCGCCAAACCAGGTAGAGGGTATTTGAAAGAAGTGAAACAGCAGGTGATGATCTACGTAGTGTTTGGGATCGAGCGTAGTAAGCGGAAGCCAGGTAAACGTTGGCGGAAAATTATGGTTGCGCAACGACTCCCAAAGCATGCGACTCCACTTGATGTGGTAGTAACCGTCGAAATCTCCGCAGCAAATGGCTGAGGTGGAAAACTGAAGTCGCCAGAAGATCAAGCCAATGGCGACAGCAGCCGCGCCTAGTTGAACTGCGCGCAATGCAGATTCGGATTGAAAGATTCCAGAAAGATGCGAGGGGGATTTCATTTACCGCCCAACTGTTTTTTGACCGGTGCGGTTAATCTCACAGTTGTTCGATAAGCTCGAGAAAGGCGCGCGGATCAATCGGCTTGGTAACATGTTCGCTAAAACCGGCGGTCAGCGAGCGATTTCGATCATCAAACATTGAATAGCCGGTTACAGCCACCAGCGGCACCGTCGAATAACCCGGCAGCAGCCTGATGGCTTTGGCGAGTTCGCAGCCATTCATTTCAGGCATGCCAATATCGGAAATGACTACATCGAACTGGTGCTCGCGTGCCAGAGCGATCGCTTCCTGCGCGCTGGAAGCGGTGGAAACTTCATATCCTGCAGTGCGTCATCAACACCGAAAGCATTTCGGTTGCGTCCGCCACGTCATCAACGACCAGGGCCCAGCGATGAGCGCTTCAGATTCCGTGCGTGACGACTGGGTGTCTGGCGACGGCCCCGGGGATTCCGGTACTTGAGAAGGTAAAAATTGACTTGAGAGTTGCAGGTGACCCAATAAAGCAGAAGAGGCAGCCGGGATAAAGTTTGACTCGATCATACGGTGACCTTCCGCGGTTAATAGTTTTAAAACCTTACGACTGGAGAGGGGGAACTAAATGTAGCCGAAAGGAGAATCTGTGTTCTAGGAGTTACCAATACCGATCAAGTGACTTGCTGGGACCCGTCAAGTGACTTGCTGGGACCGCGGGCGTCCCGCCCGCATCGAGACAGCCCTACGGTCAAAATCACAAGTCTTATTCAAGTCAGACTCCTTGGCGTTCAACGAGGGCGGGTGGGACGCCCGCGGTCCCAGCAAATCACTTGACCTGCGCGGAAGCCACTGCGTCCGATTTTGTGTTACGTTTTGCCTAATGTACCCAGCCGGCAATCTCATTCATTCCAGCAGAACACGGCCGGCTTGAGGCGATCCTCAGGGAACCGAGCAGTGGCTCACGCTCAGGTGTTGCAGCGCTGTGCTTCATCCCCATCCGCTCGGGGCGGCACGATGCACAACAAGGTGGTGTTTCGCGCGGCGAGTGCACTCAACGACGCAGGTTTGCTGGTGCTGCGAATAAACTTTCGCGGGTGGGGCAAAGCACTGGAGTCCATGACGAAGGACGAGGTGAACTCGAAGATGTGCGCGCCGGCATTGAGTATCTTGCAACAACTTATCCCGGAGAACCCATCACACTGTGCGGCTTCTCATTTGGTGCGCGAGTTGGTTTGGAAGTTGGGCTGACAGATAACCGGGTTCATCAGGATGATTAGCATTGGAACGCCCCTGGACAAATATGATTTTGGCTTCCTCGAGTCGTGTAGCAAACCGCTTCTTTTGGTTCACGGAGAACAGGATGAATTCGGCAGTGTCCTGCGGCTACAGGAGTTAGTAAGTGCTATACAGCGACACAACGCGAATGCTTGAAGTGCATATCATCAAAGGAGCCGAACATTTCTTTGTGGGGCATCTTGATGAGCTGAAGCAGGTAATAATCACAGTGGATACAGCGCCAGCAAAAGATCTAATTCATGCGGAGTGATTCACTTCGGAGTTACGTCTTCCTCCTTGCAGGAAGTGACAGAAATGAACGCCGCCGGTGGCTTCTTGTCGCGCAGCCGACGTTTGATGACAGTGTAGGCAACTGCGACGACAACTGCTGCGACGAAGCCGCCCAGTAACTTGCTTCCCAGGTCACTGAAGTCAGAACCGATTGAATCCTGAAGGAGACTTATTGCCAGCGAACCAGGAAAATAGAGCGCGAACGTGAGCATGGCTACCCGACCTTTCGTTTTTGCGGACAGAACGCAGCCAGCTTAACTTAGACACGCCTCTGCGGCGTTTTGTTCCTGGTGTACAGTATCTGCCGCGTTCGGCGAGGCAGCGTTGTAGTTCAGGTCTTACGATTTACCATTTACCATTTACCATTTACCTTCAGTAGGACATAAGCTTATGACCTCTTACCGCGACCCGGCAATTCGAATTACGCTACTGCCGCGAGACACCAATTCGGCTGGCACGATCTTCGGCGGCGTTATCCTCAGTTACATCGATATGGCTGGAGCCATCGAGGCCCACCGGCACACCGGGATGGATCGATTCGTTACTGTGGCCATGCGTGAGGTCATCTTTCACAAGCCGGTCTTCGTCGGTGACCTCGTCAGCTTTTATGCGGAGACAGTAAACGTGGGAATCACCTCGATCACGATTCGCGTGATTGTGGAAACCGAACGAATTGGATTAAAGGCGGAACAGGTGAGAGTGACTGAAGCCGAAGTTGTTTACGTGGCCGTGGATGAAAAGAGACAGAAGACCAGGATTACGAAAGAGTGATGAGTGATGAGTAATGAGTAATGAGTGATGAGTAGAAGGAGCTTACTCGATAGTGCTTTTAGTCATCACTCATCACTCATTACTCATCACTAATTCAACAGCGCCTGCATGCGGTGAAGGCCGGCTGCAGCCTCTGAGAAGCCCGGTTGTTGTTCGAGCGCTTTGCCATAGTGCCTGGCGGCTTCGATGTACTTCTTCCGCATTTCGTAAATCCGCCCGAGGTTAAAATGCGGAAATGCGTAGGACTCGTAGCGCGGCGCATAGAGCGCGCGTTTGAACCAGCGCACGCTGCTGTAGTTATCACCCTTCGCCAAGAGATAACTACCGATATCGTTGTATGGATTTCCGAGCGTTTTCGTCGACGCGAATTGCTTCGAGGCACTCCTCAATCGCTTCGTCGTAGCGATTCTGGAAACTATAGACCCAGCCGAGAAACGTGTGGGCTTCGGCGGTCGGGTAGGTTTCGATCGAGCGCTTGTAAAGCTCAATCGCTTCCTCGTAGTTCTCCGCCAGCTGGGCCTGATAAGCCTCCTGAAAAGCTCCTTAGCTTCATACTTCGCAGCCGGCGAAGCATCATCCTCGTAAGCGTCGTCGTCCATTATTTCTTTACTGGCAATCGCTCGTCGGTTTCTGCTTCTGATCCAAACGCTTGATTCTCCCGTCGGTTTTGGGGCAACAACTTTTGGCAACAATTGCCGCCTGCAGAACGTCCGAATCAAATTGTCCTTGTTCTCGGGAATAAGCACGCGCGCTGTTTTTAACATCGCGTACCCGTCGCCGCCATCGATGGCTAGATAGTCACTCGTGGCCAGGGTGTACAGTTTCTTCTCATCGAGGGGCTGACCGTTGATGGACAGATCGACAAGGCGCGAACCAGGCGGACGTCGCCCATCAAAAGTGAACCTTATACCGGATACCTGTGGGAAACGGCCGGGCTCGGCATCCTCGGCGCTGCGAGCTACGCCGTGTTCCAAAACTTCGCGCAAGGTTGCGCCGCTCAGTTCCACCTTAACCACCTTGTTCCTGAACGGCAGGATCGACAAGATGTCCCTTCTGGCTAAGGGCCGGCACGGATTATCTCGTCCGCGCGAATTGAACCTCCATTCATCAAGGCGCCGTCCGCTCTGGTTGAGGCGCGAAAGGCATCGGCAATCAGGTCGCCGACGTTTGTTTCCTGATTTCGTCCGACTGCACTTCGGGCGTCGAGATCAACGCTGGTGCGGCCCACAACGCGGGAGAGTTCCTTTATCAGTGAACCATATTTGCGATTGATGGCTGCAAATTGTGGGTCATCAGGCGTCTTGTTGGTTACGGGAATTATCTTCCAGTCGATGCTTTCGACCGCGCCGCTGTTCTTCGAGATGTTCAGATCTATCTGTCCTAACTCGCGCGCATCGGCGGTCATCTTAAAAATAGGAGCGCCCCCGGAACTTGACTCCAGCAGAGTGTGTTCATGACCCCCAATGATTACGTCCACGCCGGAACAGCGCGCCACTTCTTTGTCTTCACTCATTGAAAGATGTGTCAACGCGATTACGGTCTTTATGCCCGTGGCGTGAATCTCCTTAACCATTTTTCGCGCTGTCTCGCAGGGATTAAGAAAATCGACATCCGGACCGGGCCGCGACGTAATCTTTGTTTCCTCCAGCGTCAGTCCGAAAATCGCTACCTTTACTCCGTCAAACTCGCGAACAGCATACGGCTGCGTGTCGCCGAATGGTTTGCCAGTTTTTTGTCAATCACATTGGCAGCGAGCCACTTGAATTTGGATTCCTGCATTCGTTGCCGCAACACGTCCGGACCAAAGTCGAACTCATGATTACCGAGCGTCGAGTAATCAAGCTGCGCCAGGTTCCAGGCGTCGATCATCTGCGCACCTTTGTAGGTGATGGATTCAACTGAAGGTGAAATCGTATCTCCGGAAAGCAGAAAAAGTGTATTAGGCGATTCCTTCTGGATCGCTTTCTTTAGTGTCAGCAGGCGAGCCAAACCCCCACGAGTGCCTTGATCTACCGGAGCGAATTGGTAGACATCGTTAACCTGCAGCAAAGTTACGCGTACTGTGCAATCAGGCTTCTGCTGTGCTGATAATGACAGGGACGGCAAGGAGGACAATGACGACCGTCAGCACAAACCTTCGCGGAGCTACTCGGTCAATTCTCATTAGATTCTCTCCAACTATCATCGTGACAACTCGCTGAATTATACTCGGCTCCTTAGGACGAAGTGAAAGCGATGACTGTGTGGTTCGTCGTTTCCAGAGGAATCGCTCTTCTCGTCCACACGCGGATTGGATAAGTCACTCTTTACTAAGTGGTAGTTTGGATGGCAACGGAAGACACAGTTTTTCTCACCGGCTTTCCCGGTTTCATCGCGAGTCGTCTGTTACGACGACTTGCCAAAGACGGCGGGCGTTTCCTCTCGCTCGTGCAGCCGGCATTTGCTGAGCTCGCCCAACAAGAGCTGGTGAGCATTGGGCAGCAAGCCGGCAGATCAATTTCTGATTTCAAGCTCTTTGTCAGGGGATATAACCGAACCCAATCTCGGACTCTCGCCTGCAGATTTAGAGACCGCTCGCGCAGAATCAACCATTGTTTTTCATCTGGCCGCAGTCTATGACCTGGCCGTCGCTCGCGATCTGGCGCTACGGGTAAACGTCGAGGGCACCCGCAACGTTAATGAGGTTTGCCCGTTCGCTGCCTCACCTGCGCCACATATCATTACGTCTCCACCTGCTATGTCGCCGGGAAACGCACCGGCCGGATTCTGGAGAATGAGTTGCAGCATGAAGCGGGCTTTCGCAACTACTACGAAGAGACAAAGCATCTGGCGGAACTTGAAGTGGAGACGCTAAAGGCTGAATTGCCAATCACTATCCATCGACCTGCGGTAGTTTGTGGCGACTCGCACTCGGGCGAGACTGCCAAGTATGACGGCATCTATTATTTGATCTTTTATTTGCTGAAATGGCCTGCTCGTCCTTTCCACCTTCAACATCGGCAACAGCGAGGTGGCTTTAAATCTGGTGCCGGTTGATTTCGTCGTCGAGGCAATGTCGACCCTCTGCGCGGATCCACTCGCGATTGGCAAGACAGTTCAACTCGCCGATCCCAGAACCGCTATCGACGCGCGAGCTCTTTGATTCCATCTCCCGCTGCATCTCGGGTCGGGAATCGCGTCTCACTGTGCCGGCCCCTTTGGTTCATACGTCACTAATGTTGCCTCTGGCGCCGAAAGATTACCGGCTTGCCGCATTCCGCCGTTCCCTATTTCTTCCTGAAGCAGACATATGACACGAGCCAGTCGACCGCGTTACTCAAACCCCGCGGCATCGCCTGCCCGCCTTTTGAGAAGTTACGTTGAAAAATAGTCAAATTACGCTGCCAGCCATCCGGAGTTGTAAGCGAGCTTCGCCGCCGGTAGTACTAATTGAAATCCTCTCAGTGCAGCCTCCGTGTTCTCTGCTGACTCTGTGGTATTTACCCGAAGTTTATCACCACGGAGACACAGAGGACTCAGAGGTTGCACGGAGAAAACTGAAGTAGGCGACTACCAGCCGCCCTGCTCCAGTTGACAAATAATTAGAATTAGTCTAAATATATAACCGTGCCAAGAGTAAACCGAAAACCTGAAGACTGAAGAAAAACTAACGCGCCAGCGCGACGCGGTGCTTCAGGTCATTCGTTCGCGGGAAGACCACCCGACGGCGAATGAGATTTTCCAGGCGGCGCGTCAGCACCTGCCGACGATCAGTTATGCCACCGTCTACAACTCGCTCCGCTTCCTGAAGGAAGCCGGACTGGTACACGAGATCAAGTTTGGCGACGGCGCCAGTCGTTACGATCGAGAAACCGAGCGGCACGACCACGCCATCTGCAACGATTGCGGAAAGTTAGTCGATTTCGACCTTCCTCAGGCGGCCGACCTAATGCAGGCAGCCGCGCGGAAAGTCGAAGTTTCAACCCGCGTCAGTTCATCTGACGTTAAGAGGAACATGTCCCGACTGCCGCAAGGCATCGTCGTCAGGAAGTTAGATCTTTAACTCGAAAATCATTAAATAAACATTGGAGGATTCATGACAGCAGCGACAGCAACAGCAACTGAGAAGGCGATGGTCGGCCAGCCGGCACCGAATTTTGATATGGCCTCGACCAAGAACATCGAGAAGCTAAACGAAGGCGTAAAGCTGGAAGACTACAAAGGCCGGTGGGTGGTTCTCTTGTTTTACCCGCTGGACTTCACCTTTGTATGCCCGACGGAGTTGACCGCATTCAGCGATCGTTACGAAGAGTTTCAGAGGCATCGGCGCCGACATCATCGGCGTGTCAACCGATTCCGTGTTTTCGCATCGCGCCTGGATCAAGACGCCGCGCGACAAAGGTGGCGTAGAAGGATTGGTTTATCCGCTCTGCCGCTGACGCGACCAAGAACGTGTCGCGTGACTATGGCGTGCTGATCGAGGACCGCGGCATTGCGCTTCGCGGACTTTTCATTATCGATCCCGAAGGCGTTCTTCGTTACAAAGTAGTCCACGATCTGAACATCGGGCGCTCGGCTCAGGAAACTCTGCGAGTGATTCAGGCGCTGCAAACCGGCGGTCTATGCCAGGCGGAATGGAAGCCCGGGCAGAAGACACTTAGCGCCTAAGTACAGTGAAAAGTGAAAAGTAAAGGTGAAAAGTAGTTGATGAGTGATGAGTGATGAGTGATGAGTGATGAGTAAGGCAAGTTTTCTGACTCTTCACTTGTCACTCCACTTTCACTTCGGTAAAACCCATGGGAATGAGAATTGGAACAGAAATGCCGCGCCTCGAGGGCGCGACGGAATGGATTGGCGGCACGCAGGCCCACGCCGAAATGGAAGCAAAGGGCCATCCAACGCTGGTTCATTTTTGGTCGATGAGTTGCGGAATGTGCAAAGAGAATATGCCGCGCCTTGCTGAGTGGCGCGAAGGATTGAAGGAACAAGGGCTCCGGGTGATCGCGGTTCACATGCCGCGCTACGAAAGCAGACACCGACGTCGAGGGCGTGCGTGATGCTATTGCGACGTAACTCAATCATAGAGCCGTGCGCGATTGATAACGAGCACAAGCTCAAGGATGCTCTTCCAGAACGATCAGGCTACGTGCCGGCCTATTATCTCTTCGACGGCGAGGGAAAGCTCTGACGCAGTTTCGCAGCCGGGGAACGCGGCCTGGATTTGCTTAAGTCAACTCTCGACCGCGTGTTGGCCGCGCACAGCAATAAACAGCGAAGTCGTAACACGTGACGCCGTTAACTGCCATCGCCTTACCTCGTCAGGTGCCGTTCGAGAACTGGCCCGCAATCAGCAGGAGCAGATAGATGCTCAGCGCGGCCGAGCCAATGGCTAATCCAGCCAGCACAAAAATCATCAAAGCCACAAACAGCCAATCGCTCAGCTGACCCTTGCGCGCTTCACTTGCGGATACGGTCGCTCGCTTGCTGAGCAAGGCGACGTTCATCTGGTTGGATTTCCAACACGCGTCGAAGAGGTCGCCAACAACGGGAATCGATCCTGCCAGGTAGTCAATGCCGATGTTCAAGCCCATGCGCAACAGCGTTACTTTTGGAACGCGGTAACGAACCGCCGAAGCTCAAAATATAGAAGGACACCATCGAGGTGACGGTGTCGCCAGAAGCCAGGGACAAGACCAACCAGTGCATCCAATCCAAAGCGCCAGTTGATTCCCGGAATCCGGATCAGGTCGTCCATCAACCAACTCAAACGATCGAGACTCTCATCAATCTTGACGGCTCGTCTCGATACTTCGGGAGTTTGGTTAAGGAGTTCTCGGCTCTCAAGTTTGTATTGACTACTCATTTTCAATTTATTCAAATCTTTGACACGATTGTTAGGATGCGACAAGATGAATCGCAACGCGCATGCTCTGTATATGCTGATTCATCCTGTCAATCCTGTCTAATTTCAGAGACTGCCCGGCCACGATTATCGTATTCGAGTCATCTGTTGCCAGAAGAATTTTCCCACCCGCGCAAAAGCGCTAAGCGGGTTACGGTCGCCGCCTCGCTGTTGGTTTGGCTTGGAGGGCAAGCCGAGAGAGGTCGCCAATTCCTGATCGGGTTTGGCGATATCTTCGTCGCCGCGCCAGCTCGCTAACCAGCGGTTGAAGGTGCGCGCCACGCCGCGCCTTTGCTCCAGCGGGGCTTCCGCGATGAGCGCGCCGCGAAGATCGTCAAGGTCGGCGATCTCCAGCACATTTGTCCGGTAATAATTTCTAAAAGCCTTCAGTAACTTTTCTTCGCCCAGCAGACGCTGCAACTCAACAAACATCAGTGTGCCTTTGGTGGTAACGACGGCTGCATACTGAAACGTGTTGCGATAGTCGCGGGACGGCCGGTTCGCATCCATGTCTTCGCCGCCAAACGTCCGGTATAAACGGTAGACGCCTTGTAGCTGGTCTTCCAGAATCAGCTCGGCCTTTTGCTCGCCATAGACTTCCCGGAAGTACAACAACGCCGACCAGCTTGCCATCGCTTCATCGAGCACCGGTTCGCGTGCCGGATCGTTACCTACGGCCCCGCCCCACCATTCGTGAGCAGTTAGATGGAGCCACGCTCCATTCCGAGACTCTCTTCGACGGAAGGGCGTTGCTCGCGAATAATCTCCGGAAGGTTGCGCATCGCCATGGCGAGTCGAAATCGACGTAGTAAGCGCTCGCGATTACTTCCAGGCCGGAAAACTCTTTGCTTCCCAAGCCGGCAACCAGCGGAGCTTCGGCAATGTTGATATTTTTAATTGGCAGCGGACCAAATTTGGAGGTAAAGATTCTCAGAGAGTCTTGCGCCATTGCCAACACGCGTTTTCCAATCCGCTCGTGCTCCGGAATGAATATAGATCTTACGGTGATGTCGCCAACTTGAGATTGTTCTGACCGCAGGTTACGGCCGGCAATAATTGCCAGGTCCCGCAGGGTTGGTGCAGAGAAGATCAGCGACTTTCCGTTGTTTGCCTTTTGATCTTCGCTGGCGGAGGTAAAGACGACTACCCCAGGGGCCGCATCGATTTTCACTTCGTAATGCGCGGTTTCATTGAAAATTATGTCGCCAACGCTCGGCTCAAGTTTTCGCTGCCATTCATCGCCTTCGTGGACCGCGAGCACGGGATAGGACGTGCCCAGCAGCATGACGCCGCGACAACGGAAGTTCAGATCTCGCGGGCGTCGCACTTCGCGATCGCCGCGTAGGGCAGCACTGACTTGCTTAACGACGTGAGCAGTGAGACCAGTTTCATCCGGATCAACCTCAGGCACACTCCTTTGAAGCCGATGATCACCTCCGCCGAATTTCCGGGCGCTACTTGTTCCCGCAGATTAACCCGCAAGGTTGCTCCCTGGTCGTCGATTGAATAAGGCAGCGGCGTCTTGTCCAGCGCGGAGCGAACTTCGGTGATCTCAATACGCGGTTCTTCGATTTCCCCGCTTTGCGGGCCGGGGCTGCCCCAGTCGCTCCCAGATCCGGCCGAAGATTGGAATAGAGATGAAAGTAGAGAATCCCGCTGGCGTGATCACCGTGATTGACCCAGACCACTCGTTCGGAACCACTGTAAGACAGTGCGTCGAAATCTAGTTTCAGTTGAATCTGATAGCTGTGTCGTTTAATTGCAGTTGCCTGTCCCGACTGCGTTTGAGCGACAGTATTCAGCGACAGCAGGAAGACACATAAGCAAATCAGAACAGGAGTGGACGGGAAACCCCGCGCGCGGCAGCCCGCGTGGCGTGGTAGCGATCGGGTTAAGTTTGCGCACTGATTTTGAAACGAATCATTTAACTACTCTTAAGTAGAAGGAGCATAACCTGGTCGCCACCGCTCTCGTTTCACTGCGCGCCTGGCTCCGTGGCGCGTGATCTCCGTTATTGCAATCGAACGGATAACATCGCCGCGAACGATATTATCAACAACGTCCATGCCGGCCACAACGTTACCAAACACCGTATACCCGCCATCGAGATGCGGTTGCGGCGAATGAGTGACGAACCACTGCGATCCGCCCGTATCTTTACCGGAAAGCGCCATCCCGACTGCGCCGCGCTGGTAGGGCACTTCATTTATCTCGCAGCGAATTTGATAGCCAGGGCCGCCGTTGCCACTCGCCGCGCGGATCGCCGTCCTGAATAACAAAATTTGGGACGACGCGATGAATCGTGATGCCGTTGAAGTAACCGCGCCTGGCGAGCTGAATGAAGTTATCGACACTCAGGGGCGCCTCTTCCGGTAGCAGTTCGATCGTGAATGAACCCTGGTGGTTGTAACGATGGCGTTGAATCGTTTGCCGATACGGGCGAATGCCCGTTCGTAATCTGCAGTAGTGTTGCGAGTTTGCACGATGCCGATGCGCGATGAAAAATCACCGGAGCCATTTGCTTTCAAAACGGCAACCGCTTTACGGCGGATGAGATGGTCGTTTGAATTGAGTGCGGTCTTAATCGAGTCATTAGTCCCGGCGCTCTTCTGTTTGCCAAGCGCATCGAGAATTGCCAGCGCCGCATCGTTAAGCTGCGCATCGGCCAATGCGACCGGCAAGGCCGCGATCAACGCGGACGCGTTTGTTTCATCAGGAGGCAGGTCGCCCAATAACCCCGCCGCAGTCGCGCGAATAACGACATCGGATTCCTTAAGGTGCTTGCGCGCAACTTCCCGCGAGGTCTTTGGTCTTGAATGCGGCGTACGCTTGCAGCACGTCAGGAATGGCATATTCAGAATGGACGGCGACCAGAGTAGTTGATATTGATACCGGAATTACGGTAGTCGAGCATCGCGCGCAAAAGATCTTCGGCTTGTGCCTTTTGCGATTTGCTTTGGACAGCTGCAATTTCAGCGAATCCCTGGGCGATACTTGAAGCGGCCCGCCAGTTTAACAGGAGCATTTCCTGAACCATTCGCTTGGTAAGCGGCCCTTCACCGAATTGGTTGAGGTAGGCGGTTGGGTGCGGACCCGTGCGAAGGCTATCTCCACTTCCGGTGCGCCGGATCCGGTAACAGGGCGGACGTTTCGCAACCAGGTAGTGACCCTTTCGTCGCTTGAATCCTGCCTCACGTCGGCCCAGCGTGGTGGCAATCTCGAGCAACTCATTCACTTCTGCGGCAAGCCCCGCCGGCGCAGACTTCTCTCCCTTGCTGAAGTTGCAGTTGCGAGCAGCGTTGCTCCGCGCTCGAGCACTGCAGACGTTGCCCGCGCATCTTTCAGACTTGCCAGGGCCCTAATCGCGCTGACCCGCACACGAGCGTCTGGATCTTTCAGCGCTCGGTCCAGCAAGTCGTCGTAAGCTCTCTTGTCTTCCGTCACTCCCAGCACGCGCGCGGCGTTTGCGCGCACGATCGCATCGGGATCACTCAAGAGAAGTTTTCGCAGCTCATCGTTTCCATCTTTCAATTTGAGCCGGGCCAGCGTGTTCGCAGCGTCGGCGCGAACGCGCGGGTCGGAGTAGCGGAGAAATTTCGCCGACGATGGGACCGGCGCCGTCCGGCTTGGCACGCAAGACGGCCGTAAGGCCCAGTAAAATCGTCAAATCATCCGGGCGGAACGCCTGCTCGCCTCGAAATCCAGCGCCTTCAGAATCACGGCTGCAAGTCCATGCGCGAGGGTTTCCTGTTCTTTGGCAAAGCCGCAGTGATCTTGCCCAGTGCTTCAAGCGCACGTGAGACTTGAGGAGAATCCTGGGTTTCACTCAAGACCTCGACCAGCGCGTCTACCCCCAACGGCGACTCAATCTCTCCAAGCGCAAAGCGCGGCCATAGCTCGCACTTCCGGCTCATCATCTCTTTGCAGTAAAGGAATCAGATCGGCTACAGCTTGCTCGTTGCCTATGCGTCCCGCGGCCAGCACGGCACGCGTGCGCACATTTGCGTTCCGGGCCTTAAGCAGGTCCCGTAAGTCGCTATCCCAACGCCGTTCGTCCTCAGCGCGAACAATTTGCAAGCCACAGAATCCCGGACACCGGATCGCCAGACGTCGGGTTCTGCAATTTCCGGCCACGAGTCTGCGAGACTGCATTCGCCACCGAAAACAAAAGCAAGGCGCACGCGGTTAGTGTCCGAATTATGGAGAACGACAGTGGCCGCTCAGTCTTAACGGCTGAATTCATTTGGTTCGGCGCATGCTTTCGTCGCGTGCTTTCGTCACAAGGCAGCGAGACCGCAGAAGGCATTCTGGTTGTTGGTTCCTGGGGGTTGCCCTTTATGTATCAGGCAGGCAGCTCGCTTATGTCAAGGTGCGGTGGCGTGGGAACGAAATCCTCAGAAATAAAGGCGCCTCATCCCTTTTCAAGGACGAGGCGCCAAAAAGCTCGCTTGAGTCAGTCTTAGCTGGCGACGCTCGAGACGTTCTCGATCTCCAGTAGACTCGGGGCTCTGGTCTGCACTGATTGATTTCATACCGGTGGTATCGAGCGGCTGGTCATCGCGCCCGTTACTCTTGCCTTTGCCGGTGGTCATTTTGATCATCTTGCAGGCTGCCTTCGAAAGGGCGCCCGGCTCAATCATCAATGAAGCCGTTTGAGATGTTGCCATTCAGTTTGGCCAGCGCGGCCGAGTTCGAGGCGTTGCGTAGCAATGATGTCGCCATTGACGGTGCCATGAACTATCGCCACGGCTACTTCGATATTGGCATCGACCTTACCATTGGCTCCCACAATCAGCGTCCCGCTGGTGGAATTGACGCGACCAGACAGGTGGCCGTCAACGCGCATCATGGCCTTGAAGTTGGCTTCTCCAGTCACTACCGTGCCGCTGCCAACGAAGCCACTGAGATTGCCTTCCTTGATTTCGCGCGCTAATGTTTCGCTTTCAGTCATGGCCTTTGGGCGAGGCTGGAGCGTATTCCGCCGGTGCCTTTACTTCCGGCGCTGCCGGTTGATACAGAACTGTATGTTCTGGGAGCTGTGTATACGCTGACGCGTCCTGTTTTTCTGGGGAAACTTCATTTTCCGTCGAATCTTTGGATTCTTCCTATCCTAAGCATGTGTAAAACCTCCGTAGTTTGGGGGCCGCGGGATTAAGTCACAGGTGCCATCGGAGACGGTAGAGTAACGAAAGACGCGCGTGCCTGTTTTTTGGAATTGTCAGCCTTGACGACTGCTCTGATTAGTCAACCGCCCAGAAGCGGATAAACATAATAGACAAACTAACCTTTCGGTGTCTACAGCTGCAACGCAAATGTAATAGGGCGAAACGATTATTCCTCACGCTCCCCGCATGAATTCTCCGGAGCGCTTAACAAAGCATTCGCGAATCTGATTCGGTAGACAATCCAGCGTTCTGAAAGCCCCGAATTTCTTCAATCGTGGGAGCGCGCAAGCTCGTCCCTGGGTAGTGGGGTGATGGAAAACCCGAGGGACAAAACCCTGGAGGCCGAGAACCGTACCACACAGCAGAACGGATACGACAAGCCGTTTTTGACCAGCGTGCCTTGTCGGGTTGTTTGCGGGTGACACCATCTCACTCTGGCCGGATGGGATCCTCATTTTCCACTTTGGATACTTGCCGCGAGCACGTCGTTTAGCGCGCAGATGGCGACCTTCTTTGGCGCCAAAGGCAGCTTCAGGTTCGTGATGTCGACCGAACTATTCCCAAGCAAAGTAGCTGCGCCTAATCTGATCCAGCCCTGCCGAGATCAACGTATGAGGGGACGAGCATGACGAAGTCATTTGAGACGCCACTCTGAGTTATCTTGCCCGAAATAGAGTTGTCGCTATTCACCTGGTACTCGAATCGATAGCTGGGCATCTCAGTTCCATAGACGTACTCATTGAAGAACCAATCCATCTTTCCGGTGTGATCGACGTTCATCGCGGGCGTGATGTGCTTTTCAATTATGTGTTTGAAGTCTTCCGTGGAAACGTCCTTATTGAAAGTGAGTCTGCACGAAGTCTTTCATCATGGCCTGAAATCTCGCGTCGCCGGTGCGCTGGTCATACATCATCATCCGTATCATGTGCAGGATGTAGGCGCCCCTTTGGATACACCAGGGAATTGATAGGCGGCGCCGGTCTTGCCACTGTTCAAACGATAACCCTGCGTGACTGGACCGACGGTGTAGGGCTTACGTCCCTTCGTAGCCGGCCTGGCTTCGACAATCCGCGAGCGTTTGTCTTCCCAGAAGTCGATGAACTTGGTCATGTCTTTCCGTACATACCAAACGTAGAGCGAGGCTGAGAATTCGGCGAAGCCTTCGCTCATCCATTGGTCGCGATAGCTGTTCCAGCCAACTATGTGTCCCAGCAATACGTAACTGAACGAAGTAATAC
>ERZ1370068.8026-contig-6909_pt1 | contig 32179 bp, 36 predicted proteins | sample MGYA00561227_ERZ1370068 | MGnify/ENA primary metagenome ERZ1370068 (study PRJEB38410, sample SAMEA6850437) | metagenome | study: Metagenomic assessment of the ecological functions of the soil: analysis of the soil microbiota associated with the...
GGTATGCTTCGTTCAGTTCCATGTTAACTCAGGCCCGGCACGGCAAAGGCGATTTTCTGCCACAACATCGAGGAGAGCTCAGAAACATCACGCTCACGCCGAGATACGATACCCACCCCGGCGGATCAGGCACGATAACAGCTCAGATCACGCGCGTCATTGAACCCATTGCATGTGGGGCGCTCGGTCGAATTGCCGACGCCGAAACAGCGCCGAGCCCACGCTGGCGTCCGGGAATTAATGCGCGTCCCTGAATACATGCGCACCCCAGCCCGACCTGCGGCCACCCGTAAGCCAGGGCGCCCAACGACCATACCAACGATTGTCCGCCATGCTCAGAATCTCAAGCGCTGAGCACCGAACATGGCGTCATCTGGCGAAACGAACAACCATCCGCCCTTGATTATTCCATTACAAATCTCGAAGAGCGAAACGACCGAACGAGTCTTGAGCGCCCAAACGTGAAGACACCAGGATGGCGGTCGCCATCGAACCAATCAGGCGTACCGACGCGCGCATCGTCAAACCACGAGCCGCATCGTGACCTTGCCAGTCGCCTTTCACGGGCGCAGAGTCTCTGGTCCTCCGGTTGCTCCACTTTGGCGTCTTGATCTTCTCCATGGAAAGGCCCGGCGCGCGGGCTCATCCAGGGCAGAAACTCACCGAAACGCCGCCCCGCGGCAGCAGTCGCATCCAGTAGAACAGGTCAACGACAAATCGCCGACACAGTGAACGAAACATTATGACGACATTTCTGTCCGCTTCGGTGTTCACCGACCAGCCCGGAAGTCGTTGAAGTCGGCCGCCGACAGTTCCGGACCGGTCGGGGCCGGGCTTCAGGCTCCAGGCGGCGGTATCTGAGGACCGGCTCTCAGCCCAGCAGAAAGACTCCGCCATGAAGAGAAGGCTCCCAGGCACGACGGCCGCATTGGCTGCCGTGCCGGAACTGGCGGGGAGTCACGGTGCCTATCGAGCTACAGGCTCACCACCGCCCGCGTGGTTGGGTACATTCAGACTCGAAATCCACCATCCAGCACGTGCGGTGGCGCCTCTGCCGACTCGGCCGGGCGATGATCGTTAGTCTTGCTCATCAGGAAGTGCTCGGTCTGCGACGGGGACTGTTGCAGGGCAAGTCGACATCATCGCGATCGCCGACGGCGGGCCAGCCGGCGAGCCAGACCTTTGCTGCTTTCCGCAGGATAAAACGAGAACACCAACGTTTGAGCTGGCACCACGATCAGCGCAACCGACGCCGTTCAGCGCAGGCGATGTCGATCAGCCTTCAATCCGGCTTCCACGTGTTTATTCGTCCAGCGGATCGGCAGCCTCGAAACTACCGGATCGCCGCCAGTCCCAACTCGACACGGCGTGCCAGACGCAGAAGCCACCAGCCTCGCCGAACTTGTTCTCATCACGACATTGAACGCAGTGACAATCACTGCCGTAGGCCGCCACCAGGCGATGGCCCAAATTGGCCGAAAGGCCCCGATGCCGACACGCCCGCGATCAAATTCGGCTCCGGCGTACGTCACCGGGGTGCAAAAGACGTTTGGCACCGCTCCGCAGGCAAGCCCGGCGTCGGCCGGGTTCGGCTTCTCCAGCAGCGGGATCGTCCAGGCCAATGGGCGCGGACCATTGATCCGCGAACCGCCGCACGATGGCCAAACATTAAATTGACTACCTCCGGGGCACAGGTTTGGTGTCGACATTGCTGGCAGCTTGGTCATGCGGCTCCCGTACCAGCCGATGCGAACGCGCTGTCCGACCACAGCCCTTTCGCGGTCATTTGCTTTCCTGGGCCCGGTAGTCTCGTCAACCGAGGATCGCCGTTGCTGCGAGATACCGAAGTCGTTGTTAAGATCGAGAGGTCGAATGACACAGCCCGCAGTGCTCGACGGCGACTTCCGGCTCCTCGAGCCCCCGGCGAAGATCGGCCTCGGCGGACTCGCGCGCACCCATCTCTCGGCCCCCCTGTGCCTTTGCAATCCATGCGCTGCCGGGTGGCGTAGTACTCAACGTCATTGGCGTTTCGCCGCGCATTCGCGTCGCTCATTTGCACACCGTTCTCCAGGGCGTGCGTGCGTCGCGGCTTCCACCTGACGACTATCATCTCGGCGATGCAGACTCCGAGGTAACTCCGCGCGCCACGCGAGCAGAACCAGCGGCGAGGATGGCGTGCACCCACTCGCAGCTTCGTCGCAGGGATACTGTTGGGCTGAATCCATATCGATTCGGCTTTGCCGCGATCGCGCGCCGAGCGGCAACCTCTAAGCGCCGTACCAGGCCATCATCATCAGTGCAGGGAGAACCGCTCTTCAGTCTCGCTGCTGGCGTACTGCCGTACGTGCGCGAGGTCCGTATCACAGCGGCCGCTGACCTGCCGAAGAGCGATCGCTCTGCTGTGTAGACGGCCTCCGCTGTCGGGTCGATTCACTTCCGGCACCGTGCGCGAACTCCATGACTGCGTCGGACCGGATCTCGACCCGCTCATTGGCCGGGCAGCCACAGAACTCAACTTCGCGCATCCATGACGCTCTTCGCGAGCTTGAACGACGGCTGATGCTCAGGAACGACCTCGAGGGCAGCCGACACCCGGCCCCGAACCGACCGACGACGACCCGCGATGGGCTTCTACACCCAGGACGTCTGCCCTTCTACTATTCACGCTTTAGCACAGACCTTCGCGATCAACGAGCCGCTGCTTCGCAGTTCGAATCAGCGGCGACCTTCCCCAGGGCAGCGATCCTATCACCGCTCGCGGCGACCTCGGTTCCGAAGCCATCTGGCCACGTGGTGCCGCCCCGCACGGCGAGCACTGAGCCGATCCGCCGGCTTTGATCAGCGGATCTGCTCGACGAACACTGGCGTGTCGTGGGTCGACTGCCTTGGCGAAGTCCCCGAGACGTTGCTCGGTTATCGCCACGATCGTCCTACTTCGTGACCGCACGCACGCGGCGCAGATCACTGCGGCGTTCATGGCGGCGGCGGCGGCGGGCACGCTTCCGGCGTCGACCAGCCGCGATCGGCCGATCTTCAGGGATCCTGCTCGGCGTCGGCGCCGAGAACGACGAGCCACCGCCGCACCAACGATGCTGCGGAAGGGCGAGGCCTTCGTCTCGAGCATCGTCAACGCGGTGCGCAACGGCCCGAGCTGGAACGACTCGAGTCATCGCTTCATCGCGTGTGCGACGAGCGCGTGCGGCGACACCGCGACCGTGGCGCCGCCCGCGCGCCGCAGGATACGCGCAGAATCCCGGCGGGATCGATCCCGGCCGAGTGCGCCAGGACCTCTCAGATCCGCCCGCGAGGCACGCTGACCGGGCGGCGGCGCGGACTGCGACGTGACCGTAGCCCGAGCCGATGCAGCTCGCACATCTCTGCCAAACATCCACGCGGACCGGCCCGTACCCGCGCGACTGCCCGAAACTGAACCGGCTCGGCGTCGGGTGCCGCTTCGTCGCCGTGTCGCCGTTCGCGAAGCGGCGCATACGATGTCGCACACGGTGCGGCGACCACACCTCGCTCTGGCGGTGATCGAGAAACGCTTCGCTGTCCCGACGACGCGCATCTGACCGACGGCTGCGACGGGAGACGCGGTTGCACGCTGGAGGACGCCGTTCGACTGCCTCGCATCCGCCTTCCACAGGACGCGGCGATTCGGCACCGGGGAACTGAGGCACGACCGATCCAGCCGTTCATTGCCGCCGGCGGAACGCCGCGCCGCCGGTCGATACCCGGCTCGCCGCTGGGTCGGCGCCGAGATCCGTGGATGATCCCCGACGCCCCCACCGCAGGATCCAGTAGGAGTCCACGTTGCCTGCCTCGCCGACGGCAAGAACACGCAATCCGTCCGTTTCATGTGAAGGTTCCCGACGCGGAGCTCACCGATCTGCGCAGGCGCATCAACGCGACGAAGTGGCCTGAGCAGGAAACGGTCACGGACGCAGTCGCAAGGCGTGCAGCTCGCGACGATTCAGGAGCTCGCGCGCTATTGGGCGACGGAATACGACTGGCGCAAGTGCGAGGCGAGGCTGAACGCCCTGCCGCAGTTCATCACCGAGATCGATGGGCTGGACATTCACTTCATTCACGTTCGTTCGAAGCATGAAAATGCGCTGCCGCTCATCGTCACGCACGGATGGCCCGGCTCGATCATCGAGCAGCTGAAGATCGTCGATCCGCTGACCAATCCCACGGCGCATGGCGCGAGCGCATCGGACGCGTTCCATCTGGTGATTCCGTCGATGCCGGGCTACGGGTTTTCGGGCAAGCCGACCACCACCGGCTGGGGCCCCGAGCGCATCGCGCGTGCCTGGGTCGTGCTGATGAAGCGCCTCGGCTACAGCGAAGTTCGTGGCGCAAGGCGGCGACTGGGGCGCGCTCGTCGTCGACCTGATGGGAGCTGCAGGCGGCCTCCGGAATTGCTCGGGATCCTCACCAACATGGCGGGTACGGTTCACGGCCAGAATCGACCGGGCGGCGCTTCACCAGAGGAACTCCGCCGCCGCCGGCTATCACTCCGCCGAGGAGAGGCGGACGTATGCGCAGCTCGCCTGCTTCTACGCAAGGTCGATGCTGGCCTGCGCGCAGCCCGAACCAGGACCGCTTTAAACGCTGGCGCGGGATCGCGAGTTCACCGGATCGGCTTACGGCCCCGCCTGGATCCTCGGCCACGATACGGCGGAGCCGCCGGCCTCGCATCGCGCGTGTCTTTGACGTCAGTCGAGGCGCTGACCCGGGACGATGTGCTCAAACATCACACGCTATTGGCTGACCAACACGGGGTCTCGTCATCTCGTCTGCTCGTGGGAGAACAAGCTGGCCTTCTTTTTGCGCCGAAGAGTCGCGATCACCATCGCCGTCGAGCGTCTTCCCGGACGATCTCACCGTCCGCTCCACCGCCGGGCTGGGCGAAGGCCTACCCCAAGCTCATCCAGTACAGGAAGCGCGACAGGAGGCGGAGCGCTTGCGGCCGCAGGAGCGGCCGGCTCCACCGTGAGGACATGCATGCAGGCTTCAGGTCGCTGCAAATAGCTACAAGAGTCGTCTGGGCCTCGACGCGACAAGCCCTCGCGTAGCCCTTCGCCGCTTCTTCCGGCACTCCCCCGTCGGTAGACGCCTGCGCCGCCGAAGTGGAAGGGGTGACGTGCGGCTTGCCAGGGATGTTGTCGCCAGGAACCGGGGACCCTTCCGCCGGAGCACGGTCGCGTTCACCAGCGCCGTCGACGTGCGCTGCGCCGCGCCTCGACGGCCTCGGGCTTGGCCCAGCGTCGTCGATCGTTCGCGCAATTGGCGGATCGCCCTGCCGATCCAGTCGAGCCCATGCCGTCGATCACCACCGGAGATGTTCGCCAGAGCGGCTCTGCGGGCCCGAGCACCATGAAGAAGTTCGGGAAGCCGTCGACGGCGGTGCCGAGATGCGTACGCGGGCGTCCTTCCACTTCTCCGCGATGGTGACGCTCGCGCGGCGCTGCGTCCACGCGCCCGGGCGTGCCGGTCACTGCGTCAGCCGGTCGCGAGCGCGATCAGGTCGGCCTCGAACTCGCGGCTCGCGGTGCTGTCACGCCGCTCTCGTTGATCTCGCGTGATCGGATCGCTGCTCGTCGTCCGAGCTCCACGTTCGCGCGGTTGGGAACAGTCTCGTAGTAGTAGTGGCCGAGCGGGGGCGCTTGGCGGTGAGCGGGTAGTTCTTGGGGCAGAGCAGCTCCGCGGTCGCCGGGTCCTTCACGATCGTGCGGATCTTGTTGCGGATGAACTCAGACGCGACCTCGTTCGACTTCGTCGATGAAGATGTCGTCGAAGCTCTCGAAAGATGAAGCGGAAGCCGCCCGTCTCCCAGCCGCGCTCGAGGATCCGCTGGTGCTCGGCGCGGGGTCGACGTCCGCGATCGTGCGCCCGGCGGGGTCCATGGCGAAGCCGAAGAAGTGCTCGCGGGCCTGGCGCCAGATCTCGTCGTAGTCGCGGCGGATGGCCTGGCGCTGCTCCTCGGTGAGCGGGCCGTTCCGCGCCGGGCAGCACGTAGTTCGGCGTGCGCTGCAACACGGTGAGGTGTCGAGCGGTCTCCGCGATGATCGGGATCGCCTGGATCGCCGTCGCGCCGGTGCCGATCACCACCACGCGCTTGCCGGCGAAGTCGACGCGCTGCTTCGGCCAGCGGCCGGTGACGTACCACTCGCCCGTGAACGTCTCGATCCCGGGAAGAGGCGGCACGTACGGGCGTCGACAGCACGCCGACCGCAGAGATCAGGTACCGGCAGGTGGTGCCGCCTGCGGCTTTGTCGTCGCGCACCGTCCACAGGTTCTCGCGACTCGTCATGGCACGGCCGACTCCACGCGCGTGTCGAAGACGATGTCCTCTGCGCATGTCGAAGCCGGTCGGCGACGATGCTGCAGGTACGCCAGCGCCTCGGGCTGGGGGGAAATCGCTCGCTCGAGTTCACGCTCGTCCTGCAGCTCCTTCGAGGAACGAGTACGCGTAGACCCAGCTCTCCGCTGTCGGTGCGCGCGCCCGGGTAGCGGTTCCAGTACCAGGTGCCGCCGACGTCCGGAGGCGGCCTCGAACACCCTGCGCCGAAGCCCGAGCATCGCGCAGCTCGTGCAGCATCCGGAGCGCCCCGAACCCGGCCCCGATCACGACCGCGTCGAAATCGGCTTTGCGCGCGCTTCCATCACGCGGCGATCGGCTGGCTGGGCTTCAGCTCCTTCAGCGCCGGCATCACCTCGCGCGCGAACAGCCGCATGCTCTTCTCGGCCTGCGCCATCGGCATGCCGCCATTGCTGAAGACGAACATGATCTCGTCGGTGCCGAAGGACTCGGCGAGCTCGGTCGCGCGCGCTTGATCGTCTGCGCCGGCGTGCCCCACGGGTGCGAGTCGACGAAGCCGCGCAGGAACGGCGTCGGATCGGCGGCCAGCACCTTCTGCATCAGCGCCGTAGGACTCGTAGCCCTTCAGGTTGGCGAGGTGCGAGCCGCGCAGCTCGTAGTGGCGCAGCGCGGAGTCGGCGTACTCGACCATGTACTGCTCGGCGCCGCGCGCGCCTCGGACTCGCTGTCGGCGACGTAGGTCCAGAGCGCGAGCTTCGTGTGCGACGGCGCGGAGGCCGACCTCGCGCTCAGCCGCGCGTACTTGCGCGCGGTCTCGAGCGACAGGGCCGAGGCTCGTGGTCGGGATGCAGAGCGGCCGCGACGCTGTGGCGCGCGATGATCGCGACCGTCTCGTCCGTGCCGCCCGCGCACCACAGGTTGGCGGAGAGGATCGCGCTCGGGCTGGGGGCGCAGCCGCAGGCCGTGGATCTGGTAGTGCTTGCCGTCGAAGTCGCAGGTGCCGGTCGCGAGCAGCTGGCGCAGCACCTGGAGCGACTCGTCGAAGCGCTCGCGCGCCTCGGCCTGGTCGATGCCGAGGCCCGCGTACTCGCGCCGCCCGAGGCCGCGGCCGACGCCGCAGATGATCTCGCGGCCGGCGCCGAGGAAGGCGTCGAGCATGTTGACGTCCTCGGCGACCCGCACCGGGTTGTGCCAGGGCAGCACCGTGACCATCGTGCCGAGGTCGACGCGCTGGGTGATGCCCGCGATGTAGGTCAGGTACTGCAGCGGGTTGGTCACCATGGTGTAGGGCGTGAAGTGGTGCTCGATCGTCCAGACGGCGTCGAAGTCCGGCGGCGTCGGCGATCCGCGCGATGTCGAGCTCCTCGCTGAAGACCGCGCGGTCCGAGCGCTTGGGGCGGGCGGCGACGGACTCGCCGCGCTCCTCCGCCTCGTAGCGATCCCAGTCGGTGTAGTTCTGGTTGAAGATCGTCGCGCCTACGCGCATGGGGGGCTCCTCTAGGCGGCGCGCGGCCGCTTCTTCGTGGGTCTTTCGGCGCAGGCGCCGCTCGATCGCGCGGAGCCGCTCGAGCAGCCGCGGCCGCGCGGACGGCGACGCGAGCGCCAGCACCAGCAAGGTCGAGCCGTACAGGCTCTGCGCGCGGAACGCGTCGTCGTCGAGGTCGCCCTGGATCCAGAACTCCGAGCACGCCGACGAACGTGGTGAGGAGCTGGCGCGCGAGCAGCTCGCGGTCGACCGTCGCGGGCAGGAGCCCCCGTCCACCGCGGCGTCGACCGTGCGCGTCCAGCGCAGGAGGCTCTGCTCGACCGAGCGCGGGCGGTGCGTCGGGGTCGGGCACGCCGGAGCAGGAACTGGATGAGCGGCCGGTAGAACGCGGCGTCGCTCGCGTAGATGTCGGCGGCGATGCCGGCGAGCTCGAGCACGGCGTCGACCGGCTTCGCGGAGGGCCGCACGTCGACCGCGCGGTCGAGCCGCTCGAGCGAGTCGTTCAGGAGGGCGTAGAGCACGCCGCTCTTCGAGCCGAACAGGTTGTAGGGCGTGACGAGGCTGACCTCGGCCTCCTCGGCGAGCCGGCGCATCGGGAAGTCGGTGCCGCCGGTCGCGCGGATCAGCCGGCGCGCGGCGTCGAGGATCTGCTCGCGCCGCTTGCCCCTCTGTTTCTCTCGCAATCCCATAGCGCGTTCGAATTTTATAACGCGATATGGTTCGAGTTCAACCGCAGGCGTTGCTGGGAAGCGGCAGCGGTCGCCGGCTCGCGGCCGCCGGCGCGCTGATGATGAGGCTCTAGGCTCGCGTCGAGCCGCCCATCACATGCTGACGTTGAAGTTCAGGAAGAAGCCGTGGTGGTTGTAGCTCAGGTCCGTCAGGTCGTCCGAGAAGTCCGTGAAGTTGTAGCCGACGCCGATCTTCATGCGCTCGCCCACGTACTTGTAGACGACGATCAGAGCGCCGGCGCGCCGGTCGCTGATGTCCGGCAGCTCGAGGATGCGCAGCTCGCCCGACGCCTCGAACTCCGTCCATGAAGCGCCAGTCCGCGCGCACGATGCCCAGATGGGCGTTGTTGTCGAAGAACACGGGTTGTCTCGATCGAGGCTCACCATGCCCATGCGGTAGGCGTACTTCCCGCCGAGGGTCAGGCTCGAGGTCAGGTCGTACGTGAGCGTCGAGCGACGCGATGTGGCTCTTCTGCAGGAACTGGGCGGACGCCGTGCGCAGGTTGAACTGGTCCAGCGGCCGGGACGTTGTAGAAGTACGTGTACTTCGCGAGCATGTTCAGCCGGTCGTTCGTGACCGGGCGATAGGCCCAGCCGAGCACGCCCTCGCGTGTAGCCGCCGTCGTAGAATCTGCCCGAGTGAGCTGTCGCTGAGCGCGTAGTTCAGCTTGCCCACCACGCGCCAGTCCGGCGTGATCTGGTACTTCGCGTTGTTCCGCAGCACGTAGGTCACGCGATCCGACCAGCCGCCGGTGAGCTGCTGCGTCTCGTCGAACCGGTACTCGAGGCCGGTCGAGACGAGCACGCTGTCGAGCCCGTAGCCGATGCGGATGCCGCCGGCCTTGCGGTTGGTCTTGGCGCCGGTGTCGCGGTCCACCAGGGTGCCGATGTCCGCCGTGGCGCCGAGGTTCCAGTGGTCCGTCGGGTTCAGAGTCAGCCCGGTGGCGTGCAGTGAGGCCGCTCCGCGTGTCCACGCGTCTGGTAGCGCTCTTCGAGGTACATGCTCGCGCTGTCCGAGAGGCGCGTCTGGCGCGCCGCCGGTCAGGCTTCCGCGGCGCGCGTAGCAGTCCGTCGTCGCCGCGCTCGTCGTCGAGCCCGTAGTTCAGGTAGAGGCTCGTGTGTCGGTCGCCTGGTAGCTCGTCCCGAGCTTGCCCGCCGGGCCCGAGCTGGCCACTAGGAACCTTCCGCATCGACCTGGAAGCGATCGGTGATGCGATACGCGCCGCCGATTCCGACGCGCGCGTTGCCGCCCATGGTCTCCGCTCTTCGCCAGCGTGCCCTGCACGAAGCCGTAGCTGCGCCAGCGGGCTTGCGAGTCGTAGCCGAGCTGCATCGTCGGCGTCGGTGCGGCTGCCCTCCTCTTGCGTGAGCGGGAACGATCGGGGAGTCGTCCTGGCGGCGCTCGTTTCGGACGCCGGCGCCGAGGCTCCACTGGTCGGTGAGCTGGTAGCCGAGGTCGAGCTCGCCAGCCTGCGTCTGGAGCCCATCGGTCTGGCTCCGCTGGTCGCCCTTCGCGGCCAGAGTGCAGGCCGTGCGTCAGCGGAATCCTGAGGATGCCGCCGTACTGCGTCGTGTCGGTGAGTGCGGTCAGGCTCGCCGTCGAGTAGCCGCCGCCGAGCTTCTGCCCGTACAGGTTCACGCGCCCCGGCGCGCCCGCGAAGAGGTCCCCGACTCCGAGGCTGACGTCGGCGCGGTAGGCGTTGGCGTCGGCCTCGGTCAGACCCAGCGCGCTGGGATCCTGGAAGCCGAAGCCGCCGTCGTCGGAGCGCGACCACGACGACAGGAGTCCCTCGCGCCGGCCTGCCTGCATCCGGAGCCACGAGTCGCTGGTGGCGCGAGCGTCATGTCCCCGCCGTAGAGCTTGCTGTCGCCCTCGCCTCGACGTCGTTGTTCGCGGTCAGCCCGAGCTTCAGGTAGTCGCCGAGCCAGTAGTGACCCTGACCGCCCGCGGCGATCGTGTTCAGCTTGTCGAATCCGGGCGTGTACTCGTACTGGACCACGAGCCAGGCTCTCGTCACCGCTCACGCTCCCGCCGCGAACGAGCAGCTGTTGCCGGCTCCGCGTCGACGGTGAGCGGCTCGGAGAGCAGGACGCGACCCTGGAGGTAGTCGATGTCGTAGTCCACCGACGGCTGCAGCTGCACCACGCTCGTCACGAGTCCGGAGTCCCGGTCTCGCGTCTCGATCCGCACGCGCTCCGAGCCCGTCAGGATGTCGTGCTGGCGCAGGAAGTAGAGCGAGCCGCCGGTCCCGCGGAACTCCTCGCGGCTCGGCACCGTGCCCGGCTCGGCGCCGAAGCCGTCGAGCGCCGCGCGCTTCTCGCCGAAGCTGGTCGTCGAGTCGGTCTCGTAGTGGAGGTTTCCGCCGTACAGCGCGCGGTCGACGTGGGCGAGCTCGTTGTCGAGGTAGCCGACCTTGAAGTTGCCCCAAGAGCGCGTGGCTGTCGTGATTGCTCGAGCTTCGCGAAGAACTTGCCCGAGGTCGGCGCCAGCTGCTCGACGGTGCCGTCGTCGCCGTAGGTCGGGTAGTAGTAGTCGGGATCGATGCGCCGGAACAGCGACTCGGGCGACTTGTCCATGAAGTTGCTGAACAGCTCGCCGACCGGTCCCTCGCGCGTGTCCGCGCTGGCCCGGAGCTTCCAGGTCTCGGCGAACTTGCCGTCCACGTAGAACGCGAGCCGGCCGTCCGCCGGGGAATCGAGGTCGTAGGGAGCATTGGCACCGGCGAGCTGGCGCGCGGCCTTGCCGCCGGCGTCCGGCTCGACAGCGTCAGGTCCGCCGTCGCCGCGTAGAACCAGTCCTCCTTCTCCGAGCTCCAGATCGCGCAGGTACAGCTCGCCGTTCCCTCCTCGTCCAGCAGCGCCACCTCGACGGTGTGCGTTCCGGCCGGCAGGATCGCCTCGGCCTCGAAGTTGCCGTTCTCGTCGACCGGCACCGGCTCGCCGGCCAGCCACACCGTAGCTTGGGCGGCACGCCGCTGCCCTGGACCTTCACCGTGCCGCTGCCGAGCGGAATGTTCTTGCGTCGCCAGGGTGCTCGCGCCGTACGCGGCGAGCTGCTCGCGCTTCACCTGCTCGTCCACTGCCGGCGCGGTCTCTTCGCGCTCCACGGCGGCTGAGCCTCGTCGTGCTGCACCGGGAGCGGCTGCGGCGCGGTCTCGTCGAAGTGGCCCTCGCGTCGTAGGCGCGCAGACGTACGAGAGCTCGCGCACGGGCGGCGCGAACGGTGCTGCGGATCGGGCTGCCACTCGGCGAAGCCGTCGGTTCCCGACGGCGACCACGGCGAGCGGCGTGGCCTGCGGCGACTGATCGCGCTCGAAGATCCGGATCTCCGAGCGGTCGATGAAGGCCGCGTAGTTGTTGTACGCCTTGAAGCGGACGGGCGAGACCTTCGTCGTCGTCGCCCGCGGACGCGAAGATCTGGATCGAGCTCGGGCTCGCCGACACGCCGAGCCGCCGCTCCGACCTGAGGTTGTCGAAGCCGAAGCGGATGTTGGCGCGTCGAGGGCGACGTCGGTGCAGCGCTGGATGTCCTCCGAGCTCCGGCCCGGGTCGTCGATCGGCTCGCCGTCCACGGTGATGCGCATGAGATTCAGCCCGAGCGGGCTCTTCGGGCGTGATCTCGCGGGTGAGCGGGGTGACGTCGACGCCCTCGTAGTCGTCGAGCACGGCGAGGCTCGTCGTAGACGACCTCGACCTGCACGTCGGAGGTGCTCGCCCTCGACGAAGCCCGAGTTCACGACGTCGTCCGAGTGGACGTAGCCGCGTCCCTCGTGCTCGACCTGCGCAGTCCGCGAGCGCGAGCTCGGCCTTGACCTTCTCCATCGCGCGGCGCGCGCGCGCGGCGGACAGCCGACGTCGTCGCCGTACACCAGCGCGGTGCGCCGATCGAGGCGCTCGCTGCGCGTGTGGCCCACGAAGCGCAGCCGCACGTTGGCCTTGTCGTGGATCTCGTTCCATGGCGTCGCGCAGCTGCGTCGGTGTAGCCCGGCGGGATCAGCGACCTGACCGTCTCTCGATCTGCGAGCGACGCGAACGCGCCCGCACGGCGGATCGTAGACCTTGGTCACCACCTCGGCGCCGGCCGCGTCCGGACAGAGCTGCGGCTCGTCGGGCAGCTCCTGCAGCGGATCGTCGTACCAGAACTCGACCTCGACGCGGCGGTTCAGCGCGCGGCCGCGCGCCGGTCTCGTTCGACGCGAGCGGCCGCGTCGCGCCGCGGCCGTCGCTCGCGATCGCCGCGGTCGGCAGGTCGAGCGTCGTCCTTCATCGCCAGCGCGCACGCGGTACGCCATGCGCCTTCGACAGCGCAGCGTGAGTTCCGTAGATCCGCTCCGCGCGGCCCGACGAGCGGCGGCGTCGTCCGTGAAGCCGATGAACTTCACCGTGACGTTCTGCTTGGTCTGCAGGTTGTGCCAGCGCCTGTCCGACCTGGCGGACGAACGCCTCGGACACGCTTCACCACCTCGCCGTCGAAGTGGAGCGGCGCGACCAGGTTCTTCACGCGCGCGCGCGCGCTTGCACCTTCCCGGTAGCGGAGCTTGCACACCGTCTCCATCCGGCAGACCTTGACCTGCTTGATCTCCCCGGGGACGACGACGTCCTCGAGCCGGGCGCGGTCCTCGCTCTCGTCGTACCAGACCTCGACCTCGACGCGCCGGTTCAGCGCGCGGCCCTCGTCCGTGTCGTTCGTCGCGATCGGCTGCGGTGTCGCCCGCCCACTCGAAGGAGATCGCCTCGGGCGGAAGCCCGAGCGCCTTCTGGAGGAACTCCGCGACCTCGCCGGCGCGTTCGCGCGAGAGGCCCTGGTTGTCGCCGTAGATCCCGGTGAGCCGCTCCGACAGGGGCTGCGAGTCGGCGTGGCCGACGAGGTGCAGCCGGACGTTCTTGAGCTCGCGCATCCCAGCGAGCACCGCTGCGCAGCTTCTCGACGTAGCTCGCCGGGATGTCCGCGACGCCGGACGCGAAGCGGATCGGCGGAACGACGTTCTTGAGCTTCACGATCTTCGCCGTGCTCGGCGAGGACCTCGCGCTGCTCGAGCCGGTCGCCGGCCTCGGTCTCGAGAGCCCGCGGATCGCGCGACCACTGCATGAACGGCTCGTCGGTCGGGAGCTGGCGCTCGCTGGCCTCGCCGGGCGGAGCTTCGTTGATCTCCTGCGCCTGCGCGATCAGCGGCGCGGCGAGGCAGAGCCAGAGCAGCGGTAGGTGTGCTGTGCTTCAGCATCGACTCACCTGTCTTCCAGCTCCGGCGCGAGTGTCCGGCTCCGCCGGCGGACCGCCGCGACGCCAGAACACCTCCGGCTCGATCGTGAGCTGGTAGCCAGCTCAGGCCCTCCCAGGCCTCGATGATCGCCGCCTTGACCGCGGCCAGGCGCGTCGTCGACGAGCTGCTTGTCCTCGACGTCGGCGATGTACGACAGGCGCAGCGTCGCCGGACCCTTCTTGAGCTGCTCGAGGAGCTTGTCGATCCGCGGCTTCCACTGCGCGCGCATCTCGGTCGAGTCCGGCTCGAACACCGTCGTCCGCCAGATCAAGTCCCACCACGTGGTGGATCGACGCGCCGAAGCTGGAAGCGCAGCACCTTGCCGCGGGTCGGCGCGCTGCACCTGCACCTGGCGCGTGGACATCCGGAAGCCGGTGGGCAGCGTGCGGTCGTCGAGCTTGAGCACGAAGTTGCTGCCGCGTCCCTCGCGCGGAGCGACTGCGCAGGTGATGTGGAACCGCCCGTACGGGTCGGTGATCGCGGCCAGCCCGCGCAGCGTCACCACGCGGACGCCGCCGAGGCCCACGCTCGCCGGGGTCCTGCGTCGCCGTTGCGGTTCACGTCGTCGAAGACCTTGCCGATCACGTCGGTGCAGTCGAAGGTGGGGTCGGGGACCACGCGCACGGTGGCGCGGGCCTCGCCGGACAACGGACTGGCCGGTCAGCGCGCTGATGCGCCGGCGCGCGGTTCACGAACTCGCCCTCGCTGACGCCGGCGCCGACCGCGAGCAGGAGCTGCAGGGTCCGCTGGCCGGAGACCGGCACGTCGACGCGGCTCCAGACGAGCTGCGTGGCCGTTGACCGTCGGCTCGGCCGGCACGCCGTCGATCCGCGCGGATCCCTCGACGTAGCGGAAGCCCGCGGGAAGCGGTCGACGATGCTGATGTCCGGGAGGTTCGAGCCGAGCTTGTTGCTGAGGACGATCTCGTACGGCACGAGCTGGCCGCGGCTGACGTTGATCGACGGCGTCGTCTTGGTGATCCCGACGAGCGCCGCTGAGCACCGGGTCGAGCGGAATGTGGTTGTTGTAGATCTGGCTCGTGCCCGGCACGCGGCTCGAGTCGAGCGTCAGGTGCAGGTAGTAGTTCGTGCCCGGCGTGCGCGCCTGCACCGACGGCGGCGGCGCGAACTCGGAGGCCTGCGCCTCGCAGAAGTCGAGCGTGCCCGGCACCGCGTCGTCGGCGCTGCCCGGACAGGTGGGGACCGAGAGCGGCGGCGTCGAGGCATCCGACGTCGGCGGAATCAGCTGCGAGTAGCCCGCGGTGAAGCGTCGGCACCGGGCGCCACGATCTCGATCAGGTAGCTGCCGCCGCTCGGGCAGGCCGCATCCGAGAAGTTCAGATCGAACTTGTAGTAGCCGTCGCCGCGCGTGACCTGGCCCTGCTGCACCGGGTCGTCGAAGCAGCGTCGAGGGCAGGGCGGCGGCGCCGCTCGCGTTCAGCAGGCGACAGCGTCGCGCCGGCGATCGGCGCGCGATCGATGGCGCCGTAGACGACGCCGTTCGGGGTCGATCGGCAGGTTGAGGTTCTGGAGGTTGCTGCCCGACAGCACCGACGATGTCGCTGATCCGCTGCGGGCCGTTCGTGTACGGCGAGTCGGCGATGCCGAGCGACGCCGTGCTCGGTCCCGCGTCCGGAGCTCGGAAGCGCAGCTCGTAGCGATCGGTGGCGACGGTGCTCGGCGCGCACGCCGCCGATGCTGTAGGCGCCCGCCGCGTCCGTGACGACCGACCGCAGCAGCGTGCCGTTCCGGTACAGGTCGACGATCCAGTCCTGCAGCGCGTCGCTCGTTGCCGTCGTGCAGCTTGTCGAAGTCGGCGTCGTGCCAGACCGCGCCGTTCAGGAGCGCCGACTCCCGGCATTCCGCCCACGTCGATCGAGACGCTGGCGCTCGCGGTCTGCTGCGGGTTGTTCCAGTAGACCACGCCGCGTGTTCGTGACTCGCGTGCCCATCGCGAGCGCGCGGGTTGATCGTGGCCCGGAAGCGCAGGACGACGGAGCCGCCCGGCGGCAGCGGACCGTAGGTGCGTGGAGTAGTCGGCCGTGATGAGCGAGCCCACGACGGTGACGCCGGTCGCGAGGCCGTTCAGAGTCGCCGGAGCCGGCGACGTAGGTGAGCGTGCCCGGCGTCGCGGCGTCGAGATCGTCCCGTGATCACGACGTCGAAGGCCGGCACCGCGCGCGATGTTGGTGACGCGCACGACGTACTCGAGCGGGGAGCCGGCGAGCGCGGGGCCGCCGCCGACCACCGCGACCTGCTTCGTGATCGTGAGCTGCTGCGCGTTGCCGACCACGACCACCGTCGGCTCGGGGCCCGTCGCCGGATTGCCGTCGCCGTCCGTCAGCAGGTCGGGCAGCTCGGCTCGTGTCGACCAAGCCCTGGTTGCTGATCAGCGTGCCGGCCGGAACCCCCGCGTTGACCTGCACCTGGAACACGATCACCGCGGCTCTGGCCGACGGAGAGGATTCCGCCGCCCGGGCCCGGCAGCGGCGGCGTGAGATCGGACGAGCTGATCGGGATGCCCGCGACGAGCGGCGAAACGCCGCCGTCCGGGCTGCCCCACCGCCAGGCCGTTCAAGGTGGTGCGTGTTCGCGACGTAGGTCGTGTTCGCGGGGACGGCGTCGCGGAAGACGGCGTTCGTCGCCGGGACCGCGCCCGTGTTGTAGACGGTGATCGTGTAGCGGAGCACGTCGCCCGGATCGACGACGCCCGGCGTGCCCGCGTCGACCGCGATGGCGACCGCCTTCGGCGCGAACAGCGAGCGGCACTTTGCCGACCACGTCGCGGGTCGGGTCGTCCGGAATCGGCGGTGTCGGGATCGTCCGAGGGCTGCTCGGGCACGACGTTCGACGCGCCGACGAATGCCCTGGTTCGAGATCACGGTCCCGTCGAACACGCCCGCGTCGATCGACGACGGCGAAGCACGATCGTCGCCACGTTGTTCGCGGCGGGCGAGGCATCGGCGCGCAGGTGGCCGGGCGTCGGATCGCCGGGCGCGTAGATCGAGGATGCCCGCGGAGAGCGGCGAGCTGCCGCCCGGGCCGTCCGCAACGGCCGCGCCGTTCAGCGTCGTGCTGTTCGCAAGGTAGTGCGTGTTCGCGGGGACGGAGTCGCGGAACACCGCGTCGGTGACATCCACGCCGCCGACGTTCTTGACCGTGATCGTGTAGCGCAGCGTGTCGCCCGGCAGCAGCATCGTTCGGAGCGCCGGTCATGTCCGTCGAGATCTTCTGGACGCGCAGCTGCGGCGGGGAGGCGATCCGCACCACGGTCGGGATCCTCGTCGCCCGCGACGGTCGGATCGGCCGCGCCGTTCACGTTCGGGTCGTCGCTGGTGGCGAACGGGGCGCCGTTGATTCGCAGCGCCGACTGGTTCGTCACGAGCGTGCCGTTCGCGATCGCCGACGCGAGCGTGATCTCGAACTCGAGCAGCACGGTCGCGCCCGGCGCCACGGTGATGCTGCGGACGTCGACCACGCCCGTGCCCTTGGCGCCGCCCGTCGCGCTCGTGTTGCTCGCGTCGGCGCCGGCCGGCACCGTGATCAGCGCCAGCGTTCCGGGCTGAAACGCGGCCGGGGTGTTGCGCGCGTCGAGCTCGTCGAAGATCGACAGGTTGCTGAGCGTCGCGGTGCTCTGGTTCACGAAGCGGAGGCGGTAGCGGAGGCGGTCGCCCGGGGAGGCCGTCGTCGCCGGGTCGGCACCCGTCGTCACGTCCATCACGGTCTTCTCGAACAGATAGGCCGGCCGGCGGACCGTGACCGTGTGCGCATCCTGGTGGTCGACGCACGCCGGGCGTGCCGTCGGTCAGCGTCCGCGTGAACGTGACACGGCCCGGGGTGCCGCTGTCGCCGTCGAACCATTCAGTGGCCCCGGCGACGTTGATCAGCGTGGCTCCATCCTGGCTGTCGACGTCGAGCTGGGACCGATAGGTGATGATCAACCGCTGGTCCGCGCCGATCACCGCCGCAGGCGTGAGCATCGCGAGGGTGAGCGTGCAGGTCGGCGCGCCCGCGTAGGAGAGCGTGAAGTCGGAGCCCGCGACCAGCGGGCCCTTGCCGGGGGCGGGCGTGACGCCGTCGGCCGCGAAGACCTGCGCGCTCAGCACCTGCGGGGTGGCATCGCACATGCCGCCCGTCGCGCCGTTGGGCAGCACGTCGCGGATGGTTTCGTTCCAGGCGTCGTTGGGTCCGGTGTTGTGGACATCGATGGCGAAGATGTCCGGCTGTCCGACCGTCATCGTCGCCGGGCCCGACTTCGTGACCTCGAGCACCGGCGGTACCAACTGGAATTTGGTGTCCAGGTCCGCGGTGTTTACCGCGCCTCCTTCTCTCGTGATGAACTCGGACACCGGATTGCCGTTGGCGTCGAGGAAGCTCAGCCCCAACGTGTAGGTCTTTCCGCCGATGGTGAACGTCGTGGGAGCGGGTGCGTCGATGAACGTCACACGGTCGGTGCACCCTTCGCCGGGCGGTGTCGGATAGGGACAGGGCACCTGGTTGTTCGGCGTCTCCTCGTGGGTGAACGTGAAGGTGAAGGTCAGAGGACCGGTCGGGACGCCATCCACCTGGAAGTCGAGGACGAAGTCGAGCTGAACCGAAGTCAGGGAAGGATCGGAGACCGCGAAGTTCCGGTGCGAGAACGTCGCAACAGGAAACTGCGTCGGGTCCGGGATCGTAATGGTGACGTCATAGCCGCTCTGCGGACCGGCGGTCGTGCCCCAGCTGATGCTCGAGGTCGGTACCCCGTTCGTGATGACGGGGTCACCCGGCTGAACTTCCGGGGACGTTGTCCGTTGGGTCGTGCCAGTTTGCGGCCGCGGAGGTGAACGTGATCTACACCTTGAGCCGCCGCGCTCCGGGTCAGAAGCGGAAGGAGCAGTGCGTGAAACCAACGCGCACAGGATCACCAGCCGGATGCTGGACATCCCGCTGCGTGTCTTCGCTCTGTTCTGCGTCCGTCGGACCAACTCGTCGCCCCGTCCAGCCGTCAGGGGCGATCGCTTTCAGTCAGAATGGAAGCCGCGGGAAGGTCCGATGATCGGACTCGATTCCGGCGGTCCCGCCGTCCTGGGGCCCGAGGCCCTTTAGACCGGTGACTTTGCGTCGCCACCTTTCGGTGGGTTTGCCTTTATCTGAATCGCGTTTGAGCTCTTGGCTCAGTCTCTCGGTGACCTGGATCTCGTCTCCCTTTGGGTTCAACTCGCGGGCAGGAAATCGATCGGGTAGAGGATCGTGATCGCCACGATCCCCTCCTTGGCGCCGAAGTCGAACGTCTTCACGCGCTCGACCACCTCCGCCGCGAGCTGCGGCGCGCTCATGTCCGAGCCCTGGAGCACGCACATGGACACGCTGCCGTCGGGCTCGATCGTGAGGCGGAGGATCATCTGGCCCTTCAAGGTCGGGTCGTTGCGCAGCTCCCGGTTGTAGAGCCGGTAGAGCGCCGCCTTGTGGGCGTCGAATACGATCTGGATCTCCTCGTCGGTGCGACCAGCTTGCATGCCGTCGCCGGCGACAGGTCGGCCCGTGCCGTCGACGGCACCCTCCGATCGAGCTCTTGGCGCGCGCGACCTGGACGCCGTCGAGCTGCTGGCCGCCCGTGCCTCCCACGCCGCGACTCAGCGCGGCCAGGTTGATTCCGCCGCTGGACCCCGGCGCTCGGGTCGTCACCAGCGCGCGCTCCGGCGCGCCCGCTCGCGACTTCGCCCTCGTGATTGATGCGCGCGTCCGCGCCGAGTCGGGCGAGCGGCTTGCCGTCGGCGAGGCCGGAGAACTGCTCGCGGAAGGCGAGAATTCCTTCGACCCCGGCGCCTCCTCCGCCGCTTCCTTCGGCGCCGCGCTTCGGCGTCGCCTTCTCGGCGACGAGCTTCGTCGGCCGGCTCCGGCTTCCTCTGCTGCGGCGCGATCTCCTGCGGCGGCGGCGTCGGCGGACGATCCGGGATCAGGCGCGTCATCCCGCTCCGGCATCTCGAGCGGCTTCGGAGCTCGGCCAGGGGGAGGGCGATCAGCGGAGGCAACAGACTCAGCAGGAGGGCGAGGAGAGAGAGTGCGGCCAGCGCCTTCCGGAAGCGCTGATCCTCCTCGCCGCCACGCGTCCAGGGCATGACCAGCGTGTGGAAGGGGAAGGACTCGACCTCCCGCTCGATCGTCCACTCCTGGGCGCGCCGCTCGGCCTGCTCCTGCGCCTCGAGGATGTCCTCCTCGATGAACCAGCCGCTGCGCTCTTGCTGCTCGATCTCGTCGAGCAGCGCGTCCCGCCGTTCCTCGATCTCGGCGAGGCGCTTCTGAACGCCTCGATGCGACCTCGCGCCAGGCGGATGTGCGTCGGCGCCATCGGCGTCCGGCGCGCGCTCGCCCCAGAACAGTCGGGCCGCCGCCCAGCTCGCCGAGCTTGTCGAGCGCGGCGCACACCTCGTGCAGAGTCTCGTGCTGCTTCCGCTCGCCCGACTGGGCCTCCAGCTCGCCGTCGACGGCGCGCAGACTGCGCACGAGCCCGTCCAGCTTCTCGCGAGCGCTGCGCGAGCTGTGTACGGAAGCGTCTGTTCGTCGAGGGCTGTGACAGGTTCCACTGGATCGCCTAGCTGTGAGAGGTCTCTTTCTCGATGACGGCCAGCGAGATGTGTCCGTATCCCTCGCTGGTGCAGGTCGACATCACGCGCTTGACCACTTCGTAGGGAAGGGACTTGTCCGCGATCGACGGTGATCTCGCGCTCGGTCAGGTCCGACTCGGCGCCCTCGTCCACGCGCAGCGGGCGCCGCAGCACCGCGCTCAGCGGGTCGATCGGAGCCGTCTTGGCGGCGCGAATCTCGTCGATGCTGGCGATGAGCTCGCCCTGCACGAAGAGCTGGTCCTTCGTGATCATCACGACGACCGAGTCCTTCGGCTTCTGCTCGCGCGATCGACTGCGGGATCTCGCACGCTCTTGCCGTTCTGGATCACCTCCACGTCCGCCGAGTACACGAGCAGGAACGCCACCATGACCGACATGATGTCGATCAGCGGAATCAGGTTGAGCTCGACCTCGGTGCCGCGGCGCAGCTGGTGCGCGGCCATGCGGCGGGCGCGTTTCGACAGGCTCATGAGCGCTTCTCCTTCTGGACGTCCGCCGCGTTCACGGCGCGTCTCCGACGGCGATGTCGGTGAACAGCGCGACCCGGATCGGCTTCTCCGCGGCGGGCTTCGGGACCGTCCGGCCGCGGCGACCGCGGCTCCGGCACGGCCGGCTCTGCGACCGGCTCCGCTGCCGGGACCTCGGCGCTCCGGATCGCGTCCATCACCTGGATCAGGTGGTCGTACTCGATGTCGGGCTCGAGCAGCACCGACGCGTCGTTGGCGTCCGGATAGTCGCGCTTCAGCGACAGCGCGAGCTCGCGACAGCGTCTTCAGGTCGTACTCGCCGTTCACGCTTCGGGATCGTGGCGATCAGCGCTGTCCCGTTGGTGAGCTCGAGCCCGTGCTTGCGCACGATCACCTCGAGCCTGAACGTCGGCGCCGAGACGCTCCTGCGCTCGCCGAGCTCGGCAGGTCGAGCTCGAGGATCGTGATGCGCGAGAACACCGCGGTCATCAGCAGGAACGTGACCAGCACCGTGAAGATGTCGATCATCGGCACGAGCAGGAGCTCGGCCGGCTTGCGCATGTCGTCGCGCGTGACTTCCTGCGCATGGTCGAGCCCTACTCCTGCGCCGCCTGCGCGAAGGCCGAGGCGGCTCTGAGCCAGCGTCGCTGCCGATCGGTGACCGCGTTCAGGAACTTGGACGAACGCCATCTCGAGGCCGTCGATCAGCTCGGTCGGTCTTCGTCTGCAGGAACGCGTGCGACGAACAGCGATCGGCACCGCGGTCATCAGGCCGAAGGCCGTGCAGTTCATGGCCTCCGAGATGCTCGCCGACAGCAGGTTCGCCTTCTCCGCCGGGTTCACCGTCGCCACCGCGGCGAACGCGTGGATCAGACCGCTGACCGTGCCGAGCAGGCCGAGCAGCGTCGCGAGGTTCGCGAACGTGGCCAGGTAGTGCGTGCGCTTCTCGAGCTGCGGCATGATCTCCATCATGCTCTCCTCCATCGCGATCTCGACGTCCTCGCGGCGCCGCACCGCGCCCTGCCGGGCGAGGCCGATGCTGAGCAGCTGAGCGATCGCCGAGTCGTCCTTGCTGGTCATCTCGCGCGCCTTGTCGAAGTCGCCGCTCGACGAGCACCGGCTGGACCTGGGTCCACACGCTCCGGTTGCGACGCCGAGCCGCGTCAGCGTGACGTAGCGCTCGACCGCGATCGCGGTCCCGACCGCGGCCACGAGCAGGATCGGGAACATGAAGAGTCCCCGCCTCGAAGAATCCGACGATCACAGGCCATGACTTCCACGATGAATCTTCCAAAGCTCACGAGTCGCCTCGTGAGCCATCACTCGGAGCCCGCCACTCAGTGACTCGGCGCGAATCTGGTAGTAGTCGAGCTCTCTCATGAACACGTCCCGGTCCACGGGCTGTCGCCCGTCGTCCGAGACGTCGCCCACGTCGAGCGCGCCGCCAGTCGCCGAGCTCTTCCACGGCACGATGACGAGCGACTTTGGGCGCGTCGTCGTTGCCGACGATCGACATTCCCGGAGAGCTCCTTGTCGCCCTTCGGCGCCTTCGCATCGTCGCTCCCGGCGGCGCTCGCCACGAGGAGCAGGGCGATGCAGCAGATGAGCGTGCGTGCGCCATGCGCGTCTCACTACTTCCGATCCGCGTTGTGCAGATCGGCGACCCAGATCGCGGCGGCCGCGTCGTCCAGGCACCGTCTGCAGCGTAGAGCTCGTAGTTGCTGCAGCGCGCACGGCAGCGTCGGCAGGTCATGGTCGCACAGGATCACGAGGTTCCGGCGCGCGAAGTGGAAGCCCGGGTGGAGCGCCAGCGCCTTCTCGTAGCTCTCGCGCGCCTGCGCGAAGCGACCGGTCCGGCGGTAGATGATTCCCAGCTCGTTGCAGCGCGACCGGGTGGCGCGGGTTCAGCTCGAGCGCCGCTTGATGCTCGCCTCCGCGCTGCACCAGGTCGCCCACCTCGCTCGTAGGCGATCGCGAGGTCGAAGTGGGCCGACGTGAGGTTGGGCGCCGCCTGCGTCACCTTGACGAGAAGAGCGATGCCGTCGTCGACTTCTGCTCAAGCAGCGGGAGAGCCCGCTCGAAGTCGGAGCGCACGTCCCAGCTGACGCTCACGTCCTCGCGGATGACGAAGCCGCTCTCGGTGCGGTCCTCCTTCTGCGCAGGTGCGGCGTCGTCCCGGAAGCGGTACAGGCGGCAGCAGGCTCGCCACGCGCCGACACGAGCGCGAGAGGTGTTACGGAGCGGTGCATCGCTCGGCTCCTTTCGGTTCGTCGGCGGCTTCGGATGAAGTGTCCGGCGCGGCCGCTGGCCGGAGCTTCGCGGCGCGACCGCAGGCGCGCTCGGCGTGGCTCGGCGCCGTCGCAGTGACCTTTGGCGCCTCGTACGCGTAGCGTCGACCGACGCGATCAAGCCGCTGCTCGCCTCGAACTTCGCGTAGCGTGCCGGGCATCAGGATCGCGAGCTTGCCGAGGCTCTTCTCGATCCATGGGTTGTAGACTCCGGTGGCCAGCAGCTCGAGGTTCTTCTGATGAACCGCGATGGCCTTCTCCTCGAAGGGGTACGCCTCCTCGAGAGCGGCCCCGTACTGCTGCAGCTGGCGCGGGATTGAGACCTGGGACGTTCCGAGTCCGCCAGAGCCCGGCTGAACTCGGAGTAGACCTCCGCCATGTAGAAGGTGGCGTCGGGCCGTCACGTCGGCGACCCGTAGTCCAAGAGCCGGCCGAACGCGTCGAGGCGCGCGTCCATGCGCCGCCTCTTCTTCCTTCAGGTTCTTCTCGAAATATGGGGATTTAGTCACCTCAACAGCGCGTGGAGAAATCCTCCCATGCCAGTACTCTTGCTGCTAGCGCCGCGATGCCAGCGCGAGAGACGATCGTGTGCGCTGCCCCGCCGGATATTTGCGCTTAGGCATATTCCTCTGGTGCCAGTCGCGGTAGCTCGCTTGTCGCTTTGACCTGTATGCCAAGATTCTTTGAAACCAGTTCAGATTAAGCCCTGAGGTGTCCGTGGAACCTGATTCTGGACGTAGTTTGGTAGGATAGGTCGTTGAGCGCCGTCCACGCCCTGGCAGCCGCAGCTCGCTGGGGCAGCGTGGTGGAGGCCTGGCGACGCCCGGATCCGGCCTGGCAGCGGACGCGTCGTACGGCGGTGTGCGCACGTGCTCCTCCCGTTGGTAGATGAACGCGAAGTGTTGTGGCGTCGCTGAGCTCGCCGGGTGCCCTGGGAACACCCCGTGCCAGCCTGCAAGCGGCTCCCCGCCGTCCGCAGCTTGATCAGCGCCGCGCCGGCGCAAATTCTCGGCTTGGCGGATCTGGAGCTGAAAGCGGCGTTCAGGCGATCCTGCAGAGTGCGCTGCGTCGCCTGAGCCGTATTCCTGGCGGTGCTCGCCTCAGCCATCTTCCAGCAGGATCGCGGCCGCAGTAGATCGTCGATCGACCGCCTCTGCAGGTGTCAGTGGTCATGTCAGTCGAGTTACGCGCGCAGTCATGGCGCTCACCTGCGGCTGTTTCGGTCGCATCGGGATGACGCTGGCTTTGCGACGATCGCCCATGTGACCGTTGATCGCCAGCGCCCAGGTAGCCGTCGATCATGCGGTGAGACGCTGGCGCGTGTATTCTTCATTCGAGTCGCACGACTGCGCCAGGCCCAGCTTATGGTGTCGTGGCCGTGAAGCGGATCGACGAATTTGAGCTGCCTGACCGCTCGGCGCCGCTAACGCTCTGCGCCGCTCTCCGCTGGCTCCAAGCCGGTTTCGGCGGTGCGGCAGATCGCGGCGGTAGCTGGCGGCCGTGCAAACGTTTCGCAAAAAGTCGGATACCAAAAATGCCGTGCGTTTCGTATCTGGCGTCAGTGCTTCGCGAAGTCCTCGTGCTCGAGCAGCAGGTCGGCGAGTATCGCGACGGAGGCGCGCCCTGTCCTGGGGAAATTCATATTATGAAGCGTGCATACTGGCGGCGCGTTGCCTCGTCAGTTTTCGCCGGCTTTCGGTTGTCCTTGCGTGCTCCGCATCCTGGTAGAGCGCGGTAGTGACCGGGCCAGGTCCTGCATGGGCCGGTGGCTGATGACCTCCGGCGATCCTTCACGCTTCAGTGGCGCTAGTGAATGATCAGATCGTACGCCGCGAACGCCTTCTTCGACTCGAGCACGAGCTTCGGGAAGTCGTCGCCTGGCTCGTAGGTCGACCGCGCGCATGCTGAAAGTGGGGCGGCAGACGCGGGCAGCGGGGTGAGGTCGACGAAGGCCTGCTAGGCGGCCGCGGCGCCTGATAGCGGCGCTTGTCGAGGCAGTACCCGCCGAGGTGGCCGTAGATGCGGTCCTCGTAGCCCGCGCTGGCCGTGTGCGGGCGAAGTACTGCTGGGACGGAGGCTCGCGCACCGCCCGGGTTGGTAAGAAGCAGAGAGGCCGATGACGCGGTAGGTGTCCGCGATCCGGCGCTCGGTCGTCCTCGTCGGTCTGCGTGGTCGAAGTCGTATCCGGTGGACACCTTGTGGTCGAGCAGCGCGACGTACTCCAGGCTCTGCGAGCGCCTCCTCGCGTCGTTGAGATCCCGCTTGTAGAGCGTCCAGCCGAGCTTGTACGAGCGCGAAGCTCGTGGAGCTGGCACCGCCTTGGCGACGCCGAGTAGCTCTGCCTTCAGCCACTCTCCGCGTGAAGAAGTACTCCGCCCTTTTCGTAAATCCGACCAGGTCGATGCTTGAGTCGGGGGTAATCCTGCGATCGCCGCTCCACCGCGCCGACCGCGTCTTCGTCGACTCGCCTGACCTCGCCTGAGCGCGCGCGACTCTGGTACAGCACCGAGTTGTTGTGCGGGTAGTGCGGATAGTTGGCGAGGATCTGGTCGTGTTTTTGATGGCGCTCTAACCTGGCCCCGCCAGCGCCGCCTGCTTCCGGGGTGCCGGGCAGCCTGAGCGGCGCGCTGTGGCCCTCCGGCCCGAACCTCTACCAGCGGTTTTTTCGGCGCGTCGTTCGAAGTCCGCGTCGGACTCCGGCGCGCTGCGGTTTCGCGCTGCGCGTCTGCTTGGGCGCGGCAGCCAGCGTGGCGGCCTTTGGGCCGGAAGCCCGCGGTATCTCTCGCCGCCGAGGATGCCGTACTCCTTCTCCAGCTTGAGATCCGCCAGGCGGAAGCATCGCCCCCGGCGTGAGGGCGACCCGGCGCTCCTCGAGGAACTCTTGTACCCGACCATCGCCTTCTGGTCGCGAGGCTGTTCTCGACTCGCAACCTCGGTCACGTCGGGCTTCCACGTCGCGCTCTGGGGCGAGCGCGCGTGCGGCGGTCGGGATCCCCCGCGCAGGCCGCGGCGAGGACCGGTGCGAGAGCAGAGCCGTGCGGAGGCGGCGCATCGTTTCGCCCATCGATGTCCTGCGCCGTGGCGCGGTCAGCTGTCTGGCAAAGGCGAACTGCCCGGTTGAGCTGAGCTCAGGCGCCGCCGCAGCTTCAGTCTGTTGCTGGCCACGGTCCGAGCATCTACCGGCCCTGCCGGGTCAGCGAGCTGGCCGAGGAGCCTGGAGCGAGCGAGCGGAAAGGCGTGCCCGCAGTCGTCGATCTGGTGCTCGTAGCCGGTAGTCGCGTCGCGGCCTGTCGCGTTCGGACGAAGTCGTCGTACTGCGCCGTCAGCACCTTCAGGTCGGCATTCAGCCTCGCAGTGATGCCGCTGCGTGGGCCGTGTGTCGTCGTGGTAGTTCGTCCCCTGAGGCTCCAGGTCAGACGCCCTTCAGGCGATCGATCCTGGAGCGAACTTTGCGGACCGATCGGCGCCGCTCGTTCTCTGCAACGCGGTTCCCGGCTGGTGATCCCCGCGCCGCCGCCCGCTGCTCGTCCGGCCGCGGTCGCCAGGCGGTCGCGGAGCGATCAGCATAAAGTGCTGCAGGCGCTGCCGAGGTGGATCGCGCCGCTCGACGCGCAGGCGAATCTTTCTGCGAGTCGAGCTTCCGAACTGGTGAATCTGATCTCGGAGCAGCGGTCGGCAGCGCCGCGGCGCGCCGTTAAATAACCTCGAACGCAGCCAGGCTCTGCCACGCAGACCAGCTCCGCATGTCCTCGAGGTCCATCGCGTAAATTCTGCAGGCCCGGTCTGGAAACTCCCGTGAGAGGCCATCAGGGTCGCCGTGGTGAAGGTATGTCCCCAGGGCGCGTCGGGCACAGAGTGAATCACTCCAGTCCTTGTCCTCACGGAATTTCTTCTGCGACGAGGTCCTTCAGGAAATCGCCGTCGTCGATGTCGGAGCGACGCATCGAGCCGGTGAGCTGCTCCTCGAAGCTGCCGGCGGCCTGCCGGTACAGAACGTAACGCACGCCCAGCTTGCTGTACGCGTAGGCAGCGTGAGCTCCGCTTCCCGCACGGCGGCGTCGGTCGGTTCCCGCTCGACAGGATGCTCCACGGAACCACCGCTCGGTCGAATCCTCCGCGGCGTCGCACCGCCCAGCCCGCGCGTGGCAGTGCCTGGTTGAGAACGGGCCCCAGGCGAACCCGATCGAGCGCGCGTCTGACTCCTGAACGCCGCGAGGCTTCTCGAACAGCATCGTGCCGAGACCAGGTTGGACTTGTCGCGGACGATCGCGAGCGGTTCGTCGCGCCTGCACCTGCCCGGCTCCGGTTCAGCCGCTCGACGGCTTCCCTTCGGCCGGCCGTCCTCCAAGAGCGCGATGCCCAGTTGTACTCGAGAAGCCCTTTCAGAGCTTCCGAGCTCCTGCAGCTGCTGCAAAGACGGCGATGAAAACGACGGGCGCCCAGCATGACGCTCGCGCAGAACCGACGTCGCGTCGCGGATTTCCTCCGGGGCCTTTGCCGCGGATCTTCTCCAAGCGTTTGCAGAGCGTCCTCGGGCTGCCCCTTCTGGCGGATTCGCGCCAGCCGGAAGGCCGCTGTTTGCTGTGACGGTGGTCGACGTCCGCCCCCATAATCCCACTTACGGCGCGGCCCGCGCGGTGGTGCATGCGGTAGCGCAGTCGTAGTCACCGACGTCGAATCCCGGCGTTCTGATGTAAGATGAGCGAGTCGCGCTCGGGCTCATCGACGCCGTAGTGCTGGGCTATCTCGCGTCGAGGCGCGCCAGCGCATCGAACCACTGCTCCCCGGTAGGCAGTAGAGCGCCTCTCCGAAGTACAGGTCCTTCAGATCCTCGCCAGCAGCGAAGCCGGCGGGCAGGAGCGCCACCAGGGCGAGTGCTGCGTCTTGCCGAGGCGCGTGGCCACTGGAGCCACCAGCCTCCGAGCTGGATCGCGGGCGCGTCGGCGTCGGCACTGCCCAGCTTCACGCCGACGAGCTTAGGCCCGACGTCCCCTGGCGCGTGAAGCTGAAGTGCTCGCCCCCGCGAAGTCTCCGCCGCCGGACGACTTCCCCTAGCATCAGACGTCGAGCCGGCGTTTCGTGCTGGAAAAGAAATTTTGTGGCGTGGTGAAGGTGTAGATCCGTTGCACCCTCCCTTTTGAGAGCCTCCAGCTCCTGGAAGCTGTAGGATGGTGGCAAGCAACGGCCTGCCGTCGATCTGACGCACCGAGTCGAGCTGGAACGTCTGGGCCCTCGGGCCAAAGCAGACGAAGACGGGCGACCCGAGTGCTTGGATGCCCAGAGCAGCCTCGAGCCGATTGAGCTCAGCCGTGGCGATCGTGGACGTCGGACTTTGATCTCCGAACCCCTGCTCGTCGAGGCTCTGCATCTGCTGCTTCGAGGCTGCCGCTTGCGCGAGAGCCGGAGAGGCGCTGCCCGCCATGCCAGGGTCAGGTGAGTGTTTGAGCCTCACGGCCTCGCCGGCCCAGTCATCTTCGGAAGTGCCGTCTGGCCGCACCCGATCTGCGGGTCTCATTGAACACTCTCCTCCACTCCCATCTGCGCGTTTCGGCGCGATGTGACCACGCATGCGTGTGTTACGTCACACCATCCACGCGCAAGGCACGAGAAGATCAGGCCTCAAGGTGACGCGGCCACACCGAAAGGAGTCGAAGGTGCGTGCGCGAAGTTGCCGGGCGTAGCTCCGGCGTCCAAGTGCCCGAAGTGCGACGCCGCGGCTCACCCTACGGGCCAGGTGGCGATTCGCAGGCAACCGCGCGCAGTGGGTTCGCACGCGCCCGAACGGGACGCGAAGATGCGCAGACTCTGCCCAACCAGCGGGCGCTCGTGCGTTATCGTTCGTGCGGAACCCAGCTGGAGAGCATCCCGCAGGATGACACCACTCCGAAGGCGGCTCCGCGCCCCGCGGCCGAGAAGCGGGCCGGGTGCAATGGCGATCGTGCGCATGCCGCGCACCGGAGAAGTCGATCGGCAGATTCAGGAGCGGGTTTGCGCGCCGCGGAGCGGCAGATCGAGCGATCGCCGCGCGCGCGCGCGTCGGTAAGCTGCGAGCGGACGCGGGCGCGCAGATCACGGCGCTGAAAGCCGGCACTGCGGCAGTGAGGTCGCCGCAGCGCGCATTCTCGACAAGGCGTCCTCCGTGGCGGAGGGCCAGGCAGCGGTGAAGAGAGTCGGCGACGCGATATTCTTTCAGGCGACGCGGTCAACCGCGCCGCAGCCATCGTGAAGCGCTTGGAAGAGCGGCCCTCCTGCGCCAGAGGTTCGTCGTCACTGCTTCTCCGTAGATCGGGCAGGCCGTCATGTGGAACTCCAACGGACGCGCGGCACGTCGTGCCACCAGTCGCCTCGGCGGCAGGTCATCGTCGCGGCGCTTGGGGTGGAGCGGGATAGCAGATGCGGCTGCCCGCTCGCTCGCTGGCCTCGCCGCCCACGAGCAGCAGGGCGTCCCGCCTCCTGCCGTTGTTGATGAAGGTGCGGATTGATGCCGGTGCCCGGCCGGAAACCAGCGGCCAGGCTCGCCGTGCGTCTGCATGGGATGCAGCGCCTGCCGTCGATCCACGCGTCGACCGCGGCCCCTCCAGGACGTACACGAACTCCCCTCCTCGTCCTCCTCGGCGTGGGGCCACGAGCTGCGGCGACCGGGCGGGAGGCCGCTTGCACGTTGAGCCCCGATGCGCGGCGCCGTAGTCGGCCGCGCCGTTGACGCCGCGCTTCGGGCCCATCATCGGCTCGTCGCTGTTGGGATAGCGGTGGGTCGACTCGGCGACGTCGGCCGTCGACAGAAGGGAGGGCGTATCGCGTACTCGTATCACAGGCGAGGTCGCTTACAAATCGATTGGTCAGGCAAAAACGGTTCGCGCGCAGTAGTGGATCATCTTCCCCTGCACCGGTACCCAGATCGCGGCGTTTGCTCGATCGCGCGAACCTGTCCCGCCGAAGAACTCCCCTCACCACGGTGTCACTCGGTCTGGGAGCGTCCTCGCCGTCTCAGCCTTTCGCCCCTTTCACACGCAGCGCACGCTGGGAACGACACCCCGTCGCGCCGATCGTCTTCGCGGCGGCGGAATCGCCAATGCCGACTGACTGCGGCACGGTCGACGCGCGTTCCGCGTCGCGCTCGGCGACCCCACCAACGGCAAAACGCCCGGCAGCCGAGATTAATGACGCGAGATCAATTCAGGGATGGCGGTGGTTAACGACGACTTCCGTCACCTGTCGATGCCTTCCTCAACACGCGCGGCGCGCGGTTCACCACACGGCACCGGCTCTCGCGTGGCTCCAGCGCCGCAGGGGCCGCAGGGCGTCTGGCGATGCTCTTCAACAACCCCACTTACGGAACGAACGATCTTCACCCCCAGCCAGTTGCGGCTCTTCACGCCGGTGGGGAGCAACGTCGCTGGCCAGCTGACTTTCGCCCGCACCAACGTGGTGCGACGGCTGCAAACGGTGAGGGGCTTCCTCGGCGCGGTCTTCACGACGTCTGATCGCCCGTGGACGGAAGCGCAGCCTCGTGCGCGGTCACCGCAGCCAGCACCGCGGATCACACCTCTTCGGCGTCTCCAACCACGGAAAAATCAACCGCGAGCGGCTCCTGTTCAGCGGTGTTTCAAGCGCTTCGCTGGTGATGGAGCCTGTCGTTCTTCGGTGTCGTCTTCGACGATGCGGTCAGACACTCGCGGGTGCGGATCACCAGCGGCAACGTCGCGCCTGGAGCGAACGGCGACCGCCGGCACGACGTCGTGAGCGAGTGGAGTCGCTGAGCTCCAGCTACGGCGAGCCGCAGCCGGCGCAACAGAGTGAACCCCAGAATTTGGAGGCAAAAGAGCCATGACTCACGTTGGAAGCTGTTTCTGTGGAGCCGTCACCCTGGAGGTCACCGGAGCGCCGGAGGGCATGGGCTACCGCACTGCCGCTCCTGTCGTTCCTGGTCGGGCGGGCCTGGTGAACGCTTCAGCCTCTGGAAGCCGGAGGCCGTGCGGATCACGGTCGGGAGCCGAGCACGTCGCGACGCTTCCAGAAGACGCCGACTGCAGCCAGCGGACGTACTGCCGGAAGTGCGGCGGGCACCTGATGACCAACCATCCGCCGCTTGAAGCTCGTCGACGTGTTCGCCGCGACGATCCCCACGCTCGATTGGTGCCTGGGGTGCACATCAACTACGCGGAGAGCGGTCCTGCCCATGAAGGACGGGCTCCCGAAGCTGAAGGGACTTCCGGCCGCAGAGTTCGGCCTGGCTTCTGGCCAGATTCGGTCCCGGGCAGCGGACCGAGGTCAGAGTGGGAAGCGGGTGCTCGTCCTCGAATGAGGGCTGCGCGCGCGACTGTTCTATGCTCCCGCTGAAGCTCAATCCGGCGACGGGCGAGCGGAAGTGGGGGTGCCGCGACGCGCGCACTGGTGCAGATCCAGTTGCTCGCGACTGATCGCGAGCCCCAACGCCTTCGCCGAGGTGAAGCCCGGCGACGTCGTCACCGCCGCGAACGCCGCGCAGGTGCGCGGCCTCGTGCCCGGAGGAGATCGCGCCCTACACGATCGAGAGCTTTCCCAGAGCTCGGAGATGAAGATCGCGGTGACCGAGGCGCACCCGGTTCACCCCCAAGTACGTCGAGGCGACCGTGAAGTACGCCTCGCCAGGCGTCGCTCGGCCCGAAAGGCGAGCCTCCGGAACCACGGCAGGTCAGCCGTTCCGTTCTCGGAGTGGGCGAAGTGCGGCGACTAACCACAAGTGCGACCTCACGCCTCGACGATCCGCAGATCGGCGCGAAGCTCGCCTGAGAACTTCAACTTCCGCTGGCAGGCTGGCGGACGCACAGCGCCTCACACTCGGCCAGAGCTACTGGCGCGGGAAGGGCGACAACACCTGGAAGATCGCGCAGGGCGAGTACCGGCGGACCTACTTCAGTCACCGCGCCGACCTGCTGCCCGAGACGACGGAGTTCTCGTGCCGGCACGAACCTCGAGTTCGCGGAGTACAACGAGACCGCGGCGCCGTTAGTAATACGTAACTGGAACGAAGTACA
>ERZ1370068.10910-contig-9568_pt1 | contig 32175 bp, 34 predicted proteins | sample MGYA00561227_ERZ1370068 | MGnify/ENA primary metagenome ERZ1370068 (study PRJEB38410, sample SAMEA6850437) | metagenome | study: Metagenomic assessment of the ecological functions of the soil: analysis of the soil microbiota associated with the...
GGTATGCTTCGTTCAGTTACGTATTGCTCCAGATTCGAGGATGCATCAAGCACCTGCGCGCGTTGCAGAACATCCGCATCCACGGCGAATCCTCGCCGGCATCGTCCCGCGCCAGGACATCTGTTGCGGAACACGCGCTCCGGGTGCGGCATGACGATGGTGAAGCGGCCGTCGGCGGTGGTGAGCGCCGGTGATGCCCTGCGGCGAGCCGCTCGGGTTGTACGGATAGCGCTCGGTCGACCGCGCCGCGGTTGTCGACGTAGCGCATGGCGACGATCGCGCGCTTCGATCGCGCGTCGCTCGTCGAAGACTGCGCTGCCCTCGCCGTGCGCGGTGACGATCGGGATGCGGCTGCCCGCCATGCCCGCGAAGAGGATCGACGGGCTCTCGGTGACCTCGACCATCACGAAGCGCGCCTCGAACTGCTCGGAGCGGTTGCGCACGAACAGCGGCCAGTGCTGCGGCGCCGGGAACGAGCTCCTTCAGCTGCCGCCATCATCTGGCAGCCGTTGCAGGCGCCGAGCGCGAAGGTGTCGCTGCGCGCGAAGAAGCGCTCGAACTCTGCGCGCGCGCGCGCGTTGAACAGGATGGTACTTCGCCCAGCCCTGCGCCGCCGCCGAGCACGTCGCCGTAGGAGAAGCCGCCGCCGGCGGCGAAGCCCTTGAAGCCCGCGAGCGTCGCGCGCCCGGCGATGAGGTCGGTCATGTGCACGTCGACCGACTCGAAGCCGGCGCGGTCGAAGGCCGCCGCCATCTCCACCTGGCCGTTCACGCCCTGCTCGCGCAGGATGGCGACTGCGGGGCCTGGCTTCCGGTAGTGATCGAAGACGTTCTTCTCCTCGAAACGTCAGACTGACAGCGACGAAGCCCGGATCGTCCGGCGTCGATGATGCGGTCGTATTCCTCGCGCGCGCATTCCGGGTTGTCGCGCAGCGCCTGCATGCGGCAGCGTGGTCTCGCTCCAGGCGCGCTGCAGGTGATCGCGCTTGTTCGCGTGAACATCGCTGCGGTTGTTGCGCGTGATGCGGATCTCGTCGCGCGCGTTGAGCTGGCCGACGACGTGGCTGCAGTCGCCGAGCCCGGCGGCGCGCAGCGCGTCCATCACCGCGCCGCGGTCGCGCGGCGCGCACCTGCAGCACCGCGCCGAGCTCCTCGGCGAACAGCGCCGCGAGCGCGAGGTCGTTCGCGCCGCCCGGCGAGCTGCTCCTCGGCGTCGCGCTTGAAGCGCGTCGACGTCGTCGCGCCGCCGCGTCGAAGGCGAGCGCGTCGAGGCTGAGCGTCACGCCGCAGTGCCCGGCGAACGCCATCTCGCACAGCCGTCGACGAACAGGCCGCCGTCGGAGCGGTCGTGGTAGGCGAGGATCAGCTGCGCGGTTAGCTCCTGGATGACGCGCGAAGAAGCGCTTCAGCAGCGCGCGGATCGTCGAGGTCGGGCAGCGCGTCGCCGAGCTGCGCAGTGCACCTGCGCGAGGATCGAGCCGCCGAGGCCGGTTCCTGCCGCGCCCGAGGTCGATCAGCACCAGCTCGGTGTCGCCGGCGTCGGTGCGCAAGCTGCGGCGTCAGCGCCGCGCGCGCGTCGCTCGACCGGCGCGAAGGCCGACGACGATGAGCGACAGCGGCGCGCACCACCTCCTTGCCCGTCGCCACGCGGTGCGCATCGACAGCGAATCCTTGCCGACCGGGATCGACGACGCCGAGCGCCGGGCAGAGCTCGAGCGCCACCGCGCGTCACCGTGTCGTAGAGCGCCGCGTCCTCGCCGGGATAGCCCGCGGCCGCCATCCAGTTCGCCGACAGCTTGACGTCGTCGAGTGAGCCGATCGTGCGCGGCGGCGAGGTTGGTGATCGCCTCGCCCACCGCCATGCGGCCCGAGGCCGGCGCGTCGATCAGCGCGAGCGGCGTGCGCTCGCCGATGCGCGAACGCCTCGCCCGCGTAGCCGTCGTAGTCGAGCAGCGTCACCGCGCAGTCGGCGACCGGCACCTGCCAGGGACCGACGAACGGATCGCGCGCGCACAGGCCGCCGACGGTGCGGTCGCCGATCGCGATCGAGGAAGGTCTTGTCGGCGACCGCCGGATGGCGCAGCACGCGGTGCGACCGCGTCCTCCAGCGATGATCTTCTCGAGCGACAAGCGGTTCGAGCTGCGGCGCAGCGCGCTTCACGTCGCGCAGCATCTTCGGCGGCTTGCCGAGGATCACCTCGAGCGTCGACGTCGACCGGCTTGTCGCCGAACTGCGGGTCCTCGACGACCAGCCTGCCGTCGTCGGTCGCGCGTGCCGAGCACCGCGAACGGGCAGCGCTCGCGCTCGCAGATCGCCCGAAGGCGTCCAGGTCGCGGCGGAGCGATCGCCGAGCACGTAGCGCTCCTGCGCCTCGTTGCACCAGATCTCGCGCGGCGACATGCCGCTGTCCTCGACGGGATCGCGCGCAGGTCGAGCTGCGCGCCGCGCCCGGCGCGCGTGCGCGAGCTCGGGCAGCGCGTTCGACAGGCCGCCGGCGCCGACGTCGTGGATCGAGAGGATCGGGTTCGCCTCGCCGAGCTGCCAGCAGCGGTCGATGACCTCCTGCGCGCGGCGCTGGATCTCGGCGTTGCCGCGCTGCACCGAGTCGAAGTCGAGGTCCTCGATGTTGGCGCCGGCGCCCATCGACGAGGCGGCGCCGCCGCCCATGCCGATCAGCATGCCCGGGCCGCCGAGCTGGATCGAGCAGCGCGCCGGCCGGCAATGCCGCTTCTTGTGCGACGTGCGCGGCGCGCGATGCTGCCGATGCCGCCGGCGAGCATGATCGGCTTGTGGTAGCCGCGCAGCTCGCCGTCGACCGCTGCTCGAAGGTGCGGAAGTAGCCGCACAGGTTCGGCCGGCCGAACTCGTTGTTGAACGACGCCGCGCCGATCGGCCCGTCGAGCATGATGTCGAGCGCCGAGGCGATGCGCCCGGGCTTGCCCGAGCTCGCCTGCCTCCCACGGCTGCAGCGCGCCCGGGAATGCGCAGGTGCGACACCGAGAAGCCGACCAGGCCCGCCTTCGGCTTGCGCGCCGCGCCCGGTCGCGCCCTCGTCGCGGATCTCGCCGCCGGCGCCGGTCGCCGCGCCCGGAAACGGCGAGATCGCGGTCGGATGGTTGTGCGTCTCGCACTTCATCACGGATGTGCGTCAGCTCGCTCGTGCTGCCCGTAGACGCCCGTCCGCGTCCGGGATAGAAGCGCTCGCGCCGTCGCGCCTTCCATGATCGCGGCGTTGTCGGCGTACGCCGACCACCGTGCCCTGCGGGCTGCGCCGCGTGCGTGTGGCGGATCATCGCGAACAGCGACTGCGTGCTGGCGCTCGCCGTCGACGATCCAGTCGGCGTTGAAGATCTTGTGGCGGCAGTGCTCGGAGTTCGCCTGCGCGAACATGGTGAGCTCGGCGTCGGTCGGGTCGCGCCCGATGCCGCGGTAGGCGCTCGCGCAGGTACTCGATCTCCTCGCCGGCGAGGCGCGAGACCGAGGCTGCCGGTTCGCCTCCGCGCAGCTTGCCGACCGGGACCGACTCGCAGCGGCCGCGGCGGCACGTGCTCGAACGAGCTTCGCCCGCCTCGGCGATCGAGCCGCAGCACGGTCTCGGTCATGCGGTCGTGCAGCAGCGGCCGCGATGCCTCGCCGGCTCCGCCGGCGCATGCGAGTACAGCGGTGCCGCGCTCGATGCGCTCGCACCGCGCGCAGGCCGCAGTTGCGGGCGATGTCGGTCGCCTTCGACGACCAGGGCGAGATGGTGCCGAGCCGCGGCACCACCAGGAGCAGCTCGCCGCTGCGCCTTCGGCGGGCGCGTCGCCGTAGCGCGAGCAGGCGCTCGAGCACGCGCGCGCTCGGCGGCGCCAGGCGCGCGCTCGCAGTCGACGAAGTGGCGGTACTCGGCGGCGACCGCGCGCACGCCGGGAGTCGGCTTTCTGCAGGGAGGCGAGCGAGCTTGGCGAGGCGGAACTCCGACAGCGCCCGCGGGCCGCGGAGCTGCAGGATCTCGGGCACTAGTTCACTGACCTGCGGCTCCCTGAACCGTGCCCCCGATGTTCAGCGTGGCGCGCAGGTTCTGCGCCGCGGTCTTGACGTCGGCGACGATGCGGCCCGGAGAGCGCGCGCTTTCGGCTGAGATTTCGGCGTTGGCGCGTGGCGTTCATCGCGCCGGCGCTGAAGGTGACGTTGCGCAGGCGTCACGGCGCCGCGGTCGTAGACGCCCTGCGCCGTTCAGCTCGACGAACGGCGTCTGGCCGGTCGCCTGGCGCCCGCCGGTGAAGATAGCGCGACAGGTCGAAGCTGCCGAGCACGCCCCTGATTGATGATGAAGCTGCCTTCGAGCGCGACCGCGCTCACTGAACTTCGCGGGATCCGGATCGCTCATGGAGAAGCGGCGCGGTGCCTTCCGCGTTGCCCTCCGAAAGCAGCGCCGGGCGCGAATATCGCGGCGTTGATGCCGCGCACAGCGTCATGGTGCCGTCGAGGTTCCAGGCGTTGCCGGCCTAGCGCACGCTGGCGTTGCCGTTGCACCTGCTCCGCCGCCCAGTCAGCCGCAGCTCACGGTGACTCGATCTCGGCCGCGTCGCGCGTCGCGTGCGCCCTTCATCGGCGAAGTGCTGGGCGATGCGCCGGCGCGGAAGGCGAAAGCGTGAAGCCCGCAGCGGTGGCCCTCGAACTCGATCCGATCCGGCCGGCGTGAGCTTCACCACCAGGCTTGTCCGGCCCGCCAGCGTCGTCGTGCCGATCGCAGCCTTGCCCGGGCCGACCACGACCTTCGAGCGGTGCCAGCGGGCAGCGCAGCGGCCCGGAAGCTTCAGCTTGTTCAGCGCACAGCCGCGCGACGAAGAACCTGTCGCTCCTCAGCTTGACGCACAGGACATCGCCGACGCGCCTCCTGCGGCAGGCGTCACGCCGTCGAGCTCGATGCGCGAGAAGGTCTTCTTCTCGTCGAACAACGAGGCGATCTCGGGGTAGGCGCGCACCGACGCGACCTCAGCGCTGCCGATGCTGACGTTCTCTCAGCCTCGCAGCGTGCACGCCGTTGATCACCGAGGACAGGCGCGGCGCCGATGCGCACCGGGCAGGCCGAGTCGCGTCCGCTCGCCGCCTTCTCGTAGTCCTGCGGTGTTGATCGGCATGACGTGCAGCACGCCGCGACCGGCGACCAGCAGCACGAACAGCGTGAGCGCGATGGGCTTGCCCCAGCTGCGCTTGCGGCGGAACGGCTTATAGCCGCCGACCGGCGGCCGCCGGTCCGGAGGCTTCGCGCTCATTCCCGCGCTTGCGCTCGCGCCGCGGTCGCGCCTCTGCGCTCGCGCTCCTTCGTCGCGGCTCGCGCTCGCGGCGGCTCTTGCGCGACTCCTTTTGTCTGACGGCCTGCCCGTCGCCTTGACGCTCGTCCATGCCGAGGTCGTCGTCGCTGACGCCGATGTCGTCGGTTTCTCGCGCCGTCACCGCCTTTGCGCGTGGGCCTCTCGCGGCGCTGTCTTTGCGGTGTCGCCTCGGCTTTGCGCTCCTCCTCCTCGCGGCGCTCGCGCGCTTCCTCCTCCTCGCGCGCCTTGCGCTTCGCCTCCTTCGCCTGCTGCTCCTCTTCCCTGCGCTTGCGGCTCTCGGCGCTCTCGCTTCCCGCGCTCAGCCGCCTTCGCGCGCTCCTCGCCCTCGGCATCGCTCGCTGCCTGCGCGCCTTCTCTTCCTTCGCCTTGCGCGTCGCGCCTCCTCGCCTCGCCTTCTTGTCGTCGTCCTCGCGGTCGCTGAACGAATCGGAGGTCGGCCAGCAGCGAGTCGAAGCCGCGGCGCCGCCTCGCCGCGGAGCCTGGCGGCGCTTGCCGCTGCTACTGCGCCCCCTTCCTCGGCGGGCCGCCCCGCCTGCGGCGCTGCCACGACCAGTCTCGCGCGCCGCCGCGGCTCGGCTTCCCGCCGCGCGCTCGGCTCCCCTCGCGCGCGCTGCGCTCTTCCTCGCGAGCCTGCTGCGGCTCGCGCTTCTTCCTCGCGCGCTGCTCTTCCTGCCTTGCGCGCCGCTCCAGCTTCCTCTTCTGCTGCGCGGCTTCGCGCGCCGGCTTCTTCCTTGGCCTGGCGCTCGGCTCTCGCGCGCGACGCTCCTCGTCCAGCTTGCGCTGCAGCTCGGCCGCTCTGCGCGCGCTCTTCTCCTCGGCTTCCCGGTGCACGGTCGCGCTTCCTCCGCCCTGCGCGCTCGGCTTCCTGGCGGGCGCGCTCGGCTTCCTCGCGCGCCTGCGCTGCCTCGTCCAGCTTCCCGCGCAGCTCGGCGCTTCCCTGCGCCTTCTCCTCGGCCTCGCGGCGGACGCGATTGGTCTTTCGCTTCGTTGCGCTCGGCCTCGAACGCGGCGCGAGCGCGCCCTCGCGGCGCGGCCTTCACCTTCGCGTCCGCATCCGCGCGCACGGCCTCGGCTTCCGCTCTCATGGCCTTCTCGGCTCGGCCTCGGCCTTCGTGCGCGCCCTCGCTGCGGCATCTGACCTCAGTCTCTCGCGCGCAGCTTCTTGCTTCCATCTCGGCCTTGACCTCGCGCGCCTTGTGCTGGCGCTCCATCGCCTCGCGGCGGGCGCGGTCATGGTATCTTCCGCCGGGCCTTCTTCTGCCGGTCTCGGCGCAGGCGGCGGGCGGCGGCGCCATGCGTGCGCAGGCCTTGGGCGGCGCCTGGCCGACGTGGCGCGCTCGCGGGGATCGCGATGCGTGAAGTCGAGATCCGACCCCGCCACCGCCGCCCGCGGGCTTGCTGGCCGGCGCGGCTGGCGCCGCGGCAGGCGCGGCCTTGCCGCGCCGCGGCCGGGGTCGCCCGGAGGACACCTCGCAGATGAAGCCGTCCTTGTCGAGCTTGGTGATCAGAGTCCTGGAACGCCGATATCGAAGTGGCTTGCCGACCTTCTGCGCCACGTCGGCGAGCGTGAGCGCGGCCATCGATCGCGGAGAGCACCGCGCGGTCGCGCGCGATTGAGGAAGCTGGTCTTGCCCGACGCCTCCTGGACGCCCTTGCCGGACTTCGAGTAGATCGCGGTCGGGTTCATTCTTTCGCTCTTATTATATTAGGCAGGCGCATAACCGCCCCCGCCCGGACTCTCGATAACGAAAACGTCGCCCGGCGGCCATCTCGGTCTGATCGAACGGGACCGAGCTCGCTCAGCCGGCCGCCGACTCGCTCGACAGAGTTGCGCCCGGCAGGCCGGGCTCGCCGCCCGCCATGCCGTGCGGCGCGAACCTTGCGATGGCCTGAAAGGATCGCCGCGGTCATCGGCTCGAGGAAGCGCACCCGGCGCACGCGCGCCGTCGCCGCCGCGCCAGCGGCCGCGCGCCGCCCGAGCCGCGCCGGATCTCGAAGCTCTCGAGCCGCACCGGGAAGCGCCACTCCAGCACCTCCGGGTCGGTGAGGCGCGAGTTGGTCATGTGCGTCTGCACCACGTCGGCGCCGTCGAAGCCCGGCCCGGCGCCCGAGCCGCCGGCGATCGTCTCGTAGTACTGGTAGCGGTCGTTGCCGAACGTGAAGTTGTTCATGGTGCCCTGCGAGGCCGCGAGCACGCCGAGCGCGCCGTAGAGCGCGTCGGTGATGCACTGCGAGGTCTCGACGTTGCCGGCGACCACCGCCGCCGGATAGCGCGGCCGCAGCATGCAGCCCTCGGGGATCACGCACCTCGAGCGGCTTCAGGCAGCCGGCGTTGAGCGGGATGTCGTCGTCGACCAGCGTGCGGAACACGTAGAGCACCGCCGCCATGCAGACCGCCGAGGGCGCGTTGAAGTTGTTCGGCAGCTGCGCGCGAGGTCCCGGTGAAGTCGATCCTTGCGGTCCTCCGGTCGCTTCCGATCGTCGATCTTCACCTTGATCACGGCGCCGTTGTCGAGCGGCAGTCGAAAGCTGCCGTCCTTCAGCACGCCGAGCACCCGCCGCACCGATTCCTCGGCGTTGTCCTGCACATGCCGCATGTAGGCGCGCACCACGTCGAGGCCGAAGTGCTCGACCATGCGGCCGAGCTCCTGCACGCCCTTCTCGTTGGCGGCGACCTGCGCGCGCAGGTCGGCGATGTTCTGCCGCACGTTGCGCACCGGGTAGCGCGCCCGAGCCGAGCAGCGCGACAGTCTCCTCCTCGCGCCAGCGCCCGCCGTCGACCAGCAGGAAGTTGTCGATCAGCACGCCCTCCTCCTCGACCACCTTCGAGCCCGGCGGCATCGAGCCCGGCGTGATGCCGCCGATGTCGGCGTGATGCCCGCGCGACCCGACGTAGAAGAGAATCTCGCTTGCTTGCACCGAAACACCGGCGTGATGACCGTGACGTCGGGCAGATGCGTGCCGCCGTTGTAGGGCGCGTTCAGCACGTAGACGTCGCCCGGCTTCATCGTTCCCGGCGTTCAGGCGGATCACGGTCTTGATCGACTCGCCCATCGAGCCGAGGTGCACCGGCATGTGCGGCGCGTTGGCGATCAGGTTGCCCTCGGCGTCGAACAGCGCGCAGGAGAAATCGAGCCGCTCCTTGATGTTCACCGAGTAGGCGGTGTTCTGCAGGCGCAGGCCCATCTGCTCGGCGATCGACATGAAGAGGTTGTTGAAGATCTCCAGCATCACCGGGTCGACCGAGGTGCCGATCGGCGACGCTTCGGCTTCTCTCCTTCGACTCCTTTCAAGCATCAGGTGATCGAGCAGCAGAAACCACCGCGCGCCACTCGGGCTCGACCACCGTCGTGGCGTTCGCCTCGGCGATGATCGCCGGGCCGTCGATCCGCTGGCCCGGCGCGCGAGCTCCTCGCGCCGGTAGAGCGGCGCCTCGTGCCAGCGCGCCGCCGGTAGAACATGCGCACCGTTTCCGCCGGGCTTCGCGGCGCTCCGTTCTCGCGTCCGGTCTGTCGGCGATCGCCTCGCCGGCGGCGATCGCCTCGACCGAGACCGCCTCGGCGACCAGCGCCCTGCCCGGCATGAGGAAGGAGAACTGCTTGCGGTACGCCGCCTCGAACTGCGCCGTCATCTCCGCGATCGGCGCCGAGCGGCACCGCGAGCGCCGTGTCGGTGCCCTCGTACTTGAGATGCGCCGTCGCGACGGTCGCGATCCTGCCCGGCGGCACGCCCTGCGCGACGAGGTCGCCGCTCGCCTCGCCGCCAGCTCGCGCCAGCGACTTCGCGAGCACGCGGGATCGTCGAGCTTCGCCTCGACCGCCCGGCTCGCGCATCGCCACCTGGTCGGCGAGCCCCATGCCGTAGGCCGACAGCACGCCGGCGTGCGGGTGGATGAAGACGCGCGTCATCGCCAGCGCGTCGGCGACCAGGCAGGCGTGCTGGCCGGCGGCGCCGCCGAAGCAGCACAGCGTGTAGCGCGGTGACGTCGTGGCCGCGCTGCACCGAGATGTGCTTGATCGCGTTCGCCATGTTGCCGACCGCGATCTGCACGAAGCCTTCGGCGATCTCTTCGGCGCGTGCGGCCGTCCGTCGATCTCGCTCTCAGGTCTTCGAACCCGGCTTTCGCACCACGTCGGCATCGAGCGGCTGATCGCCGTCAGGACCAAAGACCTTCGGGAAGTACTCCGGCTGGATCTTGCCGAGCATCACGTTGGCGTCGGTGACCGTGAGCGGCCCGCCGCGCCGGTAGCTCGCCGGCCCGGGATCGGCGCCCGCCGAGTCCGGCCCGACGCGGTAGCGCGCGCCGTCGAAATGCAGGATCGAGCCGCCGCCCGCCGCGACCGTGTGGATGCTCATCATCGGCGCGCGCATGCGCACGCCGGCGACCTGCGTCTCGAACTCGCGCTCGAGCTCGCCGGCGTAGTGCGACACGTCGGTCGAGGTGCCGCCCATGTCGAAGCCGATGATCCGGTCGAAGCCCGCCGCCGCGCGAGGTGCGCACCGCGCCGACGATGCCGCCCGCCGGCCCGGACAGGATCGCGTCCTTGCCCTGGAAGCGGCGCGCGTCGGTCAGGCCGCCGTTCGACTGCATGAAGAGCAGGCGCACGCCGCCGCAGCTCCGCCGCGACCTGCTCGACGTAGCGGCGCAGGATCGGCGACAGGTAGGCGTCGACCACCGTGGTGTCGCCGCGGCCGACCAGCTTCATCAGCGGGCTCACCTCGTGCGAGACCGAGATCTGCGTGAAGCCGACCTGCTCGCGCGAGCTCTGCGACCTTCGCTTCGTGCTCCGGATAGCGATAGCCGTGCATGAACACGATTGCGACCGAGCGGTAGCCCTCGCCGAACGCGCCGCTTGCAGATCGTTCAGCGGCTCCGGTGTCGTCCAGCGGCAGGACCACCTCGCCCTGCGCGCCGACGCGCTCCTCCGACCTCGACGACCTTCGAGTAGAGCATCTCCGGCAGCACGATGTGCCGGTCGAAGATGCGCGGCCGGTTCTGGTAGGCGATGCGCAGCGCGTCGCGAAAGCCGCGCGTGATGAACAGCACGGTGCGCTCGCCCTTGCGCTCGAGCAGCGCGTTGGTGGCGACCGTGGTGCCCATCTTGACGCGCGTCGATCTGTTCCACCGGGATCGGCTCGCCGGCGCGAGCCGAGAATGCTCGGATGCCGGCGATCGCCGCGTCGCGATAGCGCCCGGGGTTCTCGGACAGCAGCTTGTGCGTCGCCAGCGCGCCGTCGGGCTGGCGCGCGACGATGTCGGTGAAGGTGCCGCCGCGGTCGATCCAGAACTGCCAGCCGCTCATGCCGTCGCCAGCGCCTTCCTCACTTCCGCGACCGCGCGCATCGTCAGGCCGATGCGCTCTGCGTCCATCGGCTGCGTCCTGCGAGGAGACTTTCGCGACTACGAGCTCGTTGCGCGCGATCGACGAACAGGTTCTGCCCGTGGATGCCCATGCCGAAAAGCAGCGGCTGCGCGCCGCGCAGCGTGTACCACTGGCTGCGGTAGTGCATCGGCATGTCCGGGATAGTAGGGACCGAAGCTGCCCGCATCCCACGCCTTTGGGTCGCCGCCCCGCTCCAGGTCGTCGATCCAGGCGCCGCCGATGCGGCACATCCACAGACCGACCCGCGCGAGGTCGCGAACAGTGACGTTGCAGCCGCCCGCGCAGCGCGGCGCGCCAGGCGATCCACCGTGATGTAGGCGCTGCGCTCGGCGCCGATCGGCTTCCAGACGAGCTCGCTGGCGAGGTCGGCGAAGCGCCGGCCCGCGGCGCGCTCGATCACCCAGCCGAGAAGATCGGTGTTGGGCGAGATGTAGTGGAAGCGGCCCCAGTGCGGACCATCGCTTTGCTTTCAGCCTTGTATAGAAAGACCGCAGATCGCCCGGCGGATCGTTGCGGCGGATTCCAGCCAGTGGCCTTCCGGTACTCGACGATCGGCCCCGAGGTCGCGAGGTAGTCCTCGTTGAAAGCGACGCCGGCGCGCATGTCGAGCAGATGGCGGATGGTCGCGCCCTCGTAGGCGGTGCCTTTCAGCTCGGGGACGAGCGACGTGACCTGGCGCTCGACCTCGAGCTTCATCGCGCCCGCCACCAGGCCGAGCAGCGACTTCGATACCGACATCAGGATGTGCGGCGTCTCCGGCGTTCATGCCGTTGAAGTAGCGCTCGAACACCAGCTTGCCGCGGTGCAGGGCGACGATGCCGTCGGTATCGGTGTCGGCGAGGAACCGCTCGTCGAACAGTTTCGCAGGCGCCGCGGGCAGCGGCGTGACGCGCGCCGGGTCGTTGGCGATCTCGGCGGTCGGGATCAGCTCGCGGACGTGGTGGAAGGCCCAGCGGTGGTACGGCGGCGTGCGCCAGTTCGCGAGCGTGACCTGCGCGTCGCGCGACGGCGGAAATGCGTCCATCAGGCGAGTCATTAGAATCGAATCCTATCTTGAATAACAAAGACACTTCGCTCCGGCTGACGGTTCTGCTCGGCGTGCTGACCGCGCTGCCTGCGCTCGGCACCGACCTCTACCTGCCGGCGCTGCCCGACATCGCGCAGTCGCTCGCGGTGCCGGTGAGCGCCGCCCAGTTCACGCTCACCACCTACTTCATCGGCCTCGCCGCGGGCCAGTTCTTCTGGGGCCCGCTGTCCGATCGCTTCGGACGCAAGCCGGTGCTGCTCGCCGGACTGACGATGGTGCTCGCCTCCTCGGTCGTCGGCGCCTTCGTCGAATCGATCGGCGCGCTGTCCGCGGTGCGCCTCGCCCAGGGGCTCGCCATGGCGAGCGGCGCGCTCATCGGCCGCGCCATCGTGCGCGACCTGCACGCCCACGAGCAGGCGGCGCGGCTGCTCGCGCGCATGGCGATCGTGTTCAGCGTCGTGCCGATCGCCGCGCCGCTCGCCGGCGCGCTGCTCACCACGGCGCGGCGGCTGGCCGATGGTCTTCGCCGCCATGGCGGCGGTGGCCGTCATGCTGCTCGTCGCGCTGACGCGCCTGCGCGAGACGGCGCCCGCGGAGCGGCGCTCGATCCATCCCGGCGCGATTGCGCGGACGTTCGGCGCGATCCTGCGTCGACCGGCGCTTCCTCGCCCCCTTCTCGCTCATCCTGTGCGCGCAGATCGGCGTGCTCGCCTGGGTCTCGAGCTCGGCGTTCACGCTGATGCGGGGCCTGCGGCGTCTCGGCGACCGCGCTACAGCCTGATGTTCGCCCTGGTGATGCTCGGGCCAGATCGGCGGCGCCTGGTGCTCGAGCCGATTGGTGCTCCGCCTCGGCATCCGCGCGGCTGCTGAGCGTCGGCGCGGCGCTGATGTTCGGCGCCGGCGCCGGCGCGGACGCTGCTCGCCTGGCTGGGCTTCGGCCACTGGCTGGCGGTGGTGCTGCCCTTCATGCTGTTCCTCTTCGGCACAGCGATGATCATGCCGAACGCGATCGCCGCGGCGCTGACGCCGTTTCCGCAGTCGGCCGGGTCGCGCCACCTCGCTCATCGGCGCGATCGGTTTCGGCTCCGGCGCGCTGATCAGCACCGTGCTCGGCGCTCACCTTCGACGGCACCGCGCGCCCGATGGCCACCGCGGCCGGCGCTGGCGGGCGTCGGCGCGTTCGTCGCCCACCGCCTGCTCCTCCATGGAAAGACTTGACGCGGTCGTGATCGGCGCGGGCGTGGTCGGCCTCGCGGTCGCGCGCGCGCTCGCGCTCGCCGGGCGCGAGGTGGTCATTCTCGAGAGCCGAGGACGCGATCGGCACGCACACCAGCTCGCGCAATTCCGAGGTGATCCACGCCGGCATCTACTACCCGAAGGGCTCGCTCAAGGCGCGCAGCTGCGTCGCGGGCAAGGAGCTCCTCTACGAATACTGCGTGAGCCACGGCGTGCCGCACCGCGCGCTGCGGCAAGCTGATCGTCGCCACCGACGATGCAGCAGCTTCGCTGAACTGAAAGCCATCCAGGCGAAAGCGCACGCGAACGGCGTCACCGACGTCGTCTGGATGACGCCGCGCAGCAGGCGCTCGCGCTCGAGCCCGAGCTGCACTGCGTCGCCGCGCTGCTACTCGCCCTCGACCGGCATCATCGACAGCCACGCGCTGATGCTCGCCTATCTCGGCGACGCCGAAGCGCAGGGCGCGATGCTCGCCTTGAAGAGCCCGCTTGAGAAAGTGCGAAGTGGTCTCGAGACGGCTTTGTTCTCGACGGAAAGCGATTCACGCTGCAACAACCCTGGTCAACAGCGCCGGCCTGCAGCGCGCCGACCGTCGCCAAGGCGATCAAGGGCTATCCCGCGGAGAAGGCGCCCGGCGAGTTCTACGCCAAGGGCAACTACTACTCGCTGAATCGCAAGAATCCGTTCTCGCGCCTCGTCTACCCGGTGCCGGAGCCCGGCGGCCTCGGCGTGCACGTCACGCTCGACCTCGCCGGGCAGGCGCGCTTCGGTCCCGACGTCGAGTGGGTCGACAAGATCGGCTACGACGTCGATCCGACGCCGCGCCGATCGCTTCTACGCCGCGATCCGCCGCTACTGGCCCGGATTGCCCGACGGCTTCGCTCTCGCCCGGCTACGCGGGCATCCGGCCGAAGACCGCCGGTCCGAAGGAACCGGCGCCCGACTTCGAGATCCAGGGACCGCGCGAGCACGGCGTCCCCGGACTGGTGCATCTGTTCGGCATCGAGTCGCCCGGACTCACCGCGTCGCTCGCGCTGGCCGCCATGGTGCTGGAGGAAGTACGCTAAGATTGCCCGTCAAATCAGGGAGATCCATCCAGTGAAGAGAATCTTCATTGCAGCCGCGGCGCTGACTGCGCTTCTCGGCGCAGGCCCAGACCAAGTGGGACATGCCGACGCCCTACTCCGACGGCGAGTTCCACACCCGCAACATCAAGGCGTTCGTCGAGGACGTGAAGAAGAACACCGGCGGCGCGCTCGACATCACGGTGCACGCCAACGGCTCGCTGATCAAGCATCCCGACATCCTGCGCGCGGTGTCGACCGGCCAGGTCAACATCGCCGAGTTCCTGCTCGGCCAGTTCGGCAACGAGGACCCGGTGTTCGCCGCCGACAACGTGCCGTTCGTCGCGCCGGGCTACGACAACGCGCTGGAAGTTCTACCAGGCGCAGAAGCCGGTGCTGGAGAAGAAGCTGCGAGGGCCGCGGCATGAAGCTGCTCTATTCGGTGCCGTGGCCGGGCCAGGGCATCTACACCAAGGATCCGGTGAAGAGCGTCGGCGACTTCAAGGGCCTGAAGATGCGCACCTACAGCCCGCTCACCTCGCGCCTCGCCGAGCTGCTCGGCGCGAGCCGCCGGTGCAGGCGCAGGTGCCCGACGTCCCGCAGATGTTCGCCACCGGCGCGATGCACGACCATGGTCACCTCCTCGGCCACCGGCACCGCGAGCAAGGCCTGGGAGTTCGTCAAGAACTACTACAAGACCAACGCCTGGAATCCGAAGAACGTGGTGGTCGTGAACCAGCGCGCCTTCGCGCGCCTGCCGAAGGACCAGCAGGACGGCGTGCTCAAGGCCGCCGCCGCCGCCGAGCCGCGCGGCTGGGAGATGTCGAAGCAGCGCGAGAAGGACGCCGACGAGCTGCTCGGCGAAGAACGGCGTCACGGTGTCGCGAGCCCGACGCCGAGCTGAAGGCGGCGCTGCGCAAGATCGGCGAGCAGATGGCCGCGGAGTGGGAGAAGTCGGCCGGCGCCGACGGCCAGGCGATCCTCAAAGCGCTACCGAGGCAAGTAGCGCTTGAGGCGGTTCCTCGACCGCCTCTACGCCGGCGAGCGGCGTCCTCGCCGCTCTTTGCGCTTTCGGGATCTTCGCGCTGATGCTGGCGCAGGCGTTCGGCCGCGAGGCTCGGCATCCTGGTGCGCGGCGCCGACGACATCGTCGCCTGGCTGTGCGCCGCCGCCGCCTTCCTCGCGCTCGGCCACACCTTCCGCCACGGCGAGCTGGTGCGCGTCGGCCTGTGGCTCGACCACCTCGGCCCCGGCGGGCGCGCGCATCATGGAGCTCTTCGCCCTCGGCGTCACCGCCGCTGTTCGTCGCCTACATGCTGTGGGCGGTGACGCGGCTTCATCTACGAGAGCTGGAAGTTCAAGGAAGTCGCGCAGGGCCTGATCAAGGTGCCGATCTGGATCCCGCAGCTGACGCTTCGTCATCGGCGTGGCTGATCTTCTTCGTCGCCGTGCTGGACGAACTGGTCCTGGTCATCGAGAAGCAGAAGCCCGCCTACCAGGTCGCCGAAGAAGAGCGTCGCGCCTCGGGCGACTTCTCGGAGATCGGTCTGATGACGCCGCTCGATGGCGGGCCTGCGTCCTGCTTCGGCTCTGCTGCTGGTGCTGCTGATCGGCGGCGTCTGGATCGCCATCGCGCTCGGCGCGCGTGGCGTGGTTCGGCCTGCAGTTCTTCACCACCACGCCGCCCGACGTGAACCTGTTCCAGTCCTTCTGGGGCTCGAGCGCCTCGTGGACGCTCGCCGCGCTGCCGCTGTTCATCTGGATGGGCGAGATCCTCTACCGCACCAAGCTCTCCGAGGAGATGTTCGAGGGCCTCGCGCCCTGGCTCGGCTGGCTGCCGGGGCGGCTGATGCACGTCAACATCCTCGGCTGCGCCATCTTCGGCACGGTCTCGGGCTCGTCGGCCGCGACCTGCGCCACCATCGCCAAGGTGGCGCTGCCCGAGCTCAAGCGCCGCGGCTACGACGAGAAGACCTGCCTCGGCTCGCTCGCGCGCCGCCGGCACGCTCGGCATCCTGCTGCCGCCCTCGATCATCATGGTGGTGTACGCGGTCGCCGCCGAGGTCTCGATCATCAAGGTGTTCCTCGCCGGCTTCATCCCCGGCTTCGTGCTCACGGCGCTGTTCTCCGGCTACATCATCGTCTGGGCGCTGCTCAATCCGTCGAAGACGCCGCCCGACGAGGCGAAGACCGACCTTCGCGCAGAAGCTCTACAAGACCCGGCTGCCTCATCCCCTGCATGGCTGCTGATCGTGTTCGTCGTCTGGGTGATGGTGATCGGCTGGGCCACCGCCACCGAGGCCGCGGCCTACGGCGTGCTCGGCGCGCTCGCGCATCGCCTGGTGGTCGGGCGGCCTGAACCGCGCAGACCTTCTGGCAGAGCCTGATGGGCGCGACGCGCCTGTCCTGCATGATCATGTTCATCCTCGCCGGCGCGAGCTTCCTCTCCTCGTGCATGGCGTTCACCGGCATCCCGCGCGCGCTCGCCGAATGGGTGCATTCGCTCGCGCCGCACAAGTACACGCTGATCGCGATCCTCGCCGGCATCTACATCCTGCTCGGCACCGCGCTCGACGGCGTGTCGATGATCGTGCTCACCACCTCGATCGTCATCCCGATGGTGGAGAAGGCCGGCTTCGACCTGGTCTGGTTCGGCATCTTCATCGTGCTGCTGGTCGAGATCGCCGAGCTCACGCCGCCGCTCGGCTTCAACATCTTCGTGCTGCAGACCATGACCGGGCGGGACAGCAACTACGTCGCGCTCGCCTCGCTGCCGTTCTTCTTCATGATGGTGCTGTGCATCGCGCTCATCACCGTCTTCCCCGAGCTCGCCACCTGGCTGCCCGACTGGCTGATCGGCGTGGCGAAGAAGTAAAGTAGGCACATGAAGGGCCCGATCTACCTGACCGCCGACATCCGGCGCATCGAGCAGGCGGCCGGAACGACGCTGCCGCTCATGGAGCGCGCCGGCGCGGCCGCCGCGGAGCTCGCGGCGAAGCTCGTCTGCCGGCAAGGACGTGCTGGTTCTTGCCGGACCCGGCAACAACGGCGGCGACGCGCGCATCGCCGCGCGAGCTGCTTGAAGCAGAAGTTCTTCCGCGTGCACGATCGCGCGTCAGGAGGACATTCCGGCCGACAGAAGCCTGGGGCCTGGTCGATCGACGGCCTGTTCGGCATCGGCCTCGCGCGGCCGATCGAGGGCGACTACGCGAAGCTGGTCGAGTACGCCAACCGGCAGAGCCTGCCCGGTGCTCGCGCTCGACGTGCCGAGCGGCATCCACTCCGACAGCGGCCGCGTGCTCGGCTGCGCGGTGCGCGCCAGCGCACACGATCACCTTCATCGCCCTCAAGCCCGGCCTGCTGACGCTGGACGGGCCGGACCATTGCGGCGAGGTCACCGTCGCCGACCTCGGCCTCGATCTGCAGAAGTTGCTGCCGCCATCGGCGTGGATCGCCGAGCCCGGGCTCTTCAAGGGCATGCTGAAGCGCCGGCCGCGCAATTTCCACAAGGGCATGGCCGGCTCGCTCGCGCGTCGTCGGCGGCGCCGCCGGCATGACCGGCGCGGCGCTGCTCGCCGGGCGCGCGGCGCTGAGGCTCGGCGCCGGGCGCGTCTACGTCGGCTTGCTCGAGGAAGACGCGCCCGCGGTCGACCTGCTCGCGCCGGAGCTCATGCTGCGCCATCCCGACGATGTGCTCGGCGAGGACCTCGACGCGATGGTCGTCGGGCCGGGCCTCGGCCGTGGCGAGCGCGCCGAAACGCTGGTCGGCGCGGCGCTTGCGAGCGACACGCCGTGCGTGCTCGACGCCGATGCGCTCAACCTGATCGCGGAAAGCACCGACCTGCGAAAGGCCTGCGTACGACGCAAGCGCCGAGACGCTGCTCACGCCACACCCGGCGGAAGCGGCGCGCCTGCTCGGCTCGACCGTGGCCACGGTGCAGGAAGACCGCGTCGAGGCGGCGCGCATGCTCGCCGAGAACCTCAACGCGCACACCGTGCTGAAGGGCAACGGCAGCGTCCTCGTCGCGCGCGACGGCCACTGGTTCATCAACACCTCGGGCAATCCGGGCATGGCGAGCGCCGGCATGGGCGACGTGCTCGCCGGCATGCTCGGCGCGCTGCTCGCGCAGCGCTATGCGGGCGAGACCGCGCTGGTGCTCGGCGTGCACCTGCACGGCGCCGCCGCCGACGCGCTGGCGAAGCACGGCAACGGACCGGTCGGACTCACCGCAGGCGAGCTGATCGACGCCTCACGGAGGATCTGGAACACATGGTTGAAAGACTGATCACGGAGCTGGTCATCGCCAACCGCATCCTCGCCCGCGAGGACGTGGTCGACGCCTACGGCCACGTCAGCGTCCGGCATCCGGACAATCCGGAGCGCTTCTTCTCTCGCACTCGCTTGCCCCCGCGTTCGTCCAGCGCTCCGACATCCTCGAGTTCGATCTCGAGGGCAAGCCGGTCGGCAGCGACCGGCGCACGCCGTACCTCGAGCGCTTCATCCACGGCGCCATCTACGAAGCGCGGCCGGACGTGATGGCGGTGGTGCACGCGCACGCCGAGGACACCCTGCCCTTCGGCATCGCGCCGGCGAAGCTGCGCCCGGTGATCCATTCCGGCGCGTTCATCGGCGCGGAAGTGCCGGTGTGGGACATCGCCAAGCGCTTCGGCGACCGCACCAACCTGCTCGTCACCAACGTCGCGCAGGGGCGCGACCTGGCGAAGTCGCTGCGCAAGAACAACGTGGTGCTGATGCGCGGCCACGGCTTCGCCGCCGCCGCCAGCTCGCTGATCGACGTCGTCCGGATGTCGGTCTACCTGCCGCGGAACGCGCGCGTGCAGTTCCGCGCCATGCAGCTCGGCAGGATCAAGCCGCTCTCCAAGGGCGAGATCCAGGCGCGCACCGGCGGCACGGGCTACAAGCCGCAGTCGCCCGAAACGCAGCGCGCCTGGCAGTACTGGGCCGAGCGCGCCGGCTGCGCCGACCTGCTGAAAGCAGCTCGCCTAGCTCAGACCTGGTCCTGGAGGAACTGCAGCACCAGCACCTCGTCGCGGCGCAGCGCGCCGCCGGCGCGGCGGCGACCCTTGCGTGGCGGTGGCGGCTGCGGCACGGTCCGTGCCCATGAGGTAGGCCGCGAGCAGGGCCGGATGGACGTAGTACTTGCGGCACACCGCGCGGGTGTTGCCGAGGCGCTCGGCAGACCGCGTCGACGGCGGCGATGATGTTGCGATCCGCCTCGCGCCGGCTCGCGGCCGCGCCGATGCCGGCGCAGCTCGACCGCGGCGAGCATGGTGCCGCCCCAGGTGCGGAAGTCCTTCGCCGTGATCGTCGCGTCCGGTGAGCTCGCGCAGGTAGTCGTTGACGTCGTCCGAGGAGACCGACTGCCGCCTGCGCTTGCCGACTCGAGATACTGGAACATCTCCTCGCCCGGCAGGTCGCGGCAGCGCTGCACGATGCGCGCGAGCGCGCGGATCGCTGCAGCGAGATGGTGTGCTCGACGCCGCTCTTGCCGCGGAAGCTGAAGCGCAGCGTCGCGCCATCGACGCTGACGTGCCGCCGCCGCAGCGTCGTCAGGCCGTAGGAGCGGTTCTCGCGCGCGTACTCGTCGTTGCCGACGCGGATCAGCGTCCGGTCGAGCAGGCGCACCACGGTGGCGAGGAGCTGGCGGCGACGTGAGATCCGGCGCGCGTCAGGTCGCGCTCGATGCGCTCGCGCAGCCGCGGCAGCACCTCGCTGAACGCGAGCATGCGGCGGAACTTCGAGCGGTCGCGCGCCTCGCGGTACTGCGGGTGGTAGCGGTACTGCTTGCGCCCGCGCGCGTCGCGCGCGGTCGCCTGGATGTGGCCGTCGGGATCCGGGCAGATCCACACGTCGGTCCACGCCGGCGGGATGGCGAGCGTGTTCAGGCGCTTGCGGATCGCCGCATCGCGGATGCGGGCGCCGTTCGGCGGGAAGTAGGTCCAGCCGCTCCCCGACCCTGCGGCGCGTGATGCCGTTGGCACCGTCGCTGACGTAGCGCAGCCCGGCACGGCTCGCCGCCGTCCGGTGCTCGCTCAGTCGGCGCTTGATGCCGGCGCTGCGGATCAGCCGCGTCCATTTGTCGAGATCGCTTGCGAGCAGGGCTTCCGCCTCGGGCCCGAGATGCGCAGCGGCCGCACGCCGCGCTTCTCCAGCGCCGCCGCCATCTCGGGCGATGCGACCATCTTCGCGAATGCCTCGCGCAGCCGCGCCAGCACCGGCGCGCGGCGTGGCCGAGCGCACGAAGTAGCCGGCCCAGGTCTCCACTCGAAGTCGAGCACGCCGGTCTCACGCACCGTCGGCACGCCGGGTGATAGGGAAGCCGCGCCGCCGGCGAGACGGCGATCGGCCGCACCGCGCCCGGACTCCGACCTGGCCGCGCGCGGTCGACGACGCGTCGAAGAACAGATCGACGCGTCCCGGGATGAGGTCCTGGTAGACCGCCTGCGCGCCCTTGTAGGGCACGTGCGTGATGCGAGACGCCGGCGAGGTGCCAGAGCAGCGCCGCCGCCATGTGCTGTCCGGTGCCGTTGCCAGCGGAGGCGTAGGTCAGCTTGCCGGGATTCGCGCGCGCGAAATCGACGATCTCCTTGAGCGAGGCCTGCGGCAGATCGTTGCGCGCCACCAGGGTGTAGGCAAAGCCCGCGGCGAGGCCGAGCGGCGCGAAGTCCTTCTTCGGGTCGTACGGCAGGTTGCGATACAGGCCCGCGGAGAACACCAGGTTCGCGGAAGCGCCGAGCAGCAGCGTGTGGCCGTCGGGCTCGGCCTTGGCGACGGCGTCGGTGCCGATGACGGTGCCGCCGCCCGGGCGGTTCTCGACGATCACCGATTGGCCGAGCTCGGCGGCGAGGCCTCGCGCGAGCACGCGGGCGACGAGATCGAAGCCGCCGCCCGGCGGCTGCGGCACGATCACGCGCAGCGTGCGGCTCGGAAAGCTCTGCGCCGAGGCGGCGGTCGAAACCGCCAGCGCGGCCAGCACGAGCGAAACGCAGCAGGATCATGGTTGCCTCGCATTGCGCTGCGCGCCCATCCAGCCGCCGAGCATCACGGCAGCGACGGTGAGCGCCGTCAGCAGCAGGTACAGCGGCAGCGGCAGCTCGGTCCCCATCGCCAGCGCGACGCGCCGCTGACCGCGGCGACCACCGCGGCGCAGCGCAGCTCGGTTTCCTGCGCGACGCGCGCACAGACATAGCCGCCGAGCCACGAGAACGCCGTGCCGACGACGTAGCTGATGAGCGAAACGCCGGACATCGGATCGTTTTCCGTCATCGCCTGCGTGATCGCCGTCGGCATCGAGGCCGGAAGCACCCAGCCAGATCGCCCAGGTGAAGAACAGGATGAACGCGGCGATCATCGAGCCGCCGATGTCCACCAACGACGCCGAAGATCATGCCCTTCACCGGCGAGCCGCGCGGCCGCTCCTGGTCGGCGACGGTCGCTTGCGGCGGGCGATAGGGGTCGGGCGATGCTCATTCGCAGCGGTAGAACGCCTCGACCTGCTGCCGGCTGATCGCCGGCAGGTCCTCCGGATCCGAAGACCTCGCAGCCGCGGCTCGAGTTCCGCCAGGCGCTTCTCCATGCGCGCGGTCTTCGGCTCGCGGTCGAGCGCGGCGAAGCGCTTGCGCAGCTCGCGCGTGTCTTTCTTCTCCACTTCGGCCAGCGTGATCTCGCGCCGCAGCTTGCGCTTCTCGCACTGCACCGGCTCGAGCTTCGAGGTGAGGTCGATGAACTCGCGCGGGCTTCAGGGCTCAGCGAGAGCGCCACGAGAACCAGCAGCGCCTTCACGCCACCTTCATCTTCGCCTTCGGCTCCGGGTACGGGTAGAGCATGTTGAGCGCCACCGACTGGCCGCTCGCCTGCACGATGCGCACGTGCTCGCGCTTGCAGCTCGCGCGCGTGCCGCACGCCGCAGGAGTGCGCGATCATGTCGATCTCGCGGTTCATGCCGTTGGCGTAGTTGGCGACGCGCAGGTACTTCTCCTCCACCACCAGCGCGCGCTGCAGGCGCTTGTTGTGCGTGGTGACGCCGGTCGGGCAGGTGTTCTGGTGGCAGCGCAGCGCCTGGATGCAGCCGAGCGAGAACATGAAGCCGCGCGCGGTGTTGACGAAATCGGCGCCGACGCACAGCGCCCAGGCGGCGCGCGCGGAGGTGACGATCTTGCCCGAGGCGACGACGCGGATGCGCTGCCGCAGGCCCGATCTCGATCAGCGCAGTCGACCACGCGCGGCAGCGCCTCGTCGATCGACAGGCCCATGTGGTCGGCGAGCGCCTGCGGCGCGGCGCCCGAGCCGCCCTCGCCGCCGTCGATCGACCAGGAAGTCCGGGCGCGAACTCCAGGCCGCGGCGGTGGATCGACGTCGGCCAGCTCGTTCATGAAGCGCCAGCCGCCGATCGCGGTCTTGACGCCCACCGGCCGGCCGGTCAGGTCGCGGATCCAGCGCGACCTTGTCCAGCAGCTCGTCCATGTTGGCGATGTCGCGGTGGCGGTTCGGGCTGATCGAGTCGCGCCCTTCCGGGATGCCGCGGATCTGCGCGATCTCGGCGGTCACCTTCTGCGCCGGCAGCACGCCGCCCTTGCCGGGCTTCGCGCCCTGCGACAGCTTGATCTCGAAGGCCTTCACCGACCTTCGCGCAGCTCGACCAGCGCGTTCGGCCGACGAGGTTGCCCTGCGCGTCGCGCACGCCGTACTTGGCGGTGCCGATCTGCATGATGATGTCGCAGCCGCCCTCGAGGTGGTACGGCGACAGCCCGCCTTCGCCGGTGTCCATCCAGCAGCCGGCCACCGCCGCGCCGCGCGACAGCGACGCGCACCGCCGGCGCCGAGATCGCGCCGAAGCTCATGCCGCTGATGTTGACGATCGACGCGCGCCTCGAACGGCTGCTTGCAGTAGCCCTCGCCGAGCGACGCAGCGACGGCGTCGGCAGCCGCTCCTCCTCGAGCACCGGGAACGGATGGTTGACGAAGATCAGCGCGCCGGGCTGGTGCAGGTCGTAGGTCGAGCCGAAGCCGATCACGCCGCCCTCGTTCTTCGCCAGGCGGTAGACCCAGCCGCGCGTGGCGCGGTTGAACGGCATCTCGTCGCGGTCGCCGGCGAAGAAGTACTGCCGGAAGTACTCGCCCATCTCCTCGAAGAAGTAGCGCAGCCGGCCGATCGACCGGGTAGTTGCGCAGCACGCTGTGCTTCTTCTGCGTGATGTCGCGGATGAAGACGAACACGAGCACGGCCAACAGCACGATCGCGATCAGCGTGCCGAGCGCCGTACGACAGGATATTCGTGAGCATTGCCCCTCCCTAGGGCAATGATACTCCCCGCTCGAGCTCTGCCTCGGTGGCCTGGCGGATGGCAAGAATTACAACGGAGAAGCGCAGCGCCATCCCGGCGAGCGGGTGATTGGCGTCGAGCACCACCTTGCCGTCGGCGACGTCGGTGACGGTGTAGAGCTTCGCCGTCCTCCTCGACCTCCATGCCGACGGCGACGCCCTCGCCGTAGCGCTCGAGCGGCTCGACGCGCAGCAGCTCGGCGTCGTACTCGCCGAAGGCCTGCTCGGGCTCGAGCTGCACGCAGCAGCGACTCGCCGGCCGACTTGCCCTCGAGCGCGCGCTCCAGCGCCTCGAACATCTGGCCGTAGCCGCCGTGCAGATAGGTCATCGGCGCCGGCGCGGCGATCTGCACGCCCTGCGCGTCGAGCATCTCGACCTTCAGCGAGACGACGCGTGTCGGCCGACCGGCTCAGGAGCGCAGCCGCTTCACCACGTCGAAGACTTCGGCGGCGTGGCCGCGCGGATTGACGCCGTACGCGGCGTGGCGGATGACGCCCTTCTTGTCGATGATGAAGGTCGAGCGCACCAGGCACTCGCGGCGCACGCCCTCGGACTCCTTCTCCTGGATCACGCCGTACTTGCGGCACACCTCGCCCTCGGGATCGGAGAGCAGCCCGATGGTGACGCCGTTGCGGTCGCGGAAATCGGCGTGCGTCAGGCAGTCGTCGCGCGACACGCCGAGCACCACGCAGTCGTGCTTGACGAACTGGTCCTCGTGGTCGGAGAAATCGGTGGTCACCAGGGTGCAGCCCGGGCGTGCCGTCGTTCGGATAGAAGTACAGGACAACATGCTTCTTGCCCTTGAATGCCGACAGGTCCACCGGTCTGCATGTCGGCGTCGGGGAGCTCGAACGTCGGCGCGGTTTGTCCGGGTTCCAGCATGTCTCGGCGATTCTATGCCAAATCATTTTTCAAAAGACAAGCACAAGTGCGCGAGCGCGTGCGGTGTAGCTCGACGCGCTACATATAATCGCCGCGATGAAATCGCAAACTGCTCGGCGGCTTGACTCCGCGCGCCTTCCTTGCGCGTCATTGGCAGAAGCGCCCGCTTTTCGTGCGGCGCGCAATCGCCGCGCCGCAGCGCTGATCGACGAGCGAGCGCTCACGGCGCTCGCGCGCGCGCGATGACGTCGAATCCCGCATCGTGCAACGCCGCGGCAATCGCTGGAACACCGCGCACGGCCCGTTCGCGAAGATAAAAGCCAGCAAAGATCAACTGGAGCATTCTCGTCAACGGCGTGAACCACCATGTCGCCGGCGCGGACGCGATTGCTGCGGCGCTTTCGCTTCGTGCCGCAGGCGCGGCTCGACGACGTCATGGTGAGCTACGCCACGCCGGGCGGCGGCGTCGGCCCGCACGTCGATTCCTATGACGTATTTCTCATCCAGGGGCCGGGCCGGCGCGCGGTGGCGGATCGGCAGGCGACAGCTTCGTCGCCGAGCCGGGCGACCTGATCTACGTGCCGCCGGGCTGGACGCACGACGGCGTCGCGCTCGAGCCCTGCTTCACCTACTCGATCGGCTTCCGCGCGCCGCGCGGCGCGGAGCTCGGCGCAGCGTTCCTCGACTGGCTGCACGAGCGCGGCCTGCCCGACGCGCGCTACCGCGACCCGGGCCTGCGGCCGGCGGCACGGCCCGGCCGCATTCCGCCCGAACTGATGGTTTTCGCGAGGACATTCCTCGCGACGAATCCGCTGGACGCGCGGCGACGTGGCGCGCTTCCTCGGCGAATACCTGACGCAGCCGAAGCCGCACGTCGTCTTCCGTGCCGCGGCCGGCGAAGCGGCGCGCTGGATCCGGCTCGATGCGAAGACGCAGCTCCTCTACAGCGGCGAGCGCTTCTTCATCAACGGCGAATCGTTCTCGCTGCCGGCGCGCGACCGGGCGCCGCATGCGCGAGCTCGCCGACCGGCGCGGCATCGCGGCAAAGCGCCTTGCCGTCGCAGTCGAAGTTGATCCGAGAATGGCGTCGGGCGGGCTGGCTGCGCCTGGAGAAGAGCTGATGGACGAACCGATCTACGAGCGCTTCGACACCGCCGACGGCTTCCACGCGGCGGTCGACCGCCTGCTCGAGCAGCCGGGGCGCGAGCTGCGCATCTTCGATCCCGACGTCGACCGCGCTGCGCCTGAACGAGCCGGCGCGCATCGCGCACCCTGGAGCGCTTCCTGCTGCGCGAGCCGCACGCGGCGCATCTACCTCGTGCTGCACGACACCGAGCACCTCGACGCGCCGCTGCCCGCGCATGATGGGCGCTGCTCGGCCGCTTCGCCCACGCGATCCAGATCAACCGCACGCCACGAGGAGATCCGCGAGATCCAGGATTCCTTCCTGGTGCTCGACGCCCAGCACTACGTGCGCCGGCCGGTGGCGGCGTTCTTCCGCGGCGCCATGGGCCTGGGCGACGAGACCGAGGGCCTGGCGATGCGCTCGCGCTTCATGGAGATCTGGGCGCGCGTCGTTCCCGGCGGTCTCCAGCACGACGCTCGGGCTCTAGTAGCTCAGGCCTCCCGCCAGCCGAAGCCCTCGTCCTGCGTGGCGAGGCCGATCCAGCTTGCCTCGCAGCCCATGCGCGCGCGCGAGCGCCGCGCGCGCCAGCTCCGGCCGGTTGTTCTGCTGCGACAGGTGCGCGCCGATCACGTGCTTCAGGCGCGAGCGGTCGAGCGCGCGCGAGCAGGCGCTCGGAGTCGCGGTTGTCGAGGTGGCCGAACGGGCCCGGCGATGCGCTCCTTGAGCCATTTCGGATACGCGCCCGCCCCAGAGCATGTCGCGGTCGTAGTTGCACTCGAGCACCAGCGCGTCGCAGCCGGACAGGCGTCGCCTCGACGTGCGTCGTCGAGGCGCCGATGTCGGTCAGCACGCCGAGGCGGCGCGCGCCGTCGGAGAGCACGTACTGCACCGGCTCGCGCGCGTCGTGCGGCACGGTGAACGGATGCACCTGGACGTCGCCGACCGCGAGCGACTGCCGGCCGTCGACCTGGACGGTGCGAACGCCGTCGATGACCTTGCCCTTCCTGACGCATCGCGGCCGAGCGTGCCGTAGGTCAGGTAGACCGGCGACGCGATGCGCGGCGGCGAAGTCGAACACGCCGGCGGCGTGGTCGCCGTGCTCGTGCGTCACGAGGATGCGCGCTGATCTCGCCGGGCGCGAGGCCCAGGCGCGCGAGGCGGCGCTCGGTGTCGGTCAGGTTGCAGGCCGCAGTCGATCAGCACCCGCGTGCGCGCCGGCCTCGGCGACCAGGCAGTTTCCCTGGCTGCCGCTCGCGAGCGAAGCGAAACGCAGCAGTCTACTTCAGCTGCTCGAGGCAGCAGCGAGAGGATGCGCCGCGCGGTGCTCGAGCGTGTCGGCGCGCGCCGTCCTTGTTGAGGACGCTGCACCTCGCTCGCTGCCGCCGCGGCCTGCACGCTGCACGCGGTACTGCTCGGCCTTGGCCTTCGGTCGCTCGATGCCAGAACAGAGCTTGTCGAGAAAGCCCTCGGTCCTTCTTGCGCCATCGTCGCTCTCCGGGATCGGCGTAGCGCACGAAGTAGAGGCCCTTCTGGCGGTCGCGGTCCTCGACGGTGAAGCCGACGCGGTCGAGCGCGAGGCCGACGCGGCGCCAGGCGCGGTCGAACGGCTCGATCAGCCTCGAGCGTGCTCGGCGCCGTCGCCCGCCTTGCACGAGCTCGCGCGCTGCGGCAGCGGCGCGGCGGCGTCGCGATCTGCGCTTGCGCCTGCTCGTCCTGCGCGCCGAGGCGCACCATCAGCCGGCGCAGGAACTCGGCCTCGAGTCCGGGATCGGCGGGCGCGGCTGCCAGGCGGTGCCGCCGGCGCGTTGCTCTGCGGTCGCGCAGTCGTGTAGACCTCCTGCATGCCGCGGTGGCTGATGTAGATCTCGGTGCCGTTGCCGTCGGCGCTGCGCTCCAGCCGCGTGCGGAACTTGTCGCGCTCGGAGGTCGAGTAGACCTGGTCGAGGAGCTTGCCGAGCAGCGTCGCGGACGCCGTCCTGCGGAATCTTGGCGCGGTTCTCCGCCCAGTCGGTCTCCATCACGCCCGCCTCGGGCAGCTCGAGCTTGATCAGGAAGCCGTTCTCCTGCCAGAAATCCTGCACCACCGGCCAGAGCTTCTCGGGCGGCTCGTCGCACCACCAGCCAGCGCTGCGTCGCCGGCGCGCTCGATGCGCATCTTGTCGACTTGCGGCAGCACCGCGCGGTCGTCGCCGGCGTCGCGCTGCTCGCGTGCGCTCGGCCTGGTAGCCGGAGAGCGTCGCCGGTGCTTGCCGGTCTCGGGCAACGACGTAGCGGTTGTCGCGCGCCGGCGTGGTGAGGTCGGGCGGCACCTCGAGCGGCGGCAGCTGTGCCGGCCGACTTGTAGTCGACCTTGCCTGTCGAGCGACTCGTCGCTGAACTGCAGCCAGCCGAGCAGCAGCCGCGCGCCAGCGGCGGCGAACCCGCTTCGCATCAGCCCGGCCTTCTCGACCGACGCGCAGGCCGGCAGCGCGATGCCGGCCTCGTGCAGCGCCTCGCGCACCGGCTCGTGGCAGCGCTCGGACAGCGGCACCAGCGGCAGGCGCAGGCCGTACTCGATCAGGCCCATCTCGCGCCATCGCCCACTTCACCGGGCTCGGGCTGGTCTCGATGAACAGGCTGCTGGTGCAGCGGCAGCAGCGCGATGGTTGAGCTCGCGCGCCTTCTTCACGTCGCCGACCAGCGCCGCGGCGCACATCTGGTGCATCAGCCTCGGCGCGACGTTCGCGGTGACCGAGATGACGCCGTGGCCGCCGCAGCAGGATCAGCGGCAGCGCGGTCGCGTCCTCGCCGCTGTAGATGGCGAAATTGCGCGGCGCGCGGCGGATGAGATCGGTGCCGCGCTCGATGTTGGCGGTCGCGTCCTTGATGCCGATGATGCCCGGCACCTGCGCGAGGCGCAGCACGGTGTCGTTCTGCAGGTCGGCGACCGTGCGCGCCGGCACGTTGTACAGGATCATCGGCAGGTCGACCGCTCTCCGCGATCTTGCGGAAATGCTGGTACATGCCTTCCTGCGTCGGCTTGTTGTAGTACGGCACGACCGACAGGCTGCGCGGTCGCGCCGTGCTTCTTCGCCGACTCGGCGAGCTCGATCGCCTCGGCGGTCGAGTTCGCCGCCGGTGCCGGCGATGATCGGGATGCGGCCGCGCGGCGTGCTCGACCGCGATGCGGATCAGCTCCTTGTGCTCGTCGAAATCCACCGTCGGCGATTCGCCGGTGGTGCCGACCACGACGATGCCGTCGGTGCCCTCGGCGACGTGCCAGTCGATGAGCTTGCGGAAGCGCGGCGAGGTCGAGCCGCGCCGTCCTCCAGCATCGGGGTGACGATCGCGACCAGGCTGCCTGTAATCATGGCGCGATTCTACCTCTTGATGGCGCAGATCCGCTGAGTCACCGCCGGTTTTGGCCGAGCCACTTCGCCCTTGCTCGAATGCCAGCACCTCAAGCGAAGCGAAAGCCTCCACTAACTCCCCGGGCGCAGCAGGAAGTCCGGGTTCGAAGGCCGGCCGAAGCGTTCGTTGCCGATCATGAACGTCTCGTAGATGAGCACCCCGCCCTCGCCGAGCGAATCCTGCGATCGACTTGAAGAGCGGCCGGTGCAGATAGTTGGTAACGACGATGGCGCCGAAGCGTTGACCCGCGAACGGCCACGGGGTTCCATTCTCGAGGTCCGCCTGCACGAACCTGACGCCCGGGATCGTCGTGCCGCTCGCGGTCGACGGCGACGACTTCGAGACCGCGCGCGGCGAAGAAGCGCGCGTGGCGCCCGGGGCCGCTCGCGACGTCGAGCACCGGGCCGCGCGTGACGAGCGGCGCCCAGCGCGACCACCCAGTTCGAAGCCGCTTCAGGCGATGCGGCACCATGCGCCGTCTCGGCGAGCAGCTCGCCGGAGGATCGAGCGGTGGCAACGACTCTCGTCCGCGCAGTATCAGCCGACGCGAGAAGTCGCTGCCTTGCGAGAAAGTCGTGCGAGAGCGTCGAGCAGCGTGTGCGCGCTGGATCGCGACATCTCTCTCGGCGGTAGCGGCTTTCGAACGAGCGCGCTCCAGTCCGCAGGTGCGCAGCCTCAACTGACCGCCGCGCGGCGCGGCGCAAGGTCCGGCAGCCACACATCGTAGAAGTCACGCGCTTGGCGTAGTCTTCCTTCTGCGCGCCGCGCGGCGTCGGCGCACGGTACCGAGGCGCAAGCCCTCAGCTTCGCCGCGCGGCGCTGTCCCAGCCGAACGACCGAGATCGTCCATTCGCCGTGATTCTAGTCGGGTCCTTCTTGCACTTCCTTGATGGCGTCGGCGACCCGCGCGACCACGGCGCGTCGACGCCAAGGTGCGCGAGCCGCTCGCGCGGCCGCGCAAGATCGCCCTCCGCCGCCCAAAGGCGACGATGATCCGCGGCGTCCGGATACTTGCTGCGCAGCCGGCGGCGTCGCGTGCGCGGCGTGGCTCGCGGCCTGCGTGAGGCGCCGCCGAGACGACGATGACGCGGCTGTCGTCCCTTCGCATCGATGTCGGTCACCTGCGCCGGCACCGCGCGTGCGAGGATCAGCGCAGCCAGCGCGGTCGGCTTCATCGTGCGCCGGGACGATGCGGCATGCCGTCCCCAGCCTGCGTCGTCCGCGTGCCGGGCTCTTCCGAGGTCCTCGGCCACGCGGCGCATGGCATCGAAGATGAACCGCTCGCGCGCCGGCTCGAGCGCGCCTTTGCGCCGGTCGGCGCCGACCAGGCCGAGCGCCGGCACGAGGATGTCATCGAGCGTGGCGATGAGGCTGTGCGCCGCGGCGTGCTTCTCCACCATCTCGTTCGCTTCGTCCAGGTCGAGGGCGACGCAGGCGCTGGTAGAAGCGCTCGTCGGGCGTCGAGCACCGGCTCGACGCCGAGCGAGCATGTTGAGGAAGCCGAGCTCCGGGACGTAGCGGCCCGATCACGGCGACGCACACGGTCGAGCGGCGTGGCGAGCAGCAGGCCGACCGGGCCCCACAGCCAGGTCCAGAAGAGCGCGCCGAGGCGATGACCGCGATCGGCGCGAGCCCGGCGCTGCGGCCGTAGAGCCAGGGCTCGACGGCGTTGACCAGCACCAGCTCGAGCGCGAGGAACGCGCCGAGCGTCCACGCCGACCATCGACCAGTCGTCGCGAGATGGCGAAGGCGAGCAGCGCCGGCATCGCCGCGGCGATCCACACGCCGGCGTAGGGAATGAAGCGCAGCAGCATGCCGAGCAGGCCCCACAGCATCGCGTTCGGCATGCCGATGAAATAAAGCGCGATGCCGAACGGGATGCCGAACATCGCGTTCACCACGAGCTGCATGTAGAGGTAGCTGGCTGACGCGGTAGCGACGCCTCGCTCATCGCCTGCGTCATCAGGTTGATGCGGCGCGGCGCCGATCAGGCCGATCGAGCTCGCTCGCGCATGTTCTCGCGGTTGAGCAGCATCAGGATCGTGAACACGATCACCGCGAGCGCCGTGCCGACCGGCTTGCGCGAACGGCGCGATGAAGTCGACGATCGCCTCGTGCGGCGATGCCGGCGTCTCCTTCACCGCCAGCGGCGGCTGCTCCGGCGCGGCCTCCTGCTCGCAGGTCCTTGATCGCGTCGGCGGCCTTGCGCCAGGTCGCCGTCGCGTCGGCTGCGCGCAGCGCGCGGATCTTCTCGGTGATGTTCTCGCGGTACTCGGGCAGCTTGGCGGCGAGCGAGACCGCCTGCTTGCCGGCGAGCGACGCGCGACGCCGCCGATCACGCGAGAACGCCAGGAGCACCATCGAGCAGCGTCGCCGGCACGCGCCAGAGCCAGCGCTCCAGGCGCCGCACCGCCGGGGCGAGCAGGAAGCTGAACAGGATCGCCAGCGCGAGCGGGATCAGCACCTCGCTTGCGCGAGGTACAGCACCGCCGTGACGACGACCAGCAGCGCGCAGGAACGGCGAGCCGGTCTTCACTTCAGGCGAGCTCGCAGCAGCAGCAGCGAGCGCCCGGTCACCTCGTACGGCGTGGCCGATGGCGAACCGGCGTGCCCTCCGGCAGGTCCGGCATGTTGGTGTCGGCGAGCAGGCGCCCACTCGCCGCCGCCGTTGGCGCCGGGCAGGCGTGAACTTCACCACGTCCTGCCAGCTGTTGAAGACGATCAGCAGCGTCGCCTCGTGGCCGCGCTGCTTGATGCCGCTCGCCTGCGCGCGGCCGTCGAGCAGCATGCCGAAGCAGCGCGTGTTGCGGATCGTTCCACTCGGCCTCGGTCATCTCCTCGCCGGTGGTGCTGATCCAGGTCACGTCCTTGACGCCGAGCTCCTCGTTGTAGCTCGCCGCTGAGGAAGCGCTTCTGGCGCAGGATCGGATAGCGGTGGCGCAGCCCGGTCAGGCGCTGCGACGAAGCGGATCATGGCCGCTCGGCGCGGCTCGTCGTGCGCTCCAGTCGAGCCAGCGAGATCTCGTTGTCCTGGCAGTAGGCGTTGTTGTTGCCCTGCTGCGTGCGCGCGAACTCGTCGCCGGCGAGCAGCATCGGCGTGCCCTGCGAGAGCAGCAGCGTGGCGAGCGATGTTCTTCATCTGCCGCTTGCGCAGCGCCGGTGATCGCCTCGTCCGTCGGTCGCGCCCTCGGCGCCGTGGTTCCACGAGCGGTTGTGCGAGTGGCCGTCCTGGTTGTCCTCGCCGTTGGCCTCGTTGTGCTTCTCGTTGTAGGTGACGAGGTCGTTGAGCGTGAAGCCGTCGTGCGCGGTGATGAAGTTGACGCTCGCCCAGGGCTGGCGGCCGCGATGGCTGAAGATGTCGGGCGAGGCGCAGAAGCAATACGTAACTGAATCGAAGTACAA
>ERZ1370068.889-contig-10813_pt1 | contig 32168 bp, 51 predicted proteins | sample MGYA00561227_ERZ1370068 | MGnify/ENA primary metagenome ERZ1370068 (study PRJEB38410, sample SAMEA6850437) | metagenome | study: Metagenomic assessment of the ecological functions of the soil: analysis of the soil microbiota associated with the...
AAGGCCGAGCGGAAAGTCCGACGAAAGCGTGAGCCGCCCCATCTTGATGCGCCCGCGTTCGCGGGTCGGCGTCTGCAGCGTCAACGTCAGCGCGGCGCCGGCGCGCACGTCGCTCACAACCCGCGTGTCGCGAGCGAACACCGCCACCTCGCCTGCGCGCGGTGGCACCGCCCATCAGCTCGACGGAAAACGCGATGGGCTCGCCGGCGAACGTATCGCCAGCCGCCAACGGCCGCACCTGGATGCCGGCCAGATTGCGAAACGTGTGAGCAACGCGGCCGCGACCAGGCCGGACAGAACAAACGTGACCACGAGGCCGAGCGATAGCCCGTAATTGAGCGACGTGAGCAGCATCACGCCGAGCGTCACGATAAGCACAAAACCGCGCGCGCGACGGGAGGATGTAGATCCGCGAATGGCGGAGCACGACCGGGTCACGGTCGGCGGGCGCCGTTCGGAACGCGCGCTGCCGCGTCCGCGCGAGCCAACCGTCGACGCGCGGGGAGGGCGCGAATCGCGTTCATCGCCAAACGATTACGGAAGCGCGACCGCCCGGATCATCGCCTGCGCCTCGAGCGCGCCGGCGCGTGCTCCACCGGCGAGTCGGTGTCCGGCGACCGCCGGGAACACGCTCTGCAGGTCCTCGGCAGCGCCATCGTGCGGCCGTTGATCAACGCCATCGCGCGGGTTGCAGCGACGAGCATCAACCCGGCGCGCGGGCTCAGCCGCGGCGTGCGTCGGCGTCGCACCTTCGCGCCCGCCAGGTGTCCGCGCGACGCGGCGAGCAGCGCCTGCAGTAGTCGAAAAGCGCCGGTGCAACGTGAATGCGTGCGCCTCGCGCTGCCATTCCGCCAACGTCGCCGGATCGGATTGCGGCGGCATCTCGGCCAGTTGCGCGCGGCGGTCGCCGCCGGTCAGGAGCTCACGCGCTCGGCGTCGGCATCCGGATAGCCCAGCTCGATGGCCACGAGGAAGCGGTCGAGCTGCGACTCGGGCAGCGGGTACGCGCCGATCTGCTCGACCGGGTTCTGCGTCGCGATCACGAAGAACGGATCCGGCAGCTTGCGCGTCACGCCGTCGATCGAGACCTGCCGCTCTTCCATCGCCTCCAGCAGCGCGCTCTGCGTCTTGGGCGGCGCGCGATTGATCTCGTCGGCGAGCACGACCGAATGGAAGATCGGGCCCGGATGGAACCGGAACGACCTGCGCGCGCTCGTCGAAGATCGACACGCCGAGCGACATCGGCCGGCAGCAGATCGCTCGTGAACTGGATCGCGCGCGTAGTTCAGGCCGAGCGTCGTCGGCGAGCGCCTGCGCCAGCGTCGACTTGCCGACGCCCGGAATGTCCTCGATCAGCAGGTGGCCGCGCGCCAGCAGGCAGGCGAGCGCAAGCTTGAGCGGTTCGCTCCTTGCCCACGACGACGCGGGCGAGCTGCTGCAGGATCGCCGCGAGGCGCTCGGCGGTCGGGACGTTGGATTGAGTCAGCGTGCGAACGGTCATCTTATGGGTCCAAATGCGCGAAAGAGCGATCATCCGCACTGTAGCCTGCGGCGTGTCGACTCGTCATTATGGGTGTGCCCGCGTTACACTCCGTTCAGCGGCCTAAAAGAGCCGTCCGGCCGGTAACAGGTCCCGCGAGGTGTCCGGAGGACGGCACGTCCATCGTTGTCGAGTAAATCTTGCCTACCGCGTACCTGACGCATCCGTCGTGCCTGCTGCACGAAATGGGACCCTACCACCCGGAATGCCCGGAACGGCTCACCGCGATCGGCGATCGCCTGATCGCCGCCGGCATCGACGGCCACCTGCAGCATTACACGGCGCCCGCGGCGACGCGCGAGCAGATCACCCGCGTGCACGGCAAGCGCTACGTCGACGAGATCGAGCAGGCGAGTCCCGACACCGGCCTCCACTTCATCGATCCCGACACCGCACTCAATCCCCATTCGCTGCAGGCGGCGCTACATGCGGCCGGCGCGGTCGTGAAGGCGGTCGATCTCGTGATGGCGGGCGAGTGCAAGACAGCGTTCTGCGCGGTGCGGCCGCCGGGGCATCACGCCGAGCGGCGACGCGCGATGGGATTCTGCGTGTTCAACAACGTCGCGGTCGGGGCGGCGCATGCGATGGCCGTGCACGGCCTGACGCGCGTCGCGATCGTCGATTTCGATGTCCATCATGGCAACGGCACCGAGGAGATCTTCACCGGTGACCATCGCGTGCTGATGGTGTCGACGTTCCAGCATCCGCTCTATCCCTATTCCGGGCTCGACAACGACGATCCGAAAATGGTGAACGTGCCGCTGCGCGGCGGGCAGCGGCGGGAGCGAGTTTCGCGCAGCGGTCGTCGACGCGCTGGCTGCCCGCGCTCGAAGAGCATCGCCCGGAGTTGATCCTGATCTCGGCCGGATTCGACGCGCACCGCGAGGATCCGCTCGCCAACCTCAAGCTGACCGAGGCCGACTACGCATGGGTCACGCGCGAAATCGCACAAGTCGCCGCCAAGCACGCGGAAGGACGGATCGTGTCGTCGCTGGAGGGCGGCTACTCGCTGTCGGCACTGGGGCGGAGCGCCGCCGAACATCGTGCGCGAGCTCCTCGCCGCGTGAGATGGAACGACGCCGGTTTCTCACGCACCTGTGCACTGCTTGGGCGGTGCGGCCGGATTCGCACCGCATCCTGCCGTTTGGGCCGAAGCGACGCCGCGAAGTTACGCCAGGACGCGGTTGATCGACATCCACGGTGCGCCGATTCGTCTCGCACGACCTCGCCGTCGACACGAACTACGTCTTCCACTATCCGTACGCGGCGACGCCGTGCTTCCTGCTGAAGCTCCGCCGCCGCGTCGAGACCAACGCCGAATTGCGCCGTGTCGATGGCGTGACGTACGCATGGCAGGGCGGCGTCGGACCGCGCACGCAATCTGGTCGCGTTCTCGGCGATCTGCGCGCACAAGCTCGCGTATCCGACGCGCGACGTTTCGTTCATCCGTTTCCAGAAGGAGCGCTCGGCGACATCGAGCGGAAGCGTCATCCATTGCTGCGCCGATCACAGCGTCTACGACCCGGCAGAGGGCGCGCGTGTCGTCGCCGGACCGGCGCCGCAGCCGCTGGCGGCGATTCTTTTGGCACACGATGGTATCCGCGACGAGCTCTTCGCGCTCGGAACCGTGGGCCCGGAGCAGTTCGACGCGTTCTTCGCGAAATACGATGTCGAAGCTTGCGCTCGAATACGGATCGAGCGACGCGCGCGCGTGCCGATCGCTGAAGCCACGGTGGTCCGCGAGCTCGAAAGCTATTGCAAGACGACAATTCAATGTTAGGCCGCCGTAGCCTGTGTCGGACAAGTTCCGAGGTGGGCGACGCAGCCTGACTCGTGCCATGTAAGATTTTCGCGGTGAGACGAACAGCATGGAATGGGAACAGCGGATATCGGACCTGTGGGCCTCCATCGATGACCACAATGAGGAAGAGTTCCTGAGCAGGATGGAACAACTCCTCGCCGAACTGCCCGCCGGCAGCGCAGTGGCGGCATTCGAACGCGCGTCCGCGTTCGACTCGACCGGCCATTCCGATCTGGCGGTCCCGCTTTACCGAAAGGCGCTCGAGCTTGGGCTGCCCGGCCAGCGCAGGCGTCGGGCCGTGATCCAGATGGCGAGCTCGCTCCGCAACATCGGCCATGCATCGGAGAGCGTGGCTTTGCTGATGACAGAACGCGAGGCCCAGTCCGACGATTTGACGACGCGGTCAGCGCCACGCTCGCTCTTGCTCTCGTCGACATGGGACGCGAGCGGGAGGCGGTCTCGATCGCCGTGACCGCGTTGTCGCGTCACATGACCCGGTACCGACGCTCGATGGCCAACTACGCCCAGCTGATCTTGGGCCCGCCGATCCCATTCGGCGACTCGGATGAGTCTCGTCAGGCGGCCCTAACCTACCGAGGCAACGAGTATGTGCAGAAATATCAAGATCCTCTTCAATTTCGACCCGCCGGTGACCGAAGAGGAGATTCGTGCGGCATCGCTACAGTTCGTGCGAAAGGTCAGTGGCTTCAATAAGCCATCGAAGGCAAACGAGGCGGCATTTCTTCGTGCCATTGAAGAAATCGCGGCAGCCTCCGGTAACCTGCTTAACTCGCTCGAAACGAACGCACCGCCGCGGTACCGCCCAGAGGAAGCTGCCAAGGCGCGCGCACGCGCGGTTCTGCGATTTTCCAAGTGAATGAATTGCCGGCCTGATCCGGCGCGCAATCAACGCGGTCCCACCGCGTTCAAATCGCGACGCCATGCCCAAAACCGAAATCCCCACATTATTTGATTGGGCCGGCGGAGAGCAAACGTGACGATCGACGTCATCGAGGGAGGTTGTTCATGCGCGGCGATTCGCTATCGAATCACCGGCGCGCCCCTTGCTCAAAGCCTTTGCCACTGCAAATCCTGCCGGCTCGCGAGTGGCGCTCCGTCTGTCGCATGGGTTGTCGTTCGTCACGCGGACTTCAACGTTGTTTCGGGCCGCCCAAGCAGCTTTCGCTCGTCGCCCGATGTTACGCGAACGTTTTGTGGAACATGCGGAACGCCGTTGACCTACCAGCAGGACGACAGCTTGACACGATCGATGTGACCACCGCGACGCTCGATCGTCCCGAGCAGTTTCCGCCAACGCGGGAAATCTGGATCGAGCATAAGGTCCCGTGGGCGACACTGAACCCAGACCTTCGCCACTATCCCAGGACCAGCGGCGAATGAGCGATCCGTCGGTCGCAGCGGATTTCGCTGCAACGATTACCATTCGCGTCAAACGTTAACGCCCGTTGCCTGCGGGCGATGCGGCTTCAATCCCGGTAGGACCTGAGCGCACATCGCGCCCGGGCGACGTGCTGCGCGTCATCCGCGCTCGACGTGTCCGGGCCGCGCCGCCCGATCTATTCCAAACGATATAGAAACCTATATCGCTTGATCGATTTCATCTTGCGCCCGTTCGTTCCCATACTCCAGACGCGGAAAGTGTTTTTTCAATAACGGGAGAGGGCGATGGGGAACCAACCCGAGCGGGATTCCGAACACGATGGATCGGGGAGATCACCTCCTCGATTACGCATCGTCCACACAACGCGCATGTGCAGGAGGTCGTATGAACGTCTTTTCATTGAAACAGTTCAGAGGATTGCGATTCGCGGTTCTGGTGTTTTGGCGGTCGGAGGGTTACTCGTGGGCGCCGAGTCGGCATTCGCCGCCAATAACTGTATGCAGGACATCACGACCGCACATAACGGCGGCACTCTCAATTGCAACTCGAACGACGTCCGGATCGCCCACGTAACCAACATCTCGGCGGTCAGCGGCATCACCGGAAGCGGGACCGTCGCCGACCCGTTCAAGTGTTTTGCGGGTGGGGGGATCGAATTTACGGCGGATTTTGAAGTCGACTTGAGGGCGCAGGCGCGTTACGACATCGGCCTCTACATTGCACAAAATCAGCTTCAAGCCTTATCCGGAACGTGTAACCTCAAGCGTTATTACCGGCAGCAAATGCCCCGACGACGTTCAAGAACCTTGACACGACCGGGGGCGACACGTGCGGTGATATCACCGGTAACCTCGGCACGGCGTTCAACCCTCAGATAGTCCATTTGGACATTGTCACGACATGTACGGCTGCAGCCAACAGCACGAAGTTGTTGCTGCCGAACTGCACGAGCTGGCGCCAGCCAGGGTCTAATGGAACGTGTACGTCAATCCAGGATGCGTATCCTGGTTCACCATCGAAGTGCAACTGCGACAACGGCTTCACGATCGACGTCAACGTCGAGGCCGGCAAGATCGAAGTCACCAAAACGGCGAGTCCCACCCAGGTGGACGAGGGGCCGACGGGTGGCCTGGTCACTTACACCGTCACTGTCCACAATCCTCTCGTCTCAACGTCGGTGGATCTGACATCTCTCACCGAAGACGACGACAACAACGGTACGGTCGACTTCACATATACCTCGGCAAGCAGCCCGACACTCGCGTCGATTTGCGATAGGACGCACCTGGATGCATGCGGAGCGAATCCCAACGCCTGCCCGGCCACCTCCACTGCCACGTGCACGTTTACGCGGACGGTATCCGGACTGGACGCGGGGCAATCGAAGACAGACAAGGCGTGCGCCAGCGGCACGGACTCGAACAACGGGCCGGTCGGACCGACGTGTGCGACCGCGTCGGTATCTGCCAAGGACATCAAACCCACGGCAACGTTGACCAAGTCGTTCGACAGTTTCAAGTGCGCGACTGTCACGTACAAGGTACAGGTCGATAACACCGATCCGGCAGAGTCGTTGACGCTCACGGCGCTCACGGACGATAAGGCCGGTGGCAATCTCGACATCACGACGGTGCACGATAACATCCTGGCGACGAACCGCGGCCTGGGAGGCGCTGAAAATCCGGGAACGTTGCCGGCGACGATCGCAGCGGGTGGTTTGTACGCCTGCAAGTACGATGTCAAGGTCTGCAGCACTGGGCAAACGACCAATACCGCGACGGGAACGCTGAACGACAACGAAAAACAACCCGATCACTCCTGACCGGTAGCGCCAAGGTCACCGTGAATGTGACCACCCCGTAAGGAGGTCTTCTTCCCCCGGGCCTGCGGATCGCATCCGCCGACTCGGGAGAATCTCGGTGACACGGTCATCGTGGTCCAGAAACTACGCGGGACTGCGTGGCCGATTTCAGCAAGCAAGAGGAAACGATGCGTTCGAGGCGTCGGGGTATCGCAGGATGGCGTTGGCTCCTCGTCGCAATCGCGGCGCTCTCGCTCGTAAGCAGCGCGGCCGAAGCGGTATCGCAAACCGCGGCGGGTGCCGCGATTGAAACCTATCAGGGCACCCCCGTTGGGTTCACGCCGGACGGCTATCCGTTTCGAGGAAACCCAGAGTCGAAACTGACGTTGGTGGAGTACACCGACTACGTCTGCCCCTTCTGCGCGCTCTACTTTCAACGAACTCTGCCCACGTTGCTCGAGAAATACGTCCGCACAGGGCAGGTGAAAGCTGGTCATTCGCGATCTCCCACTCGCCACGCTGCACCCGACGGCTCCGGGCGGCGCAAGCGGCGGCGATGTGCGTCGCAGAGCAGGGGGCGACCCGGTTCTGGCAGATGCATGACACGCTCTTTCAGGAGCAGCAGCAGTGGGGCCGATTGCCGGATCCGACGACCTATCTGGCCGACGTCGCAAGGAAGACCGGCGCAGACATAAAGGCCTACGGTCAGTGCGTCGCCTCCGGCCGCACCGACACGCGTGTGCAGCAGAGCGTTGCCGCGGCCGGAACCTTGGGCTTCACGGGAACGCCGACGTTCCAGTTCGTGCAGGAGACGAGCGGCAAGACTTATACGTTGGTGGGGGCTCAGCCGGCGGATGTATTTGCCAGTTGGATCGATCTGCTATTGGCAGGAAAAGAGCCGCCGCTCGCACAGGAGTCCGAAAAGCCGGAGTTGCCGCTATGGGCGACGGCGGAAGGCTTGGCTCCGGACCCCAAGCGCCCAGGTTTTACCGTCGCGGGGGATCGGTATAAGGGAAACCCAAAGCCAAGCTTGTGTTGGTTGAGTTCGGGGACTTCGAGTGCCCGGCGTGTCAGCGCCATGCGCTCACGACGCAACCGGCGTTGGACAAGCAGTTTGTCGAGACCGGAGAGGTGATGTGGGTCGTGAAGCACTTCCCGTTACGGATGCACCCCCACGCTCCAGCGGCGGCGGTGGCGGCGGAGTGTGCCGGCGATCAAGGCAAGTTCTGGGTCATGCATCACGCCTTGTTCGAACGCATGGAGGAGTGGTCAGGCGTCAATGACGCGGACGCGGCATTGGCGAAAATCGCCGCGAATTTGGGCCTCGAGTCGAAACGATTCACCGCTTGCCTGGAGAGCCGCAAAACCTTGGAGCGGGTGCTGCGCGATATGTACGACGGGCAGGCGATCGGTATCAAAAGCATGCCGACCTTCATCCTATTTCATGACGGGACAGGCCACCTCATGACCGGCGCGCGTTCGTCGGAGCAATTTGCCGCCACGTTGCAGCAGCAGCTCGAGAATGCGGAAATCGCCACCGAAGCCGGATGGCCCGGTGGCGAATCGGTAATAGTTAGACGGAGCAACGGTGTCTTCCGCACCCCCGCGGTCGAGATGACGTTCTATTGCACTGTGAAGTTCGTGGCGGCGTTGCGGGACAGCGCGCTCGCGTCCGCCTCGTAAGTCCCGACGGGATCCTTTCTGCCGAGTCGGAGTTTGTACACGGCGACGCCATTCGTCCCGGTGCTCGCGCTTCCTGTCACGACTGCTCCGCTCGATTTCTTGACCGTAAATGACACCTTGGCGCTCGCGACGGGCGACCCGCTCGAGGTCACGGTCGCCTTGATGGAAACCGCCTGGTTCAGCGTGTAGCTCGCTTTGTCGGTCGAGATCGCCAGGGAGGAACTCGTTGGGGCGGGCGTTCCAAGGTCCACAGTTACGGTGGCTGCCGTCGCCGTCACCCAGTTGGTCGTGATGGTGGCGCCAGCCCCGGAGTCGTTATAGCTTTGGCCCGTGATCAACGGCGCATCGACGTACCAGTCCCAAATGGAAGTATCAGTTGCCGGTGTTGCGTCTAAGAGGTAGCTACTGTTGCCATCCGACTCGGACCCGGTGCGAATGAGCACGCCATTGCCCGCGTTGTTAACGACGCTGGTTAGAAAATCGTCGAAGCCAACTGCCTTCCGGGCCTCGATGTAGTACCAAGTTCGGTAGCCTGTCGTCGGGTCCGTCGATTTAAGGATCTTCAGAGCTTTGGGCCCCGATCCCCGTGTCTCGTACGCTTCCAACGTATAGGTACCGCTGGTCAGAACGGTCGTGATCGGCGGCGACGTTCCAGCGTTCAGCCAGCCCAGGCGCTCTTTCTGGAAGCTGCTGAAGTGCCCGGGGTAAGTGGTGCCACCCATCTTGTCGAAAACATCGCCATACTCGATCGCAGTGCAAGTCGGCCCCAAAGTCACCGTTCCACAATCGAGCGCATGCGAGTGCCAAAGGCCCAATCCATGGCCGAGCTCGTGACCGGTTACGGCCAATTGAGATCACCATCGATCCAGGATTGGGACGGATTTCCACCGACGCTCGACAGTCCCCACCAGCCGCAAGCGTTCTGTGGAAACGCATAGACCTGACGCGTGTACGAAGCGAGATTGACTCCCGCGGCCACCGCGGCGGATTGGGCCTGTGACGCAATCGTCCCGGTATCGCAAAGCGATGAACTGGTAGCAATGGTGAACCAGCCCACGACATCGCCACTGAGCCACGTCTGTTGGTAGGAATTCTCGAGGAAGAAATTGCTCGTGGTTCCGAACACCACGCCCTGCGCGTCGGCGACGGTGTATGGCTGGCTGGTGTTGTCCGCTAAAGTTGACGAGAATGACGAGCGTTCGCTGCGCGCCGATCGTGTTCGGCACCTGTGCCGCCTTGGTCGAGTCGATGGAGACGCTATCCCCATCGAGCGCGAGTTTGTCGTCGATCTTGACTCCATGGACGCGAACCTTCGTGCCGGTCAACAACGCGGGCGGTTCGCTCGCGAAGTGCAGCGAGAGCTTGCCGTGCGCGGTTTTCAGGAAAAACCGATAGGTGTTGAGCGTCGGATCCTTGAAGTCGACGTGGTAGACCTCGAAGTCGCCATCCTCCACCGCATCCTGCTCCAAAAACGCGGCCGCCTCCGCCGGAAAGGTTGCTCGTTCATCGACGGTGAGCGCTTCGCTTAGTACTCCCCTGGGTCCGATTCCATCAGCGCCGCAAGTGCGTCATGCCGGCCCCGCGCCACCGCGATCAGTTCTGCCACGCGTTGATTGGTTTCGGCAGAACCTGCCGGAGGCTGCGTCGCGTTGGCGTCCAACAGTGACGTCGTCAGGTCTTGCGCGCTTTGTGGCGCCGGTGGCTTAGGGAAATCAGCGGCTTGGAGACCGCGCCCTGATGGGCGTGCGCGGTGCCGGTGGCAATGGCAAACGCGGCGCAGCCGCCGAGCAGCGTGTGCAGAAAGCGGCTCGACTTGTTTCGACGCGGATCGAGCGAACGATCAGGCATGGGATCTCCTCATGAAGACTCAAGAAAGATCCCGACTCCAGGTTCGCCACCTGGAACTGCGCTCTTCCTTCGGCAGCCCGGCTATCTCATCACATCTCGAGATCCGCAGCTTTGCGCCCACGATCGCTCGCGGATTGCCTTTGTCGGGAAGGAATCCTCTTTGGCTCGACTAGGACATTGTCATATTCGACCTGGGATTGTCAAGTTCGAATACCGCCATACATATTGCGCACTACAAGAATGCGACCAAAGAAGCCGGATGGTGGAACGAGCGAGCTGGCGAGCGAGGCATCGGTAGGGTAGGCCCCGGGGAGCCCGGGGAGCGCAGGCATGAACCCCATGGCGATGTCGAACCGCGGGCAATGCGGCTCTGACCCGACGCGAAATTGCCTCGGCCGGATCGAACGTCGACGCGGGAATTAGGACGTGAGGCGGATTCCGGACGCGAATCGGCGGCGATGCGCCGCGGCACTCCGGTAGAACTTAGTCGAGACCGCGACTCTGCAGGTAGCGCATCAGTCCCATGCGCCCGTCCACGTTGAGCTTCTGGTAGACGTGATGCAAGTGGAGCTTGGCCGTACCCTCGGTGATCGACAGCTTGTCGGCGACCGCCTTGTTGTGCATCCCTTTTGCAATCATGCACGCGACTTCGAGCTCGCGGGGCGTCAGCGTGCGAGAAGAATGACTGCATGCTGGTCTCGCGCGTGAGGAGCTTGTTCACTGCGTGCGTGGCGGAGTCCCTGTCCAGCCATTGCCCGCCCGCGTGCACTTCGCGAATGCACTGCACGAGAAGCTTCGGTGCCATATCCTTCAACACCAAACCGCGTACGCCCAGGTTGACGGCTTCCAGCACGTCTTCGCCGTCCACGGCCGTCAGGACAACGGCTCGCGTGGGCAATTTCTCACGGGTCATCTCGCGCAGGACCGTCAGGCCGTCTTTGCCTGGCATGCGGAGATCGAGCAACAGAATATCCGGGCCGAAACTGGCGCACGAACCGCAAGGCCTCATCGCCGTTCCTGGCGCGCGCAAGAATTTCGAAGTCTGGCTCCAGCGAGAACAGCCGCTCCGAGCCCCGCCAGAACGATCGGATGATCATCGGCGAGCACGAGCCGAATAGGGCTCGTCGCAGCGAGCGATACGGCGTTGTCACCCATGGGAAGGCGCAGTGGCCAGACGCTTCCAGAACATCGCATCCTGGCCGAGCGGCAACGTGATTTCCAGGCTCGAGCCGGCGACGCTGGAAGTCAGAATCAGTTCACCGCGCAGCGCCGCCACCCGTTCCCGCAACGAAACAGGGCCGAGCTCCCGGGCGATCGAGCGCGGCCAGATCGAAGCGTCCGTGGAACGGGAAGCCGCAACCATCGTCGCTCACGCTGATGCAGACTTTGTCGAACAGGATGCCGACCGCGACGCGGGCCACTTGAGCATGGGCATGACGCGCGACGTTTGCGAGGCCCTCCTGGACAATGCTGTAGACGTTGTCGCCCAAGGCCCTCGGAATTCCCCGCGGCCACTGATGACCAACTGGATGCGAAGCGGCCACTGTTGTCCGATGCGATCGCGGAGTTGCTCGAGCGCCGCGCCTAACTCACAGACCGACGCCCCTGATGTGGCCGCTGCCGGCTTGAGTCTCTGAATCAGCAGGCGCAACTCGCGTTGCTCGGTCGCGATCAAGTCGCCGACCGCTTGTATGCGCACGCGCGCCGCGTCGGGATCCGTGGCGAATGAGCAACGGACGCGGCCTCAAGCTGCAGCGCGGCTCCGGTAAGTGCCTGCAAGACGCCGTCGTGAAGGTCGCGCGCCAAGCGCGTGCGTTCGTCGCGAACGGCCTCCTGTTGCAGCCGTTCCTTGGAGAAGAACTTGCTGAAGTCGGCGAGCGCCCGCCGCGCCGCGCCTTCGACCAACATGCTCTCGCCAGCGGCCGGAAGCGTTGAACTCTGTTCAGGGGTGGATCGCATGGCGAACTCTGTCATCGAATCGGTCCGGCAAAATGCCGTACATGCGACAGCGTCGATTCGACGCCGTCATTCGTTCCAGGGTAGCGCTTGTTGTTTTTTACGCCCGATCGGAGGTTGCCGGGCTGGTTCTTGCGACTCGGGGCAACGGTGACTGCCGAACTTTATTGTTATCCGCTTTTTGTCGGCGGTCAAGCAGAAACGGGGCGATTTTTCACAACCCGTTTTTTGGCCTCTAGGGGCAAGTGTGGATCGGCGAGCGGCCGATCGACGCACAACTTCGACGTGCCCCACGCGGCACGGGGGCATGACAGGGGCATATATAGACTTAGGAGGCCTATGCATCGATTTAGGGCACATACGGCGAAACAAACGGGATTCTCAGCAAGCCGGGCAGTTTCCTCTCGCACCGCGCGCTAGGCGATGGTCAGCGCGGCGGCTACGCGACGTCCCTCCGCGACGAGGATGTTGAACGTCCGGCAGGCGGCGCGCGTATCCATCACTTCCACGCCGACACGCGGCGGCTGCCAGCGACGAAAGAAGGCGAGGGTGAGGAAAGCGCTGATGCGCACCGGTGCCGAGCAGCACGATTTCGGGCTTGTAGGAAAGCAACCGCTCGAAATCCGCCGCGCCTAACGCGTCGAAGCCGTCCGGCGCCCAGCCGGTGACGACGTCGTCGGGGAGCAGAACGACGTTTTCGCGATATTCGTTCGCGCCCACTCTCACCCAGCCCGGGCCGGAACCGGTGACGATGTTCGCGGAAGGTGCTTGGAGATGAAACTTCAAAGGTGACAGATATCGCGTTGCTGCGTTGCGGCAGGGCAAAGACTTGGATAGGATTATAGACAGCAGTCGTCGCCGTTTTGCCGCGGCAGCTCCGCGGCCCGCCTCGACCTCTACGTCGCTCGGACGGCTCGGGCGCTTACGCTAGAAGGACCGTCGTATGTCCGCTCCCGAAGCGCAGTTTGCGCGCCTCACGCGCCTGCCGCCCTACGTCTTTTCGATCACGACCGAGCTGAAGATGGCCGCCCGCCGCCGCGGCGAGGACATCATCGACTTCGGCATGGGCAATCCCGACGGCCCGACGCCGCCGCACATCGTCGCCAAGCTGGTCGAGACGGTGCAGCGCGGCGACACGCACGGCTACTCGGTGTCGAAGGGCATCCCGCGGCTCCGCCGCGCGATCTGCCACTGGTATCAACGCCGCTGGGGCATCGAGTTCGATCCCGATAGCGAAGCCATCGTCACCATCGGCTCGAAGGAGGGCATCGCGCATCTGGTGCTCGCGACGCTCGGCCGCGGCGACACCGTGCTCGTGCCCAACCCCAGCTATCCGATCCACATCTACGGTCCGATCATCGCCGGCGCCGACATCCGTCAGATTCCGCTCACGCCCGGCGTCGATTTCTTCGCCGAGCTCGAGCATGGCGATCCGGATGAGCTTTCCGAAGCCGAAGATGCTGATCCTCAACTTTCCGGCCAATCCGACTGCGCAATGCGTCGAGCTGCCGTTCTTCGAGAAGATCATCGCGCTCGCCCGCGAGCACGAGCATCTACGTCGTGCACGATCTCGCCTACGCCGACATCTGTTTCGACGGATGGAAAGCGCCGTCGATCATGCAGGTGGAAGGCGCGCGCGACGTCGCGGTGGAGTTCTTCACGATGTCGAAGAGCTACAACATGGCGGGCTGGCGGATCGGCTTCATGGTCGGCAACCGCGACCTCGTGCATGCGCTGGGTCGCATCAAGGGCTATCACGACTACGGAACGTTCACGCCACTTCAGGTGGCCGCGATCGCCGCGCTCGAAGGCCCGCAGGACTGCGTCGCCGAAATCTGCGGCCGTTATCAATCGCGGCGCGACGTCCTCGTCAAGGGCCTGCACGAAGCCGGATGGAAGGTCGATACGCCCAAGGCCTCGATGTATGTCTGGGCGAAGACTCCCGACGCGTACGCGAAGCTGGGCTCGCTCGAATTCTGCGAAGCAGTTACTCGCCAAGGCGAAGGTGTCCGTCTCGCCGGGGATTGGTTTCGGGGAATTCGGCGACGGCCATGTCCGCTTCGCAATGATTGAAAATGAAGCCCGCACTCGCCAAGCGATACGGGGAATAAAGCAGATGTTCCGTGAGGACGGATTGCTTTGATTACAGTTCGACACAGCCCCTCACCCCAACCCTCTCCCCGCTCGCGAGGAGAGGGGCCCAGCGGCTACGATGTCGATCGCAGAAACACTCGCCCTCACGCTTAGCGGTGGAGGGGGCCCAGCGGCTGCGATGTCGATCGCAGAAACACTCGCCCTCGCGCTTAGCGGTGGAGGGGCCCAGCGGCTGCGATGTCGATCGCAGAAACACTCGCCCTCACTCTTAGCGTTGGAGGGGCCCAGCGGCTACGATGTCGATCGCACGAAACACTCGCCCTCACGCTTAGCGGTGGAGGGCTCCAGCGGCTGCGATGTCGATCGCAGAAACACTCGCCCTCACGCTTAGCGGTGGAGGGGCCCAGCGGCTGCGATGTCGATCGCAGGGACACTCCTCTCACGCTTTGCAGGGAGAGGGCTGGGGTGAGGGACGTCGCAATGAAGCCTCTCCAAGTCGGACTCGTCGGCTTCGGCACCGTCGGCAAGGGCGTGTTCGACGTCCTTCGCCGCAACGAGGAGGAAATCACGCGCCGCGCCGGGCGGCCGATTCGCATTACGTGGATCGCAACGCGCACGCTCGATCGCGCACGCGATGCGACGCGCGGCGTGGCCGGTGTCAACCTCACCGATGATCCAGCGATCGTCGTCGCGCATCCCGACGTCGACATCGTGTGCGAGCTGATCGGCGGCGTAGAGGGTGCGCGCGTAGCTCGTGCTCGCAGCGCGATCGCCGCCGGCAAGCACGTCGTTACCGCGAACAAGGCGTTGCTCGCCGCAGCACGGCAACGAAATCTTCGCCGCCGCCTCGGCCAAGGGCGTGATGGTCGCGTTCGAGGCGGCAGTCGCCGGCGGCGTCCCGATCATCAAGGCGCTGCGTGAAGGGCTCACGGCAAACCGCATTGAATGGATCGCCGGCATCATCAACGGCACGTCCAATTTCATCCTGTCCGAGATGCGCGCGACCGGTGCGTCGTTCGCCGAGGCGCTCGCGGATGCGCAGGCGCGCGGCTACGCCGAGGCCGACCCGACGTTCGACGTCGAAGGCATCGACGCCGCACACAAGCTGTCGATCATGTCGGCGATCGCCTTCGGCGTGCCGATGCAATACGAGAAAGCCTACGCCGAGGGCATCACGCAGCTCACGCGCGAGGACATCCGCTACGCCGAGGAGCTCGGCTACCGGATCAAGCTCCTCGGCATCACGCGGCGCGCGAAGCACGGCATCGAGCTGCGCGTGCATCCGACGCTGATTCCGACGAAGCGGCTGATCGCCAACGTCGAAGGTGCGATGAACGCGGTGCTGGTGATGGGGCGACGCGGTCGGCGCCGACGATGTACTACGGCGCCGGCGCCGGCGCGGAGCCGACGGCGAGCGCCGTCATCGCCGATCTGGTCGACGTGACGCGCATGCATACGGCGGACCCGAGCATCGCGTGCCCGCATCTGGCGTTTCAGCCGGATCAGTTGACCGACGTGCCGTTCCTGCCGATGGGCGAGGTCGAGACGAGTTATTACCTGCGGATGCGCGTCGACGACAAGCCCGGCGTGCTTGCCGACATCACCCGCATCCTCGCCGATCGCGACATCTCGATCGACGCGATGATCCAGAAGGAACCGCCCGAAGGCGAGGACCAGACCGACATCATCCTGCTGACGCACCGGTCGATCGAGAAGCGCGTTGTCGACGCGATACGCACGGATCGAGGCGCTGCCGACGGTGCGCGGAAAGGTCGTGCGGATCCGGTTCGGAGCAGCTCAATTGATGGCATCGGGAAATCTGGTGTCTCGAGTTTGATGCGCTACATCAGCACAAGAGGCGCGTGGACGGGCGATCCGCAGCCGTTTTGCGCGATCCTGCTCGGAAGGGCTCGCCCCCGACGGTGGATTGGCGGTGCCCGAGCGCTATCCGCGATTTTCCTCCGCCGAATTCGCGGCGCTCCGTCCGCTGCGGTTATCGCGAGCTTGCGTTTGCCGTGCTGTCGCGCTTCATCACCGACATTCCGGCGAGCCGAGCTGCGGCGGATGATCGACACTACGTATTCGCGCGAAATCTTCGGCAGCGACGACGTGACGCCGCTCTTGCCGCTCGAGCCCGGACTCTCGCTCCTCCGCGTCTCCAATGGTCCGACTGCTCGCGTTCAAGGACATCGCGCTGCAACTCCTCGGCAACGCTGTTCGAGTACGTGCTGGCCGCGCGAGAATCGGACCTCGAACATCGTGGGCGCCACCTCGGGGGACACCGGGCCGTCGGCCGAGTACGCGATGCGCGGCCAAGAACGGCGTCAATGTGTTCATGTTGTCGCCGCACGGCCGGATGAGCCCGTTCCAGCAGGCGCAGATGTTCGCGCTCACGGATCCGAACATCTCACAACATTGCGATCGAAGGGACGTTCGACGATTGCCAGGCGATCGTGAAGGCTGTGTCAGGCGACGCGGCATTCAAGGCGAAGCATGGCGTATCGGCGCGGTCAACTCGATCAACTGGGCGCGCGTCGCGGCGCAGGTCGTCTATTACTTCAAGGCGTACTTCGCGGCGACGACCTCGCGACGGCGAGGAAGTGGCCTTCGCGGTGCCATCGGGCAACTTCGGCAACATTTTCGCGGGCACTGGTCGCGCGCGAGATGGGTGTGCCGATCGGTCAGACTGATCCTCGGCCACCAACGAGAACGACGTCCTCGACGAATTCTTCCGCACGCGTGCGCTACCGTCGCGCGCAAGGCGGCGGAGACCCATGTCGACGTCGTCGCCGTCGATGGACATCTCCAACGCATCGAACTTCGAGCGTTACGTATTCGATATCGTCGATCGCGATCCGGCAACCGTGCGCATGCTGTGGGAACAGCTCGGCCGCGGCGGCTTCGACCTCTTCGGGCACGCCGCATGCGCGCGCGTGTCCGCGCATCGGGATTTGTCTCCGGGAAGAGCACGCATGCGGACCGCATCGCCACGATCCGAGACGTGGCGACGCGGTTTGGCGTGGTCATCGATCCGCACACGGCCGACGGCGTCAAGGTCGGGCGTGAGCTCGCCGCCCGCGGGTTGCCGCTGATTTGCATCGAAACCGCGTTGCCGGCAAAGTTCGCCGCGACGATTCGCGAGGCGCTCGGCCGCGAGCCGGATCGTCCGCCTTCGTTCGTCGGGCTCGAAGCACGGCCGCAGCGTGTTACCGTACTTCCTGCCGATGTGTCGCGCGTCAAGGCGTTCGTCGCCGGAGCGCGCCGGCGGTCTGATATTTTTGACCGGGAAGCCGTGCGCTACGTCCTGTCCAACCTGCTGCGCAATCTCGTCGCTGGATTGCGTGTCGCATTCTTCGCGCCGATCGCGCGCCTCGCGTTTCGAATCGACCTGGTGCAGCTCATGCTGCTGTTCCTCGTGTCGGCGGCGATCGATCTCGGCCGCGATTGGCTTCGCACCGATTCCGATCGCGTGTTTTCGCTAGCTCGGCGCAGGCACCGAATTCTTCGGCGCCGGCCTGTTTCTCTTCCTGACCGCCTTGCTGGCGCTGCTGTACCGGCAGCGGAGATTGGCGTTGACGCTGGCGGTGATCACGCTCTCCGCGCTGCCGGTATTGCAATTAGCCCTCGAGCTTCCGCCGCTGCCGCGCATCGCGGGGCTGCCGGAATGGGTCACCACCGCAAACATGCGTCCTCCATGTGGATCGTCGCCGTGTTCTTCCGTTGCGTTTCGCTGTCGCTCGCACCCGCGACGAAATGGCGCTTTCCACGGGCGCTGTTCGGCGCCTTGCTGCTGTCGCTGCCGATCTGGTTTTCAACGTTCCTCGCGCCGAACGATCCCTGGTTCGCCAAGCCCTCGCAAGCTCCCCAGATGGAGGGGCTGAACGCCGGGCTCGGAGCCGGTTCTGGCGCGCAATCGTTCCTCCTCGATAATCTGCTCGAAAAAGCTGGAAGACGAGCGGCCCGGCGTCACCGATTTGTATTTTGTCGGCTTCGCACCCTATGGATTGCAGGACGTCTTCCGCAAGGACGTCGAGGCGGCGCAAAACGTGATGGACGAGCGTTGGGGAACCGCCGGTCGATCGATCGTCCTCGATCAACAATCCGCAGACGCTGCTGACCACGCCTTTCGCTACGGTCACCAATCTGCGCGAGACACTGAACGAAATCGGGGTGACGATCGATACCGAGAACGATGTCGTCATGGTCTATTTGGCGAGCCACGGATCGCACGACCACCATCTGGCGGCGGCGCAGCCACCATTGTCGCTGGTCGAGCTGACACCGGCCGGCTTGCGCCAGATGCTGGACGATGCGGGCATCAATTGGCGTATCGTCGTGGTGTCGTCATGTTTTTCCGGCGGCTACATCGATCCGCTCAAGGACGACCGCACGCTCGTGATCACGGCGTCGCAATCGGATCGCGTCTCGTTCGGCTGCGGCGACCGGAGTGAAGCCACGTTTTTCGGCGAGGCGTTCTTCCAGCAGCGGGGCTCGCGACGCGCCGATTCATTCGAGTCGGCGTTCGAGATCGCGAAAAAGCGCGTCGACGAGCGCGGAAAAAGCGAAGGACTATGCGCCGTCGTCAAATCCCCAGATATGGATGGAGTGACGGCATGGCGACCAAGCTGAAGTCGCTGCGCGTTCGCGGGCAACCCGGCGGATGTCACGGCGAGGTTTTCGCGCCCGCGCAGCGGCCGGGATAATCCGGCGGGCCGTCGTTTGACGGCAAAGGCGCGCTACCGCGAAAATACGCGCCAGTTCAAAACAACATTAGAGACTTGCGGAGGAAATCATGCGTCGCATGGGATCGTGGCTCGCGGCTGCGCCAAGCTGCGCTGGTCGTGCGCGGCGCCGTCGTACGCGCAGGCGCCGGAGAAACCGAAGATCACGATCGGTGTCGGCGGCAAGACGCTGTTCTACTACCTGCCGCTGACGATCGCGCAGAGCAAAGGCTATTTCAAGGACGAAGGTCTCGACGTCGAGATTCCAGGATTTTCCGGGCGGTGCGCGCGCTCTGCAGGCGCTGCTGGGCGGCAGCGTCGACGTCGTCTCGGGCGCGTTCGAGCACACGATCACGCAGCAGGCGAAGGGCCAGAACATCGAGGCGCTGGTGCTGCAGGGCAAATACGCGGGCATCGTGCTCGCGCATGCCGAAGGCGAAGGCCGCGGCGTACAAGTCGCCGGCCGACCTGAACGGCATGAAGATCGGCGTCACGGCACCGGGCTCGTCGACCAACATGTTCGTCAACATCCTGCTAGCCAAAGCCGGGCTCAAGCCCGATGCCGTGGCGATCATCGGCGTCGGCGCCACCGCCGGCGCGGTCGCGATCATGAAGCGCGGCGAAATCGATGCGATATCAATCTCGATCCGGTGATCTCGCAGCTCGAGTCCGACGGCACGATCGTGCCGGTGTTGGACACGCGAACTGCGAGAGGGATGCAGGATGTCTACGGCGGCGCTTACGCGGCCGGCTGCATCTATGTGCCGGTCGAATTCGCGAAAAAGTATCCGAACACGGCGCAGGCGATCGTCAATGCGATGGTGCGCGCACTGCGCTTCATCCAGCAATCGACGCCGGACCAGATCGTCGCCGCGGTGCCGTCCGGACTACTACACCGACAAGGCGGCTGTACAAGATGGCGCTGGAAAAGAACATCGAAACGTATAAGCATGACGGCGCGATCGGCATCGACGCGGCGCGCAGGCGGTCTATCGCGACCTGAAGAGCTTCGACCCGCAGGTGCAGACGGCGACGGTCGACGTCGCCAAGAGCTACAACATGACGTTCCAGCAGAAGGCCGCGCAGAAGTACCGTTAATGAATCTCACCGCTGCGGCGCGCATGACCGCGGCTGCGGTTCCCGCGCTCGCCTTCGATCACGTCACTTGCGCGTTTGCCGGCGACGAACGTCGACGGGCGCTACATTGCGGTGAAAGACGCATCGCTCGCGGTTGCGCGCCGGCGAATTCGTTTCGGTCGTCGGGCCGACCGGTTGCGGCAAATCCACGCTGTTGAACGTCGCGGCCGGACTTGCTCGCGCCGTCTGCGGGACAGGTGCTGGTCGATGGCGTGCCGCTTGACCGGCATCAACGCGCGCGCCGGCTACATGTTCCAGTCCGAGGCGCTGATGCCGTGGCGGAGCGCGCTCGACAACGTCGCCGCGGGGCTGCGAGTTCCGCGGCGTTGCCATGCCGGAGCGCGATCGTGCGCGCGGGCGAATGGCTCGCGCGCGTCGGTCTCACCGGGTTCGGCGATCGGTATCCGCACCAGCTTTCGGGCGGCATGCGCAAGCGCGTCGCGCTCGCGCAGACGCTGATCCTCGATCCCGAGATCCTGCTGATGGACGAGCCGTTCGCGGCGCTCGACATCCAGACGCGTCAGCTGATGGAGAACGAGCTGCTCGATCTGTGGTCGGCCGATCGCAAAGTCGGTGCTGTTCATCACGCACGACCTCGAGGAGGCGATCTGCGCTGTCCGATCGCGTCGTCGTGCTGTCGGCCGGTCCGGAGATCGCATCCGATCGGCGAGTTCGCGATCGATCTCGCCGCGGCCGCGCGACGTCGCCGAGATCCGTCATGTCGCCGCGCTTCGTCGAGCTGCACGCGGCGATCTGGCGCGTGCTGAAGTCCGAAGTGCTGAGAGGCTATGCGCAAAGCGAGCACTGACACGCGCCTCGCGCGCGGGCGGCTCGCGCTCTATCAGGTGCTGCTGATGGGCGCGCTGTTCGCGCTTCTGGTACCGCGATGACGGAGCCGATCCTGGTCTCGGAAGCGAGTCGCGAAAAATACCGCGTTCTTCTTCGGCCGGCCGCTTGCAGGTCATCAAGGTGGTGATCGAGTGGTTCACCGAGCGGCAAGATCTACCCGCATCTCGCGATCACGCTGTGGGAGACGCTGCTCGCGTTCGCGATCGGCAGCGTGCTCGGCCTGGGCATCGGCCTGTGGCTCGCGCTTGTCGCCGATCGGCGTCGGCGCTCGCCGATCCGTACATCACGGCGCTGAACGCGATGCCGCGCGTGATCCTGGCGCCGATCTTCGCCGTGTGGTTCGGCCTCGGCGTCGCTGTCGAAGGTCGCGCTCGGCGTCACGCTGGTGTTCTTCATCGTCTTCTTCAACGTCTACCAGGGCGTGAAGGAAGTGAGCCCGGTCGTGCTCGCCAACGCGCGCATGCTGGGCGCGTCGCGGCGCCAGCTGCTGCGGTACATCTATCTGCCGTCGGCAACGTCCTGGGTGTTCTCCAGCCTGCACACGTCGGTCGGGCATGGCGTTCGTCGGCGCGGTCGTCGGCGAATACCTCGGCTCGGCGAAGGGCGTCGGCTACCTGATCCTGCAGGCCGAAGGCGTGTTCGACATCAACACGGTGATCGCCGGCATTCTGGTGCTGACGCTCTTCGCGCTGTTGCTCGATTTCGTCGTCACGCGAGATCGAGGCGCGGCTGCTCGTCTGGCGGCCGAAGGACGGCGGAAACCGAATCGCTGTGAGGGATAGCCGCGCACCTGTGACGCGTACACTGGCCGCGGCACCGGCTGCTAGAGTCACGTCTGGGCCCGGAAGCGGGGATCTGCGCAAATGGAGTATTCCAGTCCGCCGCTTTGCGCGACGTCGTCGTCGCCGCACCTGACCGAGGCAGGATCGATCACGCAACGCCGAGCGCGTTCAAATGGCGCTCTCTGATCCGCGACTGCTGCGCAGAAGAGCCGATCCGGCGCTTGGTGCTGGATTTCGCCGGCGTCGAATACATCAGCAGCGTCGGGTTCCGCGCGTGCTGATGATGGCGGCCAAAGCAGCTGCGCGCCGAGCAGCGCAAGCTCGCCGTCGCCGCTGCTGCAAGCCGGTCGTGCGCGAGATTCTCGAGATCAGCCGCTTCAATCTGATCCTCGACCGTGTTCTCCGTACGGTGCGCGACGCGCTCGGCAACTTAGTCGCGCGTACGCTCGCCAGCCTACGATGCCGCCGCGCAGGACGCGGCGCCGCGTGAAGCGCATCCGCTTCTGGGGCACGCGCGGCTCGCTTCCGGTCGCGCTCACCGCGGCCGGACGTCCGCGCAGAAGGTGATCGCCGGCGTTGCGCGGCGCCGCCGGGCGCAGCGTTCGCGACGGACGCCGAGCTCGATGCACTACGTCGACAGCCTGCGATCGCACGTCGCCGGCACCTTACGGCGGACATTCAGTCCTGCGTCGAGATCGAGACCGGCGGTCCGGATTACGTCCTGTGCGACCTCGGCAGCGGCGTGCGACCGTTCGGCCAGAGCGGCGCATCGCGCGTCACGGCGCCGTCGCCGCAGACCTATCACATCTTCATGTCCCATGTGCACTGGGACCACATCATGGGCTTGCCGTTCTTCGCGCCCGCCTACATGCCCGGCAACCGCATTCGCATCTACGGCGGCCACGCCGTGCTCGAAGCGGCGCTGCGGCGGCAGCAGGCCGCGCCCTCGTTTCCGGTGGACTTCTCGGCGCTCGGCGCCGACATCGAATTCGTCCGGCTGGAGCCGGACACGCGACAGTCGACATCGCCGGCATGACCGTGACGCTCGATGCTGCAGCGGCACACCGGCGATTCCTACGGCTATCGCTTCGAGGCGGACGGCACAGACCGTCGTCTATTCGACCGACTCCGAGCACAAGCTCGACGACCCGGCGCGAGACCGAGAGCTTCGTCGAGTTCTTCCGCGACGCCGACCTCGTCATCTTCGACGCGATGTATTCGCTCGCTCGACGCGATCTCGGTGAAGGCGGACTGGGGCCATTCGAGCAACATCGTCGGCGTCGGAGCTGTGCCAGACGGCCGGCGCTCGGCATCTGTGCCTGTTCCACCACGAGCCCGCGTCGAGCGACGAGACGCATCGCCAGCGTGCTGGCGGACACGCGGCGCTTCGAGGAGATCACGCGGACCGGCGACGCCGCTGCTCGTCAGCGCCGCCTACGACGGCATGGAAATCGATTTGTGAACCCGTCGCCGGCAGCGAGCCGGCGTCGCCTTGCCCGCCGGCCGCATTCCGCAATACGCGGACCTCGCTGATCCTCAGTCGCGCTGGCCGACCGCGCTGCTATGGTGGACGCCGCCGTGGCTTGCGCGCTTGCGCAGCGGCGTGGTTCGACGCCTATCAGACGCTCGCTGCCGCGGCAGTCTCCGACGTCGCCGCCAGGTGACAGATCGTCAGCCGATCGACGACGAGCATTGCGCGGCTGCGGCCAGTGGCCGTGGCCGCGCACCGATGCTCGCGCGCACTGATTCGCCAAATCGCGACGCGCCGGCCGCGCGGCCGCCGGCATCGACATCCTGCATGCCGGAAGCCGACCGGCCTGTCGCCGCAGCGGCTGCTCGAGTCAGGTGGCGGGCAATCTCGACGCCGATGCTGGCCGCGCGGGACTCGACGGCGCTGCCGGCCAACGATGCCGAAAGCTCGCGCGTGTCATGGCCGCCGTGCCGCGTGGTGCTGGCGCTGGCCGGGCACGCACCCGAGCCCACGGGGTCAGTGCTTCGCGCGCACTGCCGGTGACTGGTCCGCGATACGCGATGCCGCGCGAAGCCGAAGCGGCGCGCCGCAACGTGCGATGCAGCTCCGATTCGTTACGCGTGCTGATCGGCAAGCGTCGACGAGATCGACCGCGCCGCCGCGCGGCCGTGGCTTGATCTCGCGCTGTTGCCGACGCGACGGCAGTTATCCGCCGCGTGCCGCTGGTGTTCGACGTCAACGGCACGCTGGCGCCCGGCGTTCGGCGATGGAGATGCTGCTGCGTCGCGCGAGGCGCGCCGCGCGCTGCACGTCGCTGACCGCTCCGGGCGTCCGTCGCACGCATCACGGCCGGCGAGCTGGAGCACGCTCCACGGCGAGCCGACGGCGCGGTGCGCGTCTATTACTCTCGCCGCGCGACGACAGCGTTATCGCCGGCCGTCGACGTGCTCGACAGGCAAGCGTCGATCCAGCGAGCGCTTCCGCGGACAGCATCATTGTTGATCGGCGTCACGGGTATCGGCCTTGCCGACGAGCCAGAACCACGCCGCTCAGCGAGGCGATGCCTGGCACGGAGGTCCAGGCGCAGCTGCTCGGAAAATCTGTCGGACCGCACGCTGCTCGGTCCGGCCCGATGGGCGCGTCCGTTCGAGCTTGCCGCTGATTCGTGACGCTGGGTGCGCTGCTCGTCTGCGCGACTGCGCGCCGCGTACTGCCGCGCGCGCAATGCCGGCGTTGCTCGCGCTCGCGTGCGTTGTCGGTCCGGCTGGTCGCGGCTTTCGCACGCGTTCCGCATCAGCGCTGGCTGTTCGACGCGGCGACGCCCGGCGCTCGCGCTGATCGTGCTGTTCCGGCGCTGCTGCTCCAGATCTGCTGCCGCGAGGCGACACGGCAGAGGAGGCGCTCGGGAGCGAATGCGTGCGAGACGATCGCGCAGAACAGGCGGCGCGCATCGCCGGCGAGCTCGAGGCGGCGCAGCGCGATCCAGACCGGCGATGCTGCCGCGCGCCGGCGTTGCTGCGTGACGATCCGCGCGTCGACCTCGCGGCAGCGATGACTCCGGCGCGCGAGGTCGGCGGCGATCTCTACGATTACTTCCCGCCTCGACGAGCGTCGGCTGTTCTTCCTCGATCGGCGACGTCGCGGCGCAAGCGGCTCGTCGGCCGAGCATCTTCATGGCGGTCAGCAAGGCGCTGTACAAGAGCGCGACGCTGCGCGCGCCAGGACACCGACATCGGCGCGCTCATGTCCGCCGCCAACGCCGAAGTCTCGCGCGACAACCCGGAGATGCTGTTCGTGACCGCGTTCGCCGGAATCCTCGACCTCGAAACCGGCGAGCTCGCCTACTGCAACGCGGGCCACGAGAATCCGTATGTGCTGTCGGCGGCGATCGGCCGCATGGAAGCGAATCGACGACGGCGACACGCTCGCCGTCGCGCGCCGTGGACGACTATTCCTACTGGCGGCGAATGCCGGCTGCAGCCGGGCGACATCGTCTGCGTGGTCACCGACGGCGGTCAACGACGCGGAGCCCGACGCGGCGAGCTCTACGGTCGCGACGCGCGTGAGACGATGCCTGCTTGCGGAGCTTGCGGAACAGCGCGCATCGCCGACAGACGGTCGGTCGGCACTGTCGTGCGCACGACGCGAACGGCGTTCCGCCGCAGGCGCCGAGCTGCCGGACGACCTCACGGTCCTGGCAGTTGCGTGTGGAACGGCCCGTGGCGACGGCTGCACGTCGCGCGCGGGTGGAGCCTGGACTCGCCGTTGGCGTCAGCGTACGTACAATCTCCACGCGGCGGTTGCGCGGCTCCGGCGACGCCGTCGGGCGTCGGAACCGATGGGCTCGCGCTTCTGCCTCGGCCGAATGCGACGATGTTCTCCGGCGCGACACCGCGGCGGATCAGTTCGGCACGGACTGTTGTCGGCGCGCTGGCGCGAGAGCGCATCGTTGACCGGGTCGCTGCCGAGCGCGTCAGTGTGGCCGATGACGACGACGTCCGGCACCGGCCGCCGCGCGATCTCAGCGAAGACACCGTCGACGATCGCGCTTCGATTCTTCGGTGAGCTCGTCTTTGCCTTCGACGAAGTAGCAGCGTGAACGCCGCGCGCGACGAGCGGGTTGGGCGGCGAGCGCTGCGTCCAGAATTTCGACGCGACCTCCTCCGGTGTCGATGTATACAGGTACGCAAGCCGAACGGGTGTCTGCCGCGCGGCGGCGTACGGCTGATCGAGCACCGCTTCGCGGCCAGTCGCTGCTTGACGACGACCGACGGTGGTGCGACCATCTTTCTCCGGCAAGCAGGACGATCGTCTCGCGATGCGCACAGGCGCCGAGGAGACACCAGCGGAATCGCCGCGATGCGCGGAGCAGCCGGCGCGCGATCCGGGGGTCAGTCGTCGACACTGACTGCGCGAACTCGGTGCCGCGCACGCCGAGGATCGCCGAGGGCGTGCGCACCGTCATCGCATCGGGCGACTGCTTGGCGATGCGGCCGGAAACGATGGAAAGCGAACCTTTCCGCAGCGACGTGTCGAATTGCCCCTGATTCGTGGAAGCATCGAACGCAAAGCGATCGAGTGAGACGACGCTGTTCGGTCCTGCGGACAGGAGCGAATTGTCGCTCATCGTGATGCCGACGCTGATCCGTCGCCACCGGTCTTGATCACGTCGGACGTCTGCAGCGCGCGCTCCGACGGCGGCTCGGAATCGTCTGGCCGCCGCGTTCGATCGACAACGTCGCCCTTCGATACCTTGACTTGGCCAATGTCGGACGCCATGGCCGACGAAGCCAGACACAGCACCAGTCCCGTCGCAGATATCTTCGAGAAAAACGAATCAGTGGCGCCATGTTGATTCCCCTCGCAACGATTGGCCCGACGCCGACCGGTAGAATGTGGCCAACGCTTTGCGCCGAACCTCGAATCCCCGGACGGCTCACGCGGCGCGGCAGGCCGCCGCATCCTCTCGTGACCTCGAACGAACAACGCAGCTTTGTCGCCCGCATGACGATGCTAGCCGAAACGGCGGCGTTCGTCGAAGACTTCTGCGCGCGCGGTATGGCGTGGGGCAGGGCGACCGACTGCGGCTCACACTGATCGTCGAGGAACTGTTCACCAACACCGTCGTGCATGGCCACGGGCGGCGGCGCCGGCTCGGCAATATGCATCGAATTGTCGATCGACGACGACGACGTGACTGTGTTCTACGAAGATAGCGCGCCCGCGTACGACGTCCTCGCAAGGATCGCGGTGGCAGCGCCCGGATGTCGCCGCATCGATTGATTCGCGCGCCGTCGGCGGCTTGGGTGTCTTCCTCGTTGGCCAGTTGGTCCGCACCGCGCGTTATGCGTACGACGATGGGAAGAATCGAGTGTGGCTCACGATGCCATACGGTCACGAAGATCCGTAGGCAGTGGCGCGGGCATTCCCTCGAGGCGCCGGTAGCAGGCGCAGCACCGCCGAAGACCGCGAGATTGACCCGAATCATCGCGATCAGTTAAAATGATAATCAGCCGCGGGGTGGAGCAGTCCTGGCAGCTCGTCGGGCTCATAACCCGAAGGTCGCAGGTTCAAATCCTGCCCCCGCAACCAAACAATCAAGGGCTTGCAGCGATGCGAGCCCTTTCAGCCTTCTTCGGGCTGCGCCGTTTACCAGTATCTCGCTTTGCGGCCGGTCCAGTGTCCGGGTCGGCGCTTCATCCGAACGCGTAAAGACATACGCCTCCACGCCCGCATCGAGAAACTCGATCTCGAACAGTCGATCGGCAATGGGCTCGGGCTGCCGGATGAGCTGGTAGAGCCGCTGTTCCGTGACCGTGCCGTAGCCCTGCTCGTCGACGTCGGTGCCGTGAGCATTCCCCGGCGGGCGCCCATCGAGGAGCACGCGGAAGCGTACCGACGATCCGCGAGATGGCGGTCCCATGACCAGATGCACGTCGCGCGCGTGAAAGCGGTAGACGACGCGTCCGTTGGCCTTGTCGAGCGCTACCGCGCCGGCGCTCACCGTCCAATCGCCGCTCAGCGCCCATTGGTTGAGCCTGAGCGATCGCGGAGCAGCGTAGTTGCGGCTCTTGCCGACGAGCGGCGCCGCCGGGAGACGCAGAAGCCCTCCGCCTTGTCGCGACCGAGATAGTTTTCCCTGCGACCGCAGATTCTCCCAGTCCGCGGCCAACTTCCGGAGCCGCGCGGATCGACCTGGACGGCATCGTTGCCCTTGCCGGAATATCCGGCCTCCCGCAGCAGCTGCTGAATGACCGCTTCCGTGCTGCTCGTACTCGCCTTCGCCGAAGTGGTGATGGCGGATCTTGCCGTTGGCATCGACGACATACACGGCGGGCCAATAGCGATTGCCGAATGCGTCCCATATCGCGTAGTCGCTGTCGACCGCAACGGGATACTCGACCCGAAAACATCTTGAGCGCCGGGCGAATGTTGTCGACGTCCTTCTCGAACCCGAACTCGGGCGTGTGCGACGCCGATCACCACCAGTCCCTGATCCTTGTACTTTCTCGGCCCATGCAGCGAACGTACGGTTGCTGTACGCTGCCAGTTGATGCAGGTGTAGGTCCAGAAGTCGACGACGCACGACCTTGCCGCGCAAGCTCTCCGGCGTCAGCGGTTGCGAGTTGAGCCAGGTGGTGGCGCCGGCGAGCGAGGGCAGCGTGCCTTCGATCGGGTAGCGGATGCGCTTCGCGATAGTCATTGTGTGCATGGTGCGCTCCGCCGCGAGCGATTCGATCGGTGTTGCGACTGAGGCCGCGAATATCGCAGCGGCCACGAGCAGATGCGATTTCATGACGGCTCGCAGAGCTCCCGATCAGAAGCGGTCGACGTCGATGATCGCCTGCGCAAAGGCCTGCGGGCGCTTCCTGCGGCAGATTGTGCCCGATGCCGCCCGTGATGAGTCCGATGCGCATACTTGCCCGAGAATTTCTTGGCATAGGCGCTGGGGTCCGGGTGTGGCGCACCATTGGCATCGCCCTCGAGGGTAATGGTGGGCACGGTGATGACCGGACGCTTCGGCAAGCCGCTTTCCAGATCGTCGTATTTCGGCTCGCCTTCGAGCCAGCGCGAGCCGCCACCGGTAGTTGTGGATCACGATGGCGACGTGATCCGGATTGTCGAAGGATGCTGCACTGCGATCGAACGTCGCATCGTCGAACTTCCACTTCGGCGAAGCAAGCTGCCAGATGAGCTTCGCAAAGTCGTGCCGGTTTTTGTCGTAGCCGGCGCGGCCGCGTTCGGTGGCAAAGTAATATTGGTACCACCATTCGAACTCGGCCTTCGGCGGCAGCGGCATCTTGCCCGCTTCCTGGTTGCCGATCAGATAGCCGCTCACGGACACCATGGCCTTGCAGCGTTCGGGCCAGAGCGCCGCGACGATGTTGGCCGTCCGCGCTCCCCAATCGAAACCGGCGAGGATCGCCTTCTCGATCTTGAGTGCATCCATCGAGCGCGATGATGTCGAGGCAACCGCGGACGGCTGGCCGTTGCGGAACGTTTCGGTCGAAAGAAAGCGCGTCGTGCCGTAGCCGCGCAGATACGGCACGATCACCCGGTACCCAGCCGAAGCAAGCAAGGGCGCGACATCGACGAAAGCTGTAAATGTCGTACGGCCAGCCGTGGAGGAGAATGACCGGCCGGCCCGGTCGGTCGGGCCGGCCTCCGCGTAGCCCACGTTCAGCAGACCGGCGTTGACTTGCTTCAGCGGACCGAACGAGCGTCTCGTGCCACCGGCGCGGAGCGTCGGCCGCTACGGCCTTGGGGAACTTGCGCTGCAGCGATGGTCATGGCTGTCGCAGCGAGCATGCTGGCGGCGGCCCTGGTTGATGGTCTCAGCCATTGAGGTGCTTCTCCCATAACGTAAGACTAGCGCGCTGCTTTCCCAAGTTTCGACGGAAGCCTTGGCGCTTCAGATCCATCGTCTCCGAAGCCGTTCAGCGCTTCTGGTACGGGTGAAAGATGTAATCCTTTGCCTTCACTGCCGTAATGGCACGCGTGCCCGCAGTTGTCGGCGACTCGCATCGGCCGTGAACGTGTCGGACGCGGCGTCATAGTTGAACAGGCGCGTATCCCCCATCCGGCGCTGTTCGGAAATCTCTTGCTGTCCTTCTCGATGAAGAAAGCCTGTGAGAAGGTGTCCGGCACATCCACGACAAAAGGGGCCTCCGTACTCTTCTTTCGGCTTCCATTGGAGCTTCGCGATCTTGGAGCCGTCGGGGAAAGTGCTTTGCCGTTGCCGGGAACGCCAGCCCGGTAGGCGTCGATCATCGTCGGATTGGCGACGATCACCTTGAGCACTTCGTCGGTCCGGGCGCTCGAGACAACCTCGCCAGTCTTCGTATCCCCCGGAAGTCCGAGAACGACGACCACTCGGACGCCCTGAGTGAATACTTGTCCGGCGCGGACATGGCGGTCCCGATCAGAACGACCAGAGATACCGAAACGATCCCAATCGCCAGCATGCCTTTTTGCGCGTCATGACGGGATCCTTTCCCAGAGTCAAAGTGGTCAATCCCGCTCGCCTCAACACCCGCGCCTGCATCTGATGTCGATTCTCATCGGCGGGCACCTTCCATGTGGAGCGCGGCATCCTTCACGCGCGTCCTCGGCGGTCCTGCCGCGCTCGCGCGCGACGATGTAGGCGGCGTACCAGCCCGACCAGTGGTGCTTCGGCGCGGTCGGTTCGTACTCGCCATGGCGCTCCTCCGCCTCTCGCAGAAGCTCGGTCAGCGTCGCGACGTCGAGGTTGCTGAGCCCTCGTCCGGGAAGTCGCGTCTTGATCTCCTGGAGCAGCCAGCCGTTGCCGTCCGGGTCGCTGAACGTGGCGAACGAGCGGTAGCTGGCATGATCGGGCGCGGGCCCGCTGACTCGACCGCTCGTGCCGTCGGGCTGGAACTGAGCTCCCGGCGCCTCGGCGTGGAACACCTCGCTGACCTCGGCGCCGCGGGCGACGAGCTCGTCGCGCGCAGCCTCGATGTCGGAGACGATCAGGTAGATGCCCTGGGCCGAGCCAGGCGCGGCCGACGTGATCTTCGTGCCGAACTGGATCGAGCACCCCGAGCCGGGCGGCGTGAACTGGACGACCCGGAAGCCGTTGTCGAAGGCGAAATCGGCGTCCAGCCGCCACCCCAGGCTTGCCGTAGAAGCGCTTCGCGCGATCGACGTCCGACACCGGAATGACGACGACCTCGAGCTTCAAATCGATCTTGCCGGCGAGATCGGGCTCGGGGCCAGCAGCCCGCACTGTGCATCGGCGCGCTGCTCATCGCAGCCTCCACGGGTTTGTGTCGAGTGGCATCAAGACAAACTCGCGATCCCTTGGCGGGCTCGCGCATGAAAAGCAGGTATTGTGCACCGCTATGTCGATGCGCGGATCGCTTTCGTGTCACATGACATGCTGCTGACTGCGATACGAGCAATGGGAACGCTCGAGGCGTTGGGACCTCTGCCCACGCTGTACTGCTCGCATCCGTGCTGCTCGCGGCATGCGGCGCGCTGCCGACGCGAGACGACCTGCCGTCGTCGCACGCGCGGCCGCCCTCGCTCGATAGTGCCCTGTCGCGCGCATCGCGCACGACTCCACGCCCGCGCCGTCTTTGAGCGGTTTTCGGCTCATGGCGGGCGGGTATTACTCGCTCGATGCCCGCATCGAACTGGTGCGCAGAGCGCGTGACTCGCTCGATGTCCAGTACTACCTCATCCAGAACGATCGCACCGGACGGCTGTTCATGCGCAGCCTCGCGCGACGCGGCGCTGCGCGGCGTGCGCGTGCGGTTGCTGGTCGACGATCTAAACACCGTGGGCGCGAGACCCGATGTTTCAGGGGCTGGCGGCATTCCCCAATGTCGAGGTGCGGCTCTTCAATCCTTTTGCTGTGCGCGGCAAAGCGTGGCGAGCCGATATGCGCGCATCGTTGAGAGAATTCCGGCGGCTCAACCACCGGATGCACAACAAGCTCTTCATCGCCGATGGAGCGATGGCCGTCATGGGCGGTCGCGAACATCGCCGACGAATATTTTGCCCGCAGCGCGACCAGCAACTTTGTCGACATGGACGTCCTGGTCGTCGGTGATGTCGTGCTCAGCTCTCGTCGATCTTCGACGCATACTGGAACAGCCGCCAGGCCTACCCGGTCAGCACGCGATCCTCGGCGAATCCGCGGACGTCGACGAAGCCCGGCGAGGCTTCAATCGGCTCGTCGACGATGGGGACCAAATGATGTCGGTGAATGTACCCGAGCGCGACATGATGGGTCATCGACTCATCGGTACTGATTTGGATTCCGGACGACGTCGAGCTCGCCTGGGGAAGGCCAACGCGTTTGCCGATCAACCGGCGAAAGTGATGGCGACCTCGGCCGAAGAGGGCGCGCGCCATGAGCGTGCAGATGAACGTCATGGATCGGGTCGTGTCGAGTCGAGGCGCGAAGTTGTCATCTCGTCGCCGTACTTTGTCCCGGGCACCGTAGGTGTGACGCATTCGCCGATCTAAGGCGACGGGGCGTCAAGGTCGTCATCCTGACCAACTCGCTCGCCGCGAACGACGTCCTGGATAGCAATACGTAACTGAACGAAGCACAT
>ERZ1370068.5687-contig-4701_pt1 | contig 32167 bp, 41 predicted proteins | sample MGYA00561227_ERZ1370068 | MGnify/ENA primary metagenome ERZ1370068 (study PRJEB38410, sample SAMEA6850437) | metagenome | study: Metagenomic assessment of the ecological functions of the soil: analysis of the soil microbiota associated with the...
CGGGTCATCGAGCTGGTCGGCACGCTGTCGTTTTCCAATGTCGATTACATCTCGCGCCGGCTCGCCGCCAAGCCGCGCCCGCAACTCGTCATTTTCGACCTGCGCCGTGTCACCTCGATGACCCGTGCCGGCGCCCGCCTGGTCGCGGAGGCGTTTCGATGAACTGGCTGCGCTACCACGTCACCGTGGTCCTGTCCGGCATCAGGCGGACCTCGAAGGAATGGGAAGACCATCGGCGAATGGACCGGCGGCATCTCGGCAATGTCCGCGACTTCTATCTGCTCGATACCGCGATCGAATGGGCCGGAGGACCAGATCGTCTATCGCTACGGCGGCTCGATCGATTTCTACGAGACGACCGAACTGTCCGAGCAGCCGCTGCTGGCGGGACTGACGGAGGAGGAACTGACCGATCTCGCCTCGCTCGGCACGATCAGGACCTATCTCGGCCGGCGAGAAGATCGTCACCGCCGGCGACCCCGCGACCTCGCTGTTCTTCCTCCGCAGCGGCGCTGTGCATGTCACCCTGCCCGACGGCGATCAGGCTGGCGACGCTGACGGCCGGCATGGCGTTCGGCGAGATGGCGCTGCTGGAGCCCAGCCGCTCCGCCGACGTCTTCGCCGACATGGCGGCGACGCGCCTACGAAGTCCCGCTCCGCGAGTTCGAACGCTTCCGCAAGCAGCATCCGCGCGCCGGCGAGCGGATCATGCGCAACCTCGCGCAGTTGCTCGCCGACCGCCTGATCGTCGCCAACGCCAAGGTGGATCTGCTGACCTCGGGTTAGGGCCTGCCGCGAACGTTCTTCTCGGCGGCTCGGCGCAGGGCTTCGGCGAGCGCTCCGCCGCCGGCTGCTCCTGCGGCTTGCGCGGCGCCGACGACGTCATCGACGCGCGGAAATGTCGCGCGGCTTGCCTTGCGCCGGACGCTCGCTCTTGGCGCCGACTTCGTCATCGAGACGCAGCGTCAGCGCGATGCGCTTGCGGGCGACCTCGACCTCCAGCACCTTGACCTTGACGATGTCGCCCGGCTTCACCACCTCGCGCGGGTCCTTGATGAAGGTCTTCGACATCGCCGAGATGTGCACCAGCCCGTCCTGATGCACGCCGATATCGACGAAGGCGCCGAACGCCGCGACGTTGGTCACCGTGCCTTCGAGGATCATGCCGCGCTTGAGATCCTTGATCGTCCTCGACGCCCTCCTTGAACACCGCGGCCTTGAAGGCCGGGCGCGGATCGCGGCCGGGCTTTTCCAGTTCGCGCAGGATATCGGTCACCGTCGGCAGGCCGAAGGTGTCGTCGACGAAGGTCTGCGGCTTCAACTGGCGCACGATCTCGGCATTGCCGATCAGCGCCTTGATGTCGCTCTTGGTCGCGGCGAGAATCCGCCGCACCACCGGATAGGCTTCCGGATGCACGCCGGAGGCATCGAGCGGATCCTCGCCATCATTGATGCGCAGGAAGCCCGCGCATTGCTCGAACGCTTTCGGCCCCAGCCGCGGCACCTCCTTCAGCGCCTTGCGCGACTTGAACGGGCCGTTGGCGTCGCGATGCTGCACGATGCTTTGCGCGAGCCCCGCGCCGATGCCCGATACCCGCGCCAGCAGCGGCGCGGAGGCGGTGTTGGCATCGACGCCGACCGCGTTGACGCAATCCTCGACCACGGCATCGAGCGAGCGCGCCAGTTTGCTTTCGCCGAGGTCGTGCTGATATTGCCCGACGCCGATCGCCTTCGGATCGATCTTGACCAGTTCGGCCAGCGGATCCTGCAGGCGCCGCGCGATCGACACCGCGCCGCGCAAGGTGACGTCGAGCTCCGGCAATTCCTCGGACGCGAAGGCCGAGGCCGAATAGACCGAAGCGCCGGCTTCCGACACCACGATCTTCGACATCTTCAGGTCCGGCAACAGCTTGACCAGTTCGGTCGCCAGCTTGTCGGTCTCGCGCGAGGCGGTGCCGTTGCCGATCGCGATCAGATCGACGCGGTGCGCGACGCGCGAGCTTGCCCGAGCGTCGCCAGCGCCTCGTCCCACTGCCGCTGCGGCTCGTGCGGATAGACCGCGGTGGTCGCCACCACCTTGCCGGTGGCATCGACGACGGCGACCTTGACGCCGGAGCGGTAGCCGGGATCGAGCCCCATGGTGACGCGCGCGCCGGCCGGCGCCGCCAGCAGCAGGTCGCGCAGATTCGAGGCGAACACCCGCACCGCTTCGGTCTCGGCCGCGGTCCACAGCCGCATCCGCAGATCGATGTTGAGATGCACCTGGATCTTGGTGCGCCACGCCCAGCGCGCGGTCTCCGACCAGCCAGCGGTCGCCGGGCCGGCCCTGATCGGAAATGGCAAAGCGCTGCATGATCTTCAGTTCATAGGAGCTGGGGACGCCGGCCGGCCGGCGCATTCGGCTCGGGCAGCATCTGCAGCTCGAGAATCTCTTCCTTCTCGCCGCGGAACATCGCGAGGATGCGGTGCGACGGCAGCTTGTGCAGCGGCTCGCTGAAATCGAAATAGTCCTTGAACTTCTCGCCTTCGGTCTTCTTGCCCTTGCGCACGGTGGACGCCATCACGCCGTTCGACCACATCTGCTCGCGCAAGCGTGCCGATCAGGTCGGCGTCCTCGGCGAAGCGCTCCACCAGGATCGCGCGCGCGCCGTCGAGCGCCGCGGCGACATCGGCCACCTGCTTGTCGGCATCGACGAAGCCTGCGGCCACGACCTGCGGATCGTTCTGCGGCTGCGTCAGCAACAGTTCGGACAGCGGCTCGAGCCCGGCCTCCTTGGCGATCTCGGCCTTGGTGCGGCGCTTCGGCTTGAACGGCAGATAGATGTCTTCCAGACGCCCCTTGCTGTCGGCGGCGAGGATCGCGGCTTCCAGCGCGGCATCGAGCTTGCCCTGCTCGCGGACCGAATTGAGGATCGCGATGCGACGCTCTTCAAGTTCGCGCAGATAGTTCAGGCGCTCTTCCAGCGTGCGCAATTGCGCGTCGTCGAGCGCGCCGGTGATTTCCTTGCGGTATCGCGCCACGAACGGCACCGTGGCGCCGCCGTCGAGCAGCGCCACCGTCGCCTCGACCTGCTGCTCGCGAACGCCGAGTTCTTCCGCAATCTGTCGATTGATGTTTGCCACGCGCAGATCTTTCTCAAAGCCAGTCGCGGCGGGTGAATCGCCCGCCGCGGGAGGCCGCTTATGGACCATCGCCGATTGATCCATCAACGCGCCGCATCGAAACAAATTGATCTGTGGATGGACGTCACAAGACGATTCTGCCAGCGCGAACAAGACGCTAGCTGCTGCATGGCACGACAAGATAAAGGTGGATCGATGGCGCTGTAATGTGTAAGACGGACGCTCCTTCTGGAGCGCCCATGTCGATCTGCGGACTTGATTTCGGAACGTCGAACACGACGCTCGGCACCATCGAAGGCCAGTGCGCCGGTTCTGGCGGCGCTGGAGGCCGACCACACCACGATTCCCAGCGCGATCTTCTACGAAGCTGGACGGCGCCGTCCTGATCGGCCGCACGGCCGATCGAAGCCTATGTCGAAGGCGCGCCCGGCCGCCTGATGCGCAGCCTCAAGTCGGTGCTCGGCACCTCGCTGATCGACGAGACCACCCGGCTCGGGCCGCGCAGCGGGTCAGCTTTCCGCGACGTGATCGCCTATTACCTCGGCGCGGTGAAACGCCGCGCCGAACAGGCCACCGGCCGCGAACTGCGCGACGTGGTGTCCATGGCCGGCCGGTGCATTTCGTCGACAACGCCGCCGGACGCCGACCGCAAGGCGGAGCAAACGCTTGCGGACGATCGCACGCGGGATCGGCTTCGACGAGGTCACATTCCAGTTCGAACCGATCGCCGCGGCGCTGGACTATGAGCGCCAGATCACATCAGAGGAAGTCGCGTTGATCGCCGATATCGGCGGCGGCACGTCCGACTTTTCGATCGTGCGTCTTGGGCCGCGAGCGTCACGGCAAGGCCGATCGCGCGGCGGATATTCTCGCCAATGATGGCGTGCGCATCGGCGGCACCGATTTCGACCGCCAGCTCAGCCTCGGCGTCGTGATGCCGCTGTTCGGCTTCGGCAGCGCCATGAAGCGCGCCGGGCTCGACGTGCCGTCGGGCTATTTCCACGACCTCGCCACCTGGTCCAGCATCAACCGCATGTACGAACCGCGCGTGATGGCCGATATCCGTCAGGTCCGGCAGCGAAGCCAGCGAGCCGGAACTGCTCGACCGGCTGGTGCGCGTGGTCCACGAACAGCGCGGCCATACGCTGGCGATGGAGGTCGAGGAGGCCAAGATCGCGCCTGTCCGACAAGCGCCGGGCTGACATCCCGCTGGAATGGGTCTGCGCCCGGCCTCAGCGCCGAGATCGGCCGCCCCGATCTCGTCAGCCATACCAGGCAATTGGCCGAGCGCATCGCGGCCCGCATCAAGAACTGCCTCACGCAGGCGCGGTTGAGCTGCCGGCGACATCGACGCCGTGTTCCTGACCGGCGGCTCGGTGAAACTCGCCCATGTCCGCAAGGCGATCACCAAAGCCGTGCCGTCGGCCCGTATCGTCGAAGGTGACATCTTCGGCGCGGTCGGCAAAGCGGCTGACGCTGGAGGCACTGCGTCGCTACGGGCCGGCGAAGCTGAGCACTGCGAAGCCAGCTGATCGACCTCCGTCACCGGCTGCAGATCGATCTCGAAGGTCTCCAGGAACTTCGATGTCATGATGTAGAAGCCGACCGAGAGCTGCAGTTCGACCAATGCGGCCGGCGTCAATTTCGAGGCGATCGCGTTGAAGGTGGCGTCCGGTCGGCTTTGTGACGCTTGACGATCTCGTCGGTGAAGGCGAGCGCCGCGCGCTGCACCTCGTTGGAAGCATGTCGGCGGACTGCCAGTTCTCAAGCGCCTCGTTCTGCTCGTCGGTGACGCCGACGTTCTTGCCGATCCGCTTGTGGGCTACGATCTCATAGGGCGCCTCGCACAAGAATGCCGGTGCGGGTGATGGCGAGTTCGCGCACGATCGGGTCCAGTTCGCCCTTGTGCCGGATCGCGCCGCCGAGCCGGCAGTATTGTTCTGAAATAGCTCGGCGAATGCGCCATCATCCGGAAAGATATTGGCATTGCGGTTCTTGCCGAGGATTTCGCGAGTGCGATCGCTGGCCTTCGCGGGATCGCTGTATTCAATTCGAGCCATTTCTTTACCCGGTTTCACTACCGGACGTTCTTGTCAGATTCCAAAACACCAACCGCCGCGCTTGACGCTCGGAGCAACACGCCCGAGCCAAAATGCCGCCGCAATGCTGTTCGACCGTGGGACTGTCGATATTCGCTGAGTGGGGACTCACAAGAGCGAATACTCGTCGCGGGTGTTCCGAGTAAAATCAAGGCCGTCGTTCGCGCTTTCGCGCGCAACGATGAGTCACGCCCAGGTCTAGGGAGACAGGCATGAAGAAGGAGCCACTAAGGAGGGCGGCCTCGGAGGCGCTTGCGCAGATGCTGGCGGTGACGGCGATGCTCGTCATCGCCAGCGTCGTGTTCTATTGGCGCTGAATGCTGACGTCATTGCAGGGGCTCAGTCATCGACGCAATCCACGTACTCTGGTCGCTGCGTACTGTGATTGCATTCGATGCCTGAACGTTATCGCAGCTTCTCGAAATAGGGCACCAGCCTTCCCGGCAAACTGCGCGAAACTGCGCGGTGACCTTGTCGCCGATGGCGAGGTCGTTGTCGCCGTGGGCCATCATGCGAAAGCCTTCCGCCGTATCGACCAGCACGATGTTGTAGGGCACGTGCGCGCGGGTCTCCGGCGTCGCGGCGCGGCAGACCAGCGACGTGGCATAGACCGTCCCTGCCCCGCTGGCGCGCTTTTCGACCGGATCGGGCGCGCCGCAGGCGGCGCAAAAGCTGCGGCGGAAATATTGCACGCGCGCCGCAGGCGGCGCAGGATTGGTAGACGATGGCCTCGTGCGCCCGTGGTCCAGTCGGCGAGCTTCTCGCTCATCGCACCCGCTCCAGGAACATGCTGACATGCGACGACAGCACGCCGCCATCGCCATGCAGCAACGCGATCGAGGCGTCGCGCACCTGGCGGCTGCCGGCGCGGCCGGTCATCTGCAGATGGGTTTCGACGAGATGCGCCATCGCGCCGCCGACGCCGCAATGGCCGTAGCTCAACAGGCCGCCGTGGGTATTGAGCGGCATCTCGCCATCCCGGCCGAAATAGCCCGCGCGCACCCGCGCCGCCGCCTCGCCGCGCGCTGCCAGCCCGAGATCCTCCAGCAGCATCGCCAGCGTAATGGTAAAGCTGTCATAGACCGCGGCGTAACGCACGTCGGAGATCGCAACGCCGGACGCGGCCTTCGCCTTCGCAATCGCGATCTCGGCGCCGAGTTCGCTCAGCGCGGGCGCGGCCGTGACATGCTGATGGGTATGGGCCTGCGCGCAGCCGCAGCACCCGCACGCCGGCCTCGGAGGTCGCGTCCGCGGCTGACGACGAACGCCGCGCCGCCATCGGACACCGGACAGCAATCCAGCAGTTTCAACGGCATCGCCACCGGCTTTCGACGCCATCACGTCGGCGACGGTGATCGGTTCGTGAAACTGCGCGCCGGGATGGGTCAGCGCGTGCTTGCGCATCAGCACGGCGAATTCGGCGAGGTCTTCCTGCGTCACGCCATATTCGTGCATGTAGCGCGATGCGACGAGGCCGTAATAGGCGGGGATGGTCGGCCCCAACGTCACCTCGTAATCGGGATGGCCGACCTGGGCCAGCGCCTGGATCGAGGCGTCGCGGCTCTGCCCGGTCAGGCGATTCTCGCCGCTGACCACCAGCACATGCCTGGCCACGCCGGCATCGACCAGATGATGCGCCAGCATGGTCATGGCGAGCCCGGTGGCGCCGCCGACCTGCACGGCGTGGGCGTAGGACGGGCGGATGCCGAAATGCTCGGCGAACACGGTCGCCAGCATGATGTGCGGCGAGACCGTAGAGTAACCGCAAAGGATTCCGTCGATCTCTGTTCGCTTCAGTCCGGCATCCGCAATCGCCAGCTCGCGCCGCCTTGCTCATCAGATCGAGCGAGGACGAACCCTCATGCCTTGCCGTAAGATGTCAGTCCGACGCCGGTGATGAAGCTCATCTCAACTGCGCCTTCTCAGTAAGATTTCGGCAGCCCAAGCACCTTCTCGGCGATAAAGCTCGAGAATGAGTTGCGGGCTGATCGGTGCGATACGCGGGATCAGGATTCCCGCAAATAGCGCTCGACGTGATATTCCTTGGCGTAGCCGAAGCCGCCATGGGTCATGACCGCCTGCTCGCAGGCGTGGAAGCCGGCTTCGGCCGCGAGATATTTTGCGGCATTGGCCGCGGGCCCGCAGGGCAAGCCCTGATCGTATTGCCAGCCGGCCGAAAGCACCATCAGCCACGCCGCTTCCAGCTCCATCCAGCATTTCGCCAGCGGATGCTGGATCGCCTGGTTCATGCCGATCGGGCGGTTGAACACGATGCGTCCCTTGGCATAGTCCGAGGCGCGCGACAGCGCGATCTTGCCGAGACCGACGGCTTCCGCCGCGATCAGGATGCGCTCGGGATTCATGCCGTGCAGGATGTATTCGAAGCCGCGGCCTTCCTCGCCGATGCGGTCTTCCACCGGAATTTCGAAATTCTCGAAGAACAGTTCGTTGGAATCGACGGGCTTGCGGCCCATCTTCTCGATCTCGTGCACCGCGACGCGCTTCTTGTCGAAATCGGTATAGAACAGGCTCAGCCCTTGCGTCGGCGTCCTCGACCTCTTCCAGCGGCGTGGTGCGCGCCAGCAGCAGGATCTTGTTGGCGACCTGGGCGGTGGAGATCCACACCTTCTGGCCGTTGACGATATATTTGTCGCCCTTGCGCACCGCGCGCGTCTTCAACTGCGTGGTGTTGAGCCCGGTGTTGGGTTCGGTGACGGCAAAGCAGGATTTGTCCCGGCCGTCGACGATCGGCGGCAGCATGCGCTGGCACTGCTCCTTGGTGCCGAACACGACAACCGGATTGAGCCCGAACACGTTCATGTGCACGGCGGACGCGCCGGACATGCCGGCGCCCGATTCCTGAAATCGTCCGCATCATGATCGCGGCATCGGTGATGCCGAGACCCGAGCCGCCATATTCCTCGGGGATGCAGATGCCGAGCCAGCCGGCATCTGCCAGCGCGCGGTGGAAGTCGGCGGGATATCCGCCTTCCTTGTCCTTCTTCAGCCAATAGGCCTCGTCGAAGCCCGAACAGATTTTCGCCACCGCGTCGCGGATCGATTCCTGGTTGGCTGACAGCGCAAAGTCCATGTGTCCTGACCCTATGTGTTTGATGGCAGCCTGGTGACGCCGTCGCGCACCATCGCTGCAATCTCATCAGGCGAGAAGCCGGCTTCCTGCAGAATTTCTTCGCTGTGCTCGCCGAGGCCGCGGCGCCAGCCGATTCGCTTCGGTCTGCGTATCAGACCATTTCGCTGATACCTTCATGCTGCGGATCCGGCCCTCGGTCGGATGATCGACGACGGGAAAGCAATCGGTCGCGACCATATGGGGATCCTCAAGCAGACTTTCGAGGTCGTGCATCGGCATGACGGGCACGTCGGCCTTCTCCAGAATCTCGCTCCACTCCGCCGTGCTCCTGGTTTCAAGGATGCGCGCGAGCTCGGCATAGACGGTGTCGATATTCGTCGCGCGGCCGGCGAAGGTCGCGAATTTCGGGTCGCTGCGAAGATCATCGCGGCCGGTGGCCTTGAAGAAGTTTTCCCACTGCTTGTCGTTGTAGACGATGACGCAGATATAGCCGTCCGAGGTCTTGTACGGCCGCCGGTCCGGCGACAGATGCCGCGCGTAACCGCCGCGGTCGAGCGGCGGTTCGTAGGTAAGTCCGCCCATATGGTCGCCCATCACGAACGACGCCATGGTCTCGAACATCGGGATATCGACGCGCTGCCCACGGCCGGTGCGGTCGCGGTGCACCAGGCTGGCGCAGATCGCGCCGACCGCCGTCAGGCCGACGATGCGGTCGACCAGCGCGTTGGGAACGTAGCGCGGCACGCCGTCAGACGTCTGCGCCATCAGCGCCGGCAGCGCGGTCGCGCCCTGGATCAGATCGTCATAAGCGGGCTTTGCGGCATAGGGCCCGTCCTGGCCGAAGCCAAACACGCCGGCATAGATCAGCCGCGGGTTGATCTTCGAGACCTCGTCGTAGCCGAGCTGCAGTCGCGCCATCGCCTGCGGACGGACATTGTAGACCAGCACGTCGGCCGAGGAGATCAGCCGCAGCACGGCGTCGCGCCCGCGCTGGCTTCTTCAGGTCGAGGCAGATCGCGCGCTTGCTGCGGTTGGTGTTGAGGAACACCGGCCCCATGCCGGGATGGCGCGTTGGGCCGATCTGCCGCGTCACGTCGCCATCGAGCGATCTCCACCTTGATGACGTCGGCGCCGTAGTCGCCGAGCATCTGGGTGGCATAGGGCCCCATCAGCACGGTCGTCATGTCCACGACCTTGATGCCCGCGAGTGGTCCCATGGATCGCCTGCTCCCGATACGCGGCTTGTCGGCCGCCTTGTTTCTCGGTTCCAGTAACGGCACGGCGTCGCGAAGATCAAGGCGCGCCCGGCGTATAGGGCGCATGCGCCAGGCCCCATACTGATGTCGTCCGGGCGAGCGCCGGGACCGATACTTCGCGAATGCTCAACTGAGCGGGGTAAAAGCCCCCACAACAACCACCGCCAGAGGTCTATGGATCCCCCGCGGTCTCGCCGGGACGACAGGGAAATATCCAACTACTTCTTCGTCCGCGACTCGCGCTCTCGGCATCAGCTTGTCGCAGCTCGTCGTTCTGCTGACTGATCCGGTCGGCAATGCGCGCCTCGTTCCGCTCGCCCGGACGCGGCCGCAGCCTGTTCAATCAGCTGCCGGATGTTGTCTTGCAGAATCCTGATCCGATCGTTGAGTTCTGCCAGTGACAACGAGCTTGGCTCGCCCATGATGTACTTCCAGCACGTGGCCGCTCCGGCGCCTGATCATTGATGCTCGTCCCCGGCGAACGCGGGGACGGGCAAGAGTTTTGGATCTCAACGTCTTACTTCACGGGCTCCAGCAACGGAGACGTAGTTCGCCACCGCCGCGCCGCCCATGTTGAAGATGCCGGCGAGCTCGGGTTCTTCAGCTGCATGCCCTTCGGGCGCCTGCCCGACGAGCTGCATTGCGCGTCATCACGTGCATGGAGACGCCGGTGGCGCCGATCGGATGGCCCTTGGCCTTCAGGCCGCCGGACGGATTGACCGGCAGCTTGCCGTCCTTCTGCGTCCAGCCTTCCTTGATGGCGCGGGCGCCCTGCCCGCGCGGCGTCAGGCCCATCGCTTCATATTCGATCAGTTCGGCGACCGTGAAGCAGTCATGCGTCTCGACGAAGGAGAGATCGTGAAAGCTTCACGCCGGCCTGCTCCAGCGCGCGCTGCCAGGCGACCGTGCAGCCTTCGAACTGCAGGATGTCGCGCTTGGACATCGGCAGGAAATCCTGCGCATGCGCGGTGGCGCGGAAATTGACGGCCTTGCCCATGGTCTTCGCGGTCTCCGAATCCGTCAGCACCAGCGCGGCCGCGCCATCGGATACCAGCGAGCAATCGGTGCGCTTCAGCGGACCCGCGACGAACGGGTTCTTCTCGCTCTCGGCGCGGCAGAACTCGTAGCCAAAATCCTTGCGCATCTGCGCATAGGGGTTGGCGACGCCGTTCTTGTGGTTCTTGGCGGCGATCATCGCCAGCGCATCCGGACTGGTCGCCATATTTCTGGAAATAGGCCTGCGCGATCTTGCCGAACACGCCGGCGAAGCCGCCGGCGGTGTCGCCGTCCTCGGGCAGATAGGAGGCGCTGCAGCAGGTTGCGGCCGATCTCGGGCCGCGGCGTCGTCGTCATCTGCTCGACGCCGACCACCAGCACGAATTTCGCGGCGCCGCAGGCGATCGCGCGGATGCCCTGGTGCACCGCCGCCGAGCCGGTCGCGCAGGCGTTTTCCGACCCGCGTCGCCGGCTTGAAACGCAGCTGCGGGATCGGCCTGCAGCACCAGCGAGGCCGTAAAGTCCTGCGGCGAGAAACCGGCGTTGAAGTGGCCCGAGCACGATCTCGTCGACTTCGGCGGCGGAAATCCCGGCGTCGGCCAGCGCATCGGTCGCGACCTCGAACCACAAGGCTTTCAACGGTCTCGGCGTCGAACTTGCCGAATGGCGTGTGCGCCCATCCCACGATGCTGGCTGTCATGATCGTTCTCCCTGTTCTCGGTTCGGATCGCTTTGTAGCCTATCGGGCAAAATACTTCACGCGGCTTTAAGCGATTTCATGGCCCGCGCGCACATGGCGGTTATGCCGGCCCAGTTGCCGGCCCGGATCTCCGCCGTTGGGCATAGCCAGGAACCGCCCACCGCCACCACGTTGGACTCCGGCCAGCCATGACGCCGCGTTGGCCTCGCCGATGCCGCCGGTCGGGCAGAACCGGACGTTCGGAAACGGACCCGCCAGCGCCCGCAGTGCCTTGATACCGCCGGCCTGCTCGGCCGGGAAGAACTTCACCAGATCGAATCCGGCGGCGAGCGCCTGCATCAGCTCGAAGCGGTCGCGATCCCCGGCGCAAGCGGCAAGGCGCTGGCGGTGGCCGCTTTCAGCAGATCCGGCGTCGCGCCGGGGCTGATGCCGAATTTGGCGCCGAGCGCCTCGCGCCGGGCCAGATCGTCCGCGTTCAGGATCGTGCCGATGCCGACGATGCGCCTCCGGAACGTCGGCAATGATCGCCTTGGCGGCCTCGATCGGCGACCGGCGTTCGCAGCGTGACTTCCAGCGTCCGCACGCCACCGGCGGCAAGCGCCTTGGCGAGCGGTACCGCGTCCTCCAGCCGCTCGATGGTGCAGCACCGGGATGACTGCTGGCCTGCTTGAACAGCTGGCGGCGAGCTTCTGGTGTCTTGTGGCTGCGCAGTCATCGTGACGCCTTGCGTGAGATCGGCGGTGTGTCGGGTTTTGCCTGGGCGGCATGGCCTCAGCGCGGGATGATCGCACCGGGATAGCATACCACGACGCCGGCCAGACGATGTCCCGCGCGGGCGGCCTCAATGGGATCCAAGCCCGACAAGGCGAGCGGCCACGTAGGCGGCGGCAAAACTGTCGCCGGCCGCCGTGGTGTCGACGACCGGCGTTTGTCACGGGTTCGGCCTTGATCGGTGCGAAACCACCGGCAAGGCGCAGAAGGCTGACCGGCTCGGAAAGTTTCAACACCACTTCCGGACTCGGAAATGCCGCGATATCAGCGCTTCGTTGCTTTCGCCGGGATAGAGCGGCAGCAGATCCTCGGTCGAGGCGAGCACGATATCGGCCTCTTCAAAGGCAGCGCTGGAAAACGCGCGCGCGCGACGTCGTCAGGTCGGGCCAGCCCCGCGCGCGAAAATTGGTATCGAAGGCAAAAGCGCGCCCCAGCAGCACGCGCGCACGTTGAGCGCCGCCATCAGCCGCGCCTCGCCCGTGCTCGCCATAAAGCGACAGCGTGATCGCCGAGAGATAGATCGACGTCGTAGGTCGGCCAGCGAGTTCAGGATATCTCCGGCGTCTGCGGCAAATCCATCAGGCATCCGCGCGGCCGCATTGTCGCGCCAGTGGAAGAAGCGCCGCTCGCCTCTCGTCGTCGGTCTGGATCATGTAGAGGCCCGGCAGCTTGCCCGGCAGCCGGACGACCCGCTTGGTGCCCGACGCCTTCCGCCGCTCCAGCCGGCGATCATCTCATCGCTCAAGGCGTCGTCGCCGAGCGCGGTGATGATAGTCGACGCCGACGCCGAGCCGGGCGAGATAGACGGCGGTGTTGAGCGTATCGCCGCCATAGCCGCGCGCGAACAGGCCGCGCCTCGGCTCCTTGCGCCTGCTTCAGCTCGATCATGCATTCGCCGATGCAGGCTACCCTGCTCATGACCGCATCCGCGCGAAGACACGCCTGAAGATCACGTCAGCCTGCGAACTTGCCGCCGAGCTCATCCTCGATGTGGATCCGGATGATGTCGTCAAAGGTCTTCTCGGCCGTGGTGAAGCCGAGCTGGAGCGCGCGCGTCGGTGATCGAAGTCGCGCGGCCAGCCGGCAGACGATGCTCGACGATGGTCGGATCGGGCACGCGCTTGATCCGCGCCGCCACGCTTCGTCGCCCGCAACGCGATCGAGGCGCGGCGATCTGTTCGCCGACGGTCGCCGACAGGCCGGGCATGGTGAGGTTGCGGCGCGGCCCCATCGCGCTGAGGTCCATGGTGCCGGCATGAAGCAGAAAACCTACCGCCGATCGCGGCGTGGCGTGCCAGTGCCGGACGTCCTCGGAAACCGGCAGCACCGCTTCCTCGCCCGGCGAGCGGCTCGCGGAGGATGTTGGAGAAGAAGCCGGAAGCCGCCTTGTTCGGCTGCCCGGGCCGCACGCAAATCGTCGGCAGGCGGATGCTGATGCCGTCGAGCAAGCCGCGTCGCGGTGTAGTCGGCGATCAGGAGTTCGCCGATCGCCTTCTGGGTGCCGTAGCTCGTCAGCGGCGTATGGAAGAACTCGTCGCCGATCTTTTCCGGGAACGGCGCGCCGAACACCGCGATCGACGACGTGAACACCAGCCGCGGCTTGTAGCCGCCGCCGGCGATGGCGGATGGCGTCGATCAGCATAGCGCGTGCCGTCGAGGTTGATCCGGTAGCCCTTGTCGAATTCGAGCCTCGGCCTCGCCGGAGACGATCGCGGCGAGATGGAAGATCACGTCCGGCCGGTCGGCGATCAGCGGTCGCCGCCGCGCCGGCATCGGCGAAATCGGAAGCCATCGACTTCGACCGGGATCGCGGCATTCGACCGGTTTGGCGGGCGCCACCACGTCCTGCAGCGTCATGCGGGTGATGTCGCGCTTGCCGAGCCGGCCGTCGCGCAGCAGCCGCTCGGTCAGCTTGCGGCCGACCATGCCGGCGGCGCCGAGGATCAGAATGTGCAAGACCCAACTCCTTTTTGAACTCTTCTATAGCGTTTTTAAGCGAAGTGGGAACGGTTCGCGTGAAGAAAACGCGTCAAGGAATGTCCGACACGGGCCTCAAGCGCTCACTCTTTCACGGCTCCCGTCATGGCCGACACATAATGCTCGACGAAGAAGGCGTAGAGGATGACCAGCGGCAGCGAGCCCGCCAGCGCGCCCGCCATCAGCGAACCCCAGCGATAGATGTCGCCGTCGACGAACTCGTTGACGATCGCGACCGGCACCGTCTTGTTCTGCGTCGAGGTGCAGGAAGGTCAGCGCGTAGATGAACTCGTTCCAGCACAGCGTGAAGCAGAAGATGAAGGCCGAGATCAGGCCCGGGATCGCCAGCGGCAGCACGATCTTGGTCAGGATCTGCCAGCGGCTCGCGCCGTCGATCAGCGCGCATTCTTCCAGCTCGAACGGGATGGTCTTGAAATAGCCCATCAGCAGCCAGGTCGAGAACGGGATCAGGATGGTCGGATAGGTCAGGATCAGCGCGAACGGCGTGTCGAACAGGCCGTACTGGAACACGACGGTGGCGAGCGGAATGAACAGGATCGACGGCGGCACCAGATAGGACGAGGAAGATCAGCCCGCCGACCCATTGCGCGCCGCTGATAGCGCAGCCGCACGATGGCATAGGCCGCGAGCACGCTGGCGACGATCGACAGGATGGTCGGCGCAGACCGCCACATACATCGTGTTCCACAGCCAGCAGCGGATAATAGCTTTCGAACAGCAGCTTGTGGATGTGCTTGAAGGTCGGATTCCAGGTCCAGAACGGATTGTAGCGTGTCGAGATCGAGCAATTGCTCGTCCGGTTTGATGGCGGTCAGCGCCATCCAGTAGAACGGGAACAGCAGCACGATCACGATGATCGACAGCGGCAAATAGAGCGTCACCAGGCGGCGCGGCACCGACTCCAGATAGCTCATGCCCTCGCTGTGATCGTCCATCGCGACCGTCGGCGACGAGCCGGACAGCACGGCCTTGAGATCGATCGCTGCGAGGTGAGGAAGATCAGTCATTGTTTTCTCCCTGCTGCCACTTGCGGCGCTGCAGTCCGAACCAGGAGACCATGATCGCCGCCAGCAGGAACGGGATCATCGCGCTCGAGATCGCCGCGCCCTCGCCAAGCTGTGCCGCCGATGATGGCGCGCTGATAGCGACAGCGTCGCCATCAGATGCGTGGCATTGACCGGGCCGCCGCGCGTCATCGCCCAGATCAGCTGGAAGTCGGTGAAGGTGAACAGCACCGAGAACGTCATCACCACGGCGATGATCGGGGTCAGCAGCGGATAGGTGATGAAGCGGAACGTCTGCCAGCTGGTCGCGCCATCGAGCGTCGCGGCCTCGTAGAGCGACGGCGACACCGTCTGCAGAGCCCGCCAGCAGCGTGATCGCGACGAAGGGAACGCCGCGCCAGATATTGGCGAAGATCACGCAGATCCGCGCCCAGGTGACATCGCCGAGGAAATTGATATTCGTCGGTGATCAATCCCATCTGCTTCAGCGACCACGAGATGATCGAGAATTGCGAGATCGAAGATCCACCAGAACGCCAGCGCCGACAGTACGGTCGGCACGATGAACGGGATCAGCACCAGCGCGCGCAGCATCGCCTTGAACGGCATGTTCTCGTTCAGCAGCAGCGCGAGATAGAGACCGATCGCAAATTTGATGGCGCTGGCGACTGTCGGTGTAGAGCAGCGTGTTGAACACCGACAGCCAGAAGATCGAGTCGTCCCACAAGCCACTCGTAATTCTCGATCCCGATGAAATTGCCCGGGCCGGCCGATGCGCGCGTCGGTGAACGAAATCCAGACTCCCAAGCCCAGCGGATAGGCCAGGAACAGGATCAGGAACGCCATCGCCGGCAGCATGAACCAGAAGCCGAGCCAGTTGCGATTGGCCTTGAGCTGATCCCACGCGGTGGCCTCGCGGATCTGCCGCCTGGCAGTCCTGGGTTGGAGTGCGATGTCAGCCATTGGCGAAATCCCGCAATGTCATCGGCGGTGCTGCCGTCTCGTCCGCATTGCGAGATCTGAGGCGAGCGGCAATCGCTTGCCGCCCGCTCCGTTGTCGTCAGCGATAGATGCGCTTCAACTGCCGCTCGGCTTACCGCGATCGCGCCCTTGGCGTCCTTCGCGGCCGGTGCAGTAGTTGGCGAACATGTCGACCACCAGGAAGTCGGCGATCGCGGTCGCCGCCTTCTCGCCGGGCGTGCCGATGCCGGAAGCCGGCAGCGCGCGCTTGCTGGCCTGGCCGAACACCTGCGTTCTTCGGATCCGCGGTCCACACCGGCGCCGAGTCGTAGGCATTGAGCGTGTGGGTCAGATAGCCCCGCGCGCCGGACAGCCACTTGTCGAAGTTTTCCTTCTCCAGCATGAAGGCGATGAAGGCCTTCGCGGCGTTCGGATACTTGGTGAAGTTGAACGCCAGGATCGGAACCGCGAGCTGCAGTTCGGTCGGCTTGCCGATCGGACCGACCGGCATACAGCGCGTGATAGGTGTCCTCGGTGAGCTCCTTCTTGGTCGGATCGTCCTTGGCCGCGACATAGATCGAGATGCCGTTGGCGGTGCAATAAAGTTCGCCCGACAGGTACGCCTTGTTGTTGGAGCGAGTCGTTCCACGACGCGACGCCGGGAATGAAGGTGTCGGAAAGCGCCTTGCAGTATTCCAGCGCCTTCACGGTCTCCGGCGAGTTGATGATGACCTTGTCGTCCTTGTCGACCGTGTAGGCGCCGTGGCCCCACAGAATCCAGTGCAGCCAGCCGTTGGCGTCGCCGGTGGCGTGACCGAGCGCGAAGCCGGCCGGCGTATTGTTCGCCTTCAGCGCCTTGCACATTTCAGGAAGCCCGGGAAATCCTTCGGGAATTCCGTTGAAGCCGGCCTTGTCGGTCGCCGACTTGCGGTAGGTCATGTAACCGCCGACGGTCGCGACGGGAATGCCGAGCCAGTCGTTGCCCTGCTTGCAGGTCGCGGCGGCCGCATCGGTCCAGCCGCCGTACTTCTTGCCGAGATAGTCGGCGACGTCGTTCATCTTCAGCACTTTGGTCGGGAACAGCTGCGGCAGCGTGTGCAGGCCCCAGGCGAGATCCAGACCCTGACCCGGTGTTGCGCGGCCGACGGATGCCTTCGGCTGCACGTCCTCGAAGGACTCGCTGAACACGTTCATCTCGGTGCCGGTCGCGGTCTTGAACGCCGCGACCATGGCGTTGAACGCGTCGTCTTCCGCCGGCACGAAGCGCTTCCAGCGCATCACGGTGAGCTTGGCGCCCGTTCTCGGCCTTCCACGGCGAGCGCTTGCGCCCAGGCCTTGGCAAAATCGAACAGCGCCGGCCCGGTAAGCGCGCCGGCCGCCGCAAGCGCGGTGCCGCCCTGAAGCAGAGAGCGGCGGGTAAAGTCGTGCATAGTCCATCCTCCCTTTGATATTATGGTTTTGACGTTTATTTGCTTTAGCCATTCAGTCGCTTGCCGGTCGTCTCGTCGAACAGATGCACGAGCGCCGGGTCTGGCTTCAGCCGGACCTTGTCGCCCGGATTGAATTGATGACGCTCGCGGAACACGGCGACGACCTGCTCGCCGCCGAGCTTGGCGAACACCTGGGTTTCCGAGCCGGTCGGCTCGACCACGACGATCTCGGCTTCGGCGCCGTCATCGGCGATGGTGAAATGCTCGGGCCGGACGCCGTAGACCGCCGGCCGCCCTTCCGAATTGGCCGGCGCCGATGCCAGCGGCAGCTTGACGCCGTTCGGTCCCTCGAAGCCGGCGCTGCCGTTCGACTTCACCTTGCCCTTGAGGAAATTCATCGCCGGCGAGCCGATGAAGCCCGCGACGAACTGGTTGGCCGGGTTGTCGTAGAGCTCGAGCGGCGTGCCCATCTGCTCGACGATGCCGTCATGCATCACCACGATCTTGTCGGCCATGGTCATGGCCTCGATCTGGTCGTGGGTGACGTAGACCGTGGTGGTCTTCAGCCGCTGGTGCAGTTCCTTGATCTCGGTGCGCATCGCGACGCGCAGCTTGGCGTCGAGGTTGGACAAGCGGCTCGTCGAACAGGAACACCTGCGGATCGCGCACGATGGCGCGGCCCATGGCGACGCGCTGGCGCTGGCCGCCGGACAATTGCCGGGGATAGCGCTCGAGCAGCGGCGTCAGCGCCGAGGATTTCGGCGGCGCGCTTGACGCCGCTTCGAGATTTCGTCGGCGCTCGCGCCGCGCAGCTTGAGCGAGAAGCCCATATTGTCGGCGACCGTCATGTGCGGATAGAGCGCGTAGTTCTGGAACACCATCGCAATGTCGCGCTCTTTCGGCTGGACATTGTTGACGACGCGATCGCCGATCGAGATCGTTCCCGAGGTGATGTTTTCGAGGCCCGCGAGCATCCGCAGCAAGGTCGACTTGCCGCAGCCGGAGGGGCCGACCAGCACGACGAACTCGCCATCCTCGATCGGGATCGACACGCCGTGCAGAACCTCAAAATTGCCGAACGATTTCCGCACGTCGCGAATCTGGACCGACGACATCCAGTCTCTCCCCTCATTTTCTGTTATCTGGCGCCGCAGGTCGACGGCGACGCCCTGCTGTTCTTGTTCGACTTCGTAATGCCGGAAGCCGAATTCAACCGGCATCATCATCCGCAGTTTGCACGGTTTTGGCAATGTTTTAGCAATCCGATGGTAGCGCTGTCAATAATTGTTCAATCGTCTAATCCGTTGTGATATGAGCGCAAGATGGGACGAAAACAGCACAAAGTCTGGCAAAATCCGCCTCACCGAGGTCGCCAAGCTTGCTGGCGTCAGCCCGATCACGGCATCGCGCTTCTTCAGGAACCCCGAAGCGCTGTCGTTGAGCAAGCGCGAGCGCGTCGATAGCGCCGTGAAGGAACTCGGTTACGTGCCCAATCTCGCCGCGCGCGCGCTGGCTTCGCACCGCACCGAAGTCATCGGCGTCGTCGATCCCCTCCCTCACCAACAACGTGTTCGCCGACGTGCTGCGCGGCATCTACGATGCTTCGAAGGCAGCCGCTACAGCATCCAGCTTGCCAATACCCGCTACAGCATCCTGCAGGAGGAAAAGCTGCTGCGCCTGTTTCTGGGCGCAGAAGCCGGCAGGATTGATCGTGACCGGCATCAACCAGACCGCCGGAATCGCGCGCGATCCTGGAAGTCGCATGAATTGTCCGGTCACGCAGATCATGGAGATCGGCGACAGCCCGGTCGACATGATGGTCGGCTTCTCGCATTACGACGCGTGTTTTGCGGCTATTTCGCACATTCTCGAGCAGGGATGCCGCCGCATCGGATTTCTCGGCGCGCGAATGGATCCGCGCGTGCAGCGGCGGTTCGAAGGGTATCGTGATGCCATGAAAGCGGCGTCGCTGTTCGACCCGAGCCTCGTCGTCACCACGTCGGTGCCAACCACCGTCACGCTTGGCGGGACGCTGTTTGCCGATCTGCTCGCCAAGACGCCGGATATCGATGCGGTGTTCTGCGTCAACGACGACCTTGCGCTCGGCGTGCTGTTCGAATGCCAGCGCCGGCAGATCGTCGGTTCCCGGCAGATCTGGCCATCGTCGGCTTCAACGATCTGGAATTCATGGCCTCTGCCGTCCCCTCGCTGACCAGCGTGCGCACCAATCGCTACGAAATGGGCCGGCACGCCGTCACGATGGTGATCGACGCGATCGAGGGCCGTCGCCCGCAGGAGCCGGTGCGTCGACCTCGGCTTTCAGTTGATGGTCCGGCGAAAGCTCGACGCCGCAGAAGACCTGATGGCTCGCTTCGCCGGTTGCGATCGCGCTGCGCGACAGAAAAATGGTAGCGCTATCTTTTGGGTCGAACTAAGATCGGATTCGCCGAGACGGAATAAGGCGAAGCCGTTGCAGCGGATTTGTAATGCGTGGCAATCTTGTGCATCGCGTAGATCGTGACGCGTTTGAGCCGGCTCACGAGTTTGCAGTGCGGGAGGAACCAATGAAAAAACGACAACGATAGACTGCCAGCCAATGGCAAGGGCCGGAAACTCCGCTCCATCGAGTGGTTCAACAACCCGCATAACCCGGAATGACCGCGCTCTATCTCGAGCGCTACCTCAACTACGGCCTGACCCGCGAGGAACTGCAGTCCGGCAAGCCGATCATCGGCATCGCCCAGACCGGCAACGACCTGTCGCCCGTGCAACCGCCACCATCTCGAACTGGCGCAGCGCGGTGCGCGAAGGCATCCGCGCCGCCGGCGGCATCGCGATGGAATTCCCGATGCATCCGATCCAGGAGACCGGCAAGCGCCCGACCGCGGCGCTCGACCGCAACCTCGCCTATCTCGGCCTGGTCGAAATCCTGTTCGGCTATCCGCTCGACGGCGTGGTGCTGACCACCGGCTGCGACAAGACCACGCCGGCCTGCCTGATGGCGGCGGCGACCGTCAATCTGCCCGCGATCGTGCTGTCGGGCGGCCCGATGCTGAACGGCTGGTATCAACGGCGAGCGCACCGGCTCCGGCACCGTGGTCTGGAAGGCGCGCGAGCGAGCTGGCCGCCGGCGAGATCGACTACGAGGAGTTCATCGAACATCGTGGCCTCCTCGGCGCCCTCGGTCGGCCACTGCAACACCATGGGCACCGCCTCGACCATGAACTCGCTGGCCGAAGCGCTCGGCATGTCGCTGCCGGGCTGCGCCGCGATCCCCGCGCCCTACCGCGAGCGCGGCGCAGATCGCCTATGAGACCGGCAAGCGCATCGTCGAGATGGTCTGGGAGGATCTGAAGCCTTCCGACATCCTGACCCGCAAGGCGTTCGAGAACTGCATCGTGGTGAATTCGGCGATCGGCGGCTCGACCAACGCGCCGATCCATATCAACGCGCTGGCGCGCCATATCGGCGTCGAGCTCTCGATCGACGACTGGCAGAAGTACGGCCACGACATCCCGCTGCTGGTGAACATGCAGCCGGCCGGCTTCTATCTCGGCGAGGAATATCACCGCGCCGGCGGCGTGCCGGCCGTGGTGCGCGAATTGATGGCGCACAAGCGCATCCATGAGGACGCCATGACGGTCAACGGCCGCACCATGGGCGAGAACTGCCGCGAGGCCGCCAAGCCCGACGGCGACGTGATCTGGAGCTACGACAAGCCGCTGGTGAAGGATGCCGGCTTCCTGGTGCTGCGCGGCAATCTGTTCGATTCCGCGATCATGAAGACCAGCGTGATCTCGAAGGAATTCCGCGACCGCTATCTGATCAATCCCAAGGACCCGAATGCGTTCGAGGGCCGCGCCATCGTGTTCGAGGGGCCGGAGGATTATCACGACCGGATCGACGATCCCTCGCTCAACATCGACGAGCACTGCGTGCTGTTCATCCGCGGCGCCGGGCCGATCGGCTATCCCGGCGGCGCCGAGGTCGTGAACATGCAGCCGCCGGCGGCGCTGATCAAACGCGGCATCCTGTCGCTGCCCTGCATCGGCGACGGCCGGCAGTCCGGCACCTCGGGCTCGCCGTCGATCCTCAACGCCTCGCCGGAAGCCGCCGCCGACGGCGGGCTTGGCGATCCTGCAAGACCGGCGACAAGGTTCGCATCGACCTCAACAAGGGCGGCGCCAACATCCTGATCTCGGACGACGAGTTGAAGAAGCGCCGCGCCGAGCTGAAGGCCAAAGGCGGCTTCCCCTACCCGGCCAACCAGACGCCGTGGCAGGAGCTCTATCGCTCGACCGTCGGCCAGCAGGCCACCGGCGCCTGCATGGAGCTCGCCACGCGCTATCACGATATCGCCGGCACCGTCGGCGTGGCGCGGGATAATCATTAACGCAATGCCGTCATTGCGAGGCGATGCGAAGCGACGAAGCAATCCAGCATCTTCCACGGAAGATGGATTGCTTCGCTCGGACCTCGCCAATGACGACCGAATGACGATCAGGAATCAAGGAGAACAACATGTCAGACCGCCTGAAGGGCAAGCGCGCCGTTCGTCACCGCTGCCGCCGTCGGCATCGGCCGCGCCTGTGCGCCGTCGCCTTTGCGCGCGAAGGGCGCGACCGTGATTCGCCACCGATATCGACGAAACCAAGGCTTGCCGCGCTCAAGACAGCGAAGGCATCGCCGAGGTCGCAAAGCTCGACGTCCGCGACACGCGCCGCCGTCGCCGCCATGGCCAAGCGCGTCGGCAAGACCGACATCCTGCTCAACGCCGCGGGCTTCGTGCACCACGGCACCATGCTGGATTGCTCGGACGAGGACTGGGATTTTTCGTTCGACCTCAACGTCAAGTCGATGCACCGGACGATCCAGCGCGTTCCTGCCGGCATGCTGGCAGGCGGCGGCGGCACGCATCGTCAACATCTCGTCCGGCGCCGGCGTGTTCAAGGCCGCGCCCAACCGCTACGTCTACGGCGCGACCAAGGCCGCGGTTGCGGCGCTGACGCGCGTCGGTCGCCACCGACTTCATCACCAAGGGCATCCGCTGCAACTGCATCTGCCCCGGCACCATCGAAACGCCCTCGATGCTGCAGCACGCGCCGCCGCCGCAGGCCCGGACGGGCGCGAGATGTTCGTCGCGCGGCAGCCGATGGGCCGGCTCGGCACCGCCGAGGAAATCGCTGCGCTTGGCCGTCTATCTCGCCAGCGACGAAAGCGCGTTCACCACCGGCGTCGCCCATGTCATCGACGGCGGCTGGACGCTGTGACATGCACGAGAAAGGCTTCCGCATGAACAAGATCGATCTGAACGACCGCTGCGCCGTCGTCACCGGCGGCGCGCAGGGTTTTGGCCGCGCCATCGCCGAGCGCTTCGTCGCCTCCGGCGCCAAGGTCGCGATCTGGGATCACGACCTGCCGTTTGCGGAGAAGACCGCGAAGGAAATCGGCACCGGCGTCATCGGCCTTCAAGGTCGACGTGTCCGATCTCGCCGCGGTCGAGAAGACGCGCGACGAGACGCTGAAGGCGCTCGGCAAGATCGACATCCTCGTCAACAATGCCGGCATCGCCGGCGTCAACAAGACGGTGTGGGAAACCGACCTCGACGAATGGCGCAAGGTGCTGCGCATCAATCTCGACGGGCCCCTTCATCTGCTGCAAGGCGATCGTGCCGGCGATGCTGCAGCAGAAATACGGCCGCATCGTCAACATCGCCTCGATCGCCGGCAAGGAAGGCAATCCCAACGCCGCGCACTATTCGGCCTCGAAGGCCGGCCTGATCGCGCTGACCAAATCGCTCGGCAAGGAACTCGCGCAGCACGACATCCTCGTCAACGCGGTGACACCAGCGGCGGCCAAAGACCGCGATCTTCGACCAGCTGACGCAGCAGCATATCGACTTCATGCTGTCGAAGATTCCGAAGGACGCTTCGTGCTGGTCGAAGAACTCGCGGCGATGGTGGCCTGGCTGGCGTCGGAAGATTGCGCGTTCTCCACCGGCGCGGTGTTCGACATTTCCGGCGGCCGGGCGACGTATTGAGAAGCGGGACACCATGACCCGGAAGGCGGATGCCTGTGCGGCGCGGTCAGGTTCAAGACCGAGGGCGAGCCGCTCAATGTCCGCATCTGCCATTGCCGCAACTGCCAGAAGGCGATGGGTTCGCCGTTCTTTGCCCCGCGCGCTGTTCGACCAGCGCGCGCTGACGATCGAGGGCGACACCGCGCGCTATCCTCTCCACGGCAGCGCTGGACCGGGTGTTCTGCAAGAAATGCGGCACGCGGCTGTTCTCGCGGCGGACCAACGGCACCGTGGTCGGCGTCGCGCTCGCCGCCTTCGACGACCGCAACGCCTTCGCACCGACCGAGCACATCTGGGTCTCGGAGAAGATCGACTGGGTGCGGCTCGATGACGGCCTGCCGCAGTATCTGCAAACGGTGCCGCAATAATTCTAGCGTCGCGAGGCTCTGCGCGCGCCGGGCCCGCGAGCGACGCCACCAGATGATCGGCCAGCAGCGTCGCCGCGCGCGACAGTTTTGCGCGCCCGGTGCAGCCGGATTTCCGCGCGTGGCAGTGGCGGCAGAGCCGTCGCGCTCCGACAGGCGTCGAAGGCTTGATGGAAATGTCCCTGATTTGACCACCGTCACCGCAAGGCCCTGCGCCGCGATGGCCTCGACCGCCGACAGGCTGTGACTGACGAAGGCAAGCCGCCACGGTCGGTTGCCTTGTCCAGCGCCTGCATGGCCCAGCTGCGGAACAGGCAGCCTTGCGGATAGAGCGCCACCGGCAGCGGGTCCAATTCCTCCACGCGATGCTCGGCGCTCGCCGCCCACACTCGCCTGCTCCCGTCGCAGGAGTTCGCCCTCGGAATGTCCCTCGGGATGCATGGCGATGACGATGTCATAGGTTTTCCCGAGCCGGTCGGTCATGGAGGACGTCAACCCGGTCTCCATCTCGACGTCGATCAACGGATAATTGGCGATGAAGCTCGCAAGCAGCGGCGGCACGATCAGCGTCCCGTAATCGTCCATCACGCCGAGACGAACGCGCCCTCCACCCTGTGCTCGCGCACCGGCCCACGGCTTCTCGTTCAGGCTGAGGATGCGCCGCGCGTAGCCGAGCAACCGCTCGCCGGCGGCGCTCAAGTCCACATTGGCCTTGGTGCGGTGAAACAACTCCGCATCGAGCTGCTCCTCGAGCCGCTCTCACCTGCATGCTCACGGCGGATTGCGTCCGGTTCAGCGCCACGGCCGCGCGGGTGAAGGAGCGGTGGTCCGCCACCGCGAGAAAGGCCTGCAGAAGATCCGGGTCCAAGGTCGGCGCCCTCATAACGATATGCGATTACTTGCATCAATTAAATTCCATTCCTTGATTAGCGCGGGTCCCCTACGGTGCGCAACCGTCAATGCGGGGATTGTCGATGACCGAGGCGTGGGGCGTGTTGGCCGCGGTGTTGTCGAGCGCGCTCGGCGGCACGTCGATTGGCGCGACGCGGTTTCTGGTCAACGCCATCGACCCGCTGGCGATCGGCTCGTTCCGGTTCGGCATTGGCTTCCTGCTGCTGTTGCCGGTGGCGCTGGTGCAGGGACGTCAGTGGCCGCCGCGGCAGGATTGGCCGGCGGTCGCAGGCCTTGGCCTGCTGTTTTTCGCCGCGTTTCCTATCCTGTTCAACGCATCGCTGATCTTCACAACCGCGGCGCGTGGCGCGCTGGCGTTATCGACGTTGCCCTTGCTGACCATGGTGGTCGGCGCGGCGCTCGGCAGCGAGCCGTTGACCGCGCGAAAAACCGCCGGCGTCCTGGTCGCAATATCGGGGTTTCCATGGCGTTGCTGACCGGCCTCGCTACGGCGCCCGCCGGCGCTGGCGCGGCGACCTCCTGATGGTCGGCGCCGCGCTTGCTGCATGGCGCTCTACAGCATCTGGTCCAAACCATTCATCCGTCGCTCCGGCCCCATTGCCTTCACGACGCTGGCGATGGCGGCCGGCGCTGCATGTCCTCATCCTGCCTCGGTCCTGCGCGGCAGCTTCGCTCCGGTTGCGGCGTTTCGGTCCGCCGCAATGGTTCGGCGCGCTCTATCTCGGCGCCTTCGGCAGCGCGCTCACCTTCTATCTCTGGGCCTTCGCGCTGGAGCGAACGACGCCGACCCGCGTCGCGATCTCCGGTCACCGTCAATCCGATCGCGGCCTCGCTTGTCGGCGCAGCGCTGCTGGACGAACCGCTGCGCTGGAATCTCGTGGTCGGGATCGTGACGGTATTCGCCGGCATCTGGATCGCCAACGACGCAATCGCGCCCGAAGACCACCGGCGAGGTTGATCCCGCGTCCGCAGGAGATCACTGCGCTGACAGCGGGCGGGCGGCAACTGGCCCATGCGATCGCATCGCCAATCATTCGCCGTGGCGATGAGACTGTGGTAGTTCCGAACCATGAGGCCACGAACCGGGGCGGATCGATTGAACATCTCGCTGTATGACGTATCCGATCTGGGTGCTGCCGCTCCTCATTGCCATCACCTTTCACGAGGCCGCCCACGCCTTTGTGGCGCTACCGGCTCGGCGACAACACCGCCTGCGCAGCTCGGCCGCGTCAGCTTCAATCCGCTCAAGCACATCGATCCGTTCGGGACCGTGATCCTGCCGGGCGTGCTGCTGCTGTCGCATTCGCCGTTCCTGTTCGGCTACGCCAAGCCGGTGCCGGTGAATTTCCGCGAACCTGAACCATCCCCGGCTCGACAATGGTCTGGGTGGCGCTGGCCGGGCCCGCCACCAACATCCTGCTGGCCGCTGGCTGCCGCGCTCGGCGTTCCATGCCCTGCCTTGGTACCGGCGGACTGCGCCAAATGGACCGCCGGACAACCTCAAAAACGCGTTCATGATCAATGTCGTGCTGGCGATCTTCAACATGCTGCCGATCCCGCCGCTGGACGGCGGGCGGGTCGCGGTCGGACTGCTGCCGCGGGTGCTGGCTTACCCGCTGTCACGGCTGGAACCCTACGGCATGCTGATCCTGATCGGGGCTGTTGATCCTGCTGCCGCTGCTCGGAGCGCAACTCGGTCTAAATCTTGATGTTATTTCGGCGATACTGCGGACACCGACCGGCTATGTGCTGCGCGCCCTTCTGTTCGTGACCGGCAACGCGTAAAGCCACCGACGAGCGGGAAAATCGGCTTGAGGCCATGTTGATCAAAGCCGCCGATATGTTGATCGCACGACGCGCCGACACCCGCGCCGAGGGCGGATTTTGCGACCTGGAAGATGCTGGCCAAGCTGAACGGAACCTCCGCCCTGCCCGCCGAGGCGCAGAACTTTCCTCGTCAGCTACAGGCAAGCTCCTGCAAGCAGATGACCGACGCCGGAGGCGAGCGAGGCCACCATCGGCTTGATGTACAAGAGCTACTATGCCGAGATGGGCGGCGCCGGCGCCGCCCGAGATGTACCGTCGCGCCAGAGCGGAACCGGCCGCCGACAACGTCACGGCCTTCCGCCGTCCGCCCCGCCCGGCCGAAGCCCGCCGCGTCCGGCACCGGCGACCAAACCGCGGCTGCCGGTGGCGCTGATCTTTGCCTGCCTCGTCGTGGTCTATGTCGGCATCCGCTATTACTTGGCGCTAGATACTTCGCCAGACTTCGCCATACCGGAATTGAATGCCGCGCGACGAAATATTCGTGCACGCGGATCGTCCGTCAGCGGCTAGGCGGCTATGCGAGCGCACGGGCATACTGTGCGCGCGACTTCAATTCCAACGTTCAAAACCCATTTGGAGGAAGATGAAGCGATCCATTGCAGCCCTGGTGCATGACCACGAGCCTGGTGTTTGCCGGCGGCGCGTTGGCGCAAACGCTCGACAAGGTCGTCAAGGTCGGAAGCCTCGGCGACCAGTCCGGCCTCTATGCCGATATCGGCGGCCCCGGCTCGACCGTCGCCGCGCAGATGGCGATCGAGGATTCCGGGCTGCTGGCCAAGGGCTGGAAGATCGACCTGATCGTCGGCGGATCACCAGAACAAGCCCGACGTCGGCGTCAACATCGGCAAGCAGTGGATCGACGTCGAGAAGGTCGACGTGTTCGTCGATCTCGCCAGCTCCGGCGTCGGCCTCGCGATCGCCAACCTCGCCAAGGAGAAGAACGTCGTCAATCTGAACTCCGGCTCGGCGTCGTCGGATCTCACCGGCGCGCAGTGCTCGCCGAACACCGTGCACTGGGTCTACGACACCTGGATGCTCGCCAACGGCACCGGCAAGGCGCTGGTCAAATCCGGCGGCGACAGCTGGTTCTTCCTGACCGCGGACTACGCGTTCGGCCACGCGCTGGAGCGCGACACCGCCGCGGTCGTCACCGCCAATGGCGGCAAGGTGCTCGGCGGCGTCAAGCATCCGCTCAACAATGCCGACTTCTCCTCGTTCCTGCTGCAGGCGCAGAGCTCGAAGGCGAAGATCATCGGCCTCGCCAATGCCGGCGGCGACACCACCAACTCGATCAAGCAGGCGGCGGAATTCGGCATCGTCGCCGGCGGGCAGAAGCTCGCGGGCATGCTGCTGTTCATCACCGACGTCCATTCGCTCGGGCTCAAGGTCGCGCAGGGCCTGAACTTCACCGAGACGTTCTACTGGGACATGAACGACCAGACCCGCGCCTTCACCAAGCGCTTCAACGAGAAGTTCAAGAAGCAGCCCGCCGACCATGGTGCAGGCCGGCGTCTATTCCTCGCTGATCCATTACTTCAAGGCGCTGGAAGCGCTCGGCGGCAATCCGCATGACGGCCGCGCGGTCGTCGCCAAGATGAAGGAAATGCCGACCGACGATCGCGCTGTTCGGCAAGGGCTCGATCCGCGCCGACGGCCGCAAGATCCACCCGGCCTATCTGTTCGAGGTGAAGAAGCCGGCGGAGTCGAAATATCCGTGGGACTATTACAAGCTGGTCGCCACCATCCCGGCGGAGGAAGCCTTCATTCCGCTGGAGAAGAGCGTCTGCCCGCTGTGAAGAAGAGCTGATCGGCGGCAGCGCGCAACTACACGACTTCGCGATGACTGGCCCTTCCCGGCCATCTGCGTTGCCTGCGCCAACAGGCTATTGAAACGCGACCTCGGCAAAGCTGCGGAGCTTGCGCGAGTGCAGCCGCTCCGATTCCTGGAGTTTGAGCCTTTCCAGCGCCTTGCAGCCCGATCTCGAGATGCTGGCCGACGCGCTGCCGGTAGAACGCGCTGGCCATGCCCGCGAGCTTGATTTCGCCGTGCAAGCGGCTTGTCGGAGACGCACAGCAGCGTGCCGTAGGGAACGCGAAAACGATAGCCGTTGGCCGCGATGGCCGCCGACTCCATGTCGAGCGCGATCGCGCGCGATTGCGACAGCCGCCGAATGATCGACGGGCCGCTGATTTCCCAATTGCGGTTGTCGACGCTGGCGACCGTTCCGGTGCGCATCAATCGCTTGAGTTCAAAGCCGGAAAGCCCGGTGACCTCGCCGACCGCCTGTTCGAGGCGCGACCTGCATCTCGGCAAGCGCAGGTATCGGCACAACAGCGGCAGCTCGATCGAGCACGTTGGTCCTCGCGGACATAACCATGCGCGAGGACGTAGTCGCCGAGCCGCTGCGTGTTCCTGAGACCTGCGCAATGGCCGAGCATCAGCCAGGCATGCGGTCGCAGCACGGCGACGTGGTCAGTGATGTTGCGCGCGTTGGACGGACCGGTCCCGATGTTGATCAGGGTGATGCCGCGATCGCGGGGCTCGACGAGATGGAAGCGCCGGCATCTGCGGCATGCGTCGGGCGCGGTCCCAACCGTGCCGCCGCCAAGGCCGCGCATTGCGGGTCATCACATTCCCCGGCCCGACGAAGGCTCTCCGGGCCATTCGTCCCGGACGCCAGGCGCTCTCGGCACAGCTGCGCGAAGGCATCGACATAGAACTGATAGTTGGTGAAGATCACGAAATTCTGGAAGTGCTCCGGGATCGGTGCCGGTGTAGTGATAGAGCCGCCGCAGCGAATAATCCACGCAGCGCCGCCCGGAACAGGGCGAGCGGCTCGCGGGAGCACCCGGCGGCAGCTCAAACGTGCCGTCGGAGATCGCGTCATCCATGCGCCGGCAAGATCGGGCGTATCGAACACGTCGCGCAGCAATCGCGTGCACGACCGAGTCGTCGCTTGGTGCCGAGCGGCGCCTCGATGTTGATGTCCCGCCGATAGGCGAAATAATCGGGATCGGCTCGCTTCGACTCGCCGATTTCGACCGGCACGCCATGGTTTTCGATCAGGAGCCGGATCTGCTCGGTGAGATAGTTCCGGAACAGGTCCGGACGTGTCACGCTGGTCTCTGTGCACGCCCGGCCGCGCGACGAACCCGTAAGCGAGGCGCGAATCCAGCAGCCGCTATGGACGGTCGTGATCCGCACCAAGCGGATAGCAGGCACGCACCCGCGCCGTGAGCGCCCCGCCATGGGCGTAGGCTTCAAACCGGTCGCGGAGAATTTTGTGTTGCGCTCGTAGATCTCCTCCAGGCGACCGACTGCGGCGCTTGCACTCGTGAACGCTTCCGTTGCGATGGCCGGGGAGTTTCGAGCATCATTGCTGGACGCATGCATTGTCTGCCGGAACGCGGTGCGGCTCCGGATAGAGCGGTCTGACGGTCAGAGATATACCGAGAATAGAGCCGCCAGTTCCAGCGCCGTGATCGCGTCCTGGCGCGAGCAGGACGGATGGGTCGCGTCACTTCCGCTCGTTGAAGTTCACATTCAGGCTGTAGCTGAACGTATCCTGCGTCAGTTCGGCCGGCGGGCCGCGGCACGGGATCGGAGCGGCGGATCATCGCGATCGCGGCCTCGTCGAATGCGGCATCGCCGGACGATTCCAGCACGCCGACGGAGACGACGTTGCCGCAGCGCGGTTGAGCACGAGGCTCACCTTGACCGTGGTCGCCTTGTTCTTCTTGACCTGCGGATAGCGCTTGTGCAGCTCGAAATAGGCGCTGATCTTGCGGCCCCAATCGGCGGTCGAGCCTGCTGCTTGTCCTTGCCGATGCCGAGGTTCGGGCGCCCTCGCCTGTCTCCGCCTCCGGGCGCGTTTTCATCCAGCGTCTGCCGCGCGGTCGCCTCCTGCTGCGACGCGACTCCGTCCGAGGCCTGGGTCTGCACGGCGGCGACCTTCGGATCGTCCTCCTTCGGCTTCTGCGACTCTGTTCGGCGTCACGATGCGATCGGGATCCTCGGCCTCGGTCGGCGTGTCCTTCGGCAGGTCGGTCTCCTTGACCTCGGCCTTCTGCTCGGCGAGTTGCGGCGACGCGAGCGATGCATCGGCATCCGGGCCCGGCGGCAGGTTCTCGTCGGCTGACCTTCGGCGACGCCATCTCGAAGGCGATCTCGACGCCGCTGGCGCCGAGCGCCGTCGTCGACCTCGTCGATCTGCAGATGCGCGATCGCCAGCGCCGCGCCGCCGAGATGAAGCGCGAGCGCGGCCAGCGCGGCGAAGATCCACAGCCGCCGGGATGGCTTTTGTTCGAGATCGAGGTCAGACATCGTCTGCGCCGCCCTCAGGGCTTTGGCGGTTCGGTCGCCTGGCAGGCGCCGCCGCAGCCGGGAACGCCTTCGAGCGCCACCAGCTTGATCTTGGAATAGCCGCCGGCGCGCAAGATTTCCATCACGTCCATCAGTTCGCCATAAGGCACCGGCGCGGTCGGCGCGCAGGAAGATGAAGTGGTCCTTGCTCGCGTCCGGCGCGGCATCGAGCGAACGGACCAGATCGGCCCGCTTGACCGGGGTCTCTCCGATCGCGACCGTCAGATCCGGCTTGATGCTGACATAGGTCGGCTTGTCCGGCTTCTTCTGTCGGCGTCGCGCTCGAGGTCGGCAGGTCGATCGGCAGATCGACGGTCGACAGCGGCGCCGCCACCATGAAGATGATCAGCAGCACCAGCATGACGTCGATGAACGGCGTGACGTTGATCTCGTGCGCTTCCGCGAAATCGCCGTCGTCGTCGACCTCGCTGCCTGCGATCGAAGCGCTCATCGCCTACTCCGCCGCCGCATGCGCGACCGTGCGAACTGACATGGGTGCGGTCGAGATCGCGCGACAACAGCCGCGCCGCCGCGCCCGAGGCGCGGTTGACCAGCTCGAGATAGCCCTTCGTCACCCGCGCAAAGTGATTGTAGATGATGACGGCCGGGATCGCGGCGACGAGGCCGATCGCGGTCGCCAGCAGCGCTTCGGCGATGCCGGGCGCGACCACCGCGAGGTTGGTGGTCTGCGACTTCGAGATGCCGATAAAGCTGTTCATGATGCCCCAGACCGTGCCGAACAGGCCGACGAAGGGCGACGGTCGCGCCGATGGTGGCGAGCAGGCCCATGCCGAGCCGGACGCGGCGCGCCTCGGCGCGCACGATCTCGGCGCAAGCTCGACGCCGCGCGTTCCTTGATGCCGGCATCGCTGGAAATGCCCGCCGACAGCCGCGCCTCGCGCATCGCGGCCGCGAGCAGCGACGGCAGCACGCCTTCCTTGGCGCCGAGCGCGAACTGCGCTTCAGCCAGCGAGCGGGCCTCGCCGATCTTGTGCCAGCGCCGCAGCGCAGCTTGCGCTGCACGACCGACAGCTCGATCATCTTGGCGATGAAGATGGTCCAGGTCACGAGCGAGGCGAAGGCCAGGCCGATCATCACGGCCTTGACGATGACGTCCGCCGACATGAACATCGACCACGGCGACAATTCGCGCATCACGATCGATGGTCGATTTTGCCCAAAGACAGCCCGG
>ERZ1370068.10838-contig-9500_pt1 | contig 32165 bp, 33 predicted proteins | sample MGYA00561227_ERZ1370068 | MGnify/ENA primary metagenome ERZ1370068 (study PRJEB38410, sample SAMEA6850437) | metagenome | study: Metagenomic assessment of the ecological functions of the soil: analysis of the soil microbiota associated with the...
ATTACGTATTGCTCCCATGAAGCGGCTGTCCCTTCTTCGTCGCCCGCCTGCTCTTCGCGGGGCCGGTCCTCGCGACTCGCCCCGCATCACTTGTTCACGATCCCGGCCGGCACCGATCGCCTGCCAGATGCGGCGCAGGCGCCGGACGGCCGCATCTACATTGCCGACGCCTACCATCACCGCGTGCTGCTCTTTACACCGAATCGGGCCAGTACCTGTCGCAGTTCGGCGCCTACGGCGATGCCTTTGGGCCAGCTCAACGTTCCCCGCGGAGTCGCCGTTCGACGGCGACGGCAATGTCTACGTCGCCAGAGCAGCTTCAACCATCGCATCCAGAAATTTTCGCCCGTCGGCCTGCCCCCTCGTGACGTTCGGGCAGCGAGGGCACGGACCGGGGGAGCCTCCGGCCCCACCAGCCTGGGCTTCTCGCCCGACCTGAACGGTGTTGTACGTGACCGAATACGAAGGAAACCGGGTGAGCATGTTCGATACCGATGGCGGTTTCCTGGGCAGCTTCGGAACCGGCGGGAGCAAGAAGGGGCAGTTCGACGTCCCTGGGGCTAGCCGTGGAGGCCACCGGGGAGGTCCTGGTCGCCGACGAGCTCAATCACCGGGCGCGGTTCACCGCCAACGGCCGCTACCTGGGCTCGTTCGGCAAGAGCGGCCGCGAAGGCCGGCCGGGTTCGACGTCGCGACCTCGCCCGCGGTGGACCTGCTCGGCAGGCTGTACGTTTGCGACGAGCTGAACCATCGCATCCAGAAGTTCGACCGCTCCGGAAAGCCTCGCACAGTGGGCGGGATGGGCAGCGCTCCTGGGGAGTTCTACCAGCCCTGAGCGTGCTGGTCACCGCCGCCGGCCATGTCTGTCTGCCGACGTGGGCAATGGCCGCATCCAGGTGTTCGGGTTCGAACCGTCGGAGCCGATCGCACCCGGGAGACGCCGCCCCCGGGCGGGAAGATGTTGTACCGCCAGCGCGTCACCACCGCCCGCGCTCCGAGTACCCGGCGATCTTCGACCAGCCGAACGAAATAGACTCCCGAGGGGGAGCGGTTTCTCATCGCCGACGGTCAGGCACGTGACTTCCGGGCCCGAGCCCGAGACATCCCGCGCCACCACGAGGCGTCCCCGCGACGTCGAGGAGCCTGAGTCGTGCACTCGGCCGCGCGCAAGCGAGAAGGATACGCGCTCAGCCGCCCGTTCAGGGACGGATCTCGCCGAATCGCCCGACAGTGCGAACCCCGGTTTCGTGGGATCGATTGCGGTCGGGATCAGCGGCGCGAGACTCGAGAAATCGCCTCGCTTGGTGGCGAAACATCAACCGCGGACAGTTTGTAGAACCACCTCGCCGTGCCCGCTCGGGTCGACCCAGCCCGGGTCCCTCGGCGCGGCAACCAGGCTGGCATCGGATGGGGATGAAAACCAGTGGAGGGCCCGCGGTACACCCGGTACCCGTCGAGGTCCGTGTCGGTGCACGGCTCCCATTGCAGCGAGAATCCGAGGCCACCGGCGCACCTGCAAGGCCCGCCGGGGTGCCGGGCCGGAGATTGTCGACTGAATAGTCGCTGTCGATCTGCGACGAGTAAGAACGACGTCGATGTTCGACGTCAGGCGCTGACGAAGAAGGCAGTGTAGGGATTGCTGCCAGGCAGCGAGTCCTGCGTGGTGGCGGCGGTATAACCGCGTATCCGGGCAGGCGCTGCGCCGGAAGGGTCGCCAGGGTCTTCCGCAGACCACCGAGGCCGTCTCATCGGAGCTGCGATCACGTCCCGCGACGCAGCGCGCCGGCGTCACCCGGACATCATCGCGGGCGGGATCCGGCGCCACACGCGGTAGGCCGTTCACCGCACTCGCCTGAGACGTCGAGCGAGCTGGCGGTCCAGGTCACGAAGACCTTCCCACCGTTGTCATGGGGCACGTCGCGGACGTCGGTCAGCACCGGCGCCCGGGGATCCGATGGCGTCTGGGCGCAGGTCCCGGGCAGCACGTCGACGAAGCTTCCCCAGCCCTGGCGTGACCAGCGCGTCCAGCGCTCCGTCCTGGTCGAGGTCGCGCAGGACCACCTGAACACGTCCCCGTCACTGGCATAGGGGGTCGCAGATCCGAACGTGCCGTCGCCGACCCCGCCGCTGCTCCCCGTGTCCCAGATACACCTTCACCACGCCGACGTTCTGCCCGGAGAACCGTCCCGGTGACGATGTCGAGGATCCCGTCGCGATCTCAGGTCGCCGGCCGCAGCGCCCGAGGTGTTGCCGGATGCGAGCGCGGCCTGAAAGGCGAAGCTCCCGTTGCCGGAGCCGAGCAGCACGACCACGCCGCCACCAAGCTGGTGTTGGCCACCATGAGATCCGGCGAGTTGTCCTCATTGAAGTCGGCGATCTCGATATGGTATGCGGCCGCACGCCGGCGGCGAAGTGGGCACGCGATGGAGAACGATGCGGCGCCGATAACCGGCGTACCGGTGCCGAGGAGTACGCCGACTTTCCCGTTGTTGTATTCAGTCGCGACCAGGTCCGGGATCCCATCGTGATTGAAGTCACCGGTCGCGATCCCGGTCCCGAGGTTGGCGATCGGGAAGGTCGATGAAAGCACCGAAGGTCCTGTCGCCGGCGCCGGCGGAACCGAGCCTCGGCAGGACGCGCACCGCCGGCGTTCCGTTGAGCGGTGGCGAGGTCGAGGGATCCCGTCGCCGTTGAAGTCGGCCGAGACGAGCTCGAACGGTCCCGACCCGGTGGTAAGTACCACCGCCGCCGCGAACGGGCCGTTGCCGATACCCCCGGAGCCCTGACCGAGCAGGACCGAGATCTTGTTCATGAACAGCCTCGCGACCGCGAGGTCGGTGATGCCGTCCCCGTTGAAGTCGCGGGCGACGATGCCGCACGCCCCCCTCCGGAGAGGTAGTGCACCGGCGGTGCGAACGTCAGGGGCTGGTCGCCATGAGCACCGACAGGAGCTGTTGAAGCTGCCGGGTCCGCGGTCGACGTTGGTCACCGCGAGATCGGCAGGCCGTCCCGGTTGAAATCGTCAGTCACCAGGTAGGAGGTGTTCGGACCGCTCAGATAGGGTGTCGGGGTCTCGAGGAGGGACGGCCTGGTTGCATTCGGAGCGGACATTGAAGCGATCGCCGCAACGAGGGCGACTGGCGGGGATGGCGACTCGGGCGCGCGTCGGAGGAGCGGGGCATGGGAATCCTCTCAGTCGCTGGGTTCGGATCGATGGCAAGGCGACGCGTGCCAGCGATGGGCAGGAACCTGGTGCGATCCTATCCCCGGCGAGCACCGCCGGCAATCCCGGAGCGCGCCCGACCGGTGCCCGGGCAAATCTCCGGGCGGTCTGCATTGCGCGCCGGCGGCCGATTGCGTTCGTCCACGTCGCACCATTCCCGCGGGGCTTTGAGTCGAGCGGGGCCGACGGGATAGGCTGCGCGGATGACGCTGAGCCAGAGCCCGGGCCCGCGCGGCCTCCGGTCCTTCGCCGGGTGCGGGTTCATCGGCGCGTGAACTCGCTTGCGGACCTCGTGGACGCGGGGCCCCGGCCGGACCGTCACGCATCCCGTCGCTCGGCGCCGATGCCGCTCCGCTGGCTCGCCTTGCGGCAACGGGGCCGCGAGGTCGTCGAGCCGGGGCCCGCTGGCGAAGAGGAGGCTCCTCGCCGGGGTCGCCAGGTCCTCGCCCGGCACGTTCGATGTGGTCCCGGCCCTGGGATTCATCGAGCGCCTGCGTTGGGACCGCTGGGCACTGCAGCAGATCCATCGCGTGCTGCGGAGGGCGGCACGCTTCTGCTCACGGCGCCGGACCTCTACAGCCCTGAGGTCGCTGGCCGACCCTCGCTACGTCGCGACCAGCTCGCTAAGGTGTTGCCGCGCCTGGGCGAGGCCGAGCGGGATGCCTCTCCCGCGGGCCGCGACCGAGACGGTGCGGACGTACGCCGCTCGACGCCGCCTCGCGAGACCCTGTTGCGCTCGGGTACGACCCGCCCGCTGGTCGGGAATCGCAACGGCGGCCGGGCGGGATCGAGCCAGCGCCGGCGTCTGGCCGCCGACCCACCACCTGGTCTTGGCCTGACGCGAACGGTGGCGCCGGACCCGCGTGCTGCCGCGGCCGATCCCGCGGCCGACACGCGGCGGTTCGAGACGATAACCGGGCCTTCGTGTCGCTGAGGGACGCTGGCGGCGGCAGCTCGTGCCGCCCCCGGCCCGCCGCAGCCCCTGGAGCCCTCACGGTTCGCCGGAGGCACGTCCTGGTCCTCGCGCCCCACCCGGACGACGAGATCATCGGACGTGGCGGTACGCTGCTGCGCCTGGTGCGGGCTGGGGCCCGGATCACCGTTCTCCAGGCCACCGACGGGTCCGCCTCGGCGTCGCTGGAGGACGCGCCACCCGATATCCGGAAAACGATCCGGCTCGACGAGGCGAGCGCCGTGGCGAACGCGGCCGGCTTCGAGCCCCACGATCTTCTGGCGCGAGGACAACCGGGCGTTCGGATGCGCGATGAGCTGGTGAAACGGCTGCGCGATACGCTGGGCGAGATCCGGCCGGCGCTGGTGTTCTCGCCCTTCCTCGCCGACGTCCACCCCGATCACCTGACGCTCAACCGCATCCTGCCGCCGCCCTGGAGCAACATGCCGCGTGACGGGATGACCGTGATCGGCTACGAAGTGCGGAGCCTGGCGCCCGCGAACCGCCTCCTGGTGCGACGTCACGTCCTGCATGGCGGACCCGGAGCGGGCTGCTCTCGGCCTCCCAATTCCGCTGCGACGGCGATGATGGCGGACGACTTCATCCACATGTGCTCGTCCGCAACCGCTACCACGCCCGGACGCTGGGAGATCCGGCCTACGCCGAGGTGCGTTCTTCGCCACCGACGTGCCGCGCTTCCGGGATCTGGCGGAGTTGCGCCGCTAGGGCTGGTCCTCCGGTGCGGTCCCGAATCGCCCCGGTAGCGGGGCCTGAGGCCCGGAACGTGTTGCGCAAACCGTCGCCGTGGGCGAGGGCGGCGAAGATCAGCACGTTGTACGGCTGGCTGAAGTCGCCGACGAACAGGGTCCCGTCCGGCGCCTGGGCGACCGAGAACAGCTCGGACATCCCCGAACGGCAGCCCGCGACGCCGGGTCCCAGCGCGTCCACTGCAGCGCTCCCGCGGGTGTTGAAGCACCTCAACTGGCTCGGTCCTGCGGTCGCCGAGGTAGAGCAGCCCGGCGCCGTTGGCAGGCGAGTCTCTCCTCGGCAAACGTGGCCCCTCCGTTCGAGAACGATCCCAGGAGCCCCGTCGGGGGAGTAGATGTTGATGTGCCCGGCGAACATCTGGGTGACGAACACCTTGCCGTCGGTGAACGCCAGATCCCGGCCGGGCCGGTGGTTCACGTACCAGTCGGTGATCAACGCGCACCGGCGCTGGTGAACTTGCGCACTTTGTCGCCGCTGTCGCGTCGACCACGTGCACGTTGCCGTCCGAACCGTCCACCGCGAGCCACGATGACACGAGTCCACCGGTCGCGAACTGGGACAACGAACGTTCCATCCGGCTTGTAGCGCAGCAACCTGCCCGCTAGTAGTCGGTGAAGAACCACCGACTGGTCGCTCAGGAACCCGATTCCGTAGCTCTCGTGATGGCGCCGCCGGGATTGAACGTTCCCATCGGCACGCCGCTTTGAGAGAACAGGCGCAGGCCGATGGCGTTGTACTCGTCCGCCACGTAGAGCGTTCCGCGTTAAGCTGCCCAGGGCGCAGGCCGCAGGGAATCCCTTCGCTGGGAAACGAGCCGATGAACGTGGACCGGCTGGGAGCGGGCCATGCAGCGCGGCGGCGGCCGAGGAACAGGATGACAGACTGCGGCAAGAATGCGAAGCAACGACCGGTTCATATTGGACCTCCTCGTCCGGCGGGGGAATCCAGAGACTCCGTCAGGATAGTGGCACGCGAGCGATGCGGTGTTAAGCACTTTCGGCCGAGTGGGCATGGCGCGAGATGCAGTTTGCGCGGATCAAACCGGAAGGCGGGCGCCGTAGCGCGGATGGCAACCCTGTGCGGGATGGTGCGGCCTGCCGCCGTGGGGGCGGGCTCAGTCCCGGTTGCGCTCTGCGCGCTACGTCTGCACCGTCACCCGGCGGGTGAGGTCGTCGATCAGGTCGAAGCCGTCCCAGTTCACCTGAACGCCAGCGCCTCGCCGACCGGGACGATGCTGGTCCACGCCCGCGCGCGCCGATCCGCCGCGAGGCCGACCAGCGCCTCGCGTTCGAAGCCGTAGTGGGTGACGGTCTGATCCTGTTCGGAGGCGAACGCCGCCAGCGCTTCGAGGTTCCCGATGCGCGCATGCCGGATCAGCCCGCCGCCGCAGATCCGCTTGTCGACCACGGCCGACTCGGCGATGCGGATGCCGATGAAGCCGGGATGCGCGAGCCCGACCGCGACGTCGGTGTCGGCGGCGATACCGAAGGCGTGCACCAGGCGGTGCACCGCGTTGGCCGCGGACGCGTAGCGCTTGCGCTCGACCTCGGCCTCCAGCCGGTCTTCGAACTCGGCGGTCGCTCTCCGCCCATCCCCGCTTCGCCCCCGACCCAAAACACCACGTGCGGGACGAGCAGGCCATCTGATCGAACCAGAACAGGTCGTTGAAGAAGGCGCCGGCGAGCTTCGCGCTCCTCCGCCTTCGCCAGCCGGTAGCGCTCCAGGTTCACCACCGCGTAGGAGAACTTCTGCTCCGAACACCCGCTCGCTGGCGCGTGCGGGTTGAGCGGCAGTGGCCGCAGTGCGGCGATCGTCTCGCGCTGCCGCCCCCACAGGATCCGGTGCGTGCACCACTCCGGAGAACGCGGCCGCTCACCCGGTCGTCGTGCTCGTAGGTGGCGAACCGGTTGCCGGCCGCGAGCTCGGGGTGATCGTTGGCGACCGCGCTGATCACGCCCAGCATCGCCGAGACGGCTGGGTTCGGCTCACTCCTGCGACACGCGCACGGACGCTGGCGTTAAGCCGCACAGGTAGGCGAGGCACCCACGAGTACACGAACAGCGTGTCGACGCTGGCGGGCGCGACAGACGCGCTGACTGGTCGCGACGCACCGGCAGCCACGCTGGCCTTCTACCGATGGTCGTCGAACGCCTTCTCCAGCAGTCACGGCGTGGCATCCAGCAGGCTCACCAGAGCACCGCGGTACGTGGCAGCCACAACCGATAGCGCGCGTTTGTGGTGGAGTCGGGCGATTGAACGCGATGTCAGCGAGATCGCACCGCGGAGACTGGGCGAGCGTCTCAACGATATCCATCGCGCTGAAACGCTGGCGACGAACAGGAGTCAAACCAACAGGCGACAGTTTGCAAGGGGCACGCGTCGCTGACGCGCCGCCGCCCGCACCAGGCTGAACGTGGTACGCCGTGTAGCGTCAGCAGTCGATCGAACCCGCCCACCATCTCGTGAAGTAGCAACCTTCCATGGTTTCAGTCGGAAAAGTGTCTGACGCCGGCGGATCACGCCCGGTGTCCCCGTCAGGATCGAGTGGTGCCGATAGCCTCACCGGGCGTAAAGAGTCACACCTGGATCAGGCCCACCGCGTCGGGGATGGGGCCAGCGTGACCGCCGCGGATCACGACGTCGGAGGATCGAGAGCCGGAGGTAGCGGAGATCGTTCCTGAAGCGAATATCGCCCCCACCTGCTCGGCCATGCCGTAGAAGTTCACCGACCGGATCCTGGTCAGCGCCCGCAGCCGCTCGTGGAAGTCCTCCGGGCCGACCGCTGGTTGTCCTTTCATCCGCTTCCAGCGCCTCCGTGGTGTGCACCAGCACTGCGTCGCCGAGATCCAGCTTGATCCCGCAAGCGCTCCAGGGCCTGGACGAAGCAGGTCCAGACCATGAAGGTGAACCCGGAACGCAGATAGATCTCGCCACCCTGGGCGGCGGCGAGGTACTCGCGCAGGCCCCGCCTCGTCCAGGATCACGTCCTGCGCAGCGCGTAGAACGGGCGCCCGAACTGCGCCATGCCGAGATGCCAGCGCGCGCGGAGGGACGTCCCGCACCACGCCGGCGTGGTCGAGGATCACCATCGGCAGGCGGTCCTTGCCCAGGAAGTGCTGCGCGACCTTGACCAGCACCGCCGACTGACCGCGCCGTTCGCGGTCTCGGCGTCAAGGATCCGGCTCACCTCTGCCCGGTGGTGCCGCTCGAGGTCAGCACCTTGACCTCGGCGTCCGGTCGACGCTCTTCAGCTCGTGGCTCTCGAACAGCGAGACCGGGAGGAACGGGATGTGTCCAGTGAGCTGGCCGGAGCGGCGACGCGGCCCAGCCCGCCGAACACGCGGTCGATCCACGTTGCCGCGTACGGCGGGTGCAGCGCTGGTAGTGCAGCGCGTGAGCGCCTCGCTCCGTGGCGCCCGCGGTCGCGCGTCGCTTCTCCGGCTGCCGGGCGGAGGCCGTAGGCGGGGGGGCCCCCGAGCAGGCTCCTGGGCCGCTGCAGGGCCGCTTCATCGCCAGCGCTTCGAGTCGAGTAAGTCCTTCTTCGCCCGGTGGCGGTGCGCGGCAGCGCGGTCGCGACCACGCGCACGTCGATGCTTCGCGACGGGCGGCACGCTCGCGGGAAGCGCGCTGCCAGCAGCGCGGCCGCGACGGCGTGGCCGGCGCGCGCGGTCGATTCTGCGTGTAGACGGTGATCCGGTCGCCGCCGTCCGGCCGCCATGGCGCGCACCGGGAACGCTCGGCTCCATCGTCGCGCTCGACGTCCCCAGGCTGACGCGCCGAGCCGAAGAGCTGGCGAACCGCTTGCCGGCCGGCCGTCACCGACGGAGTGGCAGCGCCGTCCGCGTCCACGCGCGCCGAGATCGCCACCGGTGCGCTGCACGCCGCACGCTGGACGTCGCCGAGTGGCAGAGATCGCGCCTCGGTCCTTCGGCGTAGCCCCATCATGACATTCGGCCCCGAATACACCAGCTCCGCGCCCTCACAGCCACCCACCACCGGGCGAGTCGCCGCCAGGAATCGCGATCCTGATCGCGCCGATCTTTCCGAGCGCGCCGGGCGGCACGTAGGCGATGCGCGCCGCCGCCCGCTCACCGTACATGACGAAGAACGGTGCCCCGGCCGCCGTGCACAGCCCGTGAAACGCCGAGTGATCCACGCAGCCCCTCCCGCCTGGGTGATGCGCAGGCCTGGGGACAGTGGGGATCGAAGCGCAGCCGCCGCAGGGTCTCGTACATGTAGGGAACGCCCGCGAACGAGGTGCAATGCTCCAACCACGATCGCCCAGAACTCGCGGCGCAGGAGCGAGTCCGCGTGCCAGCACCAGCGAGCCGCTCCGCCGCCAGGTGCGAATTGGAGCACCGAGAGCCCGTAGGAACAGGTGCAGACGCGCAGGCTCGGATCGCCTCGCCCGTCCGGGCCGAGCCTCGAGATATCGCCCCGGGTCGCGACCGCAGTTCGATTCCAGGTTGCGCATCGACAGCCAGGCATCCAGCTTGGGGGCTCCCGGTCGAGCCCGAGGTGGTGAGGCAGCGCAGGCGAGATCCGCGTGCAGCACGCCCGGCGCCGCGGGCTCGCGACGCCACAGGCGGTACTCGTGGCCGGGAACGGAACGCCGCCGGCATAGCCTGGGCGGCGCATCCAGCTCGCGGGGAGGAGCAGCACATCCGGAGCGTACGCCGGCAGTGCGCTCGAGCGGGCCGGGCCGCGACTCGAGGGGGGCGATCGGCATCCGCGCCGCGAGACAGAGCGAGGTAGAGCACCACCGCATCCACGCGCGGCTCCATGGCGAGGAACACTGAGGCCCCGTCCTCGATCACCGTTGCGAGCCGGCCGGCCGCGTCGTCCACCCCGGTCGATCAGCTGGTCGTATCCGAGGGTGAGGCCGCGCCCGGGCTCGAGCAGCGCCGCACGCGAACCGCGATGCTTCCGGATGCGATCGATCAAGCCACCATACCGCCGTCCACTGCCGAGCACCTGGCCGGTCACGTAGACTCGCGAGGCTCGAGGCGGAGGAAGAGCACCACGTTCGCCACTTCCTGGGCGGTGCCGACCCGGCCCATGCCGATCGCCGCGACACGCGCATCGTGCCCGTCCTTCGGCAGGGCACGGGTCATGGCGGTGTCGATGACGCCGGGGGCGACCGCGTTCACGCGGATGCCTTTCGGCGCGAGCTCGCTTGGCACTGGAGCGGGTGAACGCGACCACGGCGCCCTCTCGATGCCGAGTGAGCCGGTCATGCCTTCCAGCCCCTGCGTGCCCGCGATCGACGCCACGTTGACGATGCTCGGGCCCCGGCCCGGTTCCATCAGCCGGGATCGCGTACTGGGGTGAGGTGGATGGCGCTCAGCGCGTTGGTCTCGAACGTCTCGCGCAGGCTCTGGGTCGAGATCATTCCCAGCAGGGCCGGCACGAGGACACCGGCATTGTTGACCAGCACGTCGATATGGCCGTGCTCCTTCTTGCAACAGCTTGATCAGCTCGCGCGGGAACACATCGTCGCGCAGATCGCCCCGTACGGCGGTCACCCGGCCGCCCGCTCGCGCACCCGGGCCGCGGTGTCCTCCACCTCCGGGCTGCGCGAGGTGATCACCAGGCTCGCGCCGTGCTCGGCGAGCGTCGTCGGCCACGGCGCACCCGATGCCGCGACCCGCGCCGGTCACGAGTGCGACCCGGTTCTCAAGCAGCATCGAAGTCGACGCCATGACCGCTAAGGATTGCGACCGCCTGGCCCACGCTGCTCAGGTTCAGGATGTCGTCGGTGTCGAGGACCACGTCGAACGTGGTCTCGAGATCGGCCACGAGCGCCATGTGCCCGACCGAGTCCCACTCCTCGATGGTGTTGTAGGCCGGGTCGTCGCTGACCCGTTCCATGGGAATGCCCAGGGTCCGGCTGAAGCAGGACCGGAGCTTCTCCTTGTTCATCCGCGTACGATCAGGTCCAGGTCTGGTGATCCAGCACGGGCTGCGGCACGAGCGGGGACCCGTTCTTGACGAACATCAGATCCGTCTGCCACAGGATGCCATCCTTCCGCCTCGTCTGGCTGCAGGAAGTCGAGGACCCGGAATCCCCTGGCATCCATGAACTGGATCACCTCGTGGATCAGCGGGCAGCCGTTGTTCACCGGCACCAGGCTGCATTCCAGGTAGACACCGCCTGGGCCTGCTCCAGGGAACGCGTGGCGCCACGGAGCACCTCGAGCTCGTACCCTGGACGTCGAGCTTCATGAAGTCGACCCGGGGGCGTCGGGGCCGGAGCAAGGTCGTCGAGTGCCGACATGGTCCGGGCCTTCACCTCGCGCGCGGTAGTCGCTGTGCTCCTCGAGCGCCGAGCTCCCGGTGTCCATCTCGATCCAGCGGACCGGCGCCCCATGCTGAGCGCCTGGGATCGCGATGCGGTAATCGATACCACCGCCCGATGGCTCGCTGACCTGGCGCAGCCGCTCGGCCTTGCTCTCCCTGGCCCTCCACCATCAGCATGCGGCAGGCGGGGAACTCCTGCTTTGAAGAACAGGGTCCAGTACCCGTCGTAGGCGCCGATGTCGACGCCAAAGCTGGGTTCGAACCCCATGGCCTTCATGCACCGCAGGAGTGCCCTCGATGCTCGGGAAGCCGCGGCTCCAGTGCCGGATCGTTTCCGGCTGGAAGAACAGGGCGGTGGCGATAGGCGAGACGCCGGGCGCCGGCCGGCATCACACTGCGGATTCCGCGCGCCAGTTGTTTGAGCATGGAAGGTACTCTAGCGGGCCGGGATGCGGGCTGGCAAACCCGCCGCACAACCGTCTCGGTCGCTCACCAGCGCTGAAAGAGCACCTCGGGTAGAGTCCGTCCACCCGGTCGGGCGTGGTTCCCGGCGCGGCCCGGGAGGTACAGGGTCGGAAGCGCCATCGGCCGCCGGACCGCGAATGCCGGTCGCCTTCCGCGGCGTGCCGGCCGTCCACCCGCAGGCCCACCGTCCCGAGGGTGCGGAAGAACTGCCGCCGCGAGCGGCGGAGCGTGATCCCAGAACATCCCCCAGTCGCTCGCGTACTGCACGTGGGCCAGGCGCCAGGGTCCCTTCCACGGGCTCGCCGTCGCCACCACGTGGCACCGCCCGCCGCGCCCAAGCACTCAGCGCCTGGGACGCGACCGTCCCGCGCAGGTGCTCCTGGATCTCACGGCCCGCCGCGTCGAGCTCGGCCTCGCATGCGATCGGGATCGGTCACGACCGATGCGCCCATCGCGGTGATCAGATTCTCCGTGCCCGCCAGCGGCGTCATGAGCCACTGGGCGTCCTCCAGGACCGTGAAGCCGAGCCGCATCGTAGATCGGATGAGCGACGGCGTTGGGACTGGGACTGACCACCGTATAGTCCTTCAGGGCCAGGACCGGGCGGAGCAGCTCGAGGCTCAACGCCCGGTGCGTCGGCTTCACGATCCAGCTCGAGAGATTGCAGAACCGGATCTGCTGCCCCTGCACCCAGCGGCGACTGAACATGGCGCCCATGAACCCCACCACGCGGGATCCGTCGATCAGCGCGTAGCGCGCGCTGCGGCTCTTCGACCGGCCAGGGCGGATCGAACAGCATCCGCCGCCACAGCTCACGGGAGAGCTTCTGGCCGGGAAACTCCTGCAGCAGCGGGTAGATCTCTGCGAACATCTCCGGCGGGACCGGTCGCACTTCGGCCATTCGCGGCAGTCTGACCAATGGGGACGGGACCGTCAATCCTCGGCGCGCGCAGGGTTGTGGCCTCCGCGCGCCGAGATTATTCTGCCCGAGGGGCCGTACGCTCTCGACCGGGAGGCCGCATGTTCATCGAAGAATACCTCCAGGATCTGCGCCGCGACCGGTTCACGCCGGCGGCGATCGCGCTCTACGTCCGACGGGTGGCGGCGCGCGTGCGCGATCATCTCTACGCCAATCCCGCCAGCGTGCGCTCGGTGTGGAGCGTGGCGCGTCGGGCTGTTCGCCGCCGCCTTCGCCGCCGCGGTCGGCATGGCGCTGCTCTACGACCGCCACCTGGCCGCCGATTTCCTGCTCTACACCACGCTGTGGATCGTGCCGGTGTTCGCGCTGGTGACGCTGTTCCTCGAGCTGCTGCGCGACCGCAACGGCTACCGGCTCTCGGCCATCAACCTGCCGGTGACGGTCACCCTGCTGCGTCTGGCACTGGTGCCGGGCCTGTTCCTGTTCCTGGTGCGCGGGCACTTCCGCACCGCGCTCCTGGTCTACGGGCTCGCCTCGCTCACCGACATCGTCGACGGCTGGGCGGCGCGGCGCTGGAACCAGGTCACCCGGCTCGGTACCGTGCTCGACCCGCAGGTGGACATCGTGTTCAGCCTCGCCCTGGTGCTGGCGCTGCTGGGTGGCCGGCGTGCTGCCCGCCTGGCTGTTCGCGCCTCGCGGCGCTGCGCTACGCAATTTTATTGTCCGGCGCCGCCTACCTCTGTGTGTTCGTCGGCCCGGTCAAGATCTATCCCACGCTGTTCTGGACGCCTGACCGGCGTGGTCATCACCGCGCTCATCGCCATGTTGCTGACCCTGCACGCGCTGGGCGGCCGCCTCGGCGGCCACCTGCGCGACCGCCTCGAGACGCTCACCGTGACCGCGCTGGCGGTGCTGCCGTCCGCCACCGTGATCCACGTGCTGGCGCTCGGCTGGTACAACCTGCGGGTCATGACCGGCGCTGCGGCCGGCGCCCGCGGGCGCGTGGTGGGGATGTGCGCATGGGGACCAAGTGAGCGAGGCCGACTCGTCGGGCGCCCTGCGCGGCGATCTCGCGCACTTCTTTCCCTCCGAGGTGATGCAGCTGCTCCAGCTCGCGCAGGCCACCGGGCGGCCTCGAGCTTCGACGCGCCCGGGCGAGCGCGCCGACGTGTTCGTCGAGGCGCGGGCGTCCGGTGTTCGCCGCACCACCGGCGCCACGGTTTCGACCGGCCGAGGTGCTGCCGCACCGCGGGGCGATCACGCGCGAGGCCCTCGAGCGCGCCCTGGCGGAGCAGAGCCTAAGTCCCGGCCAGCGGCTCGGGCCGTCTGCTGGTGGCGGCCGGCACGGTGGGCGAGGAGGAGCTGCAGAGCGCGGTCAACGAGGCGCTGCGGCGGGTGATCTTCGGCCTCCTGCTGTGGCGCGAGGGCGGCTTCGCGTTCCACGCCGGCGAGCTGATGGACCCTCGGACAACCGCCTCGACGTCGATCTGGACCGCCTGATCCTCGACGGGCTGCGCCAGGCCGACGAAGCGCGGGCCCGCTAGGTGTTCTCGAACGGAGCCCAGGCGCGCGCGACGTTTGTCCCGCCGCTCGCGCAGCCAATCACTACGCTGCTCCTGCCGCCGTGATGGTCCCCCGCGTGGCCCGCTCGTGAGACCCGCCCGCCTCTGAGGTCCAAACGTTCGTGACCGACCTCTGCTGCACCTGGCTCCCAACGCGCCGATTCTCTGGCTCGCGCTCGGGAGCTTAGGGCTGGTGATGCTCAGCCTGTGGAGCTACGGGTTCGCGGTGCCGCCGCTGCGCTGGCGCGCGGCCAAACGCGCGCTGCCGTGGCTGCGCGCCGGGGCGCTGCTGGTGCTCGCGTGGCTGCTCGCCCAGCCGGTGCTCGAGCAGGCGCGCGCCGGGCGCTCGGCCTGCGCTGGTGGTGCTGCTCGACCGCTCGCGCAGCATGGACCTTGGCGACGGGACGAGCGGGACGCGCGCCGGCCAGGCGGAGTCGCGCGGTCGAGGCGATCACGCAGCGCCTGGCGCGGTCGCGCGCGGCGTCGAGGTGGTGCCGTTCGCGCGCCACGCTCGGTGTGGACTTCCGACCGCCGGCGGCGCGCGCGGCTCGACCGCGCTCGGCGATGCGCTCGCGCGGCTCCTGCTCGCCCCGGAGGGGCAGGAGCTGGACGGCGGTGGTGGTGGTGAGCGACGGCGTGGTCAATGCCGGCGCCGATCCGGTCGGCCGCCGCGCGCGCTCGGGCGTGCCGGTGCACACCGTGCTGGCCGGGAGTGCGGGGGCATCGACCGCGCGGTGAGCGAGGTGGAAGCCTCGACCAGCGCCCGCGTCGGCGAGGCCACGCCGGTGCGCGATCCGGGTCACGAGCGGCGAGCCGCGCGGCGTGGCGATCCCGGTGACGCTCAGGGACGGCGCACGCGAGCTGGCGCACACCACCGTGATCTCGCCCGGACCGGGCGCCGAGGCGGTGGCCGAGCTGCGCGTGACACCCGCGCGCCCCGGGCTCGCGGTGTGGACGGCGCGCATCGATTCGCTGCCATGACGAGACCAGCCACCTGAACGACGCGCGGCAGGTCGCCGTCGAAGTCTCGCCGGGGCGGCTGGGCGTGGTGGTGATCAGCCAGGGGCTCAACTGGGATCTCACCTTCGTGCGCCGCGCGCTGGCCGGTGACTCGGCAATGCGTCTCGTCACGCTGGTGCCGATGTCGGGCGGCTGGCGCGAGCTCGAGAGCGGGCGCGCGCGCGGTGCGCCCGAGCCCGCGGACCTGCACGGCCAGGCGGCGGTGGTTCGACGCGTCGCGTCCCGCGCGATCTCGGCCCGGCGATGGACCTGGCGCTCGATGACGTTCGTGCGCGGCGGGCGGCGGCCTGCTGGCGCTGGGCGGCAGTCCGCCCGGGCTCGGGCCGCGCTGCGCGGCGGGCGCCTCGGCGCCGAGCTGGCCCTGGCGCTCGATCCCGGGCGGACGATGCCGGTCGCGAGCCCGGAGCCGGCGGCCGGCATCAGCGAGGCGCTGGCCTGGGACGACGACGCCGGCGCGCGGCGACGGGGCGTGGCGCGCGGCGGCGCCGCTCAGCGATCTGCGCCGATCGTGCCCGGGGCGGGCGACCGGGTGCTGATCGGGGCACGCGGCGGCGGGCGCCGCTCCTGATCGCGCGCCGGATCGGGCGCGGGCAGGCGGTGCTGATGAACGGCACTGGGCTGTGGCGCTGGTCGCTCTCCGGGCACGACGATCTGAGCGCCGAGCGCGGGCGCAGGCTGTGGCGGCGGCTGGTGCGCTGGCTGGCGGAGCCGGTCCAGGGCGAGCCGCTGCGCGTCAGCGCCCGAGCGCTGGCTCAGCGCCGCGGGCGAGCCGGTGCAGCTGTTCGCAAGTCTTCAAGACTCCGCGTTCCGCCCGGTGCGCCGGTGCGGCGCTTCGAGGGCGAGGTGCAGGACGGCTCGGGCCGCACGCGCCGGCTGACGTTCGTGCCGCGCACGCACCGGCTCCTACGTGGCCACGGTCGACGATCCGCGCCCCGGCCGCTACCAGGTCACGGTGCGCGCGCACGCGGGCGGACGCGAGCTGGGGCGCGCCACCAGCGAGTTCGCCGGTGGACCGCTGGAGCCTGGAAGAGGCGCAGCCGAGCCCGACAGCCGCGACGCTGGCCGCGATCGCCGCTGCCACCGGTGGCAGCGCGCACCACCACCGCCCAGGCCGCGGCGTGGGCGCGGGCACTGCCGGCGCGCGCCATCGCCCGCCCGCGCAGCGAGACGCACCGGCCTGTGGGAATCGCCCTGGGCGTTCGCGCTGGTGGTCGAGCATGCTGAGCATCGAATGGGCCTGGCGAAGGCGCCGGGATTGCCGTAGCGTCCGAGTCCCCGACGTAGCGCGCTCGAGAGCAGCGGCCCCAACCGCTCCCGCGACACGACCCCCGCGACCTCGCCCCTGTGAGGAGAGCGTCATGCGTCTTCTCCGTGCTGGCCGCTTCACATCTGGTCCTCGCACCTGTGCCCCCGCCGGACCATCCGATCCTGGCCGAGATTTCTCACGACGCCGCCGGCGACGACACCGGCCTCGAGTTCGTCGAGCTCTACAACCCGACCCTCTGCCCCGGCCGCTGGCGGGCGCGCGTCTCGAAGTCCGGCGACGGCGCCGGGCCGGCGCGCTGGACGCTGCGCTGGGCGGGCAGGGCACTGCCGACACGTCTGCGCGCCGGCGCGCGTTTCGTCGATCGGCGGTAGCGCGTGGTCGCGCGGCCCCGGAGGCACTCGCCGAGCCTCAGCTCCAGAACGGCCCCGACGCGGTTGCGCATGGTGTGGCCGGACGGCGCGGTCGAGGTGATGGGATACGGCGCGCATCACGCCGCCGAGTACTTCGTGCGGAGCGCCCGCCGCCGATGTTCCCTCCGGCTTTCGCTGGCGCGCCTCCCGGACGATTCCGATCGCGGCAGCAACGCGCCGGACTTCGCGCCCGCGACCCCGTCTCCGGGCCGCGCCAACCTGCCCGGGACGCGACGTGGCGCTCGTCCCCGGCTCGTCTGGCGCTCGAGCCCGACCAGCCGGCGCCTGACACGCCGGCCCGGCTCGCCGGCACGCGTGACCAACCGCGGCGCACAGCCGATCGCCGAGCACGAGATCGATCTCGGCGATCGAGGAGGCACGAGTCGCGCGGGCACATCGGATCGCTCTTGGTCCCGAGCGCCCGTGCTCGCCACGCGGCGAGCAGCGCCGGCGTTCGCGATCCCGATCGGCGGACCTTCCGCGGGCAAGCACCGGCTGCGCGTTCGCGCGCCAAGTCTCGCCGGCGACGTAATCGGCCGGCAACGATGCCGATTCGCTCCGCGTTTCGCGTCGGCCCGGGCCCGCCTCGAGATCACCGAGATCCAGATCTCATCCCGCCGCGGGCGAAGGTGAATGGGTCGAGGTGCGGAACCGCTCCGAGGCCGCACTCGACGATCGCGGCTTCACTGCTCTCGGATCGCGGCGCGGCGGCTCCCGGCGAAGCCTCGCTCGGGAGCGGCCCGCTTCCAGCCCGAGAGCCTGGCCGTGCTCGCCCAGGATCGCGCCGCACTGCTGGCGCGCTTTCCGCGCTCGATCCCGCGCGCGTGTGGAGCGGTGTCCCCGTGGGCGAGCGCTGAACAACAGCGATGACTCGACCGGGGTCGCCGACGTGGTCACGCTGCGCGAGGCGGACGGCGCACGCCGTGCCAGCGCGTGCCCTACTCGGCGCGCGGCGTCTTCCGGTGTGCCGATCGAGTGGCGCGGCGGGGAGCGGCGGCCCGCGACCGATCCGCTCGGCGGTCCGCTTGCCGCCGCGTGCGCTGGCCCCGATCCCGGCGCGTTTCCTCAATTACGCCGCGACGACTGCGGGCTCGCCGCGGGCAGCAGCCGCGACCCTCGGCTGGGAGCGCCGCCCTGGCCGCGCGGGCGGATCGCGATCGATCTCCCCATGCGATCCCTCTGCCGGGCCGCTGGGCCGCGCAGCTGCTGCCCGAGACGCCGGTCGCGGCTGCGCGGCGAGCGCCCGTGGAGTGCGCTGGGATTTAGACCTTCGGCATCTACATTGTCTCGCTGTTTGCCCGCGCCGAGGGAGGCGCAGAGTGTGCGACGCTGGCCGCGAGCCAGCCGTCTTTCTGGATCGAAGGGAGCGTGCCACGACCGCGCGCTCGCACTCGCTCGCATTCCTTTCGCCGCGACTCTGGCGACCGCGTGCAGTCTCGTGGCTTCGGCGTCCGCGCAGGACTTCGATCTCCCCGCACCTCGCCTGGCCGCCGGTCGTGCCGCGGGATCGCCGGTCGGAGCAGGCGCTGCCAAGCCGTGGTATCCACCAGCACCGATTCTCGAAGCCGGGATCGTACGCTGGCACGGGGCTGGGACGGCGCTGGTCACGCGCCTGTGCCAGCCGCCGGCGCCGGCTGGCGGTCGTTGCGGTGGGGGATCGGACTCCTGGCGCAGACCGGCGAGCCCGGATCTGGGATGGACCACGCTCGCTTCGGCGCTGGCGCGCGTGGCGCCTGGTGCCGCCGCGTCGTCTTCGCATCGCCGGCGCGCCGCGATCGCACTTCCCTTCGAACCCAATCCCCGACGATCGCCGCGGTCGGCGCCGAGGCCGGCGCGGGTGCCTGGTCTCGACGCTTCCGCGAGCATCTCCATCTCTGGGCTGTCGGCGCCGCAGATCTGGCGTGGCATGGCAGCGCCCCACCGCCTCGCATGCTGTGAACCGCTCGAGATCGGTGCGGCGGCCGATCTTTGGCGCGGTGACGATGTGGCTCGCCCGTGCCGGTGGCGCGCGGGGCGGTACCACGGGCGGGGGCGCGAGGGTGGGCTCGACCGCGCGCTGACCGTGCTCCGCTCTGGCTCACCGCCCGCGGACCAGGCGCTGCGCGGCGGGCTGGGCGTCGCGGCGCGCGCGGGCGTGCTGCGGGCGGCGTGCGAAGTGGACAGCCATCCGGTGCTGCGCGAGACCGCCCCGGCTCTCGCTCACGATCGGAGGTGGGCGATGCGACCCCGCATCGCGGCAGTGTTCGCCGCACTTCGCGACCCTCGCGATCCACACGGCCGCCAACGCCCAGCCGCTCGAGCTGCCGCCCGAAGCGCCTGACGGCGTGGACTACGTGATCGAGCCGTCCGACTCGCTGGCGGTCGGCGACGCCGAGTTGGGGCGTGGCGCCGCGGAGCCGCGCCGGCGGCGTCTCGGTTCAGCGCGCCGCCGCGTGCGCTGGAGCGGCGATGGCGTGAGCGGCGCGGTGCGCGAAGGGGGCGAGCGACCTGATCGCCGGCGGCGCGATCGATGGCCACGGGAGGCTGGCGTCTTCAGCGCCGGCGCCCTGGCTGCGGGGCGCGGGTTCCTGCTCGGCGCACCGCGGCGATCCCTGCAGAGCGAGGCGCCTCGACCGCGGCGCGGCGCCGCGTTCCGCGGCCGATCGGGGTCGGGCGTCATGCTCGAGCACGGCGCCCCCACGGGGACGGGGCGGCGTGCCGACCTGGTCTACGGGCGCTTCTCCGCCATCGCCTGCCGGCATGCGTGCGCCGCGGCGCCGTGGCGCTCGAGCACTCGCCGAGGGCGCGAGGCGGCCTCCAATCCTCGCTCACCCTGTCCGGCCCTGGAGGCGCTGACGCCGTGCCGGCGAGGCCGAGCCGGTGGACCGGGCCGGTCGCTGGCGCGCCGAGGGCATACTGGAACGCCGGCTGGCCGCGAGCGACACCACGCGGGCGCCCCTGGACCCTGAACGCTCGGGCGCGGAGGCACCAACGGCTTCGCCTCGCCCGCCGAGGGAGCCGGGCCGCGCCTTCCTGTGCGATCGCGGTCGGCCTTCCCGGCCCGCTCCCAGGCACGTTCTCCGCTATCGGCTGCGCACGATGGGAGCGGTGGCGCTTCCGGGCCGGGTGCCGCCGGTGCGCGCGCGGGCCTTGCGATCGAGCGTCCGTTGGCCCACCATGGATCGCTCGCTCTGGGCTTCGAGGAGCAGCGCGGGCCCGCGCCGCGACGTCCTCTCCGCCAGCGCCGCGATGCGCGCGGAGGGACTCAGGCAGGGCTGGTGGGGGAAATGGTGGAGCGGCGCGGGCGTCCTGTCCCTCGGAGTGCGGCATGAGAGCTGGGGAGATCAACCGTGGGGACGGGGCGTGGTGCGATCGGTGACCGGTGCCAGGCTCGACGCACGCGGGCCGCTGGATGTGCGGCTGGCGGTCGCCCGACAGTGTCTTTCACGCCCGGCGCGGCGAGAGCCTCTATCTGCCCGAGGCGGAGAGCGACCGGCTGGTATTGCGCGCGGTCTGGCGACGGCGAGCGCACGCGGATCGAGCTGCGGGCGCCGTTTGCCGGCGGCCGTGCGCGCGCGGCGCTGCATCGTCAACACCGCACCCGAGCGGCGGGCGCGGGCGGATCGACATCGGATCGACCCGCAGAGTTGAGGCTGCGCCGGGCGGCGGGGTCGGCTCCGGAGTGACGAGAGCGTACTAGTGGATTGAGGAGGATGGGCTGATGCACTTTGCCGAGCGACTTGCCGACTGGGGACCGAGACCGCCTTCGAAGTGCTGGCGCGCGCGCAGGCACTCGAGGCCCAGGGCAGCGCAGGTCGATCCACCTCGAGATCGGCGAGCCCGACTTCGACACGCCGCAGCTACATCCGCAAGGCCGCCGCCGAGGCGCTGGAGGCGGGCTTCACGCACTACGGACCCTCGGCCGGGCCTGCCTGAGTTCCGCAAGGCTGATCGCCGAGCAGTGGCAGTCGCGAGCGCAGCATCCCGTGCGACGCCGACAACGTCGTGGTCACGCCCGGGCGCCAAGCCGATCATGTTCTTCGCCATGCTGGCGCTGCTCGAAGAGGGCGACGAGGTCCTCTATCCCGAATCCCGGCTTCCCGATCTACGAGTCGGTCGCCAACTTCCTCAACGCGCGCGCGGTGCCGCTGCGTGCTGCGCGAAGCAGAACGGGTTCGACCTCGACCTCAAGGAGCTGGAGAGCAAGGTCACCTCGCGCACCAAGCTGCTGGTGCTCAACTCGCCGCACAACCCGACCGGCGCGGTGCTGAAGCCCGAGACGGTCGAGGCGATCGCCGCGCTGCGCGCGCAAGCACGACTTCCGCATCCTCGCCGACGAGATCTACGCCCGCATCCAGTACGAGGGACGCCACCTCTCGATCGCCTCGCTGCCCGGCATGGCCGAGCGCACGATCGTGCTCGACGGCTTCTCCAAGACCTACGCCGATGACCGGCTGGCGGCTCGGCTTCGGCATCATGGAGAAGCAGCTGCGCCAAGCACGTCGCGCGGCTGATGACCAACTCGAACTCGTGCACCGCGACGTTCGTGCAGAAGGCCGGGCTACGCGGCGCTCGCCGGGCGCGCAGGGCGAGGTGCACGCGATGGTCGAGGAGTTCCGAGTGCGGCGCGACATCGATCGTGAAGGGACTGAACGCGCTGCCCGGCGTGCAGCTGCTTCATGCCGCGCGGCGCGTTCTACGCGTTCCCGAACATCACCGGCACCGGCATGAAGAGCGCCGAGCTGGCCGAAGCTGCTGCTCGAGAGGCCGGCGTCGCGTGCCTCTCGGGCACCGCGTTCGGCGCGGCCGGGGAGGGCTACCTGCGCCTCTCCTACGCCAACTCCGCCGAGAACATCCGCGCGGCACTCGGCAGCATGGCCGAGTTCCTGGCCGTGAGGAGCAGCGCCAGTCGAAGGTCTGAGCCGTCCGCCGCGAGGCTACCCCAGTCGCCCGCGGGGCCGGACGGTCGCCGGTGCGCCATCCGCGCTGGCACGCCTCGTGCGATCGCAGGACTCGCCGCACGATCCGCCCCCGCGCGGTTTTCTCCGCCCCCGCATGGTGTGAACCATGCGCATTGCGTCTCTCGTGGTGCCTCGGCCTCCTCGTCGTCGCTCTGCCTCCAGCTCCCCGCGCTCGGAACGCCGGCGTCGCGCCGACGCGCCGCTGCTCGCTCAACGAGATCATGGCCGGCCCGGCGCGCGACTGGGATGGGAGCGGCACGTTCTCGTCGCGTGACGACGAATGGATCGAGATCGTCAACACCGGTGTCGGTCCGGCGGATCTCGGCGGCTACTTCGTCACCGACGGCGACACCATCCCGCGCTGCGCGTTCACCGGGCTCGCTCGCGGGCGGCGGGCACCTGCTCGTGACCGGCAGGATGTCGCACGACTGGGAGTGGCCAACGGCTTCCCGGCGTTCGGCCTCTCGCTCGCCAACAGCGGGGACGCGGTGCTGCTGTGGAAGGTCGCCGGGCCCGACACCACGTCTCGCCGACGGCTACACGTTACAAGAGCCACGAGGCGGCCGCCGATCGCGCCAGCGGGCGTTCGCCCGACGGCTCCGGCACGTGGGAGATCTTCGACGCGCTCAACCCCTACGCCGGGACGACGCTCCCGCACGGGAACGGCTGTGCACCCACACCGGCGTGCGTCCAACACCTGCAACCTGACGCCCACGCGTCAGATGCCGTGGGGGAAGATGAAGACGCTCTACCGGTAGCCATGCGCGGGGGAGCCGCCGCCTTCGGGCGGCGGCTTCCCCGCCGGGAGCCGAGTTCGCTCCGCGCGACACCGTGTGACGACGCGCCCCGGGCGCCTTGTAAGGGCCGTGCGGCGTCTGCTTCGGCTGGCGGTCGTCGTGTAACCTTCGGCGTCCGCGATCCGCGCAGCACTCCGCCCGGAGGTGGGTTTGATCCCCAACACGTTGTCGGCCAACGATCTTACGGCAGCCCACGCGCGCGGGCCGGCTGGCCTGGTCGGCCGACCTGGCTGACCGCCATGGCGCTCCATATCCGGCGCGACATCATCACGCTGCTCGCCAAGTCGCAGACCGGGCACTCGGGCGGACCGCTGTCGTGCGACCGACTTCGGCACGGCGCTGTTCTTCCACGAGCTGAACGTGGATCCCGGCGAGCCGACGTGGCCCGAGCGCGACTTCTGGCACTTCTCGATCGGCCACGTGACGCCGGTGATCTATTCGCTGATGGCCGAGCGCGGCTACTTCCCGCTGCAGCGACCTCATGAAGTTCCGCGCCTTCGACGGCCACGCGCAGGGGCCATCCGTCCGCAGCACGACACGCCCGGCATCGAAGTATCGGCGGGATCGCTGGGGCAGGGCCTCTCGGTGTGCTGCGGCGTCGGCGATGGCGGCGCGCATCGACCACCATCCCGCGCCGGATCTACTGCGTCGATGGGCGACGGCGAGCAGCAGGAGGGGCAGATCTGGGAGGCCTCGATGTTCGCCGCGCACTACAAGCTCGACAACCTGTGCGGGATCATCGACTACAACCGCAAGCAGATCGACGGCGACGTGCGAGGACATCATGGGCATCAAGCCGCTCGCCGACAAGTGGCGCGCGTTCAACTGGAACGTGATCGAGTGCCGACGGCCACGACATGCCGACGATCGCTCGCGCGCGTTCGCCGGCGCGCGCGCGCGCACGACGGGCAGCCGAGCGTGATCCTCGCCCACACCGTGATGGGGCAGGGCGTCTCGTACATGGCCGATGACTATCCGCTGGCACGGCAAGCCGCCCAAGATGGACCAGGCCGAGGAGGCGCTGAAGGAGCTGGGCACCAGCTACGCCGAGTGGTCGGCGCGGCTGCTCGGCCCGACTGAGGCGCGGCGATGACCGACCGACGATCATCGCACTGCCCGAGAAGGTCGAGATGAAGAAGACGCGCGAGGGCTTCGGCCGCGCGCTGGTCGATCTCGGCGAGGCAGGATCCGCGCATCGTGGTGCTGGTCGGCGACCTCAGCGAGTCCGACCATGGTCCACTTCTTCGCCGAGACGCTTCCCCGAGCGCTTCATCCAGGTCGGGATCGCCGAGCAGAACATGATGTGCATCGCCGGCCGGGCTCGCCGCGATGGGCAAGATCCCGTTCCTCGCCACCTACGGCGCGTTCGCGTCGTGCCGCGCCGCGCGACCAGATGCGCGTCACCGTCGCCTACACCAACCTCAACGTGAAGATCGGCGGCGCCCACGGCGGCATCTCGGTGGGCCCGGACGGCGCGACGCACCAGGCGATGGAGGAGATCAGCATCGTGCGCTCGATCCCCAACATGAGCATCGATGGTGCCCTGCGACTTCTGGGAGACCTACAAGGCCACGATCGCCGCCGCGAAGCACGCCGGACCGGTCTACATCCGCTTCGGCCGCGAGGACGTGCCGGTGGTGACCGACAAGGACACGCCGTTCACGCTTCGGCAAGGGCGAGGTGTTCGCCGAGGGCAGCGACCTGCTCCATCATCGCCTGCGGCGTGATGGTCTACGAGGCGCTGCGCGCCGCGAGACGCTCGCCGCCCGCGGCATCGCGGCGCGCGTCGTGGACCTGCACACGCCCGAAGCCGCTCGACCGCGCGCTCATCGAGCGCTGCGCGCGCGAGACCGGGGCGATCGTCACCGCCGAGGAGCACCAGGTGAACGGCGGGCTGGGCGGGCGCGGTCAGCCGAGGTCGTGGTGCAGACCTGCCCGGTGCCGATGGAGCTGGTGGCGGTCCACGACCGCTTCGGCCAGTCGGGCAAGCCGGCCGAGCTGATGGACGCGTTCGGGTTGCGGGCGAAGGACATCGTCGCCGCGGCCGACCGGGTGCTGCAGCGCAAGCGGTCGCGAGGCTGAGCAAGCACGTCGGCAGTCGCTTAGACCCAGGGACGGTCGCATGAGCCAAGCGCTTCGCCTGAAGGTGCGTGCCTGGCGTTACCGCCTGTCCTGGACGGCCGTCCGATCCGGTTCATGCTCCGGCACCTCCAGCCGGGGGACACCGCGGTCGATATCGGCGCCTGGCGCGGTGCCTACACCTACTGGATGGTGAAGGCGGTGGGTCCGCAGGGGCGGGTGGTGTGCTTCGAGCCCCAGCCGGCGATGATCAGCTACCTGCGTAAGATCAAGCGACACGCTGCACCTGGATACGGCTGGACGTGGTGCCGTTCGCGCTCACATCGCGGCGCGGCGACCGCTCGCTGAGTGTCCCCGGCGAAGGACCCAACCCGGCCGGAACGCTCGAGACCGGGCTCATCGGCAGCGCCCATCTCATCTACCTGGTCGGCGCCACCACGCTCGACACGCACTTTGCCTCCGGGACGCCGGTCAGCTCATCAAGTGCGACGTGGAGGGGCACGAGTACGAGGTGTTCCTGGGTGGCGGCCGGACTGCTGCAGGGAGCAGCGCCCGATTCTGATGGTGGAGCGCGAGGAGGCAAGCCATCCGCGCCACGCCACGCGCGACCTGTTCCACTACCTGCAGGAGCTGGACTACGTCGGGGCGTTCTTCTCGACCCGGGGCTTACGCCCGCTCTCCGACTTCGACCCGATCCGTCACGGTGACCCGGCGAGCGCCGAGTACGCGAACCAGTTCGTGTTCCGCGCGCGCGAGACGCTCACCGGCGCCGCCCGCTCGCCGCGCCCCGACTAGGCGCGCGTGCCCCGGCGCCCGTCCGTGGCGCGGTGAAATCCCCAGTCGCGGATGCGGAAGTCCTCATCCGTGCACGCCGCGAACCGGCTGATTCCGGCGCCGGGCGCCCAGGGGCGCGCTGGACCGGAACTTGCCCTGCCCGCGGCGACCCGGGAGGGCCCGCATTCGCCCGCCCTCGCAATGTTCCTGGACCGCTCGTTCGCATCACGTCCCGGACGCGATGCGCCCCGAGAACTCCATAGGAGATCACGATGAACGCCGTCCGCCGCATTCTCCCGATCGTCTGGGTGCTCGCCTGGGCGCTGCTCGCGCCCGGCGCGAAGCCGGCCGCCGCCCATCCGTCCGACGAGGCACCCCCAGCACCATTCAGTCGCCCGGCGGCCACGACCGGCCGGGCGCGCCGCCGATCATCACCACGGTCACGCTGGTCTGGGTCGATTATCCGTACGAGATGTGGGGGCAGGACTGGGGATCCACCGCCGAGATGAACGTCACCACGGCGGTCAATCACGAGGGTCACGGCTACGGATCGAAGGGCTTTTTCCGAGAACGTCCGATGGCCGGACGACCTGGGGAACTGGCTGATCATGAGCGACGTCTACTCGCATCTTGAGTGTTCGCCGATGAACCCGCTGCGCATCCAGTTGTGGGGCATCGAGGCGGACGCCTCAACCCTGGACGAGGTCGAGGAGCGCATGTTGCGACTCGTCGTGGATCTTCACGGTGAGCGATGAATACCTCATCGCTCGCGACATCGTGCTGAAGCTCCTCAAGGGGTTCTTCGCCTGGGTCAATCCCGATGACACCCTGGGATTTGGCGAGGTCACCGCCCCCGGTCCCGGCTCCTATGACATCAACACCTTGGGCGGCGACTACAACATCAGCGCCTCGTACCTGGTGACGACCGCGGTGCAGAACACCGCGGACTGCAATCCGGAAACGCCGATTCCCCCGCCACCGGGCCGGATTTCGGTTCTCCAGCCGTTTCGACACGCTGTCCAGCATCCACCAGTCCATCGATGCCATTCAGCCCGAGCCCGGGGCGGTCGACCTCTCCCCGCAGGACATGGAGGACGCACGGACGTCGGTTCGCTCCGAAACGGTGGGCCTGGCCCGCTGGCTGGCGGCGCACATGCTCGAGCAGGCGCAGCCGCACTACGGCTTCAGCAGCGCCCCTCCACTACTTCAACCAGGCGGGGAGCGAGTCGGGCCTGGCCGCGATCGCCGACTACAAGCAGGCGGCCTCCAACGCCGAGTATGCCCTCGATCACTTCGCGATCGATCCCAATGCCCCGCCCATGGCGCCGGTCATCGCCGCATTCCCGGAGTTCCTCGCGACGCGCTCGGGCAGGAGCGTGGATTACCCGATCGGCATGTTCGGCACCGGCGCCGAGAACGTCAGCATCGCGAACGTGGCCGGCGGCCCGCCCGGAGCCTTCTACACACTCCAGACCGCCGACCCCGGGCATCCCTGGCTCAAGGTCCTGCACGTGGACCAGAACGCAGCACCCGGCACCTACACCATCACCGTCACGTTCACCGGCGCTGTAACCAGCGCCGCGGACGGTTCCGCGACCGCGGCCGCGATCGCGCCGCTCACGCTGACGCTGGACCTCGACAACTCGCGCGCGCGGTCACCGGTGTCCATCCCGGCGCGCGCCCGCTCCCCAGCGGCTTCTCGCTCGCCGGCGTGCGCCCGAACCCGGTCCACACCGTGGCCACGGCCCGTCTCGACCTGCCGGTCGAAGGCGTCGGTTTGCGCTGGCGTTGTTCGACGTGGCCGGCCATCGCGCGCGCACCATCGCGAGCGGTGAGGCGCACAACCCCGGCACGGTCCTGTTCCGGCTCGATGCCCAGGGACTGTCCGCGGGTGTCTACTACCTGCGCGTGGAGGCGTATCCGGGCCGGCGGTGGCGCCACTCTGTTCCGCGCGACGAAGAGCGTCATCGTCGCCCGATGAGGGTGGGCCGCGGATGCGGGAATGACGCGTGAAACGCCGCGCCGTTGACGGTCCGACGGGGTCCCCTGTATAGTCCGCGCCCGGCTTCGTGCGGAAGTGGCGGAACTGGCAGACGCACTAGATTCAGGGTCTAGCGCCCGCAAGGGTGTGGGGGTTCAAATCCCCCTTCCGCACCATTCGTCGCCGGCGGGCAGGCACATCGCCCCGCCGAGCCCGCCACGGCACGCGCCGGCACCGGGAGCGAACCCACCGACCCATGGCCGCGTGAACCCGACTCGCCCGACCGTGTCATCGCGCAGAATCGCCGGGCGAGCCACGACTACTTCATCCTCGAGACCGTCGAGGCGGGCCTGGTGCTGGCCGGCACCGAGGTGAAGAGCCTGCGGCACGGCAAGGCGAGCCTGGCCGAGGCCTACGCCACGGTCGAGAACGGCGAGGCGTGGGTGCTGCAGCTCCACATTCCGCCCTACGAGCAGGGCAACCGCTGGAACCTGGAGCCAGTCCGGCGCCGCAAGCTGCTGCTCCATCGCACCGAGATCGCGAAGCTGCGAGCGCGCGGTGGCGCAGAAGGGCCAGACCATCATCCCGCTCAAGCTCTACTTCGCGCGTGGCTACGCCAAGCTGCTGATCGGGGTCGCGCAAGGGCAAGAAGACGCACGACAAGCGGCAGACGATCGCCGAGCGCGACGCCGAGCGCGAGATCCAGCGCGCCAAGCGGTCCGGGGAGCGCGGGTGAACGCGAAGCGGGCCTCTCCGGCATGGGCACTCGCCGGCTGCGATCTCGCGCTGCTGCTCGCGGCCGTGATCCTGGCTTCGGGCACGGAAGCTCGCCGCGGCCCAGGCCGATCCGCCGCCGACGCCTGCGGGCACCACGCCGACGCACACCGCGAAGCCCGCCGCGAAGAGCGCGCCACGCGCCCGCGAGGCGCTGCCGCGTGTGCCGGTCGAGGCACGCATCGAGGGCCGGACACCGCCCCGGTGCGGCGCATCGAAGGCGAGCCCTACATCGCGGTCAACGATCTGGCGCGGCTCCTCGACGCCGACCAAGTTCTGGCGCCCCGACGTGCGCAAGCTGGTGCTGCGCAGCGGGCGGCACAGCATCACGTTCACCGTCGACAACCCGTTCGTGGTGGTGGACGAGCCACGATCTGGCTGCCGTGCCCGGTGCGCTCGCTGCGCGGCGAGCTGCAGATTCCGGCCGCGCTGGTGGACACGCTGCCGTCGCGATTCCACGTTCGCGCGGCTCTACTGTACGACCGCGCCGCGACCGCGTGTCGTGCGTGCTGCCGGCGAGCGGCGGCGTGGGCACGTCCGATGGTCTCGATCGCGTCCGGAGTCACGCGCATCGTGCTTCCCAGCCGACCGATCCGGAGGCCGCGGTCGGTGGTCGCGCGCTCGCGCGAGCACTTCCGCGTGCGCTTCGGCGGGCTTCTTCACCGGCGTCATGCCCGACAGCGCTGCCGCCGGGCGGGCTGCTGCGCGGCGCTGCGCCCGATCTGCCGCCGCGGGCGGGAGCGCGTTCGAGTGCCGCGGTCGCGCGCGAGGCGCGTCGGCTTACCGGCTGCTCGCGGAGCCGAGCGCGGCAGCGTGGTGCTCGAACTCGCGCGCGAGCCTGGCTGCCGACTCGAGCCGTTCGCGCCCGAAGGGCCGATCGGCCCGCGCCCGCTCCGCGTGGTGCGTGATCGATCCCGGGCCACGGCGGCGCGGATCCGGGCGTGATCGGCCGGCGGTGCGGTCGGAGAAGGATCTGACGCTCGAGCTGGCGCGCCTGCTCAAGGCCGAGCTCGAGCGCAGGCTCAACGCGCGCGTGGTGCTCACGCGCAACGACGATCGCGCGGTCGGCGCCGATCAGCGCGCCGAGATCGCCAACCGCGCGCGCGCCGATCTGGTGCTCTCGCTCCACTTCGACGGCTTCCCAGGCATCGCGCGCGCACGGCGCCACCGCCTACCGCCCGCCCGCCGACGTTCGCCGGCGCCGGGAGCGGCGCGGCGGCGCTCGCGCGGCGGCGCACTCGCAGGTGATCGTGCTGCCGTGGCGCGATGTGGCGCTGCGGCACGCGGTCGAGAGCCGCTCGCTCGCCGAGGCGATGCTCACGGCGCTCGAGCTGCGCGGCCAGGGCCCGACGCGGCTGCGCGAGCGCCTGCCGGTGCCGCTGCTGGGCGTCAACGCCCCGGGCTCTGCTCGAGTGCGCGACGCTCGACCGCCTGCCGATCGCGACCGCGCTGCGGCAGGGGGCGGCCTCCGCGACTGCTGGCCACGACACTCGCCGAGGGCGTTCGGACCTGGCAGAGGAATCAATGATGCGCGCGCGCTGGGCGGCGTGTGGCGGCGCTGGCGGCTGCTGCGCGCTGGCGCTGGTTCGGACTGGCACTGGAAGCGCAGCCGCGCGGCGCGCGCGTCGCCCCGGTGGCGCGCCGATTCCGTCCGCGGCCGGCGTGCGCTCGGCCACGCTCTACTTCGCCGCGCCGACCGGCGACAGCCTGGTGGTCGAGCCGCGCGAGGTGCTCGAGGCGCGCGAGCGCTCCACGATCGCGTGGCGGCGCTGGTGGCCGAGCTGGACCGCGGGCCGCGCGGGTGGCGGCGTCGGCGGCGCTGCCGGCCGGAACCGCGGTGCTGCACGTGTTCCTCGACGACCGCGGCCTGATGACGCTCGATCTCTCCCGCGCGCTTCGCGCGCGGCTTCCGCGGCGGCTCGGGCGCCGAGTACCTGGCGATCGCCTCGCTGGTGCGCACGCATCGGCGCCAACCTGCCCGAGGTGCAGCGCGTGCTGATCGTGTGCGGCGGCCGCCCGCTCGCCACCCTGGGCGGCCACCTGCCGCTCGACCAGCCCCCTGACGTGAACGACTGGCCGTAGCGGCCACCCGCGGCGGGCCGTGCACGCCGCGCACGCTCGCATGCCTCGCGCATGCCTCGCGCATGCCCCGCGCATGCTGAGGCCGCCTTGGCATCGGAGCGCGCTCCGCCCCATGCTGCGCGCCATGCCTGCCACCCACGATCCGCGCCCGATCGGTGTGTTCGACTCCGGGCTCGGCGGTCTCACCGCCGTGCGCGAGCTGTTCGCGCGTGCTGCCGCAGCGAGTCGGTGGTCTACTTCGGCGACACGGCGCGGCTGCCCGTACGGCTCCAAGTCGCGCGAGACCGTCACGCACTTCAGCCTCGAGATCGCCGCGTTCCTGCTGCGGCAGAACATCAAGTGCCTGCTGGTGGCGTGCAACACCGCCTCGTCGTACGCGCTCGAGACGCTCGTCGCGCGCGGCTCGAGATCCCGGTGATCGGCGTGATCGAGCCCGCGGCGCGCGCGCCGCGGTGGCGGCCAGCCCGCACGGCCGGATCGGCGTGATCGGCACGCTACGGCACGGTCGGCAGCGGCGCGTATCCCGCGGCGATCGCGCAGCGCGCGCCGGGCGCCAGCGGTGATCTCGCGCGCCTGCCCGCTGTTCGTGCCGCTGATCGAGGAGGGCTGGATCGACCACCCGGTGACGCGCGCAGGTGGCGGAGGAGTACCTGGCCGAGCTGCGCGCACGCGCGAGCTCGAGAGCCTGATCCTCGGCTGCACGCACTATCCGCTGATCGCGCCGCTGCTCGCGCGAGCCTGATGGGGCCGGCGGTGACGCTGGTGGACTCGGGCGCCGAGGCGGCGCGCGCGCGGCCGCGCATGCTGCGCCGAGCGCGGCCAGCTGCGCCGGCCGGCGACCGCCAGCACCGCTTCTTCCTGAGCGACGAGCCGCGCAACTTCACCCGCATCGCGCGAGGCGTTCCTCGGCGCGACCGCTGCCGCCGCCGACGATCGTGGACGAGACCGACGTGCCGTGGTTCGAGGCGCACGCCCAGACTCGATGACCGGCGGCCGGGCGAGCGGCCGTGACGCGCAAGCCCGCAGGCGATCCGCGAGCGCGAGGCGCAGGCGCCGACCGCCGGCGCCGGCGCGCGGCCCGACGGCCGCACGCCGCGCCAGCTGCGCCCGCTCAAGTTCGAGCGCGGCGTGCTTGCGCACGCCGAGGGCTCGGCGATGGTGAGCCTCGGCCGCACCCGCGTGCTGTGCACCGCCACGGTCGAGGACCGCGTGCCCGAACTGGATGCGCGGCCAGGGCGCAGGGCTGGGTGACCGCCGAGTACGGCATGCTGCCGCGCTCGACCGGCGAGCGCACGCCGCGCACCTCGCAGACCGGCGGGCGCGCGCAGGAGATCCAGCGCCTGATCGGCCGCTCGCTGCGCGCGGTCACCGACCTCGACGCGCTTCGGCGAGCGCACCATCATCCTCGACTGCGACGTGCTCGAGGCCGACGGCGGCACGCGCACCGCCGCGATCAACGGCGCGCTGGTGGCGCTCCACGACGCGTTCGTGACGCTCTCGAACCGCGGCCAGCTCACGCGGCCCGCCGCTGCGCGACACGCTGGCCGCGATCTCGGTCGGCATGGTCGCGCGGCACGCCGTGCCTCGATCTCGACTACGCCGAGGACTCGAGCGCGCGAGGTGGACATGAACGTGGTGATGACCGGCATCGGGCGCTTCGTCGAGGTGCAGGGCACCGGCGAGTCGGTGTCGTTCAGCGAAGCCGAGCTGCGCGCCCTGCTGCGCGCTGGCGCGCGCTCGGCATGCGCGCGCGTGGTCGCGGCGCAGCGGCGGCTGCTCGGCGACTCGGGCTTGCTGCCCGTCGCGACCCAGGTGGTGCGTGGGGAGCAATACGTAACTGAACGAAGTATAC
>ERZ1370068.8636-contig-7474_pt1 | contig 32153 bp, 35 predicted proteins | sample MGYA00561227_ERZ1370068 | MGnify/ENA primary metagenome ERZ1370068 (study PRJEB38410, sample SAMEA6850437) | metagenome | study: Metagenomic assessment of the ecological functions of the soil: analysis of the soil microbiota associated with the...
GCGCGGGAGGCCGACCGCTACGAGACCGACGCCTGTGACGCCTATCTCGAGCCGTGGGTGCAGTGGGTGACGCTGCATACCGGCGTGCCCGATGAACCGCCACGGCGCCGCGCAGCTCGGGCACGGTCCGACGGTCCCGCAGCCGTTCGTCTGGGAGAGCCGTCGCGGCGGCAGGGTTCGCGCGTCTGGATCTGCGGGGCGATGAACGGACGCGACCGCACAGAGACGCTCGACGGCCGGATCCTGCTCGACTACTGGACGCTCCCGGAGCGGGATACGGCCTTTCTTCCCCTTCAACCGATTCGTCAACGCCTGCGTGACGCGGAGCATTGAACGGCGCGCCGGGCGCCCCTGGGCCGAGGCGGTGCCGTTCGTCGTGCCTTCATGGTCCGGCACGGACTGCGTCCGTCCACGATCGCGGGAGCCCTCCGGACGAGATCGCTGGCGCTGATCACGCGCGCGCCCTGGCGCACGGCGTTCGTCCTCGGAAGATCTCCAGCTCGACCTGTTCGCCCACGAGTACCGGCGTCTCGAGCCGCACTTCGCGCTGTTCTTCTGCCAACTCGGTCGCCCACCTGCAGCACAACTTCTGGCTGCACTCCGACCGCGCTCCATCGCGGCTACGAGCATCTCGATCGGCTGCTCGACCGACTGCTGCGGGGCGGTCGGGCTGGAAGACGACGATCCTCCTCTGCTCGGCGCTCGGACAGGAGCTCACCCGGCGCGAGGAGCCGGTGACCACGCTCTACCGTGTCAACGACCTGCACGACCTCGCGCCGCGGCTCGACTCTTCCCGCTCCGAGCCGCGTCGATGCGGACCGATGGCGGACTCGTTCACGCTCGACGTTCGCCGATGAGGCCGGCGCTGGCGGCCGCGAACAGGACGCTGATTGACGCCCGCGTCGAGCTCGGGGCCGCTGTTCACGGCGGTCCTGAGCGGGCGCTCCATCCTCGTCGACGGGGCGCTGAAGCGCGAGATCGACGCGGCGAGATCATCCGTCTCGGGGCCACGCCGTTCGAACCTGCGTCTCGGCGACCTGATGCGCATCGGCCACCGCGGTCGCCGGCGTCCATCATCCTGCGGGACTGCTGTGGGTCCGCGGCCCTTCCCGAGGCCGGACGCGGCTCGGGGACAGCCGATTCCTCTGACCGAGATCGCCCCTCTGATCGAGCGGTTCTTCGAGACGGACCGCGCTGCGTCGACCCGACGCGCGATGAGAGCCGCGATCCTCGGCGGCGGCATCACCGGCTGTGTCCTGGCCGCCGACGCTGGCGTCAGCGGTGGACGGCTGGACGTCACCCTTCTCGAGCGCGGCGACACGCCTCGGCGGGCTGCACCGCGCCGTCGCGCCGGTCCCTACGTCTTCGACATCGGCGCGTTCGTCGTTCGACGACGATCACTCGATCTTCTCGCGTCTTTCCCCGGCGTGCGGAGCCTCTTCCTCCGCGCTCCCAGCCGCTACGGCAGCATCCGCGACGACGTGGGATCCTCGACGACTATCCCTGCACGATGCAGGGCATCCGGAGCAGTTCGGATCGTTCTTCCTGGCGCGGACGCTGCTCGAGATCGGCTCGTGTCGAAGGCGCGCCGCTTCCGGAAGAGCGATCTGCGAAGCTTCGTCGAGTACTACATGGGACCGTCGCTGTACCGCGCCTCGGGATCTGCAGCGCTACATCGAGCGCCTGTATCTCGCGCCCGACGCGGAGATCGACGTCGCAGTTCGCCGAGAAGCGGCTGGAGGCTGTCGCCGACTCCGGCGGCATCCGGCGGAACCTGGCCGCGGCTCGCGGGCGACCTGGCGCACGGACGCCGGCCCGGGGAGTTCGCGCGTCCGAGCACCGCCGATCATGTCTGGGTCCGGCCGCGGGCGGGATTCGAGGCGGTGTACGATCGGCATCTCGACCAGCGCTCCGCGAGCGCGGCGTGGTCGTCCGCCTGAGGCGGGCCTCGATCGCATCGAGAAGCAGCGGCACGGTTCAGGCTCGCGATGGGATCCGAGGAGCAGGAGTTCGATCACGTGTTCTCGACCATCCCGCTCGAGGCCATGGCGCGTCTCCTCGGGCATCGATGGATCCGTCGGTCCGGCCTACATGGATCTCTACTCGCTGTTCTACGAATACGCCGGGGAACCGGCCGTTCCCATACAACGTGCTCCACAACTTCAGCGCGCACGGCCAGTGGAAGCGATTGACCGTTCTTTCGCGGTACTACGGCACCGGTGGACGGAGCGCATTACTTCACGGTGGAGGGCACGATGAAGGGCGGCACCGGCGCGGACGGCGCCGTCTCGCGAGACGATCGAGGACTTCGAGGCCTGGGCGCGCGACGAGCGCCTGTTCAGCAGCCGATCCGCCGCTGGCTCGACGGTGTGGTCACGCCGCACGCCTATCCCGTGTACCGGACGGACAACGTTCGGGCCGTGCAGGACCTGAAGCAGCCGTCTGCAGGCGCAGGGGATCGCGCTGGCCGGCCGGCAGGGCGATTTCAACTACCTGTCCTCGTCGGACGCCGCCGGGCGACGCCGCTTCGCGTGGCGCGCGCGTTTCTGGCTCAGGCGATATCCGTAGAACTCACGGATCGTCCGGCACACGTGCTCGATCTGCTCCTCGGTCAGCGTCGCGTGGACGGGCAGCAGGATCCCGCGCTCGTACGCGCGCGCGCGCGTTGGGGAAAACATCCTCGGCCGCCTCCTCTCCGATCTGACGACGGACCAGGTCGGCGTAGCACGGCTGCTGGTCCATGGGACAGAACCAGCTGCGCGGCTCGATCTCCCGCTCTCGCAGCCGCTCGGACAGCGCCGCCGCGCGCTCAAAAGCACCGCGGCGCGAAGCGGAATCCAGTCCGAGCCCTCGGGGGCTCGAACCATGCCACCTCGGCGACGCCGGCCAGCCGCTCACGGTAGCTCTCGACGTTCTTCAGCTTGCGCTCCTTGATCTCCGGCAGCTTGCCGAGCTGGACCAGATCCGACGGCCGCCTGCATGTCCGTGATGCGGAGGTTGTAGCCGATCTGCGGGTGGACGAAGGCTCCCCGCCGTCCTGCGTCCCTGATTCCTCAGGTGCTTCGAGCCGGTCCGCGACGGCCTCGTCCTCCGTGCAGACGAAGCCGCCCTCTCCGGTCGTGACCGACTTGTCGGCGAAGAACGAGAACGTGCCCGCGTGGCCGAACGTGCCGGCGTGGCGGCCATTGCGGCGGACGCCGACGGCCTGGGCCGCATCCTCCAGCACGAGGAGATCGCGGCGGCGCGCCAGCTCCAGGACCGGCTCCATGACCGACACCGTGCCCCAGAGATGAACGGCCATGATCGCGCGCGTGCGAGGCGTGATCCAGCGCTCGGCGGTCTCCGGCGCAATCTGGAAGTCGCGGGGGCCGACGTCGACGAACACCGGCGTGGCGCCCGTCATCTCGACGGCGTTGGCCGAGGCCACGAACGTCACGTCGGGGACGAGGACCTCGTCCCCGGCCGACTCCGAGCGCGCGGAGGGCGAGGTAGATCGCGAGCGTGCCGTTCGGCGCGAACTCACCGTGCGCGGCGCCGAACAGATCGAGAAGGCGCTCGCGAAATGCGCGGGTCTTCGGACCCTCGGTGATCCAGGTCCCGGTGAAGCAATCGCGAAGGGCCAGATACTCTTCCTCGCCGATCCACGGAGCGACCTGTGGCACTTTCACCGCTCGATTCCCTCCACGACGACCGTCGATCGACTTGAATCCACGGCGAAGCCCGAATCTGAAATTAGGGCGAAGCCCGCATCCGCTCTGTCCGTACCAGTCGATGGTTCTCCGAAGCCCTTCGTCGAAGGCCGTCCCGGCCCTGAACCCGAAGGACTGCTCGGCGCGGTGGACGTCCACGGCGCAGCGCGGCTGCCCGTTGGGCTTCTCCGGAATCCCAGCGCACGTCGCCGGCGTAGCCCGTGAGGCGCGCAATCCGCTCCGCGAGGTCCTTGATCTTCACCTCGATCCCCGACCCCAGGTTGACCGGCTCAGGACCGTCGTAGCGTTCCGCCGCCAGCAGGATCGCCTCCGCGGCGTCCTCCACGTAGAGAAACTCACGCGTCGGCGAGCCGTCGCCCCAGAGCGTGACCGCCGGCTCGCTGCGCTCGGTGGCGCCCATGAACTTCCGGATCAGGCCGGGGATGACGTGCGATGTCTCCGGATCGAAGTCGTCCCGCGGTCCGTACAGATTCACTGGAATCAGGTAGATCGTGTTGAAACCGTATTGCTGGCGGTAAGCCTGAGCCTGGACGAGGAGCATCTTCTTGGCGAGCCCATAGGGCGCGGTGCTCTCGGCCGGGTAGCCGTTCCACAGTTCGGACTCGCGGAAGGGTAGCGGTGTGAGCATCGGGTAGGAGCACACGGTGCCGACGGCGACGAACTTCCCGACGCCTCGTCTCCAGCCCTCGTGGATCAGCTGCATGCCCATCATCAGGTTGACGTAGAAGAACTCGGCCGGGCGCGCGCGGTTGGCGCCGATTCCTCCGGAGAGCCCTGCCAGGTGGATCACAAGGACGTCGGAGCCGCCGGACGGAGCGGTGCCGGTGGTTCGGAGGATCTCGTCGTACACGCGCCGCACGGTGCCGGCATCCGCCAGCTCGTGGTCCTCCGCTCGCGGGACGACGACCTCGGCGGCGCCGCGCGCCTTCAGCCGCTCCACAACGAACGAGCCGAGGAATCCCGCACCGCCGGTGACGAGAACGCGTTTTCCCGGCCAGAACCTCGATCGTTGCATCCCGGACACCGATTCCCTCCCCACCCAAGCCGGCCGTCGCGAAACAGGCCCGCCCCGCGACATCGCGGCGCCACGCGAACCGGGGCTTGATGAGCGGGCGACTCGTTAGCCTATCCCGCTTCCCGAACTGACGGAAGCGGCGCGACCAGCCCGTCTCCGCGAGATCCGGAGCGCTCCAATGCGCTGCTCGGAAATCAAGCTGAGCATCTCGTGACGATCCTGCCCGAGATCTGCTCATCGGTCCGGACGTAAGGTCATGGTGCACTCTGATCGTCGAGGGCCACCGGGGGACGCGCGGGCGAGCGACGTTAGCGCGAGGCAAGGAGATTCTCTCGGAATGAAGCCGTTCCCGAGCGCGGCCAGGAGCGAGCCGCGCGTCCCCCGGTTGGCTCGAGGAGCAAAGTGAACCAGTACCGGACGTAAAGCCCACTTGACATATCTCCAGAAAGATGTAAAGTCAGCTTGTCATGAACTTCGTCGTTCGCAACCGGGTCAAGGAGCTCCGGCTCGAGCAGGGATGGACTCAGGAGCAGCTCGCGGAGAAGGTCGGGGTTTCCCGGCAGAGCATCATCTCCATCGAACGGAACCGCTACGTTCCGAGCCTGGCTCTGGCGCTCGTCTTCTCACGGACCTTCTCCTGCACGACGGACGACCTTTTCACCCTGGAGAGCCGCTCATGAGCTTCCTCGCGCGGTTCGTCGACGAGCGGTTCCTCGAGCACCGCCGCTGGTCGACGAGCGTCGCCGGCGTCATCGGCGGGTTTGTATCGACCGGCCTGTTCGCTTACCACTACTACGTCGACCACGTCTGGAGCTGGGACCTTCTCGCGGTCAGCCTCACGATCGTCACGGTCAAGCTGGCGCTGATGATCTGGTCGGCGCGTTCCAACTGATCCTGGAGAACGACACATGTTCTGGAAATGTTCCCCGCGAGCTCGACCCTGATGCGGGTCGGCATGCTGTTCCTCCTCCTCGCCTCTCTCTCGCGCCGGTTCCTCCATCCGAACGCCGTGATGGGAGAGGACCTCACCGATGGAGTGACGGGACTCTTCTACGGTCTCGCGATCGGCCTTCTCCTGTGGTCCGTGAGGCGGAGCTGCCCGCCCTCATCCCGAGGTCCGGTCTCGTCGTAGCTCGGCCATGCGAGTGCTCGCCCGAACCGGAGCGGACTCCTGAAAGCTGCGTAGAATGAGTCTTCATCCTGGAGAATCGCTCATGCGCCACCGTCGGCCGGACCTCCTCGCGCCTTGTCTCGCCCTCGCCCTCGCTCTCGGCCTCGCCGGACGATCGCATGCCCGCCCGTCGCTCGCCCCGGCCCCGTCGCCCTCTCCCGAAACGGACGGTGAGAATCCGGGCGAGCTCGAGCTGGAGAGGCCGGACAACCCGCCCGGAATGCCTGCCCGCGCTGAACGCTCTTGCCCGCTCACCCGGACTGCGGGTTCCTTCGCTGTGTACGAGAGCATCCAGGTCAACGTCGATGCCCTCGGGCAGAACATCGTCGGGGACGCCGCCAACGAGCCTTCGATCGCCGTCAACCCGCTGAACCCCGCGAACATGGTGATCGGCTGGCGCCAGTTCGACACGATCGCGTCGAACTTCCGTCAGGCGGGCTGGGGCTATCACCTTCGATGGCGGACAGAGCTGGACCTTTCCGGGTGTGATCGATCCGGGCGTCTTCCGGAGCGACCCGGTGCTCGATGCCGACTCCGGCGGGACCTTCTACTATCAGAGCCTCAACGGGAACGACCTCTCCGTGGACGTGTATCAGTCGAAGGACGGGGGCGCGACGTGGGGTCCTCCGGTCGCCGAGTTCGGCGGCGACAAGAACTGGATGGCCATCGACCGGAGCGGGGGCGCCAGCGACGGCCATATCTACGGGATCTGGCAGCGCTTCGCGTCCTGCTGCGGCTCGAACGTCCTGACCCGATCGATCGACAAGGGCGTGAGCTTCCAGTCCCCGGTCCCGGTGGTCGTCTCTCCCACGTTCGGCATGCTGGCGGTCGGTCCGAGCGCGGAGCTCTACGCCACGGGAGTCGACGGGACGACGACCCAGGACCTCACGCACTTCGTCGTCTCGAAGTCGACGAACGCGAGCAACCCGGCGCGACGCCGACCTTCACAGGGGGACGCGTCGTCCTCGGCGGCAACATGAGGGTCAGCGTGGGCCCGAACCCGGGCGGCCTTCTGGGTCAGGGAACGTGGCCGTGGACGGCTCCTCGGGGCCGACGCGAGGGAACGTGTACGTGGTCGCCTCGGTCGGATCGGCGGTGGGTGACCCCTGGACGTGCGTTTCATCCGAAGCACGAACGGCGGAACGACCTGGAGCGCGCCCGTGCGGATCAACGACGATCCCTCGACCGCCAACTGGCAGTGGCTCGCCGCGCACTCCGTCGCTCCGAACGGACGGATCGACGTCATCTGGTACGACACGCGGGGAAGCGGAAACGTGAACGTCGCGCAGCTCTACTACGCCTACTCCTGGGATGCCGGCGTCACCTGGTCGGCCAACGTGCCCGTCACCCCGCCGTTCAATACTTCGGTCGGCTACCCGCAGCAGAGCAAGATCGGCGACTACTCCACGATCCGCTCCGACGAGTCCGGGCGCCGCTGCGGCGTATGCCGCGACATTCAACGGCGAGCAGGACGTGTACTCCATCCGTGTCTTTCCCGACTGCAACGCGAACGGGATCTCCGGACGTGACGGACGTCGCAGAGCGGCACGAGCCAGGACTGCGACGCGAACCACGTCCCCGACGAGTGCCAGGCCGCTCCCGTCGTGCATCGGCGCCGGCTCCGTTCCCGACGGCTCGAGCCGGGACCCCGCTGACCGTGTCCAAGCTGTCCGGACGGTGATCTCGATCTGGCATGGGGCGTCATCGTGCCGGAGCGAGCGACGCCGACTACGCGGTTTACGAAGGAGTGCTCGGCGACTTCTCGAGCCACACGTCGAGGTTCTGCTCCACGTCCGGCCAGACGTCGAAGGTCCTGACGCCGGCGATCGGGAGCACCTACTACCTGGTCGTTCCGACTCACGCACGACCGGGAGGGTCGCTACGGAACGACGAGCGCCGGAGCCGAGCGAGCCGCAGGGACAGGCCGCCTGCTTCCTGCAGCTCATCCGCGCCTGCGGCGCGGACATCGTCCGCGGCGAGTGATCCGAAGCGATTCAACAGTGGGGGTGCCTGGACGCCATCCGAGCGTGACCGAGCGGGTTCCTCTTACGAGGACTTCACCGACGCGAGGGCGATCGCCGTCTCGCGCACCTTCTTCAGGTCGAGCTTCCCCGTCCCCAGGTAGGGAGGACGTCGACGCGGAAGAACGCGTCGGGCCGCGGGACCCAGAGGTTCGGCAGGCCGGCCTGCGGGATCTTCTCCAGGACCTCCCGCAGCGCCGGGTCGGACAGCGTGTGGAGAACGACCAGGCGCTCTCCCTTGCGCTCGTCGGGGACGCCCGCAACGGCGAAGGTCTGCTCGGTGACGCCGGCGAGCTCGTGGAGCGCCTCCTCGATCTTGATGTGCGGGACCATCTCCCCGCCGATCTTGCTGAAGCGGCTCAGGCGGTCGGTGATCGTGAGGAAGCCATCCTCGTCCTCCGACGCGATGTCGCCCGTCACGTACCATCCGTCGCGCATGACCTCGGCGGTCTTGTCGGGCCGGCCGAGGTAGCCCGCCATGACGTTCGGTCCCTTCACCGAGCAGGAGCCCTGACTCCCCTGCGGGACCGGCTGCCCCGCGCCGCCGGCTCCCGATCGTCTCCGGATCGACGACGCGCACGCTGACGCCCGGGAGCGGATGCCCGATCCGGCCGCGCTTGGCGCCGACCTGACGGAAGCCCGGCGGCGCGGAAGTCCCGCGTGTTGACCGTGATCGCGCGGGCGCGCACTCGGTCGATCCGTATCCCTCCATGCGGACGGATCCCGAAGCGCTCCTCGAACGCGACCGAGACGCGCTCGGGCAGCTTCTCCGCCCCGGCGAGCACGACCCGCACGCTGCCGAAGTCCTCGGGCGCGACGCCGCGCACGTAGAGCTGGAGAAAGGTCGGCGTCGCGAGCAGGAACGTCACATGGTAGCGGCGCACGAGCGGACCGATCGCCCGCGCATCGAGCGGGCTCGGGTGGTAGACGACGCCGAGCCCGGAAATGGCCGGGAGAACGACGCAGCCCGTGAACCCGAACGAGTGGAAGAACGGCAGGATGCCGAGGATCCGGTCGTCGCGCTCGAACGCGAAGGCCTGGACGAGCTGCTCGACGTTGGCGGCGATGTTGCCGTGGGTGAGCATCACCCCCTTCGGCTCGCCCGTGCTCCCGCTCGAGAAGATGACCGTCGCAAGATCGTCGAGCTTCGCGCGTCCCGGACGCGGCAGCGGCGCGCCGGGTGGAACAGCGGCCGTCGGGGACGACCGACGGTCGGCGAGCGCGCGCTCGAGCCAGCGACGCGGGAAGAAGGAACGCCATCGCGGCGGCGACGATCCTCTCCCCGAGCCCCGGCTTCGCCGCGAGGTCCTCGAGATGGATGGCCCGGCAGGGCAGCGTCATGCGGGACCTTCTCGAGGAACTCCCGCGACGTGAGGATCGTCGTGATCCCGCACTGGCGCACGCAGGACGCCAGGGTCTCCGCGGAGACCGTGTAGTTGAGGTTGACGGGGACCTTCCCGGAGAGGAGCGCGGCGAAGTTCGCGACGGGCCGCGGACACCGAGGGGGGCAGGAGGAGCCCGACCATCGGCTGACCGCGCCAGTGCGGGACGGAGGCGCCGCGACAGGAGGATCGTCCGGACGAGCGCCGCGCCGGCGCGCGGCCTGGGGACGCGCGCCGTCGGCCATCGCGAAGCGGAAGGGGTGGCGCCGCGCGGCGCGGACGAAGGCCGCGGTGGAGCGTCGTCATGCGGCGCTTGCGCTCGGCCCAGGCGGCGCTCCCCAGCTCCTGGACGGCGCGGCGCACTTCGTGCGGGATGCGCGTCGGGCGGCATCGGCGCGCCGAAGCTCACGGTGACCGGGTACGGGATGCGCGGCGGGAGCTTCCAGAGAAAGCGGCCCTTCTGGAAGCTGAAGATGCTTCCCCAGACGCCGTCGAGGTGCACGGGGACGATCGGCGCGTCGACGTCCTTCATGATCCGCTCGAAGCCCGCGGCGGAACGGCAGGAGCAGGCCGCGTCCGCGTGATCTGTCCCTCGGGGAAGATGCAGACGATCTCGCCCGTCGCGGATCGCCTCGCTCGCCTCGCGCAGCGACTTCACCATCTCGCGCGGACTCTGGTCGGAGGCGATCGGGATCGCGCGGATGAGCCGCGCGATCGGCTTGATGTAGGGCACGCTCGTAGATGTCACGGAACATCATGAAGCGGATGAACGCGATCGGTGGACCCGATCAGGAGGAGCACGTCGACGAAGCGACATGTGGTTCGCGACGAAGAGCGCGCCGCCGCGCTCGGGGACGTTCTCGCCGCCGCGGACGCGGATCCGGTAGACGGTGTGCGTCAGCATCCAGAGGAGCAGGCGCAGCAGCGCGTCCGGCAGGAGCCGGACGACGTACACGGTTCCGGCCAGGGTCGCGATCGCGCACGCCAGGAAGACCTGGCGCGTCGACAGGCCCAGCGGGACGGTCAGGATCCAGTAGACGCCCGGCCGCGGCGAGCACGCCGACGAAGGAGAGAGCAGGTTCGCGGCGCCGAGCACGCCTCCCTTCTCTCCCTTCGCCGGCCGGTGCTGCATGATCGCGGCGATCGGGACGTAGAAGAACCCGCCGAAGAACCCGACGACCGCGAGCAGGACGAGCGAGGCCGCGAAGCCCGTGCGCGGCCAGGCGAGAGCGACGCCGAAGACCGTCATCCCCACGCGAGCCGAGGGGAACCAGGCCGTACTCGATCTTGCCGCCCGAGAGATATCCGGCCGCGACGCTGCCGGCGCCGATCCCGATCCCGATCGCCGCGAGCAGAACGCCCGTGAGCGCCTCGCCGGCCCTGGAGCGTCGCCGTGCCGAAGAGCACCGTGTTCTGCTGGACGAGGAAGGCGATGAACGTGAACCAGACGTTGCCGAGGACGGCGAGGGCGAGGACGCGGTCGCGCCGGATCAGGCGCATCTGAGTCGAGGAAGTCCCCGAGGGCGTTCAGATGCAGGCGCTTGGCGGGATCCGCCGCGGGGACGCGCGTGATGCCGAGGCTCGCGACGAATCCCGCGCCGCGCGAGCGCGAGAAGCGACGAACCCCGAAAGATAGTCGCGTCCTGCGAATGCCTGGTGCGAGCACGCCCGGCGGCGGCCGTCCCCAGGATGATCGCGAGGAAGGTCGTCATCTCGATGATGCCGTTCCCCCAGGAGAGGTCCTTCGGCGGGGAGCAGCTCGGGGAGGAGTCCGTACTTGGACGGGCCGAAGACGGCGCTGTGGACGCCCATCAGGAAGACGCCGGCCATCGCCAGCCCGAGGCTGCCCGAGAGGAGCGCCGCGAGCACGAAGAGCATCACGGCGATCTCGAAGACCTTGACGCCGATCGTGACGGTCCTCTTGCTGTAACCGATCCGCGAGCTGTCCGCCCGTCATCGAGAAGAGGATGAACGGGACCGAGAAGAGGATGCCGAGGAGCGGGACGATGCTGTTGCGCTGCGCGGGCGGTCGTCGCGGCGGCCAGTCCGATGAACGTCACGAGTCCCTTGAGCGCGTTGTCGCTGAAGGCGCCCTGGAACTGCGTGACGATGAGCGCCCAGAATCCTCGCCGGAGGAGTCCTGCATCGTCGGGATTCTGCACGAAGACGGGAGGCCGAGCGAACTCCGGCGATCGCCGACCGCGGGCGGCGGGTCCGGGGAAGGAGAGGATCGTCCGTCCCGCTCCCGAACCTCCGTCGACGACGGAGGAATCGAATCGGAGCTCACCCTCGTCCGCGGACCGTCCATGCCGGGGGCGAGGACGGATCAGGAATGGTTCGTCGGCGGAGGGGCGACCTCGGTCGGCATGATGGCTCCTGGGCAGAAACAATGCTGGTGCTTGGCCGGGCCTCGGGCCAGAGGGGCGCGGCGTCCGCAGGTCTTGGTCGCCGTCCTCTCGCCACCCCTACAGACCGATCTTCGCCCCCTCAGCCTCGGTGACACACCCTTCCCGAACGAGCGATCGACCACAAGCGATTCCAGCGAGAACGGATCACTAGGGTACTGGTTCACTTTGCTCCTCGAGCCAACCGGGGGACGCGCGGCTCGCTCCTGGCCGCGCTCGGGAACGGCTTCATTCCGAGAGAATCTCCTTGCCTCGCGCTAACGTCGCTCGCCCGCGCGTCCCCCGGTGGCCCTCGACGATCAGAGTGCACCATGACCGATCACTATGGCCTGTCGTCTTTCGGCACGGGCCGTCTACACTGCGAGGACGAGTGAGGTGATTCCGTGAAGGAGACCCGACTTCCGCTCTCGACCGATGAGTTCCGACGGCTGGCCCTCCGCGCGGTCGATCTCGCGGCCGGCCTTCTCGATACCCTCGGCGAGCGTCCTGCCTTTCCCGCGACTTCCGGCGAGAGAGACGGTACGGAAGCTCGACGAGCCCCTGCCCGAAGCCGGGATCGGAGCGTCGTCCCTCGAGAAGCTGTCCGATGTCTCGATCACGCCCGGCCCCCGGGCCCGCGCTTCTTCGGATACGCGCTCGGATCCGGCGAGCCTGTCGCGGCCATCGCCGACCTCGTGGCGAGCGTCCTCAACCAGAACGTGACCGCATGGCGCTCGGGCCCGTCCGCCGTGACGATCGAGCGCATGGTCGTGCGGTGGCTCGCGGAGGCAGTCGGATGCGGGGCTTCACGGGGAGCCTCACCGGCGGCGGATCGTCGGCGAACCTGATGGGCTGGCCATGGCGCGGGACGCCGGCGACCTGCGTCCAAGTGCAGGGACCGCTGCTCGCTCGAGAGCCGGCGTCGAGCCAAGCGCGATCGTGCTCCAATCGGAACTGATCGAGGCGAGCATCGACCCGGTGCGGGATCAGGATCCCGCACCGAGGGACCCGGACGATCTACGCCTCAGCCGAAGCGCACATGTCGATCCCGAAGGCCGCCGCGCTGCTCGGTCTCGGGTACGAAGCCGTACGCTCCATTTCCGTCGACGACCACTTTCGAATGATTCCCGAAGAGCTCAGAGCGTGCGATCGCCGCCGACCTCGCGACGACGGGAAGCGGCCCCTCGCCGTCGTGGCCTCGGCCGGCACGATCGCGCACCGGAAGCTATCGACCCGTTCGAGGAGATCGCCGGCATCGCGAAGCGACGCGGGCTCTGGATGCACGTCGACGGCGCCTACGGGGCGCTGGCGGCGATCGCCGCCCCCGAGAAGTTCCGGCGGACTCGCCCTCGCCGACTCGCTCTCGCTCGATCCCCACAAGTGGCTCTACCAGCCGCTCGACTGCGGGTGCCTCCTCTATCGCGATCCGCTGCCGCCGCGCGGGCGGCGTTCTCGCACACCGGGGACTATGCGAGATCGCTGAGCGACGATCCGATCGAGGGGTTCGCCTTCTCGAGGAAACGGCGGAGCTGTCGAGGCGGTTCCGAGCGCTGAAGCTCTGGCCATCGATCCGCTACCACGGCATGGCCGGCGTTCCGCGATTCGATCCGCACGGACCTCGACCTGGCGCAGCATCTCGTCCGGGCGATCGAGGCGCGGCCCGACCTCGAGCTGCTCGCCCCGGTGGCGCTCAGCGCCGTCTGCTTCCGGCACCGAGGACGGGCGCCGGATCTGCACATATCGGCTCCAGCGCTTCGCGACAACCCAGCCTGATTCCGACGTCGCCTTCGACCCCTCCGACGGATCTCGACCAGCTGGAATCAGCGGATCCTCGCGAGGATCATCCGGCGCGGCCGGGTCTCGCATCTCCGAACGCGACGATCGGCGGACGGTTCGCCCTGCGCGCCTGCATCATGAACCACCGGAGCAACGGCCGCCGACGTCGAGATGATCGTCGCGGAGGACACCTCGCCGCCGCGGATGACGTCACCGGCAGGAAATGAAGAGAGTCACTCGTACCGCAGGGCTTGATCGGGTCGAGGGTGCGCGGCGCGCAGGCCGGGTAGATGCCGAAGACGAGGCCGACGGTGAGGGACACGCCGGTCGAGAGGGCGATCGAGGAAGATCGTCACGACGGTGTCCCATCCGGCGTAGAAGGCGACCCCCTTCGCGATGACGGAGCCCCATCGCGACGCCGATCACGCCGCCGAAGCACGCTGATCGTGAACGCCTCGATGATGAACTGGTTGCGGATGTCGAGCCGCGCGCGCGCCCGAGCGCCTGCCGCACGCCGATCTCGCGGGTCCGCTCGAGAGCACGGTCGCGAGCATGATGTTCATGATCCCGATCCACTGCCGACGAGCAGCGAGGATCCCGCGATGCAGCCCATCACGACGTTGAAGAGACGCTGGGTTCTGCGCGACTGCTCGAGGAGGGCCTCAGGAACGACGATGCCGTAGTCGTCCGCTCCGCCGTGGAGCCGCTGCGACGAGCGTGTCGACGATCGCGGCCGCCTCCTGGACCGGCCGTCTCGGGCGCGACGCGCACGATCGAGCTCGTCGACGGGACTCCTGAGGCGGTCGAGCGTGGAACCTGCGCGACGCGGTCGAGACGGGAATGTAGACTGTCGTTCGCGGTGCCGGCGACCTTGACCCCCTGGAAGTCGCTGCCCCGCGCCCGCCGCCGGGCGCGAGTGACTCCGACCACCGTCAGCCACTGATCGTTCACCTTGAGGACCTTTCCGAGGACCGGCTCGAACCCGAACAGGTCGCGGCGGACACCGGGTCCGACGACGCAGACCTGCGCGAAGGCGCGCATCGTCCTCGGCGTCGAGGAAGCCTTCCCTCCTCGAACGGCGAGGTTCATCATCGCGCCGTAGTTGCCCGAGACGCCGCGGGACCTCTCGGCTCGCCGCGCCCAGTCGGCGAGCAGCACCTTGTACGGCTCGATGAGCGATCTTCTGCGCGACGATCTCGACCCCGGGCACGGCCTCGCCGATCGCCTCGGCGTCGCGCGCCGAGACGCCGAGCGACTTCTTCGCGGACCTCCGGAGCTCCTGCTCCTTGAACTCCTTCGCCTGGACGAGGAGCGTTTCCGGACGCCCATCGTGTCGATCAGCTCGAGCGCCTGGCGCTCGGCCCCGGCCCCGATCAGGAGCATCGCGATCACGGCGCCGACGCCGAAGATGATCCCGAGCATCGTCAGAACACGATCGGAGCGTGTGGTGCGCAGGCTTCCGAGCCCGCTCGCCGAGCGCCTCGCCGACGTCCATCACTGCCCGACCTCCGTCCCGCGCCCGCCTTCGCCGCTCTCCGCCGCCGCGCCGCGCCCTTCCCGCGGAAGATCTCCGACGCGGACCGCGTCGGGTCCCGGAGGGCGATCCGATCGCCCGCCTCGATCCCGCTTCGATGACGACGCGCGAGAGGCTGCTGCTGGCCGATCGTCACCTCGACCGGCGTCGAAGCGGCGCGCCGCTCGACTGATAGACGACCGCGCTTGCCCGTCCTTCTCGAAGATCGCCGACCGCGGGATCGCGATTGCGGCTTCGCGCCTCCTCGAGGAGGATGCGGGCGCGCACCGCCTGGCCCGGCTTCATCACGTCGGAGTCCGGTCTTCTCGAAGCTCAGGATCGGTCTCGAAGTACTTCGTCGGGGAGCGCCAGTCCCTGCGCTCTTCGCCACGGCGTCGACGCGCGAGACCTTGGCGGCGCGTACTCCTGGCCCGGCTTTCCCTCGATCGTGACGCGGGCAGTGCGTCCGGGCGCGAGGCCTCCTGCGTCGGCGCCTCGAGGACGTAGACCTTGGCCTCGAGCGCGCCGAGGTCGGGGATCTCTCCGCATCTTCTGGCCCGGCCAGACAGACTCTCGCCGATCGAGATCGTCTCGCCGCGCCATCCCCGCTCCATGACGAGCAGGCCGTCGTGCGGCGCGACGACCTTCATCGAGCTGGAGCCCTTCTCGGCCTGGCGGATCTTGATGTCGGCCTTCGACCGCTCGATCTCGCCGAGGGCGAGATCGCCACGCTGAGCTTTGCCGGTCGCCGCGAGCTTCTTCTCCGCCGCCGTCGGTCCGCTTCGAGAGAGAGGTCGCGGTCGATCTCCGACTCGATGATCTCGTTGCGCGAGAAGATGTCCGTGCTCTTGAGGGCCAGGTCCTCGGCGCTCGTCAGCTCGTCCCGGGCGACGTCACGATCGATCGAGAGGCTCTTCTCCGACTTCGTGCTCTCGGCGCGCGGTCTTCGCCGATCTTGCTCGTGCGCGGCGTCGCGGTCCGAGACGGCCGTCGTCGAGGGACTTTGTCGCGTCGGTCGGATCCGAAGGTCACGACAGGATCGCCGGCCTTGAGCGCCGACCCTCCTTCGCCATCCACGCGACCTTCTGGGGCTGCGGGATGTCGATCGGCACGACGATCGGGGTCGCCTGGACGGCCTTCAGGATGCCCGTGGCTCCAGCGTCCCGGACGAAACGCCCTGCGCTGCGCCTCGAAGACGGCGACCGACGGCTTCGCCAAGCAAACCCGCCGAAGCCCGAGCCCAACAGGAGGACCACGACGGCCACGATCGCCAGAGCGCCGACCGCGACCCTGACGAGCAGACGAGACGCGTCCTGGGACGAGCCGCCAGCGCTCTCATCCTCGATGCGCGCCCGCGCACGGGCGTCCCCGGAAGCGGCTCGACGCGCGAATCGGCCTCCGCCATCCTGCCGTCGGCCCGAAACAGCGTCCGGCGATGCCTCCTCGCGGGAGAGTGCGCGACGGGCGAGGATGCAGCCCGCCTCCGGCAGTGACCCCGCCGGAGGGGATCGGCCAGGTCGGCCGTCGCGATCGGGGCCCCGTCCGTTCGCCTCGCGGGTCGGGCGGCGGATGGCGCGCCGAAGCTCGGACGGATGACCTGGCCGTCGCCATTGCCTGGTATGGAACGCGCGCGTCCGTCACCCGCCCCACCGGAGCAGTCGACTCCGGGACGATGGCCCCGGCGCCGGCCCGGCGCGCTCCTTCCGGCGCAGGAACGGGAGCGGCATCTCAGAGCCCCGCCGTCATCGGCCCGACGGGCCCGCCGGCTTCGCCGACTCAGGGGCCGCAGATCGCGACGCGGCGAGAGACGATCCCCTTCCGCGAGGCCCGAGACGATCTCCACGAACCGCGCGTTCCGGCGGCCGGCCTCGAGCGGCGTCTCGACGTAGCCTCCACCGCGCCTCACCCAGACGACGGGCCCCGTCGGCCGGAGGAAGACCGCCTCGCGCGGAGCCACGAGGCAGCGAAGCGAAGCGCTGCGTCTCGATCTCGCCACGGAAGCGCATCGCCGCGGCGCATGACCTCGGAGTCGGTCTTCGTCGAGCGCGATGTCGATCTTGTAGATCTTGTTCGGGATCCGCCAGGACTTCCGGAGCACCGTTCTTCCAATCGAACGGACCGTTCCCGTGACGTCCAGATCGGAGCGGGCCTCCAGGCGGAGCGTCACCTTCTGACCGACGGCGACCTGTCCCGCATCGGCCTCGTCGACCTGCCCGTTCGCTTTCATCTCCGCCAGGTCAGGCAGCTCGAGCACCTTCTCTCCGACCCACGTCGAGTCCCCGACCTTCTTCTTCTGCTCCTGCCAGTTCGTCTTGTAGATCACGATCCCGTCCTGCGGGGCCTTGATCATGAGCCGGCTCGATCCGCCGCCTGCAGATCCTCGACGCGTCCCTTCGCCCGGTCGCGACTGGCTCTCGAGCGATTCGATCTCCGGCCTCGCCCATGGCGCGCGTCGCCGCGATCTTGGAGTTCGAGGTTCGCGACGGTCCCCTCGGCGTCCTCGAGATCGATCCGCGCCTGCATCGCTTCGATGCGCCCCTTCAGATCGTCGGGAACGTCGCTCTTGAGCGCGGCACTTGCGAGGGTCGCTTCCGCCTCGTCCAGCCTCAGCTGCAGGGCGCGGAGCTTGATGTCGAGGTCGATCTCGCTTGCGCTCGATCTGCTCTTCGAGGCCTCCGCGAACTCGGCCGATCTTCTCCTCGAGCGTCTTCTGGAGCTGCTGCGTGTCGAAGCCGATCGACCGGCTCGCCCTTCTTCACCGGCTTGCTCTCGGGCGCAAGGAAGGAGATCTTGTAGTCCCAGACATCCCTGATCGGCGGCGCTCCGATCTCGATCGCCCTGACCGCGGCCAGCTCCCCTTCCACCTCGACCGTCATGACCAGGTCGTCCTTCCGGACGCGGACCGGCTCGATCCCGGAGGGTGTCGAGACGCCGCCCGCGAAGACGCGAGCGCACCGCCAGTGCGACGAAGAGCGACCGCGCCCACGAGGACGGCGATCCTGGCCGAGCGCGGCAGACGCGACGCAGCGCGAACGGACCGACGCGATGCCGGTCTGGAGACCGGTCCGAACGAGCCTCCTCGGATCGCGGGGGCGTCATGGAGAATGGTCCCGAGGACTCCAGCGGAGGAGTACACGGTCCCCCTCGGAGAGTCCTGACTCGACGATGCAGTCGATCGGCGTGCACGCGGCGAGCCGCACTTGCACCGGCGCCGATGCGCCCGTGCGGGTCGACGAAGCTCTGTCCCTTCTCCCGGTGACACGGCGAGGCGCGGGACCGTCAGGGCCCTGTCCCACGTTCGACGGATGATCTCGATGCGCGCCGACATCCCCGGGGCGCATGACCTGCTGGATCCGAGCCCTCGAGGAGACACGCGCCCGGAAGCCGCCCCGCGTGCGCTGGCCGCCCTCCTCGGCGATCGACGCGACCTCCTCGATCTTGCCCGTGAACGTCGCGATCGGGATAGGTGTCGAGGATGCATCGCACCGGGCATGCCCGGGGCGATCTGTCCGTCGTCGACTCTGGGACAGCCATCCGATCACTTCCATGTCGGAGAGGTTCGGGAATCGATGCGATCGTCTGTCCCGGCCAGGTCGTGTCGCCGATCTGGAACTTACGCCCCTCGCGCCAGTAATCGCCCACGACGAAGATGCCGTCCCGCGGCGCCTTGATGGCCAGGCCCTCCAGCTCCTTCTCCGCGGCCGCGAGGTCCCTCGCCGACCTTGTCCTGGGCGATGCGGAGGACGTCGAGATCGGACCTCGAAGCGACCTGCGAAGCTCTCCATCTCGAGGCGCGCCTTCTCGAACTCCGCGGTCGTCGTCCGGAGCCTCGACTGGTACTCCTGCCACTTCCGGCGCTCGAGAATGTCCTGGGGGATCGCCGCCCTCGACCGTGGCCTTCTCCAGGGCGCTGCGCGCCCGCTCGAGAGCGTGGCGCTTGTCCTCCCCTTCGGACTCCGACGGCGCGCGGCGGCTGGCGAGATCGATCCTGGACTGGATGAGCCGGAGCTTCTTCTCCTCGATCGTCTGCGCGACCTGGGAGCTGTCGAACTCGATCGCGCGGTCGCCGCCGTGCAAGCTCCGCGCCGTCGTCGGCGAGCCACTTGATCTGGACCTGCCATGCCTCGGAGCGGGGTGTCACGAGATCGAGCGACTGGATGGCCCGAAGCTCGCCCCGTCAAGAGGAAGAGCGATCCTCCACGGAAGCGACGCGCGCCCGGGCTTCCCCCGGACGACGAGCTCGAGCGTCCGTTGGGGAGGACGGGACCCGCCGAGGAGGCACCGCACGCGACTCGACGCGGCGGCGAGAAAGGCGACCATGAGGATGGGGCCGAGGAACGATCCGGCCACAAGGGCGGTCGGGGCGGTCGTGGCGGCCATGGATTGGGTGGAGAGGCGGTCAGGCCCGAAGCCGGCGGCGAGGCGAGCGTGCCTCCTGATGCGGGCTCCGAGGCACGGGGCACGCGCGGCCCGGCGGGGCGTGGCCTTCTCCTCGTCGTCAGAGCCCTTCTCAACATCCCCAAGCTCCAATCCCCAGCGTGGTGACTCGCGGTCCGAGCCTGCTGCGTTGCTCGAACAGAATACGCCCCAACCGGGCGAGGCGTTTATGGGATTCTTGGCGCCCTCCATGCCGGGAATGGACGAGCTGGCGAGCGGGGATTTCGTTATCCGGGGAAGGAGCCTCACGCTTGATGTCGTCGATTTGACGCATCGCCTCGGTGAGCGAGGCAGCCCGTCGTCCGGCGAAGGAGCCTGACGGCGTCCGGCATCGTGGCGACCGGCTCAGGGTCGGGCGCTTCGACATGCTCGAGCCCGGCGGCGCTCTCGGTCGTCCTGCCGGCGGCGGTGACTCTCGGTCCGCTGCGGTGCCAATGCTCTCGGTCCCGCCGGCCCCTTTCCTCCTGGCGACGCGGCGCTCTGCGGTCGCGGGCTCGCCAGCGGCCGCCCGGGCGGCATCGGCCCCCGCGCGTCGGACCGCCAGGCCGCGCGATCGTCCGGATCTGGCCCGCGATCCCGAGCATGGCACCGTCGCGCATCCCGGCCACCGGCGCGCCGTCAGCGGCATCTCGCCTGCCGTCGGCGAGCCTCCAGCACGATCCGGCGGCTCGGCGTTCCCTCGTCCCCGATGGGCGTCTCGACGAGAACGGCCTGGACTTCATCGAAGGGGCATCGAGCCCGCGCGCCCACGGGACCATGCCCAACCGCCATCGCCAGCAGCGATCGTGCCCGACCCGGGGATCAGAACGAGGCACGAGGCCCGACCTCCCCAGCGCCACGAGGAGGGCGATCAGAAAGCACGTCGGGAGGCGCCCACGAGGCCCGATCGCTCGATCGGTCCCCCGCGCCCCCAGGGTCAGATCGTAGGCGAGCGTCAGCACGTGAACACCGAGCCGATCGCCGACATCAGCCTTCGTCCACACCACCGCGCCGCCGGCGTATGCCACGACGAGCGTCCCGTCCGGCTCGTGGTGCGAGGTCATCGTTCCCTCTCCTCGGAGAGAACTTGGCGCTATGCTCGTCCGTCTGCAATGGGCGGGTTCGGCGGCTGGTTCGCCGGTTCAGCGGCAGACCTGGTCGGCTTGCTGACGCCGCGAAGATCGGCGCGCGCGCGACTCCGGCTAGATCAGGCGCTCGAGCCTGGGATCGCCGCGCCGGAGAACGTCTTCCGGCTGCGCTTGAAGCCGAGCTTGTGCTTCTTGCCCGGCCGTCTGAGCATGTCATCGATCTCGTCCAGCGAGAATCCTCCGTCGCCGGCGCGCCGTCGATCGTGATGAGCTCGTCGCCCTTCGAAGCCCGGCCCTCGCGGCCGGCGTGTGCTCGAGCACCTGATGGATCCTGAACGTTCCGAACTGATCCCCTTCGGTGTGCAGCCTCGTGCCGCTCATGTCGTACTCGATGGGCTCGTCGGAGCCGGCATTCGGCTCGAGGATCAACTGCTGTCGGGCGTAGTCGAAGATGACCTTGAATCTCCGCAGGATCCCGCCGCCGATCACCCCGTCGTACTCGGAGGTCGCGAGCGCTCCGGCCGCGTCCTGAGAGACATAGACGATCGGCTCAGGATCACGAGGTTTCCGAAAGACATGGACGCGGCGCGGCTGAGCGGTCATGCTCGTCTCCCCGCCGAGACCTGCGTCCGAGCGGTCCACGAGTATCTTTTGCACGGGAGCGGGCAGATTCTTCGACCGCGCGAAGGCGGTGGTCAGAATCATTGTCAGTCCGGCGCCAGTGTCGACGACGCGAACTGCCCCTTCGAGCTGCGTCCGGCCGGGCATCTCGATCGCCGCGGGGATGAAGAAGAAGTTGCCGCGCAATGCGAGCGGAACACGCTCTCCTCCTCCTGACATAGCGGTAGGTCTTCGGGTCGGTGCAGGATCACCTTCTGCTCTCACGATAGTCGATCTCGACGACATGACTGGTGAACAGTCTCCTCGCTCCGACCACCCCGTCCAGCGCCCGGCCGACGATGCTCTCGAGCGAACCGAGGGAGATCGCGGCGGCTTTGTCGATCGACCGGCCTCGAACCCGCCCAGATCCACTTTCGGCACTCCTCGTCCGAGCGATGGGATAGGCGTCCGGCCCGGCACCTCCTCCGGCCACGATCTGCGTCCCCGAGGTTCAACTGGAGGGACTCTCGCCTGCCCCGTGTCGATCACGATCGGGAAGCTCGCGGCGCTGTCCAGGGCGAACCACATCGGCCTCGAATCGTTGACCAGTGCTCGAAGAAAGACGAGGCCATCCTTCGTGACTTCAGCGGGGATGGTGATGGGGGCTGCAGCGGCCGGCGACTCCTGACGAGGAGCGGGCGGGTCCGCGGGCACCACGCGGCGGACGGGACCGTGACTGCGGCAAGGATGCACGCAAGGCCCCATCACGGCGAGCACGCGGCTCCAATGCACGTGCCCTACGTTCATGCACACCTCCGCGGGTCCATTCCGCCGAACGTTTCGCTGGGACTCGCAGCGTGCACGCCTGGCGCCTATTGGACACTTCCGCCTCAGCGCCCATGGGTCACTTCCCGTCCCAGCGTCTGTTGGCGCCTTCGCCTCAGCGCCCATTCGACGCTTCCGCGCCGGGTCGCTTCCGGCGCTGGCCCCGTTCAGAAGCTCCGCCCTCCAGACCCTATCTGACGATCTTACCGTCCCGGCGTGAGAGTGCGGAAGAGAGAGAGATTCATTCGAGAGGAGCTCGTACGCGACCCCGTCGATCTCCCGATCGGGCCGTCCGACGCGGGAAATTCGGCGTCCCGTCGTCCCGCCGGCTCCCCTGACGCCGTGTCGAGCTCGCGGGCGAGCTCCGTCAGCCTCTGCCGCCGCCAGCGCTCGACGCGATCGAGACGGAACCGGAAACGCTTCAACGGGGCCTCCTCGTCCTTGCGGATCCTTGCAGATCGGGGCCGAGCCCGATGCGGATCGCTCGTCTTCTTTGAGAGCATCACCTCCGAGGTCGTCATGGAGGATTGCCGGATGCCAGCAGGCAAGCGCCGCACCACCCGCGACGACAGCGCCGAGAACGGATCGGCCGCCCGGCGCGTCAAGAAGCGGTCATTGGCGGTCAATAGATCGTCGGCTCAGCGGGATCGTCGGCTCCCGTCCTGGCGCGTGCGGCTGCTACCGAGGGTGCCCGCCTTGACAATCGGGCAGAACTGCTCAGATTTCCCGCACGTCGCGAGTGGGCTCGCCACGAGGAGCCCGCGGGCGGCCGCAGATGACGGTTTCGCTGCTGCGCGCCCCACGAGGAGCCCGGGCAGTTCGGTCGTACCACCACGAATCTCACGCGCGGGGATCACGACCACATGCCTCACGCCATCGCTCTGGTCTCGGACCGCGGCCTGTACGATGCCGTCTCGCGTCAGCTCGCGCCGCTCGCCTTCGACTGCGCCTTCGCGTTCGAGTGCGCCCGACTTCGGGGACATGCTTCCCAAGCGGCCGTACCGAGGTCGTGATCGCCGAGACGGCGGCGTCGAAGATCCGCCCTTCCACCTTCGTCTCGAAGGTGAAGCGCATCCTGCCCACGGCGACGGTGCTGTTCCTCGGCGGGGAGAAGGAGGAGGACGGCGGTGCGCTGGCCGAGGCATCGTTCCTGGGCCTGCCCCTCCCCGAGGGTGCCTTCGCGCGCAAGATGGCGAAGCGCACGATCGCGATCTGCAGGAGACGCGATCGAGGAGATCGTCGGCGCAAGCACCGCAGCCACGAACCTGAAGGATCGCCTCAGGCTCTTCGCCGGAGTCGACTCCACCGTCCTCATCGTCGGGGAGAGCGGCTCGGGCAAGGAGCTGATCGCCGCGCGCGATCCACAGCGCGAGCGCCGCGACGCGGCGGGCCCGTTCGTCACGGTCAACTGCGGCGCGATCCCGGCGAGATCGATCGAGTCCGAGCTGTTCGGCCACGTCAAGCGTGGATCGTTCACGGGCGCGGAGCGCGACCGCGCCGGCCACTTCGAGCTGGCCGACGGGCGGGACGCTCTTCCTCGACGAGATCGGCACGATGCGGCTCGACCACCAGGTCAAGCTGCTGCGCGTGCTCCAGGACCGCGCCGTCACGCGCGTCGGCTCGACGCACGCCGATTCGCGTCGACGTGCGCGTCGTCGCGGCCACGAACGCGGACCTCTCGACGCCTCGATCGAGTCGGGCGCTTCCGGCGAGGACCTCTTCTACAGGCTGAACGTCCTCCTGATCACTGTGCCCGCCGCTGCGCGAGAGGCGCGAGGACATCCCGCGGCTCGCGATGCACTTCTGCCGAGCGGATCGCTTCGCGCCGGGGCTCAGGCCCAGGTGCGAGCTCGGCCGCGCTCGATCGAGCGCCTCATGGTCCATCCGTGGCGCGGGAACGTCCGCGAGCTCGAGAACGCGATCGAGCACGCCATGGTCCTGGCGCAGGGGCGCTCCGATCATCGAGCCGCTCGACCTGCCGGGCGTCCTGGGCGAGCGCCGGAGCGGCAGTCAATCGCACCCTGATCCGGCTCACCTCCGAGGGGCTCTGATCTGAACGAGGCCGTCTCCCGCAGATCGAGCGGGAGATGATCCTCCAGAGCCTCGCGATCGCTCACGGAAACAAGTCGAAAGCCGCCGAGCTCCTGCATCTCGAAGCGAACGACCTTTCGTCGAGAAGATGAAGAGAGGCTCGGACCTCGATCGAGGACGACGACCCCAACCTCGCGGGCTGACGCGCTTCGGCTCGACATCGCGCGCGCCCATGGGGACGCGTTCGGCGGGCCGCGATCGACCCCTCATTTTCTCTGACGATTCGCTTCTTCCGTGGGTTAGGATGAGGGCAAGAGGGGTCCAGCATGGCCAGGAATGCGTCGATCTTCGCGTCGGCTGCCGCCGTCTTCTTTGCCGCAGCGCCGGCGCTCGCCTCGTGCGCGCGGCCGTTGATCCGTCCTTTCCTGGGACCGCGGAGACCGCGGGCAAGGCCCTTCGAGCGACCTGCGGCCGATGGCCGCCTCGACGATCCGGCGAGCAACCTCGCCGGCGCCGATCCCGCAGGCAAGGAGTTCCTCCGGAGCGATCTCGTTCTCGACTCGGAGAACGTCCCGATCCCGTGAGGACCGGCGCGGCCTGGCCAGCGACGCCCATCTGGTCGCGCTTCAGCCGAGGACGCCGGACACGAGGCCGAGGTGTTCCTCGATCCGAGGACCGCACGTCCGACGAACATCGTCCTTGCGCGCGCGCCTCTCCTTCGGGAGACGGCGCTCGGCAACACGCTCACGCTCGGCGGTAGCCGGCGCACGCCTCCATGGCCAGTCGCTTCGGGGCGTCGACGCGAATCCCCGTCGCGCGCCTCGTCCGCCTTCCGGATCGAGGAGCACGCGGAGTGTTCCCGGAGTCGCCGTGGATCAGCTCGGGGAGTGGCCCGCGCCGCTCCCGTAGGCCAGGACCTGTGGGGCGTCTCCGTTCCCACAGACGTCCGCCGGCAATGTCCCCGTCCCGCGGCGCCCGGCTCGGTCGGCGTGATCAGCCACGGGAATCTCGTCATGATGATCGGTACGAGCGACTGGTCGGACGTGCGCATCGCCACGATCGCCTTTCGCGCTGACCGACCTCGAGGCGATCGAGATCGGCCTGGGACACGCCGGCGGTGGGGCGCGCTCGGCGCCACGCCGCCCGCCGAAGCTCGAGATCGTGCCCGTGGACATCGGCGATCAGGATCTCTCAGGGGGCGTCGTCGGCACTCCGGTCACCGTCTGGTCTGGACGTTCGGCGTCGTCATGCGGGGCGGCGGAGACGGCTCGCGGGAAGGTTCTGCGCCCGCTTCCGGGCGAGGACGTCGGGGCGGAAGGATCGGGCGCGGCACGAGCGGCTCACGACTCCCCCTCGAAAGTCCGGCGACCGGGAAGCGATGGTGGATGCCCGGACGGGGGAAGCTGCTTTCGCCTTTCCGGGACACGACGACGTCGCTCGAGCGCCGGGATCGTCGGAGGCGGTCTCATCCATTGACCAGCACGGGGATCTGCCCCTCTCTCCGTCCCGACCGGTGCGGCGTGATGCAGAGCGGCTGACGCCGATGCCGTTCGCCGACACCGGCCTCGCCGCCGGCCCCGTCCGACTTCACGAACAGCGGCGGGCATCGATCGACGGCCCCGGCGGGCCTGATGACGACGACGCTCACCGGACCGTCAGCGTCCGCATCGTCGATGCCATGCGGCGCGATCAGTCGAGAGCACGGCGGCGAGCCTCCTCGATCTCGGCAGCGTCAACGGGCAGCAACGACTGCGTCTCCGGCAGCGGCTTCGCCTGGGACACACCGCGCCGCCCGCCGACTTCGTTCTACGAGATCGACAAGCTCGTCGAGTCCGCGCCGCGGCTGGCTCCCCTCGAACGCCTGGCTGCAGGCGCAGCTGCGCGTCAACGTCAACATCAACGCGGACCTGCGGCGCCGCGCTACAGCCCGACGCTGCGGGACCCTCGAGCTTCTATCGTTCGGGAAGCGGCTGCCGGAACTCAGGCGAGATCGCCGGCGTCTTCGACCACGAGTGGGGGCACGGCCTGGACGACAACGACGCGGCGCGGAGTCCTCAGTCAACTCGACGGAAGCGTACGCCGACATTGCGGCGATCTACCGCCACTGCGGACCTCGTGCGTCGGCTACGGGTTCTTCGCGACGGTCAACAGCGGGTGCGGCACGACGTCGGACGGGACCGGGTTCAACGCGAACGAGGCGCAGGTCGGGGCATCGCACTGCGACCTGACTGCTCGGGCGTCCGTGACGCGCGACTGGGATCGCCACGCCGACCACGCCCGACACGCCGCTCGGCTTCGTCTGCGCGCGCTGCGCCACTGGCATCGGGCCCTGCGGTCGTCAGACCCACTGCGCCGCGGCGCCGTCGACGCAGGCCGGCGTGGGACTTCGCCGCGCGCGACCTGCAGGCGCCGCCCTTCGGCCTCACATCCGAGCGCGCCTTCATCGTCGCGAACAGGATCTTCTACCAGGGAAGCGGCAACATCGGCTCCGTGGCACGCCTGCACGTGCGGCGGCGCGCGTCCGAGCGGCTGCAGCGCCGCGAACGCCTACATGAACTGGCTGGCGGCGGACGACGACAACGGGAACATCCTCGACGGCACACCGCACATGACGGCCGCTGTTCTCGCGCCTTCAACCGTCACGGGATCGCGTGCGCACGCGCCGTCGCTGCCGTCAACAGCGGCTGTGCGGCGGACCTTCCGGCGCGCCGGTCGTGAGCGCTGCTTCCGGGAGGCAACGCGATGAGGATCGAATGGACGGCCGTGCCGGGTGCCGCCGTCTACTGGAGTGCTGCGGTCCGAAGGGCACGCAGGCTGCGGCAGGCGGCTTCTCGCGTCGCTGTCGTCGCGGGAACGAGCTACACCGATCATGACGTGGCCAACGGAAGGACGTACGCCTACGTCGTCATGCCCCAGAGCGCGAACGAGGCCCGCCAGGGCGGCAGCGTGCGCGCTGAGCGATGCCGCAGGCCTGCGATCTGGGTGAGGTCCCGGCGAGCGTCGTCTGGACCGGCGGCGGCAAGGACACCCTCTCCTGGAGCGCGGTCGCGGGCGCGAGCGCGTACCGGATCCACGAGGGAGACGGCGCGTCGCTCCCGTCCCTGATCACGCCGGCCGAGGACTCCTGCGTGCGAGCGACGGTGCCGGGGACGACGGTCAGGGGCCGGTTCCTCGACGAGACCCCGCCGCCGGGCGGCGTCCTGTGGTTCCTGGTCACGGCCGCTGCGCGCGGCTCCCCTGCGTGATGGATCGGCCGGAAGCGCGACCGCCGGCCCCCGCGTTTACTCGACTCGAGCGGCGCGTGCCCGTAGGGATGGACTACCGCCATCGGCCCCGGGAGCGGGCGACGAGGATTCCGGACGTGATCGAATCCAGATCCGGTCCGCAGTCCTCGAGGGAGCCGCGGAGGGCGCCGCGCCTGCTCGCATCGAGGGAGCACGGTCACGGCTGCGCGCAGAACGCCAGCGCCGAGCGAGGGGTCGCCCGCCAGCACGATCCCGGCCGGGAACGCGCCGTCCGTGAAGATCGCGCGCGCGGTCCACGCGCGACACCCTCTCTCCATCGACGTCGAAAAGCCATGAACCTGGCCGTCCAGATAGACGGGGACGCTCCGCGCTCGCGGAGACAGCGGATCGACCTTCCCGGGCGGGCGTTTCGGTCACGTCGCTCGAGCCCGATCCTGAAGCCGACACCGACCAGCGGGACCCGGCATCCGGCGAGTCGCTGACCGCGCGCCGGCTTCCATCGGGTCGCCTCCGCCGCGCTCTCCACGCCACGAGACCGGCGGCAAGCGGCTTGGTCGCCCGCTCTCGCCCTCACGTGAGGGTCTCGGGACGATCGACGACCCATCGGGGCTGTACCCGCTTGTGACGCGCGATGCGCCGGCGAGGAGCGGCGCGTCCCATCCGAGATTCCTGAGGGCGGCGGCCCGCAGCATCCGGAGATCGTTGGGGAGGCAATGACCGCCGACGCCGGGTCCGGGATGAAACGGATGGTAGCCGGGTGTCTTCGTGGCAGCCGCTTCACGCAGACCGCTGGTGGCGGACACTCCCAAGCCGCGCGCGATCCCCGAGGTGATCTCACTCGCCAGGACCGACGCCGACCGTCTGATGAAGCGCGTTCTCGAGGAGCTTGCTCAACTCCGGACACTTCAGGTGATGCGACCGGCACGACCATGTCGCACAGATCGCGGACAGGAACGCCGCGGCAGAGACGCCCGGCGCGCGGGTCAAGGCCTCCACCAGGTGCGCAGGTGGATCACGCCCGAGAGTTCCTCCAGAAGTCGTGACCGATCGGAGAGACGGCTCGGGCGCGTGCGCGACGAAGACGCGGCCCTCCGGATCGAGCCCGGGCCAACTCGCTCGCGAACCGGCGCGATCGTTCCAGGAGGGACCGTGCTCTCGAGAACGACCAGACGCTCCGGTCGAGGGTGACTGCGAACCGTCCCGGCCGCGCTCGACCGGCTCGAGATCGGAGCTGCCGTCGCGGCTCACGATCGCCCTCACCCGCCGCGCGATGACGACCGAGGCATCGGAGAATCGCGGGCGCGTCGGTACCCACGGAGGATGGACGCGCCGCAGGGAAGGCGCGCGCGGCGGCGTGGGCGCGGAATCTCCGACGGCCGCGTGGGGAAGGCGATCGTATCCGTGCGCCTTCGAAGCCGGCGGCCGCGAGCGCGTCCATCAGCGTCGTCCCGATGAAGCCGAGCCCCGCGACGACGCACCGCGCCGACCTGCCGCGTCGATCGACCGCCGCAGCCGCCGCTCGCGCGCCCTCCGAGCGGATCGCTCGTGCGCAAGCAGGCTCACGGAGGCCTCGAGGCGAGATTGATCTCGCGCGGGAGCCGGCGATCGGCCGCGCTCGCGCGCGTCAGGTCCTCCTTCGAGTTGACGTCCATCCAGAAGGCGCCGTGCGTCCAGTGGGTCACCTGGGAACCACGCTCCAGGGCGAGACAGACCGCAGACTCGGAGATGCCAATGGGACGATCGGCCGGGACGAGGTCGAGCGCGCAGGGCTCGAAGACGGCGATGCCGCTGCAGATCAGGAAGCTCTTCTCCGGCTTCTCCTTGTATCCGATCACGCGTGTCCCCTCGACGATCAGCGTCGCCGAGCGCGAAGCCGGTGAGCTTCCGGGTGGCTCGCCAGAGTGATGTCCGCGTCTCGCTCCTGACGCGACGGCGAGCAATTTCGCGAAGTCGAGGTCGGTAACAAGGTCGGCGAACGAGGAGGGCCCGCCGTCCCGTCGCGAGGAAGCTCGGCCAGCGACCCAACGTTACCGCGCGGGGCGGTCTCCCGGACCGAACGTGAGGCTCAGGATCAGAAGGCAGTCCTCCATGCCGCGAACGTGGTCCTCGATCTCGACCGCCCATCGTTCCATCACGGTATCGCCTGCAGTCCTGCCCCTGATCGCCTGGCGAAGGAGTCGCTCGACCATCGGAGTGCCGCCGATCAAAAGAGCGGTTTGGGCGTCGACCTCGTAGCGTCCCCATTCTCTCCGCCCGTTCTCCGCCTGCAGGACCAGCCTGTCTCCGCGCGATGTTGAGATCATGGAAGAGCTCAATCCGTGATGACGAAATTCGGCCGGGTTCCGCCCGCGAGAAGCCACCCGTAGGTTTCCTGCATCATCTTCCCGACGACCGTCCATGAGACCACGCGCCATCCAGGCTCGCCCGGCGCATCCTTTGGCCTGCAGACCTCGGGCGGCATCGAAAGCGCGACCTTCAGGCTTCCGCTCAGCCGACTCCACGGAGTTGTCGATCCACCAACCGCAACCGTGCGTTTCCAGGCCGCTCCACGGCGCCCTCGGCTGACGATCGCCGGAACACCATGGGCGAGCGCGTCGGCGACGGAGACCGCCCAGTTCTCGGCGTGCGTCGGGAGAATGCGCTGCTTCCGCGCGCGATAGTGGGCCGACTTTCGTTTTCGGGGACCCATCCCGTGAACGTGACCAGCCGACGTCCCCAGCGAGGCGGCGAGCCGGCGCATCTTCGACAGGTGGCCGCCGTCATCGAAGCCGACGATCCTCAGTTCCCAGCGTCGGGGAAGTGCTCCCGCACGTTGCGCCACGCCTTCAAGAGGATGTCGACGCCCTTCTGGGGTGGATGTGCGCGCGAGGTAGAGAAGGCGGCGCAGGGGTGGCTGCCGACCGGCGCGACACTCTGTTCGTCGCCATCGAGATCGGGATACCCACGCCGTTCGGAACGATGGCGATCGGAACCTTCAGTCCGAGCCCCCGATGAACTCGCACTCCATCGGGGCAGTGGCGTGCAAACACGAGGCCTCGACCAGGTTCCTCCGCTGGCTGCCGAGCCAGAACAGCTTACGGTAGCGGTGATAGTTCCAGGCCCAAGCGATCGAGCGTGCCTCGCGGCGAGACCAGAGGTGCGGCGTCTGCGTGCCGCGCACGGCTCCGGCGGGATAGACGCTGGTCAGCACGACCAGAGACTGTGACTGTGAATGAAGTCCGCATCACGAGCGGCTAGCCGCAGGGAAGACTTCATGGCATGTGAGATTCCCAGAGAGCGGGGAATGACGCGCGCGGATACGAGCGTTAACCGAACTGCAGAGATTGTTCTTGAGCGGGCCCCGGGCATCGAGGACGTGGAGAACGACCTCGTGGCCGAGGGCGGCGAGGTATGCGCAGAGGGTCGGGACGGTGTAGGCAGGCCTCCATCGCCCCGACAGATGCTGAAAACGACGATGGATCCTCAGTGGTCGGATCTCCTCCCTCCCGTGGCTCGGGACGAGCTCGCCCCATTATCTTCGCAAAGCGCTTGCATGACGCCGAATTGACGGTACTTCAGATAGCCACCTCCAGGTGGAGTGCGGAGCCACGAGCGTGCAGGGCCGCAACCGCAGGACATCGATGTGAGAGGGTCTGAACGGCGGCCTGCGCCGACAAGGTGAGCGACTGCACAGGTCGCGCTGGTCGACGGCCCTGATCGTGAGCACCACTGCTCGCGGAGAGGATCGGATCGCGACGCGTCTCATGGTCTCGACGCCGACCGTCGCGCGGCTGTATGCGGCTCGCATCCATCGGGAACCTCGCCTTCGATCAATCCCCTCATCTCCATGATGGGAGCCCCGACTGTCGCGAGACCACGAAGAGCATCGACCAGGTCGTCATGTGGCGTGACCGGGCTCGAGTGCGGGCTCGACCGCCGCGGTGTGCTCGTAGGCATCGGCGGCGGCGTTCCGCACCGACATCGTCACGATGGCGGCGTCCCGGGATCCGCCGCGGATCGAATACATCCGTTCCGACGACGTGGACCGGACTCGTGGACGCGGAATCGGGATCAAGGCGGTCAATCATGCGGAAAGAAGAGCCACCTCGATGCTTTTACCCCCGAGATCCGCGCTGCTCGACACTGGCTTCCTTCCCACTCGTCACGCGGCATTCCAGAGCGGCCTCGCCGAGATCATCAAGGTGGAGTCGCGTGCGACGCTCGGCTCTTCCGCCGGTCGAGGATCACTGGCGCGAGTTCTTTCCGCGGCGCGACTGTTCCGCCCCGCGGAGAGGTCCGGTCGAACGATCTGGCGATCCACGGTCCGGCTGCTCCAGACCTGAGACGAACCTCTACGAGGATCGACACTGGAGCGTCTTCGACTTCGGCCACACCTTCAGCCCTCAGCTGGAGGCCGCGACGCACCAGCTCGAACGGCGAAGTTTGTCTGATCGACATGGCCTGAGCGCAACGCTTCGCACGCGGCTTAGCCTTCAGCTGGGGAGCCGGAACGACAGGGATCCTCGCGCTGCTCGCTGCGGTCGGCTTCCCACCTGGTCTCGCACTTGACCTGACGTCGCGTCAGCGCTTATCAGATCGAGTGAAGCCGCGCGCCACCGCGGCGGCGGATGCATCCCAATATCGTGGTCCCGGTCGAAATCGGGCGGGCGACCTTCATCCGCCCGAGGCGATCCCGCGTTCCGAGATCGAGACGGCGCTCTCGATCCTCGATAATTTCACCCACGGATCCGCAGCGGACTGCCAGAGACGGCGCAGCCGTTTCCTGATCTCGTCACGCGCGGGGCACCCGATCGAGCATCTCCGGGGACATCGTGGTCTTCGATGTCGGCGGCACAAACCTTCGTGCGGGAGTGTTTCATGTCGAAGAAAGCCGGTTGGAGCGAGTGATCTCGCTGGCGCACTCCCGAGCGTCAGGACGCTGCCGGGCGCGGGGGCGGTGCCATTCGAGCAATACGTAACTGAACTAAAGGCATACC
>ERZ1370068.1148-contig-11048_pt1 | contig 32149 bp, 53 predicted proteins | sample MGYA00561227_ERZ1370068 | MGnify/ENA primary metagenome ERZ1370068 (study PRJEB38410, sample SAMEA6850437) | metagenome | study: Metagenomic assessment of the ecological functions of the soil: analysis of the soil microbiota associated with the...
CAGTTACGTATTGCTAGGCGCTGGATCGACGGGCAAGTAAGTGCGTATTTCCGCCGAACGGCGCTGACACGCGCCGCCGTCCTCGTTGATCGGACTGGATTCGTTCCTGGTGTACGCGTGTTTCCATCACGCCGTAGCGGACGCCTGGGGCATCAATCTTGCGCTGAGCCAGGTGATTGAACGAGTACGTGTCGGACGCCGACACCAGCACTGACAACGACGTCGACGCGATGCCGAAGTACGTGGACTTCGTACGCGCTGAGCGGCGAGTACCGCCCTTCGCCGGACTGGGCGGCCGATCAGAGAGTACTTCGTTCGAGAAGTACCGCGACGCTGAGCCGGCGTTGTTTGCCCGCAGCGGGTCAGTGCGTAGTCGGCGTCGGCGGCATCGACACATTGCGGGTGAATCCCGGACTGCCCAACGCCTTCGAGACACCGGCCGCTCAATCTTCGCGTTCACCGCTGCCGGCCATCGGCGAAGTACCTGCGTCGAGTACATCGCGGCGGGGACATCATCATTCGGGGTCCCGTTCCTCAACCGGTCATCGGATGCCGAACTCCGCACGGTCGGCTGCATGACGAACATGCTGCCACTGCGAATTCGCGGTCGACGGCGTCGGCTGTCGATGGCCGAACTCGCCGATCAAATCACCGCGCAGAGTATGGGGACTGCAGGCTCGACAGCGGTTTGCGTATGGAGACATCGTCACGGCGCTGCAGGACAGTGCTGGGACGTTCTCGACGCTGTTCGACGTCGACGTACTCGTATCTCACGATTCCTGACATCGAACGACGCAGAGTGGATCTGGAAGGACATCCAGCGTGCTCGCGTCGGGGTTACTCACTCGATGCGGTCAACATCGTCGTTCGCGACTACACGACGGGACGGTTCGCTCGAGGTGGATCTGTTCTACGCCGACGATGTCTTCGACGCGAACTATCGGTTCGAGGACGCTTGCGTCATGTATTGACCTTGATCGAAGAGAGCACTCGACGCGCCCGAGATGCCACTTCGGCGACATCGAGCATGCTGTCGGCCGCGGATCGCACCGAGCTGGATACGTTCGCCTCACGGAAGCGCCGATTGATGCTTGATCTCGCGCAGAACGTGACGGTTGACCGGTTGGCCGCCGGCGTACCCGGTGAGCGGCACCGCGGTGATGTCGGCAGGCGAGACGCTCAGCTATGCGGAGTTCGACGCCGCCGTGAATCACATCGCGGAAGTGTTGCGCGCCAAGAGTGTCGAGCGCGACGAGTGCGTCGGGGTGATTGTGCCGCGCTCGCCCGAGCTGCTCGTTGCGATCCACGGAATCTTGCGCGCGGGCGCCGCGCATACGTGCCGATCGACCCGGCGTATCCGGCGATACGTATTCGCACGATCATCGAGGAGAGCGGTGCCCGGGTCATCGTGGCCGGAACCAGAATTCGCCCGAAATGGCTGATGAACTCGGTGTTGATCGCGTCGAGGCCGAGCATAGCCGGGCGGATCCGGTCGAGCCGGTCGCCTCGCCCGAGGACCTGGCTTACGTCATCCTACACGTCGGGATCGACCGGCCGGCCGAGAGGGCGTGATGATCGAGCACCGGTCGGTGGTGAACCGGCTGCAGCTGGATGCAGCGGCGGTATCCACTCGGCGCTGACGACGTGATCCTGCAGAAGACGCCGGTGACGTTCGACGTCTCGGTATGGGAGTTGATGTGGTGGGCGATGGCGGGTGCGAGCGTCGCGCTTGCTCGAGCCGGGTGGCGAGCGCGATCCACGCAAGATCATCGCCGCGGTCGAGCGGCATCGGGTGACGGTCATGCCATTTCGTGCCGTCGATGCTTGGCCCGTTCTTGGATCAACTGGAGGACCAACCTGATTCGATGCACCGGCTCACGTCATTGCACACGGTGTTCTGCAGCGGGGAAGCGCTCACGCCGGCGCTGGTCGAGCGGTTCAACCGGGTATTCGGCGCCATCGGCGTGCCGCGGCTGGTGAATCTCTACGGGCCGACCGAGGCGACGGTGGACGTGAGCTACTTCGACTGCCCGTCGGCCGGGCCTGTCGATGCGGTCCCGATCGGAAAACCGATCGACAACACAACATTGCTGGTTCTCGACGAGCGCGGAAACCGTTGCCCGGTAGGCGTGCCCGGTGAACTGAACATCGGCGGGGTGGGCCTGGCCCGCGGCTACCGGGGTCGTGATGATCTGACCGCGGCCGCCTTCGTCGCCGACGAGCGCGTGCCGGGTGGTCGGCGTTACCGGACGGGCGACCTCGCCCGCTGGCGAGCGGACGGCAACCTGGAGTTTCTGGGCCGCATCGATGATGAAGTCAAGGTCCGCGGCAATCGGGTGAGCCTCGGCGAGGTCCAAGCCGTCGATGGAGTCGTGCCCGGGCGTGCGATCGGCGGTCGGTGATAGCCGAGCCGATCGGACACCCACGGCACCTACCTGATCGGTTATTTCGTCGGAGAGTTCGTCTCCGTCGACCAACTCGCGATCACCTGGCACAGCGGCTGCCCGCCTACATGATTCCCACCAGCTTCGTCGAATTGAACGCGTTCCCCCTCACGGCGAGCGGCAAGGTGGATCGTCGGGCGCTGCCCCGGCCCGGCGCGCCGGATCGATCGGCCGTCGCACCGCGTACCCCGGCCGAGGCGGCGCTGGCCGACGTGTTCGCCTCGGTCCTCGGCGTGGAATCCGTTGGTGTGCACGACAACTTCTTCACCGTTGGCGGAGACTCGATGCCTTGCGCTCGCCGTTCGTAGCGAGGCGGAGAAGCGTGGCATCGCCTTCGACGTCGAGGAGCTGTTCGCCCGGCCTACGGTCGCCGAACTGGCCGAGTCGAGTTCACGGCCGGCGCCGGAGCCGCAAGGCGTCACAGACGCGTTCGCGTTGCTTCCGCCGATCGACCGTAGCGGCGCTGCACGAGGCCGAGGATGCGTTCCCCGCGACTGTGCTGCAGCTGGGCATGCTGTTCCACAGCATCGAGCGCGCCGAATCGACGATGTACAAGGATGTCGTTCCGCTATCGCGTGGCGATGCCGTGGCGCGAAGAGGGATTCACCGACGCGTTCGATCGGCTGGTCGCGCGTCATCCCGCGCTGCGGTCCTCGTTCGACCTGAGCCGAATATTCGGTGCCGGTGCAGGTTGTCTGGTCGCAGGTGCCACGAGCGCTTGACGTCGTGACCGGAGCCGACGATGTGCTCGTCTGGGATTACATGGCGCGCCCGACACACCCACCGCTACGACTTCGACTGCGCTCCGCTGTACAGCCTGCGCGCGTTTGTCCGCGATGAGGGTGTGGATCTGGTCTTTGCGTTCCATCACGCGATTCTGACGGCTGGAGTGTTGCGAACCTGATGCGCGAGTTGGTGCAGGACTACTTGTTCCGCCTCGGCATCGATGTGCCGCCGATCGAACCACCGATGTCCACTCGGCGACCATGCTCGCCGAGTATGTCCGTCTGGAGAGCGAGAAGCACTCGAAGATCCTGCTGCGAAAGAGTTCTGGCGTCGAGCCGTTGGCCGGATCCCGCGCCCGACGTCGCTGCAACCCTGCGTCGCCCGCGAAGCGCCGGCGACCGCCGATCCGGTCGTGACAGTCCTGATCCCGCAGCGGCTGCAGGATGCCGCTGAGCAACTTGCAAAGTCTCGTGGGCTGCCGATGAAGTCGCGCTGCTGCTCGCCGCGCATTGCGTGACCCTGCAAAGACTTTCGGGCGAGTCGGATGTCACGACTGGCCTGGTCACCCACGGGCGCCCCGGCCGTGCCGGCGCCGAAGTAGCCGCCGGACTCTTCCTCAACACCATCCCGATCCGGCTCTGACGACGAAACCGGCGACCTGGCTCGACGCCGTCGAACGCATTGCCCGAATTCGAGCGCGCGAGCTCATCGCTATCGGCGGTACCCGTTGCAGGCCATGCAATCCGATGCAGGCCGGCCCGTGTTCAACACGGTGTTCAATTACGTCAACTACCACCCTTTCGCCGAACTGGCCGGAACCACCGGGATCGAACTGCTCGACTTCGAAGTGCACGAACAAACAAACTTCGCGCTGCTCGCGACCGTCGGCATCGACCCACGCACCCAGCGGCTGTTCCTGCGCGTCAACGGCGATCCGCGAGGCGTCACCGCCGACACAGGCACACGAATACGCAAACACATTCATGCGTGCGCTGGCGGCAATCGCACGCTCACCCGAGCAGGCCATCGATCCTCGGCACCGACGAGTTGACCGCTCGTGACGCCACGCAACCGATCTCCGAACAGGCCGCAGACCAACCCCGACACAGCTTGGCACTGGTTACCGACGCCGCGCACACGGGACCCACGCGCCGCGTACGCCGGCCGAGGCGGCGCTGGCTCGACGTGTTCGCCTCGGTACTCGGCGTGGACGCCGTTGGTGTACACGACAATTTCTTCACCGTTGGCGGAGACTCGATCCTTGCCCTCGTCGCGCGCAGTAAGGCTGAGAAGCGTGGCATCGCGTTCGATATCGAGGAGCTGTTCGCCCGGCCCACGGTCGCCGAACTGGCCGAGTCGAGCTTCGCGGCCGGCGCCGGAGCCGGCAAGGCGTCACGGACGCCTTCGCGTTGCTTCCGCTGATCGACCGCGCGGCGCTGCACGACGCCGAGGATGCGTTCCCCGCGACTGCGCTGCAACTCGGGCATGCTCTTCCACAGCATCGAGCGTCGCGCGAATTCGACGATGTACAAGGACGTCTTCCGCTATCGCGTGGCGATGCCGTGGCGCGAAGAGGAGTTCATCGACGCGTTCGATCGCTTGGTCGAACGGCATCCCGCGCTACGGTCGTCGTTTGAACTGAACCGGCATTCGGTGCCGGTGCAGGTTGTCAGGTCGCAGGTGCCGCGAGCGTTTGACGTCGTGACCGGAGCCGAGCGATGCGGATGTCGAGGACTACATGGCCGCCCGACACACGCGACGCTACGACTTCAGCTGCGCCCCGCTGTACAGCCTGCGCGCGTTCGTCGGTGATGAGGGCGTGGATCTGGTCTCTCGCGTTCCATCACGCGATTCTGGACGGCTGGAGTGCTGCCAGCTCTGGTGCGCGAGTTGGTGCAGGACTACTTGTTCCACCTCGGCGTCGATGTGCCGCCGATCGACACCGAGGTCTACTCCGTCGACCATGCTCGCCGAGCATGCCCGTCTGGAGCAGGCAGGCGCGCGAAGACCCTGCGGCGAAAGAGTTCTGGCGTCAAGCCCTGGCGGGATCGCGCGCAACGACACTGGAACACTACGTCGCCCACGAAGCGCACCGGCGACCGACGATCCGGTTGTGACAGTCCTGATTCCGCAGTGGCTGCAGGATGCCGCCGGACAACTTGCAAAGTCTCGTGGGCTGCTCGATGAAGTCGCTGCTGCTCGCCGCGCATTGCGTGACCCTACAAAGACTCTCGGGCGAGGTCGACGTCACGACTGGGCTGGTCACCCACGGGCGCCTGGCCGTCGCCGGCGCCGAAGTGGCCGCCGGTCTGTTCCTCAACACGATCCCGATTCGGCTCGACGACAAACCGGCGACCTGGCTCGACGTCGTCGAACATGTGGCCCGATTCGAGCGCGCGAGCCATCGCTATCGGCGTTACCCGTTACAGGCCATGCAGTCCGATGCGGGCCGTCCACTGTTCACGACGGCGTTCAATCTCGTCAACTACCACCTATTTGCCGAGCTGGCCGGAACCGCCGGGGTCGAGCTGCTCGAGTTCGAGGCACACGGAGCAGACAAATTACGCGCTCTGGGTGACCACCGCGATGGATCCGCGGACCGGCCGGCTTTCACTTCGGGTGAGCGTCGACCCGGCAGCGCTGGCAGCGATGGCAGGCACGCGAATACGCGAATTCGTTCGTTCGGGTGCTGGCGGCAATCGTACGATCGCCCGAGCGCGCCATCGATCCTGCCGCCGATGAGCTGGCAGCTTCGCGACGTCACGCAACTCGTCTCAGAGCAGGCGGCGGCGACCCCGGATGCATCTGCGCTGGTGACCGACTACGACCAGCTGGACGTATGCCGAATTGGACTGCGGCGCGGAGCGAATCGCGGCCGGGATTGTTGGCCAGCGGCATGCCGCCGGGAGCGCGGATAGGCGTGATGCTCGATCGCTCCCCCGAGCTGATCGTGACTGTGCTCGGTGTTCTGAAGGCCGGCGCGGCAGTTGTGCCGTTGGACATGAGTTATCCGCGCGCGCGGCTCGACGCTGATGATCGATCGCGCCAAGCCGTTCCGCGTCATTTCCGACAGTCGCCGAAGTTCAGTGACACTGTTGGAAGTACCCGCAACACAGAACGCTGCCGGCAATCGACCCGGACGAGTGCGGCGTACGTGTTGTTCACGTCCGGTTCGACGGGCGAACCCAAGGGTGTCACGATGCCGCACCGGGTTCTCACCAATCTGATTGCTCTGGCAGAATCGGCGCTCGTCCGGCGCGGTCGGCGGTTCGACGCTGCAGTTCGCCCCGCTGTCCTTCGACGTGTCGTTTCAAGAGAGTCTTTTCGACGCTCTGCGGTGGCGGCACGTTGCGGTTGCTGTCCGAGGTGCAGCGCAAGTGATCTGCCGGCACTGGTGCGCCTCGTCGCGGACGAGAGGATTGAGCGGATCTTCCTGACCGTTTGTCGCGTTGCAGGCATTCGCCGAGGCGGCATGCGTCAGCCCAAACGCGGCTGGAGTCACTGCGTGTCGTGATCTACCGTCAGGCGAGCAGCTGGAGGGTAACACCGGAAATCCGCCGGCTGTGCTCGGCGAATCCTGGTCTTGTCCTGAGAACCAGTACGGCCCCACCGAGACGCACGTCGCAGCCAGCTACACCATGAGCGGTTCACCCGAGGACTTTCCCACGCTGCCACCGATCGGCACCGCGATCGACGGCGCGACGATCAGCGTGCTCGGCGCCGACCTGCGTCCGGTTCCGCACCGGAATCAAGGGTGAGATTTACCTCGGGGGCCGTTGCCTCGCACTCGGTTACGAGGGCGCGGCCCGACCTCACCGCCGAGCGATTCGTCACGATCGGCGAGCACGGCGAGAGGATGTACCGCACCGGTGATCTCGGGGTCCAGGTACCCAGCGGGGACGTGCTCTATCTCGGGCGGGCCGACACCCAGGTGAAGGTGCGCGGTTTCCGCATCGAGTGCGCGGAGGTCGAACTCGCCTTGATGAGGCTCAACGCCAAGGCGATCCAGGCGGTAGCGGTCGTGGCGTCGAAATCTGACTCGTTGGACTCCATCCTGGTGGCCTACCTCGTCGGGGACCGGAAAGCGGCCGATCTCGCCGCGATCCGAGCTCGCTTGCGGGCGGTGCTACCGGAATACATGATCCCGACGCACTTCCAATGGCTCGACGAACTTCCGCTCACGCCGAGCGGCAAGCGCGACGACAAGGCGCTGCGTGAGTTGCCATTGTCCACCATCGTTGCGCCATCGGCCGGCGTAGCGCCGTGCAACGCGTACGAGCAAGCGGTTGCCGACGTCATGGCGGAGTTCGCGGGTAGCTGCGAGCTTCGCAGCTGATACCAACTTCTTCGATGCCGGAGGCACATCGATCGGCGCTATGCGGGTGGTGATGGCGATTTCGCGGACATGGGGCGTCGAGATTCCGCTGGATGCGTTCGTCACAGCGCCCACCCCGGCGCACATCGCCAGCCTGATCGCGGCCGGCGGTCCCGTCCGGCCGGTTCGATCCCGTTGTCGCGCTGCGGACCTCGGGCGATCGTCCACCGCTGTTCCTGGTCCACCCGATCGGCGGGAATGTCCTGTGCTATCTCGATCTCGTCAGCCACCTTCCGGTCGATCAGCCGGTCTACGCGTTGCAGGCGGCAGGTGCCGAACCTGGCGCGACGCCACTCCGCACGATGAGCGACCTGGCCGCGTCCTATATCGCGGCGATTCGTAGAGTACGCCCCCACGGGCCGTACAACCTCGGTGGATGGTCCTTCGGCGGTTACGTCGCTGTCGAGATGGCGCGGCAACTGGCTGACGAGGAACTGGCGCGTCTGATCCTGCTCGATACGATCGCGCTCGGCGACGGCCCTCCTCCTGTAGTCGCTGAAAGGGACTTGATCACAGCGGTTTTTCGGGGAACTGCTGTTAGAGGCGCATGGCATGAAGGCAGCACAGCTGACGTTTGGGCCCAACGGGACGGATCGTGACGCATCGTTCGATTCAACGCTCCGCTACGCGATCGAGGCGGGAATCGTTCCCGCCGAGAGTTCGCCACAGCTGATCCGACGGCTCTACGAGATATTCCGCGCCAACTACGAGGCAACGCTGAACTATCGCCACGAACCGCTGGATCGTGATATCACACTGTTGAGGTCAATCGGAGAACTCCCGGCGGTGTTGGCGGGCCCCCACCGCATCGTCGGGAGCATGTTCGCCAGCCCCACAAATGGCTGGGAACGACTCACGCCGCGCAGCCTGAGGGTCATCGACGTTGCGGGTGACCACTTGTCGATGATGTCGGAGCCACATGTCGCGGACGTCGCGGCCAAACTGTCCGCGGCGCTGCGCTGCGGTCGAGCTTAGTCGGCGAAGGCCAGCGATGAACGCGCGGACGGTGGCGGTGGTTGGTGCTGGAATTGGCGGTTTGACTGCCGCCGTCGCCCTGCGGGCCAAGGGGATCGACGTCGAAATCTACGAAGCCGCACCCGCACCGCGGGACATCGGGACGGCGCTGGGGATCGCCAGCAACGCCACGAAAGTGCTGCGCGCGCTGGGCATCGATCTGACAACGGACGCCTGCTGCCGCGCGCTTGAGCACTTTGAGCTGCGCACAGCCCGCGGCGCGCTGATCCGGGCCCTGCCGGGCGCGGCCATCACCGCAGAACTGGGCCATCCGTTCGTGAGCATTCACCGCAACGAGCTGATCCGCACGCTGCGCAATGCCGCCGCCGACACACCCATCCACTACGGCGCCGGGGTCGTCGACGTAGGAATCGAACGATGCGGGGCACGCGCTACATGTCGACGGCACCGACGTGCGCGCCGGTGTGTTGATCGGCGCCGACGGCTTCCGATCGGCCGTCCGGTCGATGGTCGCAGGTGAGCAGGCGCCCAGCGAGTACGGCTATGTCTGCTGGCTTGCTACCGTGCGCTTTTCGCACCCACGCGTGGTGCCGGGATATACCGGCCATTATTGGGGCAGAGGACAGCGGTTCGGGCTTATCGACATCGGCGGCGGGATCGCCTACTGGTGGGCAACGAAGAACATGCCCTCCGCCCAGGCACGTGACTGGAACGGAGACAAGACGGACATCCTCTCCGTGTTCGACGGTTGGGCCCCCGAGGTAGTCGAGGCGATCGAGCGGACACCGGCGGATGCCATCATCAGTGTGCCCGCTCAGGACCGGCCATTCCTCGAGCAGTGGGGCAAGGGCCCGATCACGCTGCTGGGTGACGCCGCGCACCCGATGCTGACCAGCAGGTCACAAGGCGCCAGCTCCGCGGTGGAGGACGGTTACGTGCTGGCGGAGGCGATCGCCCGCCTACCCGATGCGGTCGAGGCCCTGCGCGCATACGAGGACAGGCGCCGCGACCGCGCCGGAATGCTCGTGCGGAGCTCGCGGCGGCTCAGCAGAGTGGAGCAGGCACAGAATCCGGTCGCTTGTGCGGCGCGGAACCTCGGGCTGCGCTGTGCGCCGATGCGATCGCTGACCCGGCACACGATCCGTCCCATGCGATTCGACCTGGGGTGGACACCATGATGCGGACCGAGGTGCGGCGCCCCCGCTGCCCGGTCGAGCGGTGGTACTGGATCGCCGACCAAGTCTCGACCCTCAATGTCATTGCCTGCGTGCGCGCTTACAGGCCATGTCCCCGCGGGTGTGCTGGAGCGGGCGGCGGCTGACCTGCGCGGCTGAACATCGACCGTTGCGGGTGGCAATCCGCGCGAATGCCGGTGGGGCAAACCCGGTGGTCGTGCCGTCGTTACAGGGCATTCGGTCCGCACGGTGTGCGGAGACGAGACGGGCGCTCAGTTCATTTCCGGCATCTCGATCAGCGGCTACCTCGTCGCGACCGTCAACACCAGCCACGCGAACTGTTCTGGAACTTCGCCTATATAGCCGTTGTGGTGTCGCAGCGGTCCGCGCAGCGATTCGCGGACTGCTGCCTCCGCACCCTGCTCCAAGCAATCGCCTGACGAGGAGGGCGAAAACCGATGGAGATTCTCGCGCGGTGGCTTTCCCGGTACGCCGGCTGGATCCTTGCGGTGGTGACAGTCCTGCTTCTGCTTTGCGGGCTCTACTCCACAAACCTGAGTAATCGGCTCACTGGTGGCGGCTGGACCGTGCCCGGATCGCAGGAGGCGCGGGCCGAGCAGGCGCAGAACGCCGGCTTTGTCGGGCGTGGCTCGTCGAGCGTCATGCTGTTGGTCCATGACGACTGGTTCAGTGCGCCGTCGACCGAATTCGACCGGCGTGTCGCGGATGTGACTGAGCAGATCACCGCCGATCCACGGCTGCAGATCCGCGGCCATACGGGTTGGAGTTCGTTGCCTTCGCCGCAACGGGATGAGCTGCTCGGCCGCGACGCCCGGACGACGCTCACAACGCTCGAGCTCGGTATCGACGGCGGTGCGGCGAAACGGGTTCTTCCGGAGGTTGAGGCGCGAGTTGTCTCGGCTTCAATGCGGAAGGCCTGCGGGTCTACCTGGTGGGCCAGGCAGCCGCATTCGGCGCCACCGACAAGATTGGTGCGGTCGCTCTCACGCGCGTCGAACTGATCTTGCTTCCGCTGGTGGTGGTGATCCTGTTGATCCTGTACCGGAGTGTCGTCGCGGCGTTGCTGTCCATGGTCGTCAGCGTGTCCGCGATCGTTATCGCGATGGGCGTACTCACCTCGCTTGCCGGCGTCGTCGAGCTGAACGTCATCGTGCAGAGCATCGCGACTATGGTGGGATTCGGTGTCAGGAGTGGACTATTCCCTCATCATGATTCGCCGCTTCATCGATGAAGTGAGCAGTCTCGAACGAGGCGTCGCGCTGATCAGAACCATGCGAACCGCCGGACGCACCGTTGTTGCATCGGGAACAACGGTCGCCGCCGCATTGGTGACGCTGCTCATCGTCGAGTTGCCGGTCGTCCGTGCGATGGCGATCGCCGCGATCTGTCGTCGTCGTCGTGGCAATCCTCATATGTATCGCTGTGCTTCCGGCACTGTTGTACCTGCTTGGCCCCGGGTGACGGCTTGGCGTGTGCCGTGGCTGCCGCCCACCCGGGAGCGGGCCCGCCGCCGCTGGGGCACACTTTGCTCGGCTCACCATGGCCAGGCCGATTGCCGCGCTGGCGATTACCTCTGCCGCACTGATCGCCCTCGCGGTGCCGGCGTTTGGACTGCAGACGTTCAGCGGCGACTCCACGATGCTGCCGAAGAGTTCGTCGGTGCGCCAAGGCTACGATCTGGTCGAGGAGCAGTACGGCAAAGGTGCCATCGAGCCGATACTGGTCGTTATCGAAGCAGACCAACCGTTCTCCGGCACAGACGATTTCACCCGCGTGGCGGCGATGACCAACGGGTTCAGCCAGCTGGAACATGTCGCGCGCGTCGCTTCGCCGGTTCCTGTCCTGGAAGCCGTGCTGCCCGCTGACCCATTCGCCGCGCTCGGACCCATCGACTTCGAACGTATGCCGAAGGATACCAGGACGACAATCGATCGAGTTCGTATCCGCTGACCGCAAAACGATTGCCATCGACGTATTTCCGAACGAGCGTTCCGGCGACTCCGATGTCAAATCACTCCTTGGAAAGGTTCGCGCTGTTGCCATGAGCAACGTTGCACCAGGCTGGCAAGTATCGGTCGGGGGCGAGGCAGCCGTTGAATTCTCTGCCGTCGAACGTATTTCGCATGCCACCCCGGTTGTCATCGCAAGCATGCTCGCCGTGATCTACCTGCTGCTGGCCCTCACGTTCCGCTCGTTGTTCTTGCCATGCAAAGCGATCGCGCTGAACTCTGCTTTCCGTGGGTGCAGCGATGGGCGCGACCGTGCTCATCTTCCAACACGGCTTCCTCGCGGACGCGTTGGGCATTGCATCGGTCGGGCCGATACTGACCTTCGTACCGATCCTGCTCATCGTGTTGCTTTTCAGCCTCAGCACTGATTACGAGGTGTTCCTGCTGAGCCGGGTGCGTGAGCGCTATGAGCAGACTGGTGACAATACCGGAAGCGTCGTCTACGGGCTCATGGAGACCGCGCCCTGATTTCGGGCGCCGCCCTGCTGATGGCCACGATATGCGCAGCGTTCGTTACCGTTCCGCTGGTTTCGGTACAGCAGATGGGACTAGCGATGGCCATCGCGATCGCAATCGACGCCACGATCGTCAGGCTCGTCATGGTGCCGGCGGCCATGCGTCTGATGGGCCGCTGGAACTGGTGGCTGCCCGGCCGTCTCACTCCTCATCGGGCCTCGATTCACCCGCGCAGTGTGGATCGTGAAACAAACCAGACCATCGAAGGAACTGTGTGATGGGGCGCTCTGCAGCGGTGACGCTACCAATCGAGTTTTGGGCTTTGGGTCGCGACTAAGTAGTAGCTTGCCGAGGACCGGACGAGATTGCAGTAGCGCGCTACTGAGTTTCGTAGCACCGCACAGGAGCGACGATTGCCCTCATGGGGCGCGACCGACCCAGTAGTCGTGTTTTCGCCGGTATACGTGGACGGAGGCCGGGTGATGGGTAACGGACGAACACATTGGTCGGGGGCGTTGGCGTCTGCCCGACCAAATCGGGCATCGATGGTTACGCCGCCACGCGGATAGCGGTATCGATGGGGGCCGCAGTGCTGGTGGTGACGGCCACGGTCCTGCTGGCGCCGGTGTCGACGGTGTCGCCGGCCCTGGAGCTGTCCGCCGATTCGACCGCCTTGATCATTGGGCGGGACCAGCGTCCCGACGCCCGACGACGCCTACGTCGAGATTGTCAAGAACCAGTACATCGCGCCGACTCATCCGGGCCAGGACATCGAGCTACGTCGCGGTGACGACGCCCGAGGAGGTCTGGCCCCTCATCGGCGTTCTCTGCCGCCTCCCGGGCTCGCGCTCGGGCCCCCGGAGCATCTGGGGGCCCGGTGGCCCGGGGTGGCCTGACGAGCCGTGGTGGAAACTCTCCGGGCTCTTCGACCTCACCGTCGATCAGTCGACTGCAGGCCGGGGTCGCCGATCTGGAGCAGGCGATGGCCAAGCACGGCAACGACCATCTGGTGATCTACGGCTATCAGCAGGGCGCAGCAGTCGCGAACCTGGAGAAGCGCAAGCTCGCCGAGCAGTACCCGGTGGGAACCAAAGCCCCCGACATCGACTTCGTGTTGGGCGGTGACCCCAATCTGCCCAACGGGGGCCTTTGCCAGCCGATTCCCGGGCCTCTACATTCCGATCCTCGATTTGTCGTTCAACGGCCCCGCGCCGACCGACACCCAGTTCGACACCGCCGTTATCATCCGGCAGTACGACTTCGAGGACTTCCCGCTGTATCCGCTCAATCATCCTCGCCGACCTGAACGCGATTCTCGGCGTCGCTCTACGTGCAGCTTCATACGGCTTCGACGTCAGCCTGGCTCCCGATCCGTCGACGTCGCCGGCTATCCAGGGCACGCACGGCGACACCACCTACTACTTCTTCGAGACCGCCGACCTGCCGTTGTTCGGTCCGCTGCGCACCTTGGGGTGCCCGAGTCGGTGATCGATGTGGTCGAGCCGTTCTTCCGGGTGCTCGTGGAACTGGGCTATGACCGCAGCATCCCGCCGTGGGAGCCCACGCCGGCACGGTTGATCCCGCACGCTCGACCCGGTGACGGTGGCCGCCGATCTCGTCGACGCGATCGGCGAGGGTCACCAACGCCGCAAGCCCTCATCGGCGCGCCACCGCTCGCAGCGCCTTCCCGCGGCGCCGGTCACCGCGGATCGGTACGGTGGCCGTGCAGCAGGAGTTCTCGGTGCCGACAACCGCGGTTCGAGAGGGATCGGCCGCGACGTGACTGACGGTGTCACACAGGTGCTGAACCGCGGTCAGGTCACCGCTGCCGAAGCAGCCCGCGGTCGACCCGAGACGATGTCGGGGCAAGCCGCGCACGGTCGGTCGAGCGTTGGCGGCGACCCGGGACGAGGATCCACCAGAGCATCGGTGCGGTGAAGTCGGTCCGGAAACGAGGCGCACGAGCGTGCGCTCGACGGACGACAACGATGGGTGGGCGAGTGCGCGTCCGGCGGGCAGGACGCCCGTGCGCGATGCCGTCGTGACGGCCGGCGGCGACATCAAAAGGTCGTCACCAAGGTTTCCCACAGCATCAAGACGGCGCTGAGCGGCAAGGACGACGACAAGCGCAGGCGACGGGGCTGAGGGCGCAGCGGCTAAGTCCGCCGAGTCAGAACAGGGGCGAGATAGTCCAGGCTGCCGTGTCATACATGCTCCGGAAGCGGATCTAATAGCTGGCGGTGGACAATGGACGGATTACGCAGGAACTGCATCCCGGTATGCGCCGAACCAAACATAAGTGGAATCACCGAATTCGACAACGATCCCCACCTCACATCATCGATTCTGGCCATCGCGATGTGTCCTTCGGAAGCCGAAGCGATTCCGCCATCGCGCGGTAGCGACTCACCAAGTCGCGGTAGGCGACGTCGTCGCCGCGGGCCCGGGCCAGCAGGGCGCGCAGCCGCAGCAGCGTGATCGTCGCGCAACACCAAACCTTCGTCTGCCGGCAGCTTCGCCGCACGGTCGATCGCGCTCTGGGCTTCGGCCACGTCGCCCTCGGTGCCACGGTCCAGCAGCGCCTCCACCAGAAAGGCGGTGCCGGCAGCGCCGTACGCGAGCTGTCCTGCCTCGAAGAAATCGTTTACGACTTTGCGAATCACCGGTATGGCACCATCGCGGTCGCCGCGCCGGGCCCTCTCCGCGCGCGGCGTGAAACTCGAGGCCCGGTAATTCGCTCCGGTAGAACCGCTCGTGCAGGCACATGTCGCGGACCTGCGCCAGCAGCTCCAGTCCGCGCTGATGGTCCGCTGCGGCGTCCCGATACACCAGCGCGACACCCAGTACGTACTTCGACCAGGCCGAGTGCGCTATCGTCGCCCGATTCCTCGGCGATCCGCAGCGCCTCGTCGAGCTCGCGCACCGCGGTGTCGTCGGCGACGGAGCACCCCGTTCGTAATCGCCCAACCGTACTTCCAGAACGACGACCAGGGCGTGGGTTAGCCGGGTCGGTGCTTCGGGCCATCGCGACGGCGTCGTCGAGGTCCTGACGCCACCCGTCACGGCCCAGCCAGAATCGAGCAGTGCCGCGCCACACCAGCGCCACCGCCAGCGGCGATCCCACGATGAGGTCGCCCTTGGCGGGGTCACCGTCGGCCCAATCGATGACGGTCTGCGACCACCGCAGTACGTCGGCGATCTCGCCGGTTCGGTACTTCATGAGGATCGCCATGGACCCCGCCCCAACGGTCAGGGCCGGATCGCCGATCGACTCGAGCAGCGCCATCTGTTCGGATGCCAGCCGCGACGCCTCGCGCAGGCGGCCATGCATACATGTGATCCATCACCATGCCGGCCATGCGCGATGGCCAGCGACGCCTTGTCCCCGGCGGCGGCGCACAACTCCCGCAGTTCCTCGAAGCGGCGCCGGCGATGCTGCATCGACTCGCCAGGCGGTCGCCGCACAGCATGGTGCGCGGGGCGATGCGCATCGCGGCGCGGTCGGGGTCGTCGGCGGGCAGCGCGTCGGCGATCTGGCGGGCCCGCTCCCAACTCGACCCGGGCCGCGGCGATGTCGCGGTGGGTCGACCAGGTTGCGGCGCGCATGTGCCAGCCGTACGCGGCGTGCAGATCACCGGCGGCCTGCAGATGTTCGGCGATCAGCGCGGCGTTTTGGTCGGCCGATTCCGGGCTCGCGCTGATTCGATCGCGGCGGCCAGCCGCCGGTGCACACTGGGCGCGATCGGATTTCAGCTGTGATTCGTAGGCCACCGCGCGGATCAGCGGGTGGCGGAAGGCGTATTCGGCGCTCGGGGTGAACCGCACCTGATCGATCAGCTCCGCGTCGAGCAGCTCGTCGAACACCGGATCGATCCCCAGCGCGGCGAGCAGCTCGGCGCCGAAGCGGGCTCCGATCACCGACGCCGCGTTCAACGTCCGCTTGGCCGGGGTGCTCAGCCGGTCGATGCGCGCCTCGATGGCCGCCTGCACCGTGGCCGGCACGGCTGACGCGTCGGCGACATCCGCGCGACAGATGTAGCCGCCGCGCTCGCCGGTCAGCACGCCGCGCTGCACCAACTCGCGCACCATCTCCTCGGCGAAAAACGGGTTCCCGGCGGCCCGCTCGGCGATGATCGCCGCCAGCGTCGCCGACCGAGGGATCCGAACCCAGCAGCTCACCCAGCAGCGCCGCGGTGTCCGAATCACCCAGCGGGGCAAGCGCTATCGTCTGGGCGCCGTGGCACCCGCGTCAGCGCTCCCTCGTATTCGGGGCGGGAGGTGATCAGCACCATCGACGGGGTGCGCGGAATGACGGTGAGGAAGTCGGCCAGCATCGACTCGCTGACCGCATCGATCCAGTGCGCATCCTCGATGATGAACAGCGCCGGTTCGGTGCGCGCCAGCGTCGTGGCGTTGATCAGTGCGGTCAACCGGCGCCGCCGCGCATCCGGGTCGATCTGGGGCAGCGGCACATCGGGGTCGGCGATGCCCAGCAGATCATCGAGCAGCAGCAGATCCTGCGGGTCGGCATCCGGGCACTTGTTCCCGCACCCGGGCGCGGGCGGCTTCGCCGTCGAGGTCAGCCACGCCGGTGCCCGCCCGCAGCAGCTGGCGCCACGACATGGAACGGAATGTCGCCGGCGTGGGATTCGCAGAAGGCCCAAAACACCTCGACCCCGCGACCGGCCGCCAGCGCCGCGGCCTCCCGGGCCACCCGGGACTTGCCGATGCCCGGCGGTCCCACCACATTCACCACACCACCGCGGCCACCGATCGCGCGATCCACCATGGCGTCGAGGGCCGCCATCTCCCAGCGCCGACCGACCAGGCTCGCCTCGGCGCGCCCGACCAGGCCATCCCGCGGGCCGATCGCCACCAGCCGGCGCGCGCGCACCGGTTCGTCGGCCCCCTTGATGCGCACCCACTCCGGTTCAGCCAGCATCACGGTGTGCTCGACCAGCCGCGCGGTCGACTCCGACAGCATCACCCCGCCCGGCGGGCGCCACCGATTCCATCCGCTGCGCCATACCCGACCTGCTCACCGATCGCGGCGTACCCCAGCGACCCCGAACCGATCTCACCGGCGATCACCTGACCCGAATTCAGGCCCACCCGCACCTGCAGCGCCACACCGTCGCGCTCGTGCACCTCGGCGGCCAACCGGTTCGCCTCCTCCTGGATGGCCAGCGCGGCCAGGCATGCGCGAAAAGCGTGATCCTCCAACGCCACTGGGGCGCCGAAGATCGCCATCACCCCGTCGCCGGTGAACTCCACGCGTCCCGCCGTAGCGGCTGCACCACCGCCGCCGAGCGCTCCACCAGCTCGGTCATGATCTCGCGCAACCGCTCCACATCCACCGGCGGCCGCGATGTCCATCGAGCGCACCACGTCGGCGAACAGCACCGTCACCTGCTTGTACTCGCGCTGTGTCGACCGGAAACCGCGGTCGGCGCACCGCACTCGTCACAGAACTTGGCGTTCTCCCGCAGCCCAGTGCCACACGACCCGCACGCCACGCCCGCCGTCACCCAAGCACCCTCGATCCAGGGGGTCCGACCACCCCAACTGCCCAAGACTAGGGCGTCCACCCGCGAAGAACGGTGTTACTGACCCCCGCGTTAACCGCCAGTGGCTTGTGGTGCGGCCCTGCGCTCTCACTAGACGGGTCCCTCGAGGCCCGGGGCAGGAGCAAGCAGGAAGCTCCAGATGGCGACTAAGCCTGAATCCGTGGATGTCGGTCGGCGATGATCGGCGTGTGAACAGCGAAAATGCCTTCTGAACTGGGACAATAACGATTGTCGAAGTCGTAGTGGCCCGTGTTCGGAAGGCATTTCCGGTGCAATCATCGCACACGTTCAGCATCGAGTCCGCTGTGTTCGACGAGCGGAACCTGGTGTCGGCCGGGGGTTTGGTTCCGGTGCTGGAACTGGCTGAGCAGACCGGTCTTTCGCGGTTGATCGGCGAGCACGTCGACCTGCCCAGCACCCGGGTGAGGTCGGGGGCGGTCAACCCGGCCGGGAAGCTGACCACGATCATCGCGGGCATGATGTGCGGCGCGGACAGCATCGACGATGCGAACCTGCTGCGCGCCGGCGGCACGCCCCGGGTGTTCGACGAGGTGTACGCGCCCTCGACAGTGGGGATCTTGCTGCGCGAGTTCACCTTCGGGCATTCCAACCAGGTCGCCGCGGTGGCTCGCGCGCATCTGATCGCGCTCGCGCAGCGCACCCCGCTGCTGCCCGGCACCGACGAGCGGATGTTTTTGGACATCGACTCGCTGCTGCGCCCGGTCTACGGACACCAAAAACAAGGCGCCTCGTTCGGGCACGCCAAGATCGCCGGGCGCGCGCTGCTGCGCAAAGGGCTGTCCCCGCTGATCACCACGCTGTCCACGACGACCGCGGCGCCGGTGATCGCCGAGGCGTGGCTGCGCGGCGGCAAGACCGGCTCCGGGCGCGGCGCCGCCCGCCAGCTCAAGCAGGCGATCACCACCGCCCGAGCGATCGACCCGGACGCGACGATCATGGCCCGGGGCGACTCCGCGTTCGGCACGAAGAAGGTGATCGGCGCCTGCCTGGACGAGCAGGTCGAATTCTCGCTGACCCTGAGCCGCAACCGCCGGGTCACCAAGGCGATCGATTCCATCGACGAGACCGAGTGGACCCCGGTGCACTACCCGGGCGCGGTCGTCGACCCGGACACCGGCGCGCTGATCTCCGACGCCGAGGTCGCCGAAACCACCCACACCCTCAGCGTGCGGGGGCATGGCCGCGTCACCGCCCGGCTGGTGGTGCGTCGGGTCAAGGACGCCCGCTACCCCGACGCGTTGTTCCCGGTGTGGCGCTATCACCCGTTCTTCACCAACACCACCCTGCCCACCGCCGAGGCCGACCTCACCCACCGCAAACACGCGATCGTGGAGACCACCTTCGCCGACCTGATCGACGGGCCGCTGGCGCATATCCCGTCTGGGCTGTTCGCCGCGAACTGCGTGTGGCTGGCCTGCGCGGTGATCGCCCACAACCTGCTGCGCGCCGCCGGGACGCTCGCCGGCGGCGACCACGCCGTCGCGCGCGGTGCCACCCTGCGCCGCGACCTGGTCAACGTGCCCGCCCGCTTCGCCGCGCCCGCCCGCAAACCGACGCTGCACCTGCCCGCGCACTGGCCATGGCAGATCGGGTGGAAAACCCTGTGGGACAACATCATCGGCTACAGTCCGGCGATCCCACGAGCAGGATGAACGCCACCTCCCCGCCCACCCGCCATCCCAGGCCCGACCCCGGAGACACGTGGAAAGCTGGTGCAGGCCAGCGGATCACTCATGCCCACACCATTCTGAACCGCCCCAATCGTGCAGAAATCAGCCCCGCGACGCCACGACATCACTGATCCACGGATCGCCAGGCTATAGCGCGCCGAGGCCGGGCGAGATCGCTGGTGGCGCGCTACTGCGCTCGTCGCACCGAACGTGAGTGCATCGATTAATCGGCCACAAGGCCAGCGCGAAGAAGGCGCGACGCCTTTCTTCGAGCAGGCCGCCATTGCACGAGAAAGTGCGCAGGCTGTGACCGCGTTCCTGACCCCTCCTCGCCGCCAGGCTGCTGGTGCTTGCCGCGATCGGTGAAGTTCGCAGTGCTGCACCACTCACGGCATGCGGTACCGTCGCCCCGATAGCTGGCAGCGGCGCACGAGACCACCACCAGCGGGACCTCGATTGGGGCTGATTCGGTGCTTCATGACAGGACATTAGCGGTTACGTCGGCAGCCGGCGTTGAGGCTGAACCGGTCCCGGCGGGCCGACCGCGGGAAACCGCGGCGACTCAGTGACGCCGGTACTGCAGCTCGAGGGCGTCGTCAAGACGTACCGCAGGGGCGACGAGCAGGTGCACGTGCTGGTCGACTTCGACTTCACTTTGGACGCTGGCGAATTCGTCGTCGTGACCGGACCATCTGGGGCCGGCAAATCGACCCTCCTGCATATCGCCGGCGGGCTGGACGCGCCGGACACCGGCACTGTGGCCGTGGCCGGCCAGGACGTGTGGGCGATGAGCGCTGGCGCGCGCGCCGCGTTCCGGCGGCACAACCTCGGGATTCGTGTTCCAGTTCTTCAACTTGGTGCCGATGCTGACCGCAGTCGAGAACGTGTCGTTGCCGCTGGTGCTCGACGGTATGCCGGCCCGATCAGCGGACGCACGCGCCGAGGAGCTACTGCAACGGGTCGGGCTCGGGCGACCGGGCCCGACATCGGCCGGCCGGAACTGTCGGGCGGACAGATGCAACGGGTGGCGGTGGCGCGCGCGCTGGTGGCCCGGCCGTCCATCATCCTCGCCGACGAGCCGACCGGAAACCTGGACAGCCATTCGTCGACCGAGGTCCTGGATCTAATGCGCTCGCTGTCAGACGAAGACGGCGCGGCGGTCGTCATGGCGACACACGACCAGTCCGCAGCGCGCTACGGCTCCCGCGCAGTGCACCTTGTTGACGGGCGTGCGCACGCGATCGACGCCACCGCGCCCATCGCGGGAGCCGTAATGCACCGGCTGCGCGCCGGATGGCTGTCCTTCCGGCGGATCCACCTCGCCGCGTTGATCGCCGACTGGCGCCGGACGCTGCTCAGCGTGATCGGCGTCGCGCTGGGGGTGACGGTGGTACTCTGGGACGTTGATCTCTCAAGTCCGAGCTCGGTCCGCCCGTTCGACTCATTCGGCCCGTCACTCACCCACGCCGCCGACATCGGGGTGGTCGAGGTAACGCCGAACGTCAGCGGCCGATTGCCGATCGAGACGGTCGAACCGGCTGCGCGCCGAGGTGGCAGGGGCCGAGGCGGTCATCCCGATCGTCGCCGGCTTGACGCCCGTGGACGTCGCCCGGCGGCAGCTCACGGGTTCTTTCTGCTCGGCGGGTCGTGCCAGATCGATGCTGGTCGGATCGTTCAACTGCGAGCAGCGCGCTCGTGACGAGAAGCCCGCTGACGGCCCCGGCGTGCCGCTCAGATTCCGGCGCGTCATCGCCCAGCGGCATGGGCTACAGCTCGGCGAAGAGCTGCGCATCCCCGGCCTGCCGCCAGGTTCGGCGCACCTCGGATCGACATTCCCGGAGTTCGACCGCGTCGAGGGCATCAACGACGGCTACTGTAGCTGTTGGCCCCGTCCGTGGATCATCGCCGCGCGCATGCTCTCCACTCCTGGTTACGCGACGTGCCGCGTTCGTCCTGCCGAAAAAGGGCACTGAAATAACTGCCGTCACGGCCGACGTCGACCGCGTCATCGCCGGCGTCGCGACGGCAGGCCCGCCTCGGCCGCACTTCTGCCGGCCATGATTCGAAGGCGCCACACAGAATCTCAACCTGACCGCGCTGGCCGGCATCCTCATCGGCGTCCTCATCGCCGTGAACACGATCCTGCTGGCCGTGAGGACCGGCGGGCGGTGATGGGAACGATCGGCGCGATCGGCGCAAAGCCGGTTGGGTTGTTCGGCGGGATGCTCGGTGAGGGTGCCGCGGTGGGTCTCCTCGGGGGATTATTGGGCGTCCCAAGCGGTTTCCCGTTCGGGCAGTATCTGGTGGACAGAATCGGGCGATCCATGTTGGCCGGGTCCGGCGGCACCGTCACAGCGTCAATTTCACGCCGAACTTGATCGGGATGGAGCAGCCGCGGGGATCGTCCGCGGAATCCTCGCGATGATCGGTCCGGCCACCAGATTGCTCCGTGACGGGCCGTTGGAGTCGATGGCGAGCGTCGGCGGAGTGCAGCGCGCGAGGAAGATCCCGGTGTGGCCGCTGTTCGTCGGGGTGGATTCTGCTGGCGGGCGCCGTCGTCGCGATGAAGATATTCGAGCGCGGATCGCTGCCACTGAAGGTCGGCATCAACAACCTGACGGTGGCGTTGTGCGGGGTGGTATTGGTGACGGTGTGGTTCGCCCCGCGTGGCGCCCGGGTGTTGATCGAGTTGCTGACGTTCGCGCGCCCCGCTTTGGGGCGTCTGCTGGGAGCCGATGCCCGACGTTACGCGCTGCTGTTCGCCTCCTCCGCCGCGCGCTGCTCGCGGAGAGCGCCAGCCTGGCCATCAGCTCGTAGCAGCATGCAGCCGCTCGGCACCGAGCAGGTTGCCGAGCAGAAATCTGACCGATTGCCCGCCGCCTTGTTGATTTCCGCCCAGTCGGTGTTCGATCAGCGGACGGCCGGATCTCCGACGCCACGTTCGAGCTGGTGGCTCGGCGCTGCCGACGGGCGGAGCGTGTCGTCGCGCTGGCAATCGACGATCTCGTCAGGGGCGTTGTCGCGCTTGGTCGTTGGTGTCACACCCGGGGATTGGTACAGCCAAGCGCTGTATGAGCCGACCGAGGAGCTTGACCGGTTCTGGCAGGGGCTGCAGGCCGGGGAGATCGGTCTGAGCGAGATTGCCGCCAGCCGGCTGCGTGTCGCCAACGGCGACACCGTCGAACTGCCCACCGTCGACGGGCCGAAACAGTATCGGGTGGCTGGAATCGTTCGTCCCCAGATGGTCAATGACGCTTCGGTGGGCGACATCGTTCTGGTCTCCGAAGGATTGGCGCGTACCGATTGGGCTGCCGTACGCGACCAGGTCGCGGTGGCTTATCCGTCCGCCGCCGAAGCGACCGCCCACCGTGACGATTTCCTGAAACTCGGCGCCGGATTATGGTGTACGACAACGAGCGGTGGCGCTCGGTGGCCGCCGACTGGGATCACCCGGTTCCTGCAGCCTCTGACGATCGCGGGTACGTCGTGATGGCGGCTGCCGGTCTGAGCGTGCTGAACGTGTACGTGCTGGGACTCGTGCAACGCAGGCGTGAGCGAGCCGCGTTGCGGGCGATCGGGGTGACCCTGGGCAAGAACAGGCCGTGATCATCGCCAACGCCGCCTTGCTCGGCCTGCTGGTCTCCGGCGTCGCCGTGCTCGGGGTGTGGGCCTGACGTATCTGTGGTCGCTGAGCTCGCCGGTGTTCTACGGCTTCAAGATCGACTGGGGGTAATGCCGTTGGCGCTGCGAACCGGAGTGGCAGCGGTGTTCATGATCGTCCTGACCGCAGCGGTGTATCCCGTGGTCCATTCGCGGCGGCTGGAGACGGTCGAGGTGCTGCGAACCAGTTGATGCCAGATTGGCAGGCCTGACTATTCCCCACCCTCGATCAGCGCCTTCGCCCAGGCGATGTGTCCTTCGAAGCCAAGCGATTCCGCCATCGCGCGATAGCGACTCAGCAAGTCCCGGTAGGCAACGTCGTCGCCGCGGGCCCGGGCTAGCAGCGCGCGCAGCCGCAGCAGCGTGATCTCGCGCATCGCCGAACCGTCGTCTGCCCGACAGGTTCGCCAACCGGTCGATCGCCTCCTGGGCTTCGGCCAGGTCGCCCTCGGCGCCACGCTCCAGCAGCGTCTCCACCAGAACGCCGGTGCCCCAAACGCCATAGAAGAGCCGTCCTGCCTGGTGCAGCTCGTCCACGGCTTGGCGCATCACCGGAATGGCAGCATCGCGGTCGCCGCGCCCGGCCCTCTCCCGGGCGGCCCACAACTCGGTGACCGGGACCAGGAAGAGAGCACCCTCGCGCAGCCAGATGTCGCGGGCCTGCGCCATCAGCTCCAGCCCGCGGTGACGGTCGGCCGCGGCGTCCCGACTCAGCAGCGCAACACCCAGCGTGTACTCGGCCAGCTCAGTGCGACATCGTTGCTGGATCCCGGCGGTCTGCACCGCCTCTCTCGCTCGCGCGCACCGCGGAGTCATCGGCCCGAAGCACCCCGTACTGTATCGCCATACCGTAGGTCCAGGCGACGACACCGGCGAGGGTTGTCGGGTCGCTGTGTCGGGCCATCGCGACGGCGTCGTGGAGGTCCTGGCGCCACCCGGGACGGCCCAGCCACCACCGAGCACATGCCGCGCCATGCCAACGCGACCGCCAGCGGTGATCCCGAAACCGAAGCCGGCGCCCTTGGCGGGGTCACCGGCGGCCAGGTCGATGACGGTCTGCGACCACCGCAAGAGCTCGCCGAACTCGCCGACATCGAACCAGTTGCGATGAACGCTACGAACGCCAACCCCATGGTCAAGGTGGGATCGCCGATCGACTCGAGCAGCGCCATCTGTTCGGATGCCAGCCGCGACCCTCACGCGAACGCCCGGCGTACACGAGCTCGGTGGCCAGCCCGGTCATGGCGATGGCCAGCGAGACCTTGTCCCCGGCCGCGCTGCACAACTCCCGCAGCTCCGCGAAGCGGCCCCGGCTTTCCTGGACTGCTCGGGCTTGACCAGTCGGTGGCGCACAGCATGGTGCGGGGGCGATGCGCATCGACAGCTGGTCGGGGTCGTCGGCAGGCAGTGCGTCGGCGATCCGGCGGGCCCGCTCCCAGCTGAGCCGGGCGGCGGCGATGTCGCGGTTGGTTGACCACGCGCCGGCGCGCATGTGCCAGCCATACGCCGCGCGCAGCTCGCCGGCGGCCTGCAGATGTTCGGCGATCAGCGCCGCGTTCTCCTCCACCGACCCCGGCTCGCGCTCTTGGATCGCGGCGGCCAGGCGCCGGTGCCACTGGGCGCGATCGGATTTCAGCTGTGATTCGTAGGCCACCGCGCGGATCAGCGGGTGGCGGAAGGCGTACTCGGCGCTCGGGGTGAACCGCACCTGATCGATCAGCTCCGCGCCCAGCAGCTCGTCGAACACCGCATCGATGCCCAGCGCGGCCAGCAGCTCGGCCCCGAAGCGGGCTCCGATCACCGACGCCGCGTTCAACGTCCGCTTGGCCGGGGTGGTCAGCCGGTCGATGCGCGCCGCGATGGCCGCCTGCACCGTGGCCGGCACGCTGAGCTCGGCGACATCCGCGCGACAGAGATAGCCACCGCGCTCGCCGGTCAGCACCCCGCGCTGCACCAACTCGCGCACCATCTCCTCGGCGAAAAACGGGTTCCCGGCGGCCCGGTCGGCGATGATCGCCGCCAGCTCGCCGACCGAGGGATCCGACCCCAGCAGCTCACCCAGCAGCGCCGCGGTGTCCGAATCACCCAGCGGGGCAAGCGCTATCGTCTGGGCGCCGTGCACCCGCGTCAGCGCCCCTCATATTCGGGGCGGGAGGTGATCAGCACCATCGACGGGGTGCGCGGAATGACGGTGAGGAAGTCGGCCAGCATCGACTCGCTGACCGCATCGATCCAGTGCGCATCCTCGATGATGAACAGCGCCGGTTCGGTGCGCGCCAGCGCACGTCGTGTTGATCAGTGCGGTCAACCGGCGCCGCCGCGCATCCGGGTCGATCTGCGGGCAGCGGCACATCGGGGTCGGCGATGCCGAGCAGATCATCGAGCAGCAGCAGATCCTGCGGGTCGGCATCCGGAATCTGCTGCCCGGACCCGCGCGCGGGCGGCTTCGCCGTCGAGGTCGGCCACGCCGCGTGCCCGCCCGCAGCAGCCGCGTCACCACACGGAACGGGATGTCACGGGCATGCGATTCGCAGAAGGCCCAAAACACCTCGACCCCGCGACCGGCCGCCAGCGCCGCGGCCTCCCGGGCCACCCGGGACTTGCCGATGCCCGGCGGTCCCACCACAGTCACCACACCACCGCGGCCACCGATCGTGCGATCCGCCATGGCGTCGAGGGCCGCCATCTCCCAGCGCCGACCGACCAGGCTCGCCTCGGCGCGCCCGACCAGGCCATCCCGCGGGCTCGATCGCCCAGCAGCCGGCGCGCGCGCACCGGTGCGTCGGCCCCTTGATGTGCACCCACTCCGGTTCGGCCAGCATCACGGTGTGCTCGACCAGCCGCGCGGTCGACTCCGACAGCATCACCCCGCCCGGCGGCGCCACCGATTCCATCCGCTGCGCCAACCCGACCTGCTCGCCGATCGCGGCGTATCCCAGCGACCCCGAACCGATCTCACCGGCGATCACCCGACCCGAATTCAGGCCCACCCGCACCCGCAGCGTCACACCATCGCGGCGTGCCACCTCGGCCGCCAACCGGTTCGCCTCCTCCTGATGGCCAGCGCGGCCAGGCATGCGCGAAAAGCGTGATCCTCCAACGCCACCGGGGCGCCGAAGATGCGCCATCACCCCGTCGCCGGTGAACTCCACGGTCCCGCCGTAGCGGCGCACCACCGCCGCCGAGCGCTCCACCAGCTCGGTCGATGATCTCGCGCAACCGCTCCATATCCAGCGCGGCCGCGATGTCCATCGAGCGCACCACGTCGGCGAACAGCACCGTCACCCGCTTGTACTTCGCTGTGTCACCCGAGACCGCGGTCGGGGCACCGCACTCGTCACAGAACTTGGCGTTCTCCCGCAGCCCGGTGCCGCACGACCCGCACGCCACGCCCGCCGTCATCCGGCACCCACCGATCCAGGGGTCCGACCACCCCCAACTGCCCAAGACTAGGCGTCCACCCAGCGAAGAACGGTTTGTTTACCCGAGGGTTAACGATTTCGGTCGATCACTTATGGCACACGTTGATGGGCGAAGTGCCACGATATTGACGTGAGCGACAGTCAGACGCGCTCCGCGCGGGACGCGGCGATGCCGGTCCCGAGCGCGCCGCGCCGATCGATGAGCTGCTGGATCGGGCGGTGGCGGCGATCAACCGTGGTGATCGGGTGGCCGCGACGGCGCTGGCCGGGCAGGTGTTGGCCGTCGACGCGGCAACGCCGAGGCCGAGGACCTGCTGGCCGCCCCGGGCGATGCTGGTGAGATCCGCCGGTTGACGATTATGTTCGCCGATCTGGTGGATTCGACGGTGTTGTCGACCCGCGTTGAGCCGGAGACCTACCGCGCTGCTGGTGGGCCGCTACCGCGACCTGGTGCTGGCGCATCGTGAACCGCTATGAGGGGCCATGTCGGCTCCACCCAGGGTGACGGACTGTTGGCGGTGTTCGGTCATCCCACCGCGCATGAGGACGATGTGCGGCGCGCGGTGTTGGCGGGGTTGGAGATCACCCGCGAGGTGGCCCGGCTCAGCGAGCAGGCGCAAGCGCCGGTTCGGGATTGAGATCAGCGGTCCGGGTCGGGGTGCACCGCGGGCTGGTGTATCTGGACACCGCCCAGGACGACGTGTACGGGTTGGCGGCCAATCTGGCCGCGCGGGTGTCGGGCCTGGCACCGCCGGGAACGGTGGTGGTCTCCGATGCGGTCGAGCCGCTGATCGCGTGACGCCTTCGAGCTGCAGGCGCCGCCCGGCTGCTGCGGTCAAGGGCGTGGACGGGTCTGATCGCCCACCACCGTGGTGATCGGCGAGCGGGCCGAGCCGTGCCAGGATGGCCCGCGGTCCGCTGGTGGGCCGCGACCGCGAGCTGGCGCGGCTGGAGAAGAGTTGGGCGCGGGCGCAGGCCGGCACGTTGAGCCACGCCGGGGTGGTGTTTCGCGGTGAGCCGGGGATCGGGAAGTCCCGGCTGGCCGCCGGCGGCCGCCGAGCTGGTCGAACGGCCCGGGGCGGCGGTGCTGGAGTTGGTCGGGTCGCCGTTTCACACCGACGCCGGCCTGCATCCGGTGCGCACGCTGCTGGAGCGCCGCTGCGGCATCGGCCGCCTCACCGATCAGGCTGAACGGCTGCGGCTGCTGGACGCACGAGGTGGCGGCCTGTTCGCCGGATCCAGTGGACCTGGTGCCGTTGTTGGCGCCGGTGCTGGGGATCGGCGCCGAGGCCGGTTATGAGCCGGTGCCCGCCGAGGGCCGCAAGCTCTATGAGCTGATCGCGCGAGGCGGTCGCAGACCTATCTGCTGGCGTGTCTGGGCGACGGTGCGGGCCTGGTGGTGGCCGAGGATGTGCACTGGTTCGATCCGTCCACCCTCGAGGTCCTCGGCGCGCTGCTGGACGCGGCCAGGGTCGGCTGCTGGTGGTCATCACCGGACGCCCCGGTGGGTGGCTGCCGGGCGGCTGGCCGGTCACGGTGTTCGACCTGACGCCGTTGACCGACGAGCAGACCGACGCGCTGATCACCGCGCTGAATCCGACGGTGACGGCGCGATGAGCGGGCGGCGGTGGTCGGGCGCTGCGACGGGGTGCCGTTCTACATCGAACAGGTCGTGGCCGGACTCAGTGAGACCGGGGTGCCCGAGGCGCTGTATGAGCCGTTGTTCGCCCGGCTGCGCGCCAGCGCGAACGTGGTGCCGGTGGTGGAGGCGGCCGCCGTCATCGGCCGCCAGATGGATCGCGGCCTGCTGTGCTCGGTGGTCGACCTGAGCGACGACGAGGTCGACGACGTCATCGACGAGCTCGAGGACGCGCTGGTGCTCGAGCCGTGGGGAACCGACAGTTGGCGGTTTCGCCACGAGTTGCTGCGCGAGGTCGCCGCCGAGCTGGCGCCCCCGAGTGTGCGCCGGGGCTGCACGCCAAGGTGGCCGACGCCCTGGTCGGCGGAGCGGCGGGACCCGGACTGGCGGCTGGTGGCCGCCCACTACGAGCGGGCCGAGCGGTTCGACGAGGCGGCCTCGGCCTACCAGCAGGCATCGACCGATGCGCGGCGTCGCGGCGCGCTGGCCGAGGCGCGCACCTACCTGACCCATGCCCTCGCGCAGCTCGACCGCGCGACACCCGGCCCGGACCGCGACCGCCGCGAGATGGCCGCGCGGTTGGAGCGGGGTTCCTCGCCACGGCCGCGGAGGGCTATCAAAGCCGCGCCGCCGCCGCCGACTTCGAGCGGTGCCTGCAGCTGGCCGGCACCGACCTGCGCGACGACGAGCTGGTCGGCGACGCTGGTCGCCCTGACGGCTACTACATCGCGCGTGCTGACCTGCGCCGGACGGCCCAGGTGCTCGAGTCGCTGCGCGCGGGCCTCGAGCAGGGCGGCAGTGGTTTCGTCCGGTTGATCGAGGCCATGTTCGGGGTGGTGGCGTGGCTGCGCGGCGAGTTCGATGCCGCCGGTTCCCACCTCGAGGCGGCCACGGCGGGCCTGGCCGCAGCAGACCAGCACCAGATTGACGCGGTGTGGTTTCAATGCCCAACGACCCGATCGCGTCGGCGTACATCCACCTGGCCTTGATCCGCCTCGTGCGCGGCGATCTCGCCGGCGCCGAGGCCGAGCTGGCGCAGGCGGCACGCCGGGCCGAACGGCTCGGCTTCCCCAGGGCCCGTTCAGCCTCGCCTACGCGCGCTTCGTGGAGAGCTGGGTGCGCGTCGAAGCCGGTCAGCTCGACCGTGCCGCGGTACTGGCCGCCGACCTGAGTCGAGCAGGCCGAGCGGCACGGTTTCGACCAATGGCGGCTGTGCGGGGCCACCCAGCAGGCCAGTCGTCGGCGGCCTGGCTCGTCAGCGAGCCGACGACCTCGACCCGACCGAGCCTGCGCGGCCCACATCGCGACCATGACCACGCTCCTCGACACCTTGCGCACGGTCGAGCTGAACATCTACCTCACCTTCTTCGACGCCATCCTGGGCGGCTGTTGATCGCCGCCGGCCAACCCGAGGCAGGCCCGCGCCCGCCTGACACCGCACCTGCAGCTGGCCGAAGACACCGGGATGCACTTCTACGACGCCGAACTGCTGCGGCTTCGCGCCCACACCCACACCGATCCCGGACGCCCGCCAAGCCGACATCAGCCGCCGCCCTCGATCTCGCCCGCCGCCAGGGCGCGACCCTCTTCGAGCTGCGCGCCGCCCTCGACGATTTCGACGTGGGCGGACACCCGCGCGCGCCGCCTCGCCGACGCCGCCGGCGCGCATCCCCGCCGACAGCGCCTGTCCGGAACTGGTACGGCGCTCAGGCGATCCTGGATCAAGCTCCTCCAATCCGGGTCCCGAACTCTCAGCGTGGAGAGCGTCCACCTCACACGCGAAAGGTCGCTGGCCAGCACCAGCCGGGACCACCGCGCAAATTCGGCGGCAGGCCAGATGACCCACGACGTGCTGAGGCCAGCAATACGTGATTCAGTGACTGAGCTACCCGGCGCTCGGTCCACCTTGGCGCTCCATTGCCGCGACGATGCTCGGGCGCAACTCAGCAGCCGGGGGATGACTGCGTGGACCGAACCCACCTGCATGGGCCCGCTCCATGGCTGCATGGCTTCAAACCCGCCGTCTCTGCCGAGCTTGTCCGGAACGTACTGCTGTTCTGCGATCCCCGGCGAGTCACCCTCAGGCGGGCGCGTGCAGTCGTCCAGCATGTGGCGGCGCTGCGCCGGTGTCCATGGTCGGATCCGCCGCAGTGCCTTGTTCTCACATCTCGGGCGAACACTCATTGCTGCCGCGGGGTGCCTCCACCGACACCGAAGAGAAGGATCCTCGACCGCGAAGCACTGACACTTCCACCAGCGCCCGAGAAGACCATGAAAGTTCCGCCGTAGGCGGTGGTTCACTGACGAACACGATCGGTCCGTCGCAGTTTACTTATGGCCCGCCTGATTCGGCGCCGTACTCGAGCCAGTTGCGAGACCGGCAACCGTCGAAGCCCACGCCAGGTTCAAGAAAAATTCACGTATGGTCGTTTCCGGTCGTGGCGCGATCGCGCTGAGTTGTCTTCATGGATGATCGGAAGAGGTCTGACGCCACCGGTCCGGTCCGCTTGCGGGGACCCACCCCTTTACGGGCGACCCGGATTCGATGCCGGACGACGACACCGGAATTCCGGCGACGTGGCGCTGACCACTGATGGAGTGTCCGGCGTCATTGCCAGTCGGCCCACCGCCCGAGTACCGGATGGTCCTGGTCGACTACCGGAACTGGAGCTGACAGTCCGAATGGTCGAACGGCCTTTGCGCGACCTCGGCGGTGGCACGGGATAAGACGTCGCCGACGCGGTGTGAAACCCGCTCGAGGTGTTCAGGTGGAAGCAACGTCGCGGTCCTACCGCTCGAAGCCTGGCGCGGCGGTGCTGGAAACGTTCTCCCGCATTTGGCTACAGGCGCGGTCGTAGTGCGTGAACAGAATGTCATGCTGGTCTGGCGTTGGGCGCCCAGTATTGCGCTTGGCCGTTGGGCCCCATCACGCGGCTTCAGCCATCGATGCCGAAATTGTTCTCGCCGGGACACCCCACCGGAGTAACTATGGATTGCTTGCCGGTGAGACCATCGCGCTCTCCGGGTGTCATGACCAGAATGCCTCGGCGCATCAGCATCGTCGCTTCGGCGTTCCAATACGGCTGTGCGCCGACATTAGATACTGGCAATGACGACGCTGGATCTCCCCCGCTGGTCCCGGTGAATGCGATGACTGGCAGCGCACGCGACACCAGTCCAGCAGCCTGGTGCCGCTTCACGGAAATGGTTGCGCCGGAGGACAACGCGAACCACTGACCGGCGCGACAGCTTCTCGGCGAGATCGAGCGCAGCCACCACCCGGGCACATTCTGCTTCGGCCAATGCGCCCAGCGCTTTCGTCGGGTCACCCAACATGGCCACCCGCGTCGCAGCCTTCGGGGTAGCGGCGTCCGCGCCGCGTGACTGCGGGCGATGATGAGCCCGCCGCTGTGTTGCGTCCATACGGCCGGTCCACGCGCTGTGAACGCCCGACCGGCTGGTCGTATCGACTGAACTGCCGTCGCCGCCGGGCCAGAGCTCGGATCAGCCTACGGGTACACCAATCCGCGTGAGCTCCAGGAGCGCCGTGCACTTCTGTGCGTATCTGTCGAGAGTCGTAACGGCTCGTCGGGGGTTCCGTCACATTCGCGGCAACACCGGCACTGGCGGCTGAAGCGAATAGCCACTCGCCCGGCCCGATGTCCGTCGTCTTTGACGCCTGCCGGTATGGTGATTCTCCAGCCCGGCCCCGACTGTCAGTGGCACTATGCGCCGCACCAGCTCAGGTCCACGGAGCGCGTGATGTCGAGCACCGGCTACACGTAAAGAGCGCGATGCGGTCAAGCGTTTGTCGCTTCTTGCCACGCTGTCCACCCGCCGAATGCCGTCGAGACACGCTGCGAGAGTGGCGCTCGACTTCCGTGGACCTCGACCACTGCCGGCCTCGTTCAGTTGGGGGTGACATCACGAACCCTGCCAGCGCGATGAGGGGCGTTCATCGGAGCAATACGTAACTGGAACGAAGCACA
>ERZ1370068.3966-contig-3061_pt1 | contig 32140 bp, 29 predicted proteins | sample MGYA00561227_ERZ1370068 | MGnify/ENA primary metagenome ERZ1370068 (study PRJEB38410, sample SAMEA6850437) | metagenome | study: Metagenomic assessment of the ecological functions of the soil: analysis of the soil microbiota associated with the...
CATGTATTGAGCTGTTACGCCGCGATCTGCCAGGACGAAGGCGTCGTTCCGATCGTCGAGCCCGAGGTGTTGATGGACGGCGGTCATACCATCGAGCGCTGCGCCGAAGTGACCCAGGCCGTGCTCCACGAAGTCTTCGACGCCCTGAATCGAAACGGGGTAGCTCTCGAGCACATGCTGCTGAAGCCGAGCATGGTCGTTGCAGGCAAGGAGCAGGCAAGACAGGCGCCGGCGGTCGAAGTCGCCGCTCGGACGGTGCGCGTGCTGAGGCGAAGCGTGCCGGCGGCCGTGCCGGGCATCTTCTTCTTGTCCGGCGGACAGACGCCTGCCGAGGCGAGCGCCCATCTCGACGCGATCAACCGGCTCGGACCGCAGCCTTGGGCGCTGAGCTTCTCTTATGGGCGCGCGTTGCAGGACCCGGTGCTGCACAGGCCTGGAAAGGTCAGGCCGCCAACGCTCGCAGTGCCCAGGACGCGCTGCTGCTCGGACGAGCGCGACTAAACAGCACTGCGCGCGAGGGACGGTACGACTCGGCGATGGAGGTTGCTGGCTGGCAGCCACCGGAGAAACAGACGTGAGCGTGACAGGCACTGGCGGCGCCGACTTGGTCTGCCTCCAGCGTCACTTAACTGCGTCGGCCGGCGCCCCGGAAGCTTCTGGATCAGTTGCGCCGGCTGGGATCCGCTTTGGTAACCAACCAGAGACCCATGGTTAGCTCAAATGCGAAGATTGGCCCGCCGTAGATGGCCACCGGAAGGTCTTGGTGAGCTCGGGAAAGACGATGAACGCAGCGGTGATTGCCCCCAGCAGCACCGACGCCACGATGCCCAGGTAGGCGAGCCACTTCAGGACCATTCTGGACACAAGCCACAAATAGCAAAGACCGTGCTGCCAACTCCGGCGAAGATCAGGCCGGCGCTGTACGCCGTTCCGTGCGCGCCTATCGAGAGTCTCGCCAAGGCGTTTAGTTGGTCTTGAGGAAAGGGTTTCAGTGAGTCCGCTCCGCTGAGAAATCGCAGCGCGTCAAGGCTGCTTACGGTGGCCACGACGAAAGAGCGAGGTCTCGACGAGCCGTACTAACGTGGCGAAGATAGCTAAGTGCCAGATTCACGGGCTTGAGCGCTGTATAGAGGCGGCGGCGATGAGAACGATGTCACCAGGAAGGCCAGAAGATCGCTTGCGACGCCAAGGCGAAAACAGTCGTTCGTGAACCATCATGTTTGGAGCCGTCGCCTCGGCGTCGCCGGCCACGATCACGCTGGAGCTGGGACGTAAATTCCAGAGAACAGCGCCGTCCGGCAGGGCCGAGTCAAGTAGGCGGCCCCGCCACGTTGCTGCCCTGCGTTGTGAGCTCGTCGTCTCAATCACGTTCATTCCTACTTCTCAACCATTGATGACAGTGCATGATGGGCCGCCGCGGCAGGAAAGTGACGTCGAAAGGGACGAGACGCGCTGGCGTGCGACGACACGCAGTAGGGCTGGATCGAGACACAGGCTCATTGTCCGGTCTCGGCAGCAGCTGTCACCCAGTCGCGGTGAATTCAGCTGAGCAGGCAGGTGCTTGGGCCAGCGCTGGCGCGCTTGGAGGTGGGAGTGGCCAGCCCGCGGGCGGTGCCTGCGTCCACTTGCGGCGCCCAACCCGTAGGTCGCTATGCGCCATCGTGTGTCCGCAGAGCATCGCTTGCATGCTGTCCTCAGCCCTTGAAGTGTGGGGCGGCGATCGGGTCGGAGGTGCTGCCCACAGCGGGTCGGCCTGACCATCGACAACGGAAGTAGCACCCGCGACGAGGTATTGCCGCAGCGATAATTCCTTCCTCCATCGCACTGGCATATCTCGTGCCCCGCCCGCTCTCCATCTCCAATCCGATCCGCCTTCGTTTCGACGACTTTGAGCTCGATGAGGCGAATGCCTGGCTGCTGCGCGGCGGAAAGGCCGTCGCGCTCGCGCCCACCCCTTCAGCCTGCTGTGCGCGCTGGCGCGCCAGCCGGGCGCTCTGTTGACGAAGGACGCGCTGCTCGACGCGGTGTGGGGCCACCAGTTCGTCAGCGAATCGGTGCTGAAGACCGCCATCAGCGACCTGCGCACGGCGCTCGGCGACGACGCCCGCGAGCCGCGCTTCATCAGAAACCGTGCCGCGGCGTGGCTACCGCTTCATCGCGGTGCCGGCCGCCGCGCGCCGGTGCCGCCGCGCGCGCCACGACCGGCGCGCTCACGCCGCTCGAGTGAGTCGCCGTCGTTCATCGGTCGTGCCGACGCGGTCGCCCGGCTGCGCCGCGCCTGGGACCACGCCTGCGGCGGCCAGCGGGCGGTGGTGTGGGTGGCCGGCGAGCCGGGCATCGGCAAGACCACGCTGATCGAGCACTTCGTGGCGGGCCTGGGCGGCGTCGCCGTCGCGCGCGGCCAGTGCGTGGAGCACTACGGCACCGGCGAGCCCTATCTGCCGGTGCTGGAGGCGCTGGCCGAGCTGTGCCGCAAGGACGCGGACCTGCCCGCGCTGCTGCGCACGCGTGGCGCCGACCTGGCTGCTGCAGCTGCCGTGGCTCGGCACCGCGGAGGAACGCGACGCGCTGCGGCGCGAGCTGGCCGGCGTGGGCCCTGACCGCATGCTGCGCGAGATGGGCGAGCTGCTGGACCGCTACACCGAGCAGCGGCCGCTGCTGCTGGTGACGGAAGACCTGCACTGGAGCGACCGGGCGACGATCCAGCTCATCGACCACGTCGCGCGGCGGCGCGGCCGCGCTGGCCTGATGTGGCTCGCGAGCTTCCGCGTGGCCGAGGTGGTCGCGACGGACCATCCGCTCAACGCCTTGCGGCGCGAGCTGCGCCTGCACCGCCTGTGCGAGGAGATCGTGCTCGACCCGTTCTCCGAGACCGAGGTCGCCGACTACATCGCGCAGCGTTCGCCGTCGCTCGCGCGCGACGAGGCGCTTCGTCCGTGCGCTGCACGAGCGCACCGACGGCGTGCCGCTGTTCGTCTCGTCGGTCATCACCGAGGTGATGGAACGCACGGACGACGGCGCGCCGGCGGAGGCGCGCCTCGCGGCGGTGGCCGTGCCCGAGAACCTGGCGGCCATCATCGACCACTACATCGCCCGGCTCGGCAGCGAGCAGCGCGCGCTGCTCGCCGCGGCCGCGGTCTGCGGGGTCGAGTTCCGGGTCGACACGCTGGCGCTGGCCCTGGGGCGTGACATCGCCTCGGTGGCTCTGGCCTGCGACGAGCTGGTGCGCGAGCACGTGTGGCTCGCGCGCGCCGCGTGCCGAGCAGGGCAGCGATGCGACTGGAGCTGCCGTATTCCTTCAGGCATGCGCTGTTCCGCCAGGTGCTGTACGACCGCACCCCGCCGTCGGCGCGCATGCAGCTGCATCGCGAAGTGGGCGCGGCCCTCGAACGCGAGCGCGCCGCCGGCGTGGCGGTCGCCGCCTCGGAGCTGGCGATGCATTTCGACCGCGGGCGGCAGCCGATGGCCGCGCTGCGCTGCTACGCCGAGGCGGCCGAAGCCGCGCTGCTGAACTTCAGCCCCGCGGCCTGCATGGGCCTGGCCGAGCGCGCACGGGCCCTGGTGCCGCAGGCGCCGGAGGGCGCCGAGCGCGACGCGCTGGAGCTCACGCTCGCGACGCTGCAGGGCATGTCGGCCTTCCATTCGCTCGGCGTCGGGCTCGCGAGGCGATGACCGCCTTCGAGCGCGCCTACGCGCTGCTGGCCGGTGCGCCGGAGCATCCGATGCGCGCGCGCCTGTTGCACGGGTTCGGCTATGTGTCGAGCCTGCGCGGCGACTACGTGGAGGCGCTGGTGGTCGCGAAGCGGGCCGAAGCGCTCGCGGCCGTGTCGGACGATCCGGAGCTGATGCTGGTCGCGTGTTTCCTGCACGGCGAGGCCCATCATCTGCAGGGCCGCACGCAGGCGGCCCGGTCGTGGATGGAGCGCGGGCTCGCGATCGCCGAGACGCTCGACCTGGCGGCGAACGACGTGTTCGCGGCGGACCCGCAAGTCACCTTGCTCGGGATGCTGGCCATCGACCTCGTCCGCTGCGGCCTGGTGCAACAGGGCCGGGCGCTGGTGCAGCGGGCGCATGCGCGCGCCGCCGAGCTGCGGCAGCCGATGACGCGTCTCGTCGCGGCGTGGCAGGAGGCGATGCTCGAGGTGCGCCTGGGCAGCGCCGATCGTGTCGCTGCCCTGGCCGACGAGATGCAGGCTCTGGTCGACGAGTTCTCGCTCGCGCACGGCCAGACCGCATGCCAGTGGTTCCGCGGCTGGGCCGAGGCGCGCAAGGGCCGGCCGCAGGAGGGCCATCGGCTGATCCGCGAGGCCTACGAACACAACACCCGGCTCGGCATGCGCGCCGGCGCCAGCGAGGTGCTCGGCTATGCGGCGGAGGCGCTGCTGCTCGCCGGCGATGTCGAGGGCGCGCAAGCGCAGCTCCAGGAGGCGCTGCAGATCGCCGACGAGCTGGGCGAGGGCGTGTACCTGCCGCAATTGCTGCTGCTGCAGGCGGCGATCGCGCGCGCCCAGGGCCGGCCCGAGGCGGGCGCGGCGTCGGTGCGCCGCGCCGTCGAGGAGGCGCGCGACGCAGCAAGCGCCGTGGCTGGAGCTGCTCGCGCTGGTGGAGCTGTGCGCGCACCACGACGCCTCGACGGCGGAGCGCCAAGCCCTCGCAGAGCTGGTGGACCAGCTGCCCGAAGCGGCGGGCACCGAGCCGGTGGTGCGCGCGCGCTACGCTGCTGCAGCCGTGAAGCCGGCCTGAAGACGGCTGCAGCGGTGGCGTCAGCCGAGCGCCTCGCGCGCCCGCTGCTCCCACAGCTCCCTGACAGAGGCTGAGCACGACCGGTCCGATCGGCGAGGCCCGCCAGTCCGAGCACGCCGAAGCCGCCGATGCAACCCATCAGCACCCAGACGAACGGCAGCGCATGCCGCCGCGGGCCACCATCGGCCGCACCAGCTTGTCGCCGCAGAGCAGCACCGCGCAACCCAGCAACAGCGCCAGCAGCGCCGTCCGTGGGCGCGCCCTGCAACGCCAGCTGCAGCGCCAGCGCAGCCACGCGCTGCGTAGCCAGGAACGGCACGGCAGCCAGAGCGCCGGTGATGCGCGGCCCAGAGCAGCGGGCGAGGTGCGCCGGCCGCCGCATACGCGAGGGCCGTCGCGAGCGCCGTCGAACAAGCCTACGGCCAGCATGCTGTTCACCGAGGCGCGCACCGCGCGCGTGCCAACCTCGACATAGCGCTCGGCGCGGTCGCCGATCGCTTGGCCGCAGCGTGCCGTGAGCTTCGCGCGCGAGCGATCCGCCTTCCTGGTAGAGGAAGCCCAGCAGCAGGATCAGTGAACCCCACGATCAGCGCATGGCGGAACGTGAGCTCGCCCAGTGACTGAGCCCAGCCGAGCACAGCCGCCGGGTCGGCGTGCCGCGTCAGCATCAGCAGTGCGCCGGGAGGACCTGAGCTGCTGTTGCCAGCTCGCGGCGAGCCAGGGACCGAACACCGGCGTGTCCACCAGCCATCCAGGCAAGCACCTTATCATAGCCGCTGCCAGGCTATGCAGCAGCGCGTGCGCCTCGCCGAGCAGCGCCCAGCAGGCGAACACCATCGGCGCGAGCACGAACACGGTGATTGCGGCCGTGAAGATCGCCGCGCTGCTGCTCTGACCGACACGCTGCGCGGCAGCCGGGCGCGGAACGGCGATGTACAGCGGCCATGCTCGCGATCGCGATCACGCAGGCCGCCAGCAAGGCCTCGATGAAGCCCTGAACGATCCAGACCGCCAGTGCAACGATCGTCGCGGCGAGTAGCCGTCCCGGAGTGAGCTTGAGGTTCATCGCCATGCATGCTAGGGACGCGTGCGCCATCAGTCGTCAGCGACAGGTCGCGATTCCGTCGGCGTCGCGGCGAGCGCTGTCGTCGACCGAAGTCGACCTTCGCTGACGACTCCGTCAGGGGACTCGCCTACGCTGCTTGCGAGTCTTCTTGATCCCTGGTCTGCGATGGTCCTGAACCCTGAATCCAAGTACCCGAACCGCCGCGCTTATGTCGTGAAGCTGCGTGGCGACGCCACGCCGGGAGCCCTTGCGGGCCGCCTCGAGAACCTGGTCACCGGACGCCAGCGCGAGTTTGCGTGCGCCGAAGAGCTGCTGGCGTCGATCGCGTCCGACCTCGCGTCGGCGGCAGGCGAGCGCGCGGCAGACGCTGCCGCCGAGTGACACCGCATCAGTGAATGAGCAGCTCGAAATAGCCGACCGAACGGCGACCCAACGCTGACGACTTCGCGCGCACCGGGCCCTACGCTGACACCACCTCGAATCCACACGAGATCCATCACGATGCCGCAACTTCCAATCCGCCTGTCGCTGACCCGCCACGTCGGGCAGACGACCTATCCAACATGCCGAGCGCCTGACCGGCCTCGTCGTCGCGGCGGCGCTGGCCGCATCGATCGCCCTCGTCTTCACCGGCTGCTCCACGCCGGTGATGAAGCCGTCGCTGGACGTGCCGGCGACGTTCGCCGCGAGCACGGCCTCCGAGATGGAGCCCGAGGCCGCCTGGTGGGAAAGCTTCCACGACCCGGTGCTGACCGACCTGGTGCGCCGCGCGGCGCAACGAGAACCGCGACATCAAGATCGCCGCCGAGCGCCTGCGCGCGGCGCGATCAGGCGTGACGGTGAGCCGTTCCTTCCTGGCGCCCAGCGTCAGCGCGGTCGGCTCGGCCAGCGACCGCAGCAGCGGCTACGGCGACGCGCGTGAAGCAGCTGATGCCGGACACCCGCAACGGCAGCGCCGGCCTCGACGTCTCGTGGGAGGTCGACCTGAGCGGCCGCCTGCGCGCAGGCGCGGCCGCAGCGGCCGCCGACGCGCTGGCCGCGGAGCACGGCGTGCGCGGCGTGCGCCTGCTGGTGATGACCGATGTCGCCAGCAACTACTTCACGCTGGTCGGCGCACTGCGCCAGCTCGACACGCTGCGCGCGATTTCCGCCGCTCATGACGAGACCCTGCGCCTGGTGCAGGCGCGCCATCGGGCAGGCCTGGCGACGCCCTTCGACGTGGAGCGCGCGCAGACCGATGCCGAATCGGCACGCGCGCAGATCCCGCCGCTGGAGACGATTGCGGCGGTGTCGCGGCACCGCATCGCGGTGCTGATCGGCGACCAGGCCTTCCATGGCGCGAGCATCGAGCCCTGGCGCGGCGACGTGGCCGTGCCGCGACATCCAGCCCGGACAGCCCGCCGCGCTGCTGCAGCGCCGGCCCGACGTGCTGGCGCTGATGGCGCAGCTGGACGCGGCCAATGCGCGCCGCCAGCAGGCCGCGGCCGAATGGTTCCCGCGCCTGTTCCTCGGCGCGTCGTTCGGCCGCCAGAACGTGGAGCTGAACAGCGTGGGCCTCGGCGCCGCCCGCTTCACCAACGTGGCGGGCCTGCTCGCGATGCCGATCTTCAACGCCGGCCGCACGAGCGCGCTCAACGACATCGCCGAGAGCGGCCAGCGCGAAGCGCTGCTGCGCGCCGAGGACGGCATGGTGCGCGCGCTGGAGGACGTGGAGAACTCGCTGGTCTCGCTGTCGTCGGAACGGCAGCGCTCGCAATCGCTGCAGGCCGCCGCCACCTCCGCCGAGGCCGCGCTGGGCCGCGCGCAGTCGCTCTACGACCGCGGGCAGATCGACCTGCTGCCGCTGCTCGATGCGCAGCGCTCGCGCCTCGCGGTGCGCCTGTCCGCCAACGACAGCAGCACCCGGCTGCTGCTCGACAGCGTGCAGCTCTACAAGGCGCTGGGCGGCGGCTGGCAGGTGTTCGAGCCGGCCGCTGCGCAACAGCCCCAAGCGCAACCCACCGCCGCCGGCGCCAACCCCGCGTCGCATTCCTGAACCCCGCAGTCAAACAACGAGGAACTGCCTTGAAGAACTCCCATGCCACGGCCGTCACGCTGGCCGTCGCCGCCCTGCTCAGCGCCTGCAGCCCGGACAAGCCGCCCGTCGAGGCGCCCCGGCCGGTGCGCACCGCCGAAATCCGCTATGACGCCACCCGCGAAGCCAATCGCTATGCCGGCACCGTGCAGTCGCGCTTCGAGGTCGACCAGGCCTTCCGCGTGGGCGGCAAGGTGGCGCAGCGCAAGGTCGACGTCGGCCAGGTCGTGCACGAGGGCGATGTCCTCGCCGTGCTCGACGACGCCGACTACCGGCTGGCCGAGGAGGCCGCGCGCCAGCAATGGACGGCCGCCGTCGCGCAGGCCCGCCAGGCCGAATCGGACCGCAAGCGCCTGGGCTCGCTGAAGGCCGACGGCTCGGTCAGCGTGGCCGACGACGAGCACGCCCACAGCGGCGCGCAGACGGCGCAGGCGACCGAAGAGGCGCAGGCGCGCCAGCTCGAGCTCGCGCGCAACCGCGTGAAGTACACCGTGCTGCGCGCCTCGCGCAGCGGCGTGCGTCACTGCGGTGCGCGTCGAGGTTGGCCAGGTGGTCGCCGAAGGCCAGCCGGTGGTCGCCATCGCCGACCCCGGCACGCCGGAGATCGTCGTCGACGTGCCGGAAGACCAGCTGACCGCGTTCAAGAAGGCCCACTTCAAGGCCTCGCTCGCGAGCGCGCCGGACGAGCACTTCGAGGTGGCGCTGCGCGAGCTGTCGCCGCAGGCCGCGGCGCAGACACGCACCTACCGCGCCCGGCTGCAAGCCGGTGAGCGCCCGGCCGCTGCCGCTGGGCGCGACCGCCACGCTGGTGACCGACCGGGTGGTCTCGGACGTGCAGGTGGCTGCGATTCCCGCCACCGCGCTGACCCAGGCCAACGGCCATCCGGCGGTCTGGTTGGTCAAGCATGCCGGCAATGAGCCGGTGGGCAGCGTGGAGCTTGATGCCTGTGGCGGTGCACGGCTACCGCAACGATCTCGCGCTGGTCTCCGGCGTGCCGGCCGGCGGGCAGGTCGTCACCGCGGGGGTGCAGAAGATGGCGCCCGGACTGAAGGTCGCGCTGCCCGGTGCGGCGCTCGCCGAAGCCAAGCTCACGCAGATCGACACGACGCAGCAGGCCGCCCGATGAACAACTTCAACCTCACCGAATGGGCGCTCGAGCACCGCGCCGTGGTGCTCTTCCTGATCATCGTGGTCTCGGTCGCGGGCGTCTTCAGCTTCTCCAAGCTCGGCCAGCTCGAGGACCCCAAGTTCTCCGTGCCGTCGATGACGGCGACGGTGATCTGGCCCGGCGCGAGCGCACAGCAGATCCAGGACGAGGTGCTGAACCGCATCGAGAAGAAGTTCGAGCAGCTCGACCACTTCGAGAAGGTCGTCACCTTTGCGCGCCAGGGCTACGGCGGCATGACGATCACCGTGAAGGGCGGCACGTCGCACAAGGACCAGCAGGAAGCCTGGTACCAGGCGCGCAAGAAGTTCTCCGACCTCAAGCTCGAACTGCCCGACGGCGTCGTCGGCCCGATCTTCAACGACGAGTACGGCGACGTCTACTCGCTGCTCTATGCCGTCAAGGGTGACGGCATCGGGCACGCGGAGCTGTCCGACGTCTCCGAGGACATCAAGCGCCGCCTGCTCAAGGCGCCCTACGTGAAGAAGGTCGACCTCCTGGGCAAGCAGGAGCAGAAGGTGTACGTGGAGTTCTCGCACGAGCGCCTGGCCGCGCTCGGCATCACGCCGCTCGCCATCGCCGAGAGCCTGAAGAGCCAGAACGCGATGCTGCCCGGCGGCTCGATCGACACCAGCCAGGACCGCGTCTTCGTGCGCGTGAGCGGCCAGTTCACGAATCTGGACGACATCCGCAACGTGCCGATCGCCGCCGGCGGCCGCACGATCAAGCTCGGCGACATCGCGACGGTGTCGCGCGGCTTCCAGGACCCGCCGGTCTACACCGTCCGCCACAACGGCCAGGACGTGCTGATGGTCGGCATCGTGATGACCGACGACGGCAACGTCGTCGAGCTCGGCAAGGCCGTGGAAGACGCGGTCGCGAAGGTGCAATCCGAACTGCCGCACGGCATCGAGCTGGAGCGCGTCGCCGACCAGCCCACCACCGTGAAGGATTCCGTGTGGGAATTCGAGCGCTCGCTGATGGAAGCGCTCGCGATCGTGCTGGCGGTGAGCCTGGTGAGCCTGGGCCTGCGCACCGGCCTGATCGTCGCCATCTCGGTGCCGCTGGTGCTCGGCGTGGTCGCCATGGTGATGCTCGCGATGGGCTGGAACCTGGAGCGCATCTCGCTCGGCTCGCTCATCATCGCACTCGGCCTGCTGGTGGACGACTCGATCATCGCCATCGAGATGATGGTGGTGAAGATGGAAGGAGGCTGGGACCGCATCAAGGCCGCCGCCTTCTCGTATTCGGCCACCGCGATGCCGCGCCTGTCGGGCGCGCTGATCACCGTCGCCGGCTTCATGCCGATCGGCTTCGCGCGCTCCACCACCGCCGAATACGCGGGCGGCATCTTCTGGATCGTGGGCATCGCCGTGGTGTTCTCGTGGCTCTGCTCGGGCATGATCACGCCCTACCTCGCGGTGAAGATGCTGCCGAAGGACTTCGGCCAGCAGCACCACGGCGCCGACCCGTACGGCACGCCCTTCTACCGCAGGCTGCGCGGCTGGATCGACTTCGCGCTCGAGAAGCGCTGGCTGATCATCGCCGCGACGGCGGGCGCCCTGGTGCTCGCGCTGGCCGGCATGAAGTACGTGCCGCAGCAGTTCTTCCCGAACAGCGAGCGCCCCGAGCTGATCCTCGACCTGCGCATGAAGGAAGGCTCGTCCTTCCAGGCCACGACCGAACAGGTCAAGCGCATGGAAGCGATCCTGAAGAAGGAGGAGGACGTCAAGCTTCTTCACCGCCTACACGGGCGCCGGTTCCCCGCGCTTCTACCTCGCGCTGTCGCCCGAGCTGCCCAACCCCGGCTACGCGCAGTTCATCGTGATGACCAAGGACATGGAAGCGCGCGAGCGCGTGCGTTCGCGGCTGATCGCCACGGTCGACACGGACTTCCCGCAGGCCTGGGTGCGCGTCACCCGTCTCGAGATGGGTCCCGCGGTGGGCTACCCGGTGCAGTTCCGCGTGGTCGGCCCCGACACGCAGAAGGTGCGCGAGATCGCCCGCGAGGTCGAACACGTCATGGCCTCGAGCCCGAAGGTGCGTGACGTGCAGCTCGACTGGAACGACCCGGTGCGCACGCTCAAGGTCGAGCTCGACCAGGACAAGGCGCGTGCGCTCGGCCTCACGCCCGCCGACGTGAATCTCGTCACCCAGAGCGTGATGAACGGCGCGACGCTGTCGCAGCTGCGCGAGCACGAGAACCTGGTGGACATCGTCGCGCGTGCCGTGCCGAAGGAGCGCCTGGACCTGGACACGCTCAAGGACGTGAACATCTACACGCGCGCCGGCACCGTCGTGCCGCTCTCCGAAGTGGCGAAGGTGAAGTACGAGCTCGAAGAGCCGGTGCTGTGGCGCCGCAACCGCGACATGGCGATCACCGTGCGTGCCGACGTCAAGGACGGCGAGCAGGCCGTGTCGGTCACGAAGGAGATCGCGCCGCTGCTCAAGGACATCGAGGCCGAAGCTGCCCGCCGGCTACCGCGTCGACGTGGGCGGCGCGGTGGAAGAAAGCGACACGGCGAACAAGGCGCTGGCCGCCGTGGCTCCGGTGATGGTGCTCACCATCCTGCTGATCCTGATGCTGCAGCTGCAGGGCTTCTCGAAGATGGCGATGGTGTTCCTCACCGCGCCGCTGGGCCTGATCGGCGTCGTCGCCGCGCTGCTGGTGTTCCGCGCCCCGCTCGGCTTCGTGGCGATCCTGGGCATCATCGCGCTCGGCGGGATGATCATGCGCAACTCGGTGATCCTGATCGACCAGGTGCGCACCGAGATGGAAGAGGGCCGCGATGCGTGGAACGCCATCGTCGACGCGGCCCTGCACCGCACGCGCCCGGTGGTGCTGACCGCGGCCGCGACCGTGCTGGCGATGATCCCGCTCACGCGCAGCGTGTTCTGGGGCCCGATGGCGCTCGCGATCATGGGCGGCCTGACGATCGCCACGGTGCTGACGATCTTCTTCGTGCCCGCGCTGTATGCCGCATGGTTCCAGGTGCGTCGCGAGACAGCCGGGGGCACGGAGCCCGCCCCGGCGAATGCCCTGCTGGCGGCCTGATGTTCACGGCGATGGCGCGGCCCCAGACGCTCAGCGACGAAGAGATTGCGGCTCGCGCCCGAACCGTCTTAGTCGCGCGCACGGCTTCGAGGTGTTAGTTGCGCACGCGCGCCGCGGATCGGTCAGGTCCGACATCAGCCTCGAGCGCGCTGGCGCAGATGGTTCTCCCGTTGGTCACCGGCGACGTGGCACAACGCTTCGTGGCGCGCGAGCGGACGTTGACGGAAAGCCCGGCGTTCATCGACGCGATGATCCGCCTCCCGTCCCGCACTTGAATTTGCACAAGGACGCGCAGCAAGCGCCATCGGCTGAACACCATGCTCGGAGAACTACAACACTACTGGAGCGGCGACTTCCTCGCCGCCAACGCCTTCATCGGCCTGAACCTGGTCGGCGCGCTGCTGCTCGGCATGCTGGTGGGCTACGAGCGTTCGTACAACGGCCGCGCTGCGCGGCATGCGCACCTATGGGCTGGTCTGCATGGCTTCGACGGCGCTGACAGTTTTCGTCGGCCATGCCGTCTTTGTGGTACGGCGGCACCGCTGGCCAGTGTCCGGCCGACCCGACGCGGGTGGTGCAGGGCGTGGTCACCGGCATCGGCTTCCTGTGTGCCGGCGTGATCATGAGGGACGGGCTGAGCATCAGCGGCCTCACGACCGCCGCATCGATCTGGGCCGCATCGGCCGATCGGCGTGCTGCTGGGGGTCGGCTTCTATGCCGCCGCGCTGCTGCTGGCGTTGCTGTGCATGGCTGTCGATGTCGATGCTGCACCGGCTGGAAGCCAAGCTCCCGGGCCGGTCGACGCTGGAGGTGCGCGTCACCTTCAGCGCCGCCGGCCCGCCCAGCTTCGACGACCTGGCTGAGCGGGCCGAGGCTCGAGGCTACCGGGTGCTGGGCGACAGCCTGCGCATCACCTTCAGCGAGCAGCCAGCCGGTGTGGCGCTTCTGCGTGGTGGCGCTGGACCGCGCCCGCGCAGCGTCGCCGGCATTCGCTCGCGCACGAAATGGCCATGTCTGACGGCGTGGCGAGCTTCAGCATCGTGCCGGTGAGAAATTGAGTCCGTCGCCTTGCATTGCGGTCATTGACGTCATGCACGCCGGCTTGCAGGGCGAGATCGCCTCCGATTTCGACATCAGCAGCCTGGAGGCGCACACGGGCGTTCGCGTACCGGTAAAGGTGCACGGCGCGCAAGAAGTCAGATTTGAAGCAATCACACTGGAGAGGGTTCAATGGCGCGTGTTTTTATCTTCGGGGCCACCGGGTCACTAGGCCGAAGCGTGCTGCGCCAAGGCCGTGGAGTCAGCCATGACGTCACTGTGTTCGTGCGTGATCCGTCCAAGCTGCCATCCGAGATGTCGACCCGCGTCGGTGTTCGGCGTGGGACTTATTGCAATCGGGAGCCGACGCAATTGCGGACTTGGTGCGAGGTCATCAGGTCGTGCTGAACTGTGCAGGCCATGTGACAGATGGCCAAGGGTTTGTCGACCTTGTGAGCCGTCTTGTCGATGGCGTGGAGCGGCTTCAACCGTTGGAGCGGCCGGTATGCTGGTTTTTAGCTGGGGCCGCCCTACTTGATATTGGCGAAAGCGGCCGGCGGGGTGTGGACTTCGCCGAAGGTCAAGAACACCTATTGGCTGCACCGCGCCAACTTCGAGCGCCTCCAGCGCTCATCGTTGGCTTGGTCGCTGCTGTGCCCAGGACCGATGGTGGACCGGGCGCCAGTCGGACTGAGCACGCTACGGGTCAGCATCGACCGCCTGCCAGTGCCGATCTCGCGTGTGTCGCGTTTGCTGCCCGCTCCGCTGCTGCTGCCCATCTTCGCATCGAAGATCCCGGAGATGATCATCCCGTACGCTGACGCGGCTGCGCTGATGCTCGCCCATCTTGGCGCGGAAGGCGAACTGGTGCGTCGCCGTGTTGGCGTGGCCCTGCCCGTGGGGATGAAGGGTCGCAAGAGCACCTGGACTGCCACACCGAAGTAGCGCCTGGCCGAGTGTCTGCCTTTCGCACCTGACCAACGGCCGCGATGGATCGTGAGTGCCAGTTCGAGCTATCGGCAAGCGGTCGTTCGGAGCGTGCCTGATCACGCTCGGACACACGCTAGTCCACAGCGCCCGCGATAGCGGTCATTGAGACCCGCTCGCCAGCAAGCGTCTCGATGACCGCGAATTTGGACAAGACCGTACGTCGAGGGCGCGGCGGTCACCGACAGCGACACCGCTGCATTGTTGTCACCCGAAGCCGTTGGCCGAAGGACAGCAGTGGGTCTAGTCCGCTGGAAAACTCCCTGGCATGCGGCTGCATGACCTAAGCTTGATTGCAACCGGACAGTGGGAGCGCATCGCGATGATGGGTCGACGAGGTGGCAGCACAGGACAGGCTCTTCTACTCCTTCAACCTCGACGATCACGTCCCTCGCGATCACCTACTGCGCGGCATCGACCAGCTTCTTCGACCTCGGTGAACTGCGCAACCATCTCGCACCGTTTTACAGCCACACCGGCCGACCCTCGATCGATCCGGAGCTGATGATCCGCATGCTGATCGTCGGCTACTGCTTCGGCATCCGCTCGGAGCGGCGGCTGTGCGAGGAGGTTCACCTGAACCTCGCCTATCGCTGGTTCTGCCGACTGGATCTGGAGGATGCGGTGCCCGACCACTCGACCTTCTCCAAGAACCGCCACGGCCGGTTCCGTCAGAGCGACGCCTTCCGCCATGTCTTCGAGAGCGTGCTGCGCCGATGCATGAGCGAAGGTCTGGTCGGCGGCGAAGGCTTCGCGATCGACGCCAGCGTCATCAAGGCTGACGCCAACCGGACCCGAGGGGTTCCTGGGGCCGAGGCGACGGCGCAGTTCAATGGCGTGGCCGAGCCGCGCCGTGCGTGAGTACCTCGATGCACTGGAGGAGCACAACCCCAGCGGCGACGACGATGCCGATCCACCTCAGCCGCCAGCGCCTGGCAAGAACGTCTCACTGACTGACCCTGCAGCGCGCTGGACGGCCGCCCCGGGTGGGCCCGCCTTCTACGCCTACTCGACCAACTACCTGATCGACCTGGATGCGGGGATCATCGTCGACGTGGAGGCCACGCCGGCGCACCGCACGCAGGAGGTTGAGTCCGACCAAGACGATGATCGATCGCGTGGAGGAGCGCTTCGGCTTGAAGCCTGATCGCCTGGTGGGCGACACCGCCTACGGCATTGCGACCGATGCTGGGCTGGATGGTCCAGGACAAGGGCATCGCCCCGCATGTGCCGGTGTGGGACAAGACCGAGCGCAAGGATGGAACCCTGTCGAGCAGCTGAGTTCGTCTGGGATGAGCAGACCAACGAATACCGCTGCCCTCAGGGCCATGCCTTGCTGAGCGAGCGGCGCCAGTTCACCAAGCCACGCGAGCGCGATCGCCCAGGCCGACGTCATCTACCGGGCCAGCCAACACGACTGCACTGGATGTCCGATGAAGCAGCAATGCTGCCCGAACACGCCGGTTCGCAAGATCACGACGCAGCGTGCACGAGGACTCACGCAACGTGGCGCGCGCGACTGGCCACAACGCACGCAGTACAAGCAGTCTCAGGCGAGATCGCAAGAAGGTGGAGATACTGTTCGCCCATCTCAAGCGCATCCTCAAGCTCGATCGCCTGCGCTTGCGAGGCCTGACCGGTGCGCACGACGAGTTCTTGCTGGCGGCGATAGCTCAGAACTTGCGACGAATGGCCAAGAGGTTGTTCGAAGGGCGGCAAGGCACAGTGGCAGTACCAGCCTGACGGCCTTGAGGGCCCACGACTTCGCCATTCTTCGAGTGTCACGCGATCGGTATCCCTGACCGCGCCAACCCGCCAGCGCCATCGCAACCGAGTTCTTCAACGGAATAGGTCGATTGCGGAAGGAGGGACAGTCACGATCGCGTGCTATCGACCCTAGCGGACGCGCGCCCGCAGCGAGAGCAGACGTTCGATCGCGACGTTGCGCGCTGAAAACGCGTGGTGCGGCTATTGACTGGGCGTGTCGGTCAGTGGTTGCAGCAGCGCCTTGACGCGGTTGACACCGCCCTCGAACTCGATCCACCCGAGCAGCGCCTGGCCGCCGTTGGCACTCACGCTAGGAAAGAGCTGCGCACGTCGCCGGGTTGCGTCTCGGCGAACACCGCGCTTCCCCAGGTGCCGGTGGCGCCGTCGAAGCGGTTCATCGCGATGTTGCCGCGACCATTGAAGGGTCGGCCTCCTTCGAACTGCGTGCCAGACCGCGATGGCGTGGCCCGTCGGATCGACGGCGAGGTCGGCAAACTCCGCGCCACCGCCAACGGCGCTGTCGATCACCTGCGCCGCGCTCACAGGCGGCGCCGGCATGGTCCAGGCGGATCGCCTTGAGCGCCGTGCGCGTCCCGACGCTCTCGGTCCACAGCACGAGCGCGTTGCCACCGGCATCGCTGCCGATGCGCTGAAACCGGAGGATGTCGCCCGGGGTGCCCGGCACCAGCGTCTGCGCCGCACTCCACGTCCGGGTGCTGCTCGTGAAACGCGCGATGCGGATCTCGAGACGAGCTCCGAGCCCCGGCCCGGACGGCCGCAGCATGCCAGCAGGAAGTTGCCGCCGGTGGAGGCGGCCAGCTGAAGGCCACCGACGGAGCCGATGCTGAAGCTGCCGGGCACCACGCCAGTCGATTGGATCGGGAGGCAACTGGACCCAGTCCCCGGTGCTGCGTGAGAAATAGTTGCTCGTCAGCTACCCCCAGCCAAGTTAGCGTCGGTCTGACCCAGGCAGCGAGCGCATTGCCGCTGCCGTCCAGCAATGCCACCGGCGCGCCGCTGAAGCTGTCTGTCGCCGGTGTCTTGCTCGATCGCAGCTTCCGGCTGCCAGGTGCCACTGACAGGGTCGAAGAAGCGCCCGCGAACAAGCCTGCATCCATCGACGAACACGACGTACACGGCGAGCACGGCGCCGTTGGCATCACCGGCGACGCGTCAGCTGCCATGGCGTCGGTGTTCAGCAGCACCGGCGTGGCCCACGCGCCGGCGCCGGCGTCGAAGCGCGCGCTCATCACCACGCCGCACACGGACTGTCGGCGAGCGTCGACTCGTGCCATAGCGACCACCGCGTTGCCGCTGGCGTCGACCGTGAGATCGAAGTCGCCGGCGATGCCGGCGCTGCTCGTCTCGATGTTGATCGGGCTGCCCCACGCGGCCGTGGCGGCGCTGTAGCGGTTGGCCCAGAGGCTGTGATGTGTTCGTCGATGTCCTGACGTCGTCGGCCCGCCAGACCGCGAAGCCATCGCCGTTGGCGCTGCGCGCCACGCGCACGACCAACGGGCTTGCCGCTCGCGCCGGTGTCGATCGACTGCGCCGTGCCAACGACCAGCTGCGCCGGTGCCGGGGAGGCTGTGTCGTGCACCGAGCCGGCATGGGCGCCGGCGTCGGGCCGACACTTCCGACGGGTGTGGCCGGCTCGCCTTGGCCGCCGCCACACGACACGAGCGCCACAGCACATAGCGCTCAAGAGGACGCGTCGAGCCCTCACGACGAACCAGGTGAGCGGATCGCGAGGGATACAGTAGGTGGCCATAGCGCACCTCCATGACGGCCGAAGCGGCTCGGGCAGGGCAGCAAGCCACATGCCCCCAGGTGATGCGTTGCTGGCAACGTCATCACGCGGCAATAGATACGGACAAGCACGCCCACTGCGATGCAGTTGCTGCGTGGACAACCGCCAGCCCGCTGACGGTCCGCTACTGGCCGATAGCACGCAGTCGCGAGTGTCCGCTCCTTAGGCCGGGTAGGCTGGACGCCCAGACTGGTCGCTATCGGCCGATCTCTCACAGTGATGGTCGGCAAACAGGGCTCAGTGGTGCCTGGTGCGACGCGATCAGTCTGCGTTCGACTCAGGCCTCAGGGCCCGAAACTGGTCCGAAAAAGACAAACCCCGGCATTGAACTGAATGCCAGGAACTATCAAGACTACCAGGCCGTGCGCACCATCTGTTGTGGATGCGGTCTCACTCTAGGTCAGGCACTTGCAGCTTATGGCCACCAAATTGCAGGTTATGCTCACCCACAGCGCAGGCGCGCTGTTCTCGTCCACTTCACCCACAAGCGCCGATGTAGCCGCAGGTGGTGCAGAACTCGCAGCCGTCCTTGTGGATCAGCGTCGCGTTGCGCGCACTCCGGGCAGCGCGCGCCGGCCATCGGCGTGCAGCACCGCCGCGTCGCGTCGTCGGCCGGCGGTTTGCAGGATGCCCATCGCGCTGAGCGGAAAGCCCGCCTCGTCGAGCACGCCGAGCATCGCGTAGCGGTGGATCACCAGCCGCGCGATGTAGGCCACCGTCGACGGCCAGATCTGCTGGCGGCGCTCGCCCGGCACCGGCACGAGCGCCATGAAGTGGCCCGAGCGGCTCGCGCGTACGTTGAGCAGCTTGCGCAGCTTCATGCCGATCCAGGCCGGGTCGAGCACGCGCATGTCGAGCGACAGCAGCCGCGCCAGGCCGTCGAGCGCGCGCGGGTAGTTGCCGGAGAAGCCGATCGCGCACGGCCGCGGTCGACGCGTGCGCCGCTCGTGCGGCGCTGCCGGCAGGCGTGCACCTCCTTCAGCGTCACGCGTGAACGACTCGCCGCTGGCCGGGTTGGTCGACGTCGACCGCCCACGCCAGCGTGCCCGACGGTGCCGGTGCGCGGCTCGTCGCGGCTGAACATCGCGTCGATCACCGGCGTCGAGCCCGCCGCTCCTGCAGCGCGCCGAGCTGCTCGCAGCGCCAGCGGATCACCGCCGCGGTGGCCGCCACCACGCCGGGGAACAGGCGCGGCTCGCCGTGCGGCGGCATCGGCATCTCGAACGACGCGCTCCTCGGACACCGTGGCCAGCGCGTCGAGCTTCGAGCTGCAGCCACGCCGCGTCGTTGGCGCGCATGTCCATCGACAGCGTCTTGGCCAGCGCGCCCAGGCCGCGCGGCTGCTCGGCGCCGTTGACCCACACCTCGAACGGCAGGTTGCGGCGAACAGGCCCGACTCGGCCCGCTTCGGCCGGCAGCTCGCCGACGAACAGCGCGAAACTCGCCGTGCGGGTGCTGGATCATGTAGCTCCACGCCGGGTTGCCGGCCGGCAAGCTCGGGCCGGCTCGGCCAGCGCAGCGATGACGCAGCACCGGCGCCGGCAGGCGGTCGAGCGCGCAGGCGCTGGTTGGCGCCATCGCTGGCCACGCAGCTGCGCGGCCGGCTGCGGCGCGCGTCGACGCTGCAGCACCGCGCCGAGCACGGCGTTCGGCCGGTAGGTCGCCAGCCCCTTGAGGCCGGACTTCCAGGCGCTGAAGTACAGGTCCTGAAAATCGGCGTACGGGTAGTCGGCCGGCACGTTGACCGTCTTGCTAGATCGACGTGTCGACGAACGGCGCCACCGCGGCCACCATCGCGGCGTGCGCCTGCGCGCTCATCTCGAGCGCGGTGACGAAGGCCGTCGGTCAGCGGCGCGCCGTCGCCCTTCAGGTGGCGGTACAGCCGCCACGCGTGGTCCTCGACCGCGTACTCCTTGAAGCGTGCCGTCGGGCATCGCGCTTCTTGCGCGTGTAGCTCCAGCTGAACGGCCGGCTCGATGCCGTTGCTCGCGTTGTCGGCGAAGGCCAGGCTGATGGTGCCGGTGGGCGCGATCGACAGCAGGTGCGAGTTGCGCAGGCCGTGCGCGCGGATCGTGTCCTTCAGCGCGCTGCGGCAGGCGCGACGCGAAGCTGCCGCGCGACAGGTACAGGTCGGCGTTGAACAGCGGGAACGCGCCGCGCTCGCGCGCCAGGTCGACCGACGCGTCGTAGGCGGCGTCGCGCATCAGCTTCGGCGATGCGCGCGCGCCATCGCGCGCGCCGGCGCGCGTGTCGTAGCGCAGGCCGAGCATCACCAGCGCGTCGCCCAGGCCGGTGAAGCCGAGGCCGACGCGCCGCTTGGCGCGCGCCTCGTCGTGCTGCTGCGGCAGCGGCCAGACGGTGACGTCGAGCACGTTGTCGAGCATGCGCACCGCGACCTCGACGACGTCGACGAAGCGCGTCGTCGTCGAAAGCGCGCGTCGCGCTCGAACGGCGTCGTCGCATGAAGCGCGTGAGGTCGATCGAGCCGAGGCAGCAGCAGCCGTAGGGCGGCAGCGGCTGCTCGCCGCAGGGGTTGGTGCGAGTCGATGCGTCTCGCAGTAGCCGAGGTTGTTGTCGGCGGTTGATGCGGTCGAGGAACAGCACGCCGGGCTCGGCGTGGTCGTAGGTCGAGCCGCATGATCTGGTCCCACAGCTCGCGCGCGCGCGGCGCGCGGTAGACCCACAGCGCCGTCGGCTCGCGCCGCGCGGCGCACCGGCCGCCTTTGCGCCGCGCCCGGCTCGGCGCGGTGCACCAGCTCGACCTCGCGCGTCGTCCTCGCACCGCGCTGCATGAAGGCGTCGGTCACGCCGACCGAGATGTTGAAGTTGGTGAGGTCGCCGTGCGTCCTTGGCGTGGATGAACTCCTCGATGTCGGGGTGGTCGCAGCGCAGCACGCCCATCTGCGCGCCGCGGCGCGGCGCCGGCCGACTCCACCGTCTCGCAGGAGCGGTCGAACACGCGCATGTAGCTCACCGGCCCCGAGGCGCTGCGACTGCGTGCGTGCCGACCCAGGCGCCGCTGGGGCGGATGCGCGAGAAGTCGTAGCCCACGCCGCCGCCGCGGCGCATGGTCTCGGCCGCTTCGGTGAGCGCGATGTAGATGCCGGGATGGCCGTCGTCGGTGCTCGGCGATCGAGTCGCCCACCGGCTGCACGAAGCAGTTGATCAGCGTGGCCGCGAGCTGCGGTGCCGGCTGCCGAGTCGATGCGCCCGGCGGGGATGAAGCCGCTGCTCTGCGCGTCGAAGAAACGCGCCTCCCATTGCGTGCGCGCGGCCGGCGCCTCGACCGCGGCGAGCGCCCGCGGGCACACGCGCGCACGCACGTCGTCGGCGCTGCGCTCGTCGCCCTTGGCGTATTTCTCGAGCAGCACTTCGTGGCTGATCACTTGCTCCGGCAGCGCGAGGCCATGCGCTGCGTCGTCGTATCGGACATCGTCGAGGTCTCCGTGGGGCGCGCGTGCCTCGGCTCCCAGGCGCACGAACACCGATCACCGGGCTGTATGAAAATCAGCATCGCGCGACTGCGATCGGGTCGCAAGAGCCGCCACCGTCTGCGCGAGGTGTCAGCATAAGGTTGTCCTGGCCGCTTGACGCGGCGCCAAACCGTGGCCGCGCACGTGCTCGGCTTGCTGTCACTAGAGTTCCGGACGCGATGCCAACCATTGCGCCGGAGCAAACCACGATGAGCGCGAGCGACAAACAAACAACTCTGCAGGCCGTCTGAGGCCATGGCCATCGGCAACACGAGGCCCTTCGGCGAGCTGATGGCCGATGACTGTCGCTGGGTCAGCGCCGGGGCAATCGGTGTGGTCGGGTCGCGTGGCATGGCAAGAAGGCGATGAACGAGCAACTGTTCGCGCCGCTGTACAAGCGCTTCGCCGGCAAGTACACCAACCACGCCAGCCGCTTCGTCGCCGACGGCGGCGTGGTCGTCGAAGCCCGCGGCCAGGCCACGACTCAAGTCCGGCGAGTCCTACGACAACACCTACTGCTTCGTCTGCGCGAGTTCCGCCACGGCAAGCTGATCCAGGTGACCGAGTACATGGACACCGACCTGGCAGTGCGCGTGCTCGGCGCGCCGGGCGCGATCATCGGCCTGACGGCGTACGCAATCCTGCCCCTGGCGCGCGCCGTGCGCCGCGTCCACAACGACGCATCACCACGCACCGATCGGAGGCCGCCATGGGCACGCTCACGCAAACACAAGTCACCCGCATGCTGCCGGTGAAGGACCTGGCCCGCGCACGCCGTTTCTACGAGCAGCAACTGGGCTTGGAACCGCATGGGCGCCAAGCCCGACGGCAAAGTTCATCTACCGCTGTGGCGGCACCGAGGTCGCACTGTTCCCCAAGCCCGAAGGGCACGAAAGCCGCAGCACACCGCGCTCAGCTTCCAGGTGGCTGACATCGGCCGCGCGATCACCGAGCTGGAAAGGCCGCGGCGTGCGCTTCGCGGACTACGACTATCCGGGGCTCAAGACCGTGGAACACGTGTGCTCTGGGCTCGGAGAAGGCAGCCTGGTTCGAGGATCCTGAGGGCAACATCCTGTGCCTTGCACGAGGACATCGGCTGACTCGTCTGTTCGAGCCGACCCTGGCGGCGCGCGGCCGGGGTCAGCAGTGCGCGTGCTCAAATGGCGTCCCGCGCGCGAACCCGGCGACACGGCTTGCCGCGCGCGCCGGAGGCAACGCCATGGAGAACCTCAACTGGTGGGCCATCGTGCTCGCTGCGGTCTGCTCGTTTCTTGCTCGGTGGCCCGTGGTACAGCGCAGCGATGTTCGGCAAGGTCTGGAACCGTGAAAGCGAAGAACACCGAGCCACCCGGCTCGGGCCACCCGGCCAAGGTGTTCTGGCCTGAGCTTCGTGTTTCGCGCGTCGGTGGCCGCGGCTGCGTTCGCCTGGTGGCTGGGGCCCGCTCGCCGCTGCAGACGGCGTTGGCAGGCGGGCTGCTGGTCGGCGCGTGCTTCGTGGCCACGAGCTTGGCATCAACTACCAATCTGCCAACCGCAGCACACTGATGTGGCTGATCGATGGCGGCTACCACGTCGCGCAGTTCGTGCTGTTCGGCCTCGTGCTCGGCCTGTGGCATTGAGCATCGACCGCACGCGCTGATCTCCGCGCGCTATCGGCGCCTCATTGCGCCAGGTAGCCACCGTCCACGGCGAGGATGTGCCCGGTGATCATCGCCGCCGCCGGGCTGGCAAGGAACAGCACGGCCGATGCCACTTCGTGCGGCTCGGCCAGTCGGCCGAGTGGCGTGACACTGGCGGAATGCGCTCCATCAACTCGGGCGAGTTCTCGAGCTGACCGATGAAGCCGGTCTTGGTCCAGGTCGGCGCCACCGCGTTGACGCGGATGCCGCGCGCGGCCCACTCGACCGCCAACGCGCGGGTCATGTTGACCAGCCCGCCCTTGGTGGTCTGGTACGAGATGTTGGGGTACAGGCCGCCGCCCGACAGGCCCATGATCGACGCGGTGTTGACGATGCTGCCGCCCGCGGGGCATGTGGCGCGCGGCCGCGCGCATTGCACAAAGAACGCGCCGGTGAGGTTGACGGCAACCACGGCGTTCCAGTCGGCGAGCGTCAGCTCGAGCGACGGCTTGCGGATCGCCGAGCCCGCGTTGTTGACCAGCACGTCGATGCGGCCCTGCGTCTCGGCCACGCGCGGCGAACGTGCGATCGACGGCGCGCTTCATCGGTCACGTCGAGCGCCGCGTGCGTCGGCGTGCGGCAGGCTCACGCGCGCCGCCTCAGCGCCGCGGCATCGCGGTCGAGCAGCACCACGCGCGCGCCGGCCTCGTCCATCAGCGCGGCGCAGGCCAGCGCCGATGCCTTGCGCGCCGCCGGTGATCAGCGCGACGCGGCCGTCGACGCGGAACGCCTGCAGAGCCCGATGTGCGGCTGCCGCGCGGTCACAGCGATTCCGACGGATCGAAGTCGAGCTCGACCTTGGCGCCGTTGGGATCGAGCGTGAACAGCTGCCAGGTGCCGGCGACTCGGCTGGCGCAGGTCGTACTTCAGGCCGCGTTCGTCGAAGCGCGCCTTCACCGCTTTCAGGTCCTGCGAGGTGAACGCCATGTGATCGATCACGCCGGTGCGCGTGGCGGGCATCGGGCGATCCCAGTAGATGTGCAGCACCGCCTGCTTGCCGCCGGGCGGGTACAGCCACGCGCCGGGAAAGCCCAGGTCCGGACGGTGCCCTCTTCGAGGCCGAGCAGGCCGCAGTAGAGTCGATCGTCGCGTCGCGGCTTTCGGCGGCGATGGTGAAGTGGTTCATGCCGAGGATCATGCGCATGCGCTCCGGTGGATGCGTGAATGCCGACTCACGCCACGAGCACCAGCGGCGCCCACTGTCGCGCGCGACTCCAGCCGCTGCGTGCGCCTGTGCGGCGGCGTCGAGCGCATGGCGTTCGATCGGCGGCATCTGATCGTGCCATCGGCCAGCGCCTGCCACAGGCGCTCGGCGCGCGCGGCCAGCGCCTGGCGCGTCGGCGATGTACGCAAACACCACCGGCCGCGAGAAGCTCAGCGACTTGTGCACCAGCAGGTTCGGATCCAGCTGCGCGCAGCGGACCGCTCGGCCTGCCCAGGCTGATCCAGTGGCCGCGCGGCGAGGCGCGGCCAGGTTCTCGTCGAACGCCGCGTCGCCGAGGCCGTCGATCACCACGTCGGCGCCGCCGCAGGCGGCCTGCACCGCATCGGCAAAACGGTAGTCGCGCGGTGACGATCACGTGCTCGCAGCCGTGCTCGCGCGCGAGCGCGCGCCTTGGCCTCGCTCGACACGGTGCCGACCACGGTGGCCCCAAGCGCCGTGCCCAGGCGCACACAACAGGCCCACGCCGCCGGCGGCTGCGTGCACCAGCAACCGCGTGCCGCGCGTGATGCGGCCCGAGGTCGTGCAACAGGTAGTGCGCGGTGAGGCCTTGAGCAGCAGCGCGGCCGCAGCCTCGTCCTCCACCGCCGGCTGGCAGCCGCACCACCCAATCGGCCGGCACCGTGCGCACGCTGCGCGTACGCGCCGGGCACCGGTCCGATGCGTCGCCACGCGATCGCCTGGCAGCAGGCCGGTGACACCAGCGCCGACGTCGAGCACGCTGCCGGCAGCCTCCATGCCCGGTGTGCCGCCGGGCTGCAGCATCGGCTGGCATCCAGCCGCGGCGCGAGGTAGACATCGATGAAGTTGACGCCGATCGCACGCTGGCGGATGCGCACTTCGCCCGGCCCGGCGGCGGCGCTTCGCCGTCTTGCACGCCGAGCTGCTCGATGCCGCCGTAGCCGCGCAGCACGATGCGCCGCGCCGGCAGCGGCAACGCGTGGGCATCGGCGCGCTGCGCGCCTCGCGCAGAGTCGGCCGCCTCGCTGCAAGTGGCGCCGCAGGTTGGCGAAGCCCGCTTCGTAGACGTCGCGCGCTACCATCTCGCGCAACTCGCGCTCGCGGCCCGGCGGCGTGGCGAAGCTCGACTCCCAATGCCAGAACGTGCGGTCGCCGTCGGTCACCGGCTTCAGCGTCACCGTGGCCACGTAGCGCTGCAACGGCACCGTCGCCTCGACGATGCAGTAGGTGCTCTTGTGCTCGCGGTCGTCGAGCGTCAGCAGCTGCTCGCGGATGCGGTTGCCGTCTCTTCAGCGTGAAGCTGCGAACGCAGCCGACTTGCGGCTGATGCTTCGTTGGCCTCGATGCGGCTGGTCTCGACGACGTCGTGCCATTGGTCGTGACTGTTGAAGTCGCGGATGACCGGCCCAGACGCGCTCGATGGGGGCGTCGATCACCGTGGATCGGACGACTTTTGGAGCATCGCTAGGGTTTGCTCACTGCGTGAGAGCGCGCCGGTCTCGGCCGGCGGCCGAGCTACTTTCATTTGCGGCCCCAAATGAAAGTAGCCAAAGTCAAAGGGGCTCATACGATTTGGCCGAGCCCGTGGCTAGCTCCAGCTTAGCGACAGCCTTTGGCCACGGATCACCGCCTGTCTTTGTGCTCGGTGCATCCGCGGCCATCGGCGTGATACCTGAACAGATCGCTGTTCGTGGTTTGCTGCCACGTTCAGCGAGCCAAATCGTATTCAGGCCCTTTGCTTTGGTTACTTTCATTTGGGCCAGCAAATGAAAGTGACCGCCAGCAGGCGCGACCCGCGAAGCTCTCTCGCAGTGAGACAGCCCAGCCACAACGCTCTCACCGAAAGAGCCGCTTCAGCGCGTCGAAGCCGCCCTGGAACACGCCGTTGCCGATCAGCTCGGTCAGCTCGCGCTCGCGGCCCTCGGCGCAGTCGAACTCCGCGCTCCACTCGGCGAAGCTGCGCCCGCCATCGGTGACCGGCGTCAGCTTCAGCGTGGCGACGTAGTTGTCCACGCCCATCGGGCTTTCGAGGATCTCGTAGGTGCAGCTGTAGTCGTAGTCGGACAGCGCCAGCAGCCGCTCGCGGATCATGCCGCCGTCGCGCGGTGTGGAAGTGGCGGATGCAGCCGACCTGGTCGGCACGGCTCGCTGTTCTCGATGCGGCTGTCGGCGATCGCCGGGATGCCACTGCGGCATGCCGTTGAAATCGCGGATGCGCGACCACACGTTGTCGGCGCTGGCGTCGATCACGCTGGACACGTAGATGCGGATCACGACGGTCACTCCTTGACTCGGCTGCGGCGATGCCGGCGGCAGCGCCGCGCGTGGCACCGCTGACACGCCGCCGCCAGCCGCTGGATGTCGCCCGCCTCGAGGCCGATCTCGCGCAGCAGCTGGTCGACGAGCGGCGCCTGCGCGCGAAAGCGCAGCGCCGAGTTGACCGACGCCGTCGGCGAAGCTGCCGCCGTGGCCGTCGCCGTCGCCGCCGCCGCCGCCGCCGCCGAGCCCGTCGACGTGCAGGATCTTGATGCCCTCGATGCGCTCCATCGGCCGCACCGACTCGCGGATGATGGCCTCGGCCTTCTCGACCAGCCGCAAGCGCAGCACCGACGCGCGCGCCTCGGGCGACAGCACGTTGTGCGCCTCGTTCATCAGGCGCATGGCCTCGGCCTCGATCTCGGCGCGCACGCTTGCGTCGCCAGCGACTTGATCTTGTCGGCATCGGCGTCGGCCTGCGGCCTGCGCGCGGATCGCCGCGCCGCGGTCGGCGCTGGCCGGCTTCTCGGCCTGCGCCGCCGACGTCAGGCGCAGCGCCTCGCGCTCGGCGGCCTGCGCCGCGCCGATCAGCTCGATCGCCTTCTTGCGCTCGGCCATCTCGACCTCGCGCGCGGTGAACACCTTCTCTTCGGCCGACACCGCCTGCGCGCGCGCCACTCGGCAGCGGCCTGCGCCTCGCTCTGCGCCTTGCTCTCGCGCGCCACCGCGATGGCGCGCTGCTGCTCGGCCAGCTCCAGCGCCTGGCGGCGCTCGATCTCGGCGGCCTGCACCGCGCGCTCCTTCTGGATGCGCTCCTGCTCGAGCTCGATCTGCTCGCGGATGCGCGCCGCCTCGATCGTCTGCTTGCGCGGCGATCTGCGCGCTCTCGGCGTCCTGCTCGCGCTGCGCCCGCTCGGTGGTCACCTCGGCGCGCTGGCGGCGCGCGCGACTCGACCTCGCGCTGCTGCGTCAGCCGCGCGTATTCGCTCTCGCGGTCGATGTCGAGCGACAGCTTCTCGGCCTCGAGGTTCTTGTTGCGGATCGCGATCAGCGTGTCCTGCTCGACGTCGTTGCGCTGCTTCTTGCGGTGCTCGATCTGCTCGGTCAGCCGCGTCAGGCCCTCGGCGTCGAACGCGTTGCTCGGGTTGAAGAACTCCATCGCGGTCTGGTCGAGCTGCGTCAGCGACGCCGACTCGAGCTCCAGGCCGTTCTTGGTCAGGTCGCCGGCCACCGTTTCGCGCACGCGCTTGACGTAGCTGCCGCGCTTTTCGTGCAGCTCTTCCATCGTCATCTCGGCCGCCGCGGTGCGCAGCGCGTCGACGAACTTGCCCTCGACCAGCTCCTTCAGCTGCTCCGGGCTCGAGCGTGCGCTGGCCGAGCGTCTGCGCCGCCGCCGCCACCGCGCTCGGGCTCGGCCGCCACGCCGCACGTAGAACTCGGCGATCACGTCGACGCGCATGCGGTCCTTGGTGATCAGCGCCTTGTCGCGGCCGCGCGCGACCTCCAGCCGCAGCGTGTTCATGTTGACCGGGATCACCTCGTGCACGATCGGCAGCACCGAACGCGCCGCCGTCGAGCACCACCTTCTGGCCGCCCAGGCCGGTGCGCACGAACGCGCGCTCCTTGCTGCTGCGCAGGTACAGCCAGTGCAGCAGCCAGACGACGATCGCGACGACGATCGCCGACGACGATCAGGCCGAGGATGAAGCTGCCGAATTGGGCGCCGGTCATGGTGCGTCTCCTTGAATCTGGTCTATCGCTTGATCTGCGTGAAGCGGCGGGTCGTCTCGGTCAGCGCCACCTCGGTGGGCAGCCGCTCCATCGAGCTGGCGCCGTAGAAGCCGTGGCAATCGGGGCAGCGCGCGAGGATCCAGCTGCGCGTCGTCGGGCGTGGCGATCGGCCCGCCGTGGCACAGCACGATCACGTCGGGCTTGCACCGCCTTGGCGGCGGCCGGCGCAGGCGTTGATCGGCGCCACGCAGTCGGCGAGCTTCAGCGCGGTGCCGGCGCCGATCGCGCCGCCGGTGGTGAGGCCCATGTGGCAGACCACGATGTCGGCGCCGGCCGCGGCCATGTCGCGCGCGTTCTGCCTCGCTGAACACGTACGGCGTGGTCAGCAGGTCGAGCGCGCGGGCGCGCGCGATCAACTCGACCTCGAGGCCGTAGCCCATGCCGGTCTCTTCGAGGTTGGCGCGGAAGGTGCCGTCGATCAGCCCGACGGTCGGGAAGTTCTGGATGCCCGAGAAGCCGAGCGCGATCAGCGCGCTGCAGGAACTCGTCGGCGATCATGAACGGGTCGGTGCCGTTGACGCCGGCCAGCACCGGCGTGTGCTTCACCACCGGCAGCACCTCGTGCGCCATCTCGCAGACGATCTCGTTGGCGTTGCCGTAGGCCAGCAGGCCCGCCAGCGAGCCGCGGCCGGCCATGCGGTAGCGGCCCGAGTTGTAGATCACGATCAGGTCGATGCCGCCGGCCTCCTCGCACTTGGCCGACAGGCCGGTGCCGGCGCCGCCGCCGATGATCGGCTGGCGCGCGCGCGATCTTGCGCGCGCAAGCGTGTCGAGGATGGTCTGGCGGGCGATGCGGGGCATGGTCGTCTCGCGTCGCGTCGTCAGCGCGCGGCGCGGTCGCGCCGCCGGTGCGCGACGACCTCGCGCCAGGCCGCGACCAGCGCGTCGGCGAAGGCCTCGTCGTTGATGTGCAGCGGCAGGCGCTGCAGCTGGCGGTTCGGCGCCGCCGCGGAAGTTGCGCTCGATCGCTTCGAACAGCACGCGGTCGGCCTCGGGATCGTGGAAGCGGCTGGCCCGGGTCGATCGATCGCGACACGCCGCCTTCGGGAATCAGGAAGCGCACCGGCCCGCTCATCGCGTTGAGCTTGCGCGCGATGAACTCGCCGATCGCGCGGCTTTCGTCCGACCGTGGTGCGCATCAGCGTCACGGTCGGGTTGTGGCGGTGCAGCTTGCGGCCCTTGAAGCGCTCGGGCACCGTGTCCCAGGCGCCGAAGTTGACCATGTCGAGCGCGCCGCACGAGCCGACGTAGGGCAGCGCGCTGGCGCGCGAACACGTCCATCCGCGTCGGCCCGGCCGACAGCACGCCGCCGCCGATCTCGTCGGCGATCTCGGTGGTCGAGACGTCGATCACGCCGGCCAGCAAGCCCGAGTCGGCGAGCTTCTCCATCGACTGGCCGCCGACGCCGGTGGCATGGAACACCAGGCAGTCGTAGTCGGCCTCGAGGCGCTTGGTGACCGCCTGCACGCACGGCGTGGTGACGCCGAACATCGTCAGGCCGAGCGCCGGCTTGGTGGCGCTGTCGGCGGCCAGCGGGTGCGCGATCATGCCGGCCAGCGCATGCGCGGCGTTGGCGAGCACCTTCTCGCTGATGCGGTTGATGCCCGACACGTCGGTGATCGAGTACATCATGCAGATGTCGCTCGGGCCGACGTACGGGCGCGTGTCGCCCGAGGCCATCGTCGACACCATCACCTTCGGGCAGCCGATCGGCAGCGCGCGCATCGCCGCGCGTGGCCAGCGTCGTGCCGCCCGAGCCGCCGGCGCCGAGATGAGGCCGCCGACGTCGCGCCGCGTGCAGCATGAAGCGCTCGAACGCGATCGCCATCGCGCTGACGGCGCTGCCGCGATCGTTGGTGAACACCGCGCGCTCGCCATCGCGGATGGTGGCGCGCCACCTCGCGCGGGTGCACGCTGGCGGGCGACGGCTTGCCCGAGGTCGCGAGGTCGACCGTGACCACGCGCAGGCCGAGCTTCTCGAGGCACTGGCGCAGGATAGAACAGCTCGCGGCCCTTGGTGTCGAAGGTGCCGGCCACGTAGGCGGCGCGCCGCTGCTGGCGGCGATCGGGAAGTCGAAGAGCCTGCGCCGGCACGGCTGCGTTGGCTGCCGCTGAGACGCGGCGCCGCGGGCGCGCGGCGCACGCTGGCTCGCGCGCGATGTCGACCACTGGTGCCGACGCGTCGCCGCTGTTCCAGCGGTTGAAGCCGCGCACCGTGCGCGGCGCCAGGTCGTCGAGCGTCGGCGCGCCATCGCCATGGGCGCGCCGCACCGTCAGCACCTGGCATCGCGTCGTCGAGTTCGGCGCTGACGCCGCTCGCGCCGGCGCTCGCCTCGTCGTCGCCGCTCGCGCGCACGCCGAGCAGCCGCTCCTGCAGCTCGCGATCGCCGGCGAGTTGCGCGCACGGCATCTCGCTGCGCGATGCGGCCGTTGACCATCACGCCGATGCGATCGGCGACGTCGATCGCCACGCCGAGGTTCTGCTCGATCAGCAGCACCGCGATCTCGCCGTCGCCGCCAGGCTCGCGCAGCGCCGACGCACCTGCTCGACGATCGCGGGCGCCAGCCCTCGGTGGGCTCGTCCATCACCAGCAGGCGCGGCTCGAGCAGCAGCGCACGGCCGATCGCCAGCATCTGCTGCTCGCCGCCCGACAGCATGCGCGCCGCCGTGGCCCTTGCGCTCGGCCAGGCGCGGAAACATCGCGTAGACGCGCTCGACCTCGCGCTTGCGCCGCGCGCACCAGGCGCAGCGTCTCGTCCACCGACAGCGACGGCCAGACGCGCCGCCCCTGCGGCACATAGGCGATGCCGCGGCTGGTGATCTGCGTTGCGGCGGCAGGCCGAGGATCTCCTCGCCGCCGAGCCTCGACGCTGCCGCGTGCGCCTTGCACGAGGCCGGTGATGGCGTTGCACAGCGTGGTCTTGCCCATGCCGTTGCGCCCGACGATGCGCGAACACGCCGCGCTCGAGCGTGAAGGCCACGCCCTGCAGCGCATGCGCGCGGCCGTAGTAGACGTCGAGGTCCTCGACGACCAGCACCGGGCCGCTGCGCTTGGCCGTCGCCATCGCGGTCGCGCGACCACAGGGCATCAGTGCTTGCCCCCATGTAGATCGCCTGCACCTGCGCGTCGTTCTCGATCTCGTCCGGCGTGCCGGTCTTCAGCACGCGGCCGTTGTGCATCACGGTCACGCGCTCGACCACGCGCAGCGCGATGTCGAGGTCGTGCTCGATCAGCACGAAGCTCATGTGCGCCGGCAGCGAGCGTCAGCAGCGCGACGAGCTCGCGCCGCTCGGCCGGCGACAAGCCCGCGGCCGGCTCGTCGAACAGGATCAGGCGCGGCGCGCCGGCCAGCGCCATGCCGATCTCGAGCTGGCGCTGCTGGCCGTGCGACAGGCTCGCCACCGGCTCGTCGGCGATGTGCGCGAGGCGCACGCGCTCGAGCAGGTCGTCGCGTCGCGCGCGTCGATGCGTGGCTCGGCGCGCGCGCGCCAGAACGAGAAGCGGCCGCTGGCCACGCCGCGCACCGCGAGGAACAGGTTGTCGCGCACCGATCAGGTCGCGAAACAGCAGCGACGACTGGTAGGTGCGCCGCAAGCCTTGCGGATGCGCTCGTGCGGCGGCAGCGTCGGTGATGTCTTCGCCGAAGAACTCGATGCGTCCGGCGGTGGGCGGAAAGTCGCCGGTGATGGCGTTGAACAGCGTGGTCTTGCCGGCGCCGTTGGAGCCGAGATGCGCGATACCTCGCCGGCGGCGCACCCGGTGAGCGACACGTCGTCGACCAGCGCGCAAGGCGCCAGCACAGGTCACCCATGGCGCATCGCCCATTCCAGCAGCGCGCCGCGCGGCATCGCCTGCCCCGTTGCTGTTTCCAGCGCGGCCATTCGCGGACTCGCGTCGAATCTCAGCTGTTGACGGAAGCCGTGTCGGACACCGCCGCTCCATTAACGAGCACCGCAGATCAAACTGTGGTTCAGCGATCCTGTTGCCCCTCCAGGGAAGCGGTAGCCAGGCGCCTACCTGAAGTGAGATAATCATTTCTCTACAGACAAG
>ERZ1370068.6850-contig-5807_pt1 | contig 32134 bp, 56 predicted proteins | sample MGYA00561227_ERZ1370068 | MGnify/ENA primary metagenome ERZ1370068 (study PRJEB38410, sample SAMEA6850437) | metagenome | study: Metagenomic assessment of the ecological functions of the soil: analysis of the soil microbiota associated with the...
GGTAGTACTTCGTTCCAGTTACGTATTGCTGGGATCGGCCCCGAAGTCGCCACTGCGGTTGTCCGTATCATCGAAGCTTCCGGGCGTCGAGATCGAATGGGAAAAGCACATCGCCGGTCAAGAAGCGTTGGATAAGTACTGGCAAAACCCTTGCCCGATGGGTTGATCGAATCAATCCAGCGCAACAAGGTTGGCCTGAAAGGTCCGATCACAACGCCCGTTGGCAGCGGCTTCACTTCAGTCAACGTAGGACTGCGAAAGACGCTCGACCTTTACGCGAACCTTCGTCCGGTACGCGCTTTGCCGAACGTTCCCTGCCGCAACCCCGGTCTCGATCTCGTCGTCGTGCGCGAGAACACCGAAAGCCTCTATTCAGGAATTGAGCATGAAGTGGTTCCCGGTGTGGTCGAGAGTTTGAAGATCATCACCGCTAAGGCTTCGACCGGATCGCGCGCTTTGCCTTTACCTACGCGCGCAACTGAACAAGCGAAAACAGATCACGGTCATACATAAAGCGAACATCATGAAGATGTCCGACGGGCTGTTTCTAAGATGCTTTGGAGATGTCGGCAAGCTTTATCCGGATATCGAGAGAGAAGCATGATTGTCGACAACGCGTCGATGCAGCTCGTGATGCGGCCCGAACAGTTCGACATCCTGCTTTGCGAGAATCTCTATGGCGACATCGTTTCTGATTTGTGCGCCGGTCTGATTGGCGGCCTGGGTCTGGTCCCGGGCGCAAATATCGGGAGAGCGAGGCGCCGTCTTTGAAGCAGTTCATGGTTCGGCGCCGGACATCGCCGGAAAGGGAATTGCCAACCCGACGGCGCTTTTGCAATCCGCGATCCTGATGCTGAATCACATCGAAGAACGGGCAGCTGCCGACAAAGATCGAGACCGCCATGCTCAAGGTTTTCGAGGAAGGCAAAGTGCGGACCCGCGACATCGGCGGCACTGCGCCGGCGACGGATGAGTTTGCGGATGCGATTATCTGGACGATGGATTGAACCGTGTCAGGTCTGATGGCCGGAGCATGTGAGACCCGAGAGTTGTTTGGCTGCCGGTTCAGAACTACTGAGCAGCTTTGCAATTCTGATCAGAGCCAAATTCCGCGGTCATTGTCGCTGCGCCCTTTTCTTTTCGAACTCGCCATCCAACGGGATAATAAATCCACCCAATCGAAAGGGAAAAGCTCAAAGATAAGTAGCTAATCGCTCAGCTAGCCATGTCAATTATAGGAATGGCTGGACCGTCGCAGCCGCGCGCCCGGCACGGGGGCAAACTCCAGCGACTCCTCAGTTGCGATGAAGATTCGCAAAATAGCAGCCAGTGAGCTCTGCGCTTTGCCCTCAAAACCTAAATCCCACTCCCGCCATGAACTGTAAGCGTGCCGCCGATTCTGCGCGGGTATGGTTGATTGCTGCGAAGTGAAGCTCGCCGGTGATCGGATCGAAGGCCGGGAAATTGATTGTGCGTGGGCCGTAGTGAATTATCGTCGAGCCGAAATCCAGACGGGTGATGATGCGTTTTGTTGGATAGTACTCAACGACACCTCCAACATCCATGCGCGAATGCCGTCAGGCGCTTTTCCACAATAGTCTACTGAGGGGAAATTTAGTGAGAGGATGGATCGTAGCCTGGGATGCCAATCACCCGTTCGAGATCGAATTGCCCTTACTCGAGCTCATTACGCCGGGCCGTGCTTTGCCGAAGATGCCCCACTTGTTAAAGCGTTTGCCAATCTTCACGCCGAAGAATCCTTCCACGGCTTGACCGGCATGACGTCCGCAACCCCCGACACTCCTGCGGAAAGAAGTAACCTGCCGCCCTCGAGCGCGAAGTGTGAATTCAGATTGTACGTAAGCCTGCCGCCGAGTCCCACCACAGTTATCCGCGACATCAAACGTGTTGGTCGTAAGATTCTGCCGCCAGTTCAAACTTGCGAACAGCGACCGACCCATTGTCCTGTGCTTTGGCTGCGAAAGAACCGAACAAAAAGAAGAATAGCGATGATGGTGCTCGAACCAAATTTACTTTCATTTTGATAATCTCCTGGTGGTCTTCGAAGGCACACGTATCCCGGTTCTTCGGGTACTGCTGAAGCCCGAAGACTGTGTCAGGCTATTGTTGGTCTGGGGAAAATCTTAGCCTTCGCGAAACAACGCGCAGCGAATGCCGGCGCTCAATTTCGCGGCAGCAAATTCTCAATTCGATCGGCGCCGCCCATCATCACCATCTCACGTGGCTTAACGGGTTTCTTTTCGACTTTCGTTGGATCCGGGCCGACCCGAAACGCGCTCGGCTTTGTTTTCATTGCGGTCGAACTTTTTTCAGCGTGCTGTTCATGAGTTCGTCCAGCTTTTCCAAAGCGCTCTTTTCTGTTGGGGGTGGTTGCCGCACGGCGAAGAGCGGCGAATATTGCGCATCATGCAGCACCCAAAGATTCCAGGCGCCTTCTTCTTTCAGGATCGGAGAACTCGAGAGCCACTGGTAGCGATCGCCGTCCAGGGTGAATTCAATTTTGTTGCCGGCCACAGTCCCGGTCTTCTGAAATGAATATCCTTCGCGCGGAAAGAGTGAAAAGATAAAGCGCCCTCGATTGGGGATGTAAATCCAAAGCACGGTGCCGGTACATCCGGTTTTTGACTTGCCGGTAGCGATAAGATTGTCGTTGACCAGCAGGCTGTACTCTTTCATCTCGAGCGCCACCGCATCCAGAGTGAAGTCACATGGCCGAATTCCGGGGCCATCATTTTCCAGGCGCAACCGGTTGAAGGTTACCTTCACGACATCGATAATCTTTACGCCGGTGTTCTTGTTAATCAGAAGATCCAACGAGAATTCTGCGCCATCATCCAAAATCTGTGGCTCAGTCGGTTTGGGAAACGTCGAGATTATCTCGACCGGCAAGGTCTGGTCGTTTGCTCGCAGAGTATTTTGCAGCTCCGGATCCAGCGGCTTCACAGAGATCTTGAATTGCTTTGTAGTTGGGTCGCCGTTGATCCAGAGGTCATAACCGAAAACAAATCTTCCGTCGTTGTCGCGCAGCACCCGATGAATTGTTTGATTGCGATCGGCCACGGCTTGCGAGCCCAGGGCGGCGGGCAATTCTCGCAAGTCAAAAGCCTGGCGAAAGTCCGTCCATGCGGTCTGATTCCTGAATGACACGAACCCGCCTTCGGGCAGCGCCACGATCAGTTGTTTTGTCGCTTCCTGGCCGCGGGCCATTAGCGGCCAACAGCCACCAGGCCCAGCACCAGAAATGCAAAGAACAGAGGCCTACTTCTCATCCCGATAACTCCCTTTGATGATCGTCAGCTTCGCCTCATTTGCAGGTTTGAATCCTTCCAGGCTCCGATCCGTCAACGGCGGTTCGGATTGCCGGTAGTCGGTTGCTCTTCGCGCCATCCGCTCGCGCGCTATCAATTCGCGTGGCGGCGCTTGAACTTTGCGGTAAACGACGCGAGTAACCAGCTTTTCCTGAATGACCGGAACCTCAATGGTTTGAGTTATGACAGAAGGTGGGGTGAGGATTGGCCTTGTGCCCGACGATGGTCGAGAATGCATCATGAGGAAAATCGAAAGAGGAGGAAAACCAACACGGCTGATACCACCGGGACCGGCACCGGGATGGACGTGGTCGCCACCCGCCGCAGCCAGAGCAACAAATTGAATCGCGGTGGCGGCGGCAACCAACCCTTTGAGGTTCGCGGTTCGCGCTCAAGACGTTCGCGCAAACGTTCGTGATAGCCGGGCCAGAAACTTTCTGCCGGCTGGCCCAAACTCGATCGCTGCTTCAGTTGTGCGCAGAGTGTTTCGCCAACGACGCGCAATTCCTCGCGGCAGCCGGGACAGTTTTCCAATTCAACCGTCGGCACCTGATCTTGATCCGTCCGACTCAGTTGCCAGATTCAACAAGCTCGTCTTTCGTCGCTTTGCAGTTGTGCATTCTCGTAGATCCTCTTCTCAGTATTCGCCGGCGGCGCAGGAACGCATTCGCTCGCTGGCACGTCAACGTTTAGTTCCTCTCGCAGTTTTACCAGGGCCCGCGCGACCGCTTTCTTCGCGGTTCCGGTGGAGCAACCAACTGCCGCAGCAATCTCTTCGTAGGTCATGCCTTCATGATGCTTCAGCAGAAAGATCAGACGCTGCCGCGGCGTCAGTTGCGCCAGCGCCCGCATCACATTGCAAACAGGATTCGGTTGTTCAGCGTGCTTTCGACGTTGGGAAGCAGGATCGCCGGCTGCTGTTTGTGGTCGTGAACTTCGTTCAACTGACCAGTCATTCCGCGCCAACGAGAAGGTGGTCCGCTGCCGATTTAGAAAGCAATTGATGGTGATTCGCCGAATCCAGGTGTAAAAGGTGGACTCGTGCCGAAACTGACCGATTGCCTGATAGGCCTTGAGCCACACTTCCTGCGAAAGATCCTCAGCATCCTGAGGATCGTGGCTTATAGTGCAGCGCAGAGTGAATAGATGCGACGCTCGTAGCGGCCGGCCAGTTCGCAGAAAGCCTCTGTATCGGCTGACTGCGCGCGTTTGATCAGGTTTGCTTCGCTTTCGGTCACTGAGGCTCACCTTGAAAGAAGGCGCGTTCCCGAAAATTACTGTTGACGATCTCAATAGACACGGAGTTTTAGATTTTAGTTGGCCTGATTGCAAGAATTTTTGCGGATGAGCTGTACAGACTGTCAGCTGCTGCAACTCGGGGCTCAGACTGTGGTCTGTTAAGGCAGAAACCCGACCGTTAGGGAGGGTGCCGACTTCATGTAAGTCGGCACCCTCCCTACGATCGGGTCCTGGTACGTTACTGCGTATGCGATACTCGTAACAGTTTGCTGTTAATCTTCCGTGCCGTGAAGCGTAACAATCCAGCCCTGCATGGATCCGCCTGGTTCATCGTCGGCTCATGCTCCTGTCGGTGGCTTGCAGTCGTCCGACAAAGCAGCCTAACCAGGATTCCGGCCGCCCGACAGCAAGCGCACCTGGCCAGCAAACCCTCAGCGGCCGCGTCGTGCGCATCGCCGATGGCGACACAATCACCGTGCTTGACGCGAGCAATACCTCAGCATCGCATTCGGCTGCAAGGCATCGATGCTCCAGAATCCAAACAGGATTTTGGCACCCAATCAAAGAAGAAACTGTCCGGCCTGATCTTTGGGAAAGACGTTGAAGTTGTTTACGAAAAAGACCGATCAATACGGCCGGCTGGTCGGAAAGATCTTACTCGATGGCAGGGACATTAATCTGGAGCAGGTTCGTTCCGGGATGGCCTGGCATTATAAGGAATACGAGCGGGAACAATCGACCGAAGATCGTGAACTCTATGCGCGCGCCGAGGACGAGGCGCGCAGCGCGCGGCGCGGTTTGTGAGGTTAGATACGAACCCGGTTGAGCCGGGTGAATTTCGGAGAGCAGAAGCGGCAGCAACGAAAGAACGCGCGCTAGTTCGGGACTAATGAGCTTGACTCACCGAGCTGCGGAAGCCAGCGATCTAGCGGATTGAGACTTCCCCAAGGTGAGGCTTTTGCGAGCCTTGGGTAATGGTCAGTTATATGTTGAGAGCCGCGAAGGCGGACATGAATAGAGGTCAGTGCCGATTACCGTGACTCGCACGGTCGTGACGATTATCAGTGATTAAGCAGTTCGCTCCTTCGGGGCTCGATCACTTTAGATGGTTCGTTCCCAAGGCTCGCAAGCCCGCCTTGGGCTTAACTCATGCCCGCTGCTCCACAGCTTGGTTGCGCCTAGCGCGCTTTTCGCTTCTTCGCAAACGTTCCCAGCTTCAAGCTGGGCCTTCGCCTTCTTTGGTAACTTCTCAAACACCAGGTCATAAGAATTCCGCAGCAGCGACTTCAATTCCTTTTCCTTCAAAGCATCAAAAGTTTCCAGCGCCACCCAGTGATAACGCGCAACGTACGGGGCGGGAACGATACCTTTTCGTTCGGTTAACTCGGCAAACTTTTCCGGCGTGCACTTGAATGACATGCAGTGATCCGAAGTCTCTTCCAGGCTGATGACCGCAAACATTTTGCCGGCGATCTTGAAAACCAGATCGGCTCCCCACTGCACATTCTCGGTCGCGTGCGGAAAAGATAAGCAGTATTCACGAACTGATTCGATGTCCAAATTACATTCCTTCCATTACCAGCAGCGCCGTTTGGCCGCCGCCGGAAGTTACATTCAATAGAGATGAAGTCGAGAGCCGAATTAGAGCGCCTTCCACTTCATTATCAAACAGGGAAGGGGTTGAAGTCGATGAAACATCTCTTCCATGCGAACTCGATCGGTGAACATCGGCATCGGCGTTTTCCGTAACAGGACGCGTTCCTGCACGACATACGGCCGCTCCAGCGCAATTTGGATCGCGTGTTCCCATTCATCGGCAGTGCTCTCCCAGCCGAGGAAAACGCCATGACCGCCGTAGTCGTCGTTGGGCTTTAACACCAGAACGGTTTCGCTCATGTCGCATCAGCGCGATCAGATCCTGCTCGGAGTCGTGAAAGTGGTGTGGCCGCGTCGAACCCGCCGGGTCCAGGGGAATATGTCGATGAAAGATCTCAATCTCAGTGGGCGTGAACATCTGTTCAAACGCCGGATCGCTTAAGACGGCAAAGCCCGCTTTCTTATGAGCAAGTTTTGAGCGGAAAGAATTCACGAGGCAAACGTTTCGATCGGCGTAGGCCACAGCGCAGCGGATGCGTCTCGTCGCAACGCTCAGAGAAATTCATGGATGATGACGCGCTTGTAAACGATATCGATGCGGAAATCGCCCCGCCAGAGGCGGCTGCCGTCATAAATCAATTCGCCCGGATCGGCGATTATCGTTTCGTATCCTTCGGCAGCAAAATACTCTTGCAGGACGAAAAACTCGCTTTCAGTGGCCACGCCTTTCCAGTCCACGATGGCGATCTGCGGACGCTCTGCTTCTCCGCCCCATTCGCGATAGGCATCCACCAGCGCCCGCAGCAGAGCGGCGATGCGGTTCCGGCCGCCAATGCGCCCGTTCAGCCAGCAGCGCTTTCACGATGAGCCAGCGGGAGAAAGCACCTGTTCCAACTGCTTCCTGATCGCCGACACCTGCCGGTGTTTCGGCGTTGTATTCGAGAAGTGAAATCCGCATCCGAAAGATACGAGTCCAGGCGGCTTGAGACGCACAGTCTTGAATAACCGGGGTCGATTCGCGCCATCTGCGTTTCGCGTTCGGTGGGCCGAGCAGGGAGCCAGCAAATCATCATCAACCAACGCCTGCGCGACCATTCTTTCGACTGCCGCGGCAATAATCGAAGCTGCGCGAGCAGACCTCGTCATACTGGGAGCGCGAAATAATGGTGAGGTCGAAGAAATGAGCAGGTAGGACGTCCGCCAAAAACCAGCCCAGAGTTTGCGTTGCGCGGCGATCAGATCGTCAAAGACTTGCCTGGACGAGGCTCGGATCGTTGAGAATCTGTTCATCCAGCGCTGAGATGATGGAGGAGAGCATCGGCTCACTCATGGCAGTAGCGAACTGCGAGAGCGGGCATCACGTATCATTGACCCGGCGTCTGACCGATGAGTCATCGTGCGTGAGTCGCCCGACTATTGCGGCAGGGGAGGAAATCGCGACAGGTAATTCTCGTTTATGCCATTGAGCCAAACAAACTGATCATCAATTTTCTTCACGGTAACTACGCGCGCAACGAATGCCAGCCAGATGGCCGAGGCGAGGGAATACCAACCAACCCGAGCAACGCGAAGGCCGGATAGTCCGAGGCAATGGCTCCGAAAAATTAAAGCCAACCGAAACGGCCAAAGATGACGAATCCCGCAATGAGCAAGGTGCGGCGCTTTTCAGAATGTTCCCGGCATAATCCCAGGTACACAGTCGCCCGTTTACGCAGCACCATCGCGAGAATTAGATAAAGAAGCATGGCGACTAGAATTACGAGAAACAACGCGGGATGATGCCAGGAGAGATTTCGTTTCGAGGCGAGAAGCCGTCCGCCGGGGCATCACACTTCACACAATAATCGGGGAGTGAAGCCTCCTTGCTCATTACCAGCAGTCGATCCTTCGCGCCAGGTACCGCCGGTTAAGTGTGGAGGCGGTCCCGGCGGTGGCGGCATCACATAGCCGTCTTCCAGAACAATGCCCACGGGCGCCGCGGCTGGTGGTTGGACTCCGCATGTCTGAACCCCACCCTGGATCAACCCGCCGAACCAGAGCCCGCAGCGCTTACAATTCTGGTCCGCAGCGAAGTTAACTAATCCGCATTCGTGAGCATTTCCAGGATGCCGGCATGACGTGAGAGTCAGAGTTCTCCTCCAGACCAAAAACTAATTCTGGGCAGCGGAGCTTGAGGCTCCATTCATACTGCGCAAAGCGCTTGACGATCTGTTCGATCAACCAGTTCGGGTCGAGGCACCCGCCGTGACGCCTACGCGCTGCGCGCCATTCAGGTCCGCCGGATTGATCTCGTCCTCAGGTTTCGATCAGGTAAGCTCTTCGGGCACTGTTCCTGGCAAACCGCCAGCAGCTTAATACTGTTCGAAGAATGCTTGCCGCCGATGATGTAAAAGACATCGACCAGTCCGGCAAGTGCGCGCGCCGCATCCTGCCGATCGCGCGTGGCCGAACAGATCGTGTTGACGACTTGTGGTTCGGCGTCAGCTTTTGCTTTGACTGCCTCGGCCACTTCCAGAAACGTTTTTAGTTTCAGCGTGGTTTGCGAAACCACCAGCGGCGCATGCAGTGGCGGCAGCGTTCGCGACATCGTCGGCGTCCTTGACGACGAACGTGTTGTTCAGGCGCGTACCCGACCACTCCGATCATTTCCGGATGATCGGGACTGCCGGCCACCACCACGTGACGGCCATCTTTGGCGGCCGCTCCGCGAGCCTTTGCACGCGAGTTACGAACGGGCAGGTCGCGTCCACAACCTGGGCCGCGCGTCTTTCTAATTCCGCCTGTACCTGCGGTGTAACTCCGTGGGCGCGAATCACCGCGATCTCGTTTTTCGAAACTTGAATCGGGTCCTGAATCGTCGAGACACCTTCACATTCAAGCCGTTGCATTTCCTGCGTGTTGTGAATCAATGGCCCCAGAGTTCGCACCGGAGCGCCCACGCCGAGCGCATCTTCGACCATTTCCACGGCGCGTTCGACGCCGAAACAAAATCCGTATTCGTTAGCTAGTAGTACTTCCATAGTTAGGTTTTCTTCTTAAACTAAGCCTGCAAATAATTCATCAACCGAGACCCGCCATCCATTCAGAACGCGCGACTCCGCCATGTCACCTTTAACGTAGCGCACGATCTGCCAGGCCGGAGATCATTCTCTTGCATGATTCGATAGCGCACTTCAATCGTGACATCGTCTGAATCGATCAACCAAAGTTCCTGAACTCCCAGCGCCAGATAGGTATCTGCTTTTGTGGTTCGATCATAAGTAGCCGAAGATTTTGAAAAGTATTCAAAGACTATATCGGCCGAGGTCCGTCGCTTTCCCATCTCTGCACGCAAGTTCGTTCGAGACGTACATCATGTCAGGCTCGAGATAGGTATCACGTCGGTGTAAATGGCCTGCCTGTGGATGATAAACATTCCCGGACCATCCATGCGTTATCGAGAAACACGATCAAAGACTCGTTCAGGCGTGCATCGACATCACCGTGAGGCCAATCGGGTGGGGGAACCATAAACAGACATCCTCTGATCAGTTCATAGCGAGCGCGATCTTCAGGCTCAGGCAATGCCCAGAATTCCTCGAGCGTGTATTGCTTCACCAGAGGCGAGAAGGAGATTGAATTGGTCTTTGGAGTTTCGAGAACTTGCATTATTAACTCGCTGATTCAAATTCTAGCACAGTCAACATCGATGAGTCGTGGGGACCTGAACCTGATCACCTTACGGGTTCGCGGAGCACGATTTCAGCTGCTTGAGCCGCAAGGTTTGCTGCCTTTTGATGTGTTTCGCGCAGACCGGCGATTTGCAGCAACGCCTCGCCGGTGCGCGACAGAAGCCGAACGAGATCGCCCTCTTCGGCCCGCGTTTCGCGAACCAACTCGGACCACGTCCGCGCCATCGGCCCAGAGCGCCGCCGCCGCCGCGGCCGAGAAATTGATCTCGGCGGCCGCCTCGATTCCCTGTTTCCACTCCTCGTTTGAGACCTCGAAAGATACTTCTTCGAACCGGATTAGCAGGCTGACGATGGAGTCATCGAGTTCCAGCTCACCATAGTCTCGATCTTCATCAGCAGTCAGCGCCGAGATTAGCGCCGACGTCTGCTTTACGTCGAGCGACGCAAACAGATCCCGCTGCAAGGCTTCGCCAATCAACAGCGGGCGATCGACACGCAGATCGGCCAGCCATTTTCCACGCTCGGTCACTCGCTCGGCGATGAAATCGAGATAACCAAAACGGTCGAGGACGCGCGCGCATCGTTCGAATGGTTCCCAAATCTCGGCCCGCAAGCCTTCGATTTGACGCCCGGCGTGTTCGATCGCTGCGGCTTCGGCTTTGTAGCGACCAGAGTTTCTCGAGATCCATGTGCGCTGAAAATGAATCGAGTAGATCGTTGATCAACTTGAGCGACTCTGCCTCACCGCTTTGAGCATCGCGCAGGCGCGGCTCAACCAAAGCAAGTTCGTTGGCGCCATCGTGAATTTTGTCGAAGGTCTCGTCGAGTGTATCCGCACGCGTCGAGAAGATCGGCGCAAACACTCGACCAATACGCTGGAGCGGAAACGAGGTGAGGCGGCCGTCTTCGCGGATCGCGGTCACGCCGTCATGACCGCGTGCCGTGATCAAAGCCAGACGTCTGCCGCTGCGGCCGACAGCGATCACGCGGCCGGGCTGGGCGACCTTATTCAGCCAACGCTGACGCATTTCGCGACGCGTTTGCGGCGCACCTTCGATCAGACGCGTGCGGGCGCTGGCCAAGTCGTTCGAATCCGAGCACCGGCAGAAATATCCAGCGCTGAATGATCGAGTCTGTTCGCGAATGCGATCTGCACTTTCCTCGCGTGCCTTCTCCAGTTGATGGATTCGAGGCAGGAGATTTCGATAGGCAAAGCTTCGCTCGGCAATCGCCCGCACCTGGGCAAAGCTGCCGAAGGCGTCGAGCAGGTTAAGGAGCGAAGTGTAAGTGGCGCGAAACTGGCTCTCGAGATCGTTGGGCCGAGCGCCAAGCAGTTCGGCAATCTTACGTGGATTCTGATGCGGACCTGGCGCCGCAATGATGAAGCCGACGCGATCCTTGCCTCGCCGGCCGGCGCGACCCGTCATCTGTTGCAGTTCCGACGCAGTCAGCGATTCCCAGCCGCGATTGCCGCGGCGGTCAGCCACGGTGACAACGACGCTGCGGGCCGGGAAATCCACGCCGGCAGCGACGGTCGCGGTAGCGAAAATCGCATCGAGCAAACCCGCGCTCATCATTTTTTCAATCACCAGCTTCCAGGCGGGCATGTGGCCGGCGTGATGCGACGCGATTCCGCCGCGCACGATCGTGTCCCAGTGACGATGGTTACGAATTTCAGGATGTTGTTCGACAAAGCCGCGCATGAAGTCGCGGCGCGCTTCGCGCCGATCGTCTCTAGCAGACTTCGCGGCTCAAGGCCGCTTCAGAAGCAGCTTCGTCACAGCGCCGCCGGGTCGGCAGAAACACGATCGCCGGCAGCAAGTTGTAGGAACCCAGCGCCGCAACCAAAGTCGCCGGCGGCATTTCCGGCATGCGAAGTTTCATAACGTCCGTGTCAGAAGCCCGACCGTCAGGGAGGGCAACTCAGAACTCAAAACCGCGAGAATAAGAGTTGGACAGGATTTACAGGATTAACAAGATATCCAACGAGTTCTCCTATCAACCACCCGCGTCGGGCATCGTAATGTGGCACAGACTTCAGTCTGTGATTTCATGCCGCCAAACACAGACTGAAAGTCTGTGCCACGTCGGTCGGGCTTCTGACACGCTTTCACCATCTTCGGCGCCTTCCGCGGTTACCTGGCACCACGACGGCCATCTTTCTGCTCTTGTTCGATCAATCGCGCAATCTCAGCATTCAACTTTGCTTCCCTGGTCAGGAGCGGGACCAGACGCTTGTCAGGCATCAGAAATGCCGCGCGTAAAGGAACGGGCCGGGCGCCCGGACGCGTGACCACGCCGCAGCGAACACCGCGTAATTCCTGAATCCAGCTCGCGAACTCGTCGGCGTTCCCGATCGTCGCGGACAACAGGAGCATGCGAATTCTTGACGGCGTCAGGATGATCGCTTCTTCCCAGACGTGTCCGCGATCTTCATCAGCGAGATAGTGGGCTTCGTCGAACACGACCAGATCGACCCGCACTTCTTCGCCACCGCGCAGCGCATCGAACAACTGGTTACGAAAGATCTCAGTCGTGCCGACGATCAGCGGGGCATCGGAATTTTCTTTGCGATCGCCGGTAAGAATCCCGACGCGATTCGCTCCGAATTCTTCGCTGAACTCAGCGTACTTGGAATTGGTCAGCGCTTTGAGTGGCGTGGTGTACCAGGCTCGTTTCCCGCTTCCAACAGCCGCCGAATCTCTTCGCGCGCAATCCAGGTTTTGCCGCTCCCGGTCGGAGCGGTTACCAGCACATCCTCAAACTCCAACGCGGCTAAGGCTTCGAGTTGAAATTGATCCGGCTTGAAGGGTGCCGGCCTGGGCGTTCCAATACCGGAAAGCAAATCCCGCAGTTCGCGACTATACATTCCGCCGGGCACAGGCGGCCGTGTCGTGAACTGGTGGAGGTTGCTCATCCCCTGGACGCGAACGGCTTTTATCCTGCGAAGGCTTTTCGTGAAATCTGCGCGATCGGGGCATACAGACATTGTAGGGCAAGGCTGAGCCTCGGGAACACATTCGGTACCGGCGTGCTCAGCAGCGACGTCGCGTACCGCTCTGGCATTCAAAAACGTGCCTTTTAGGTGACGTGGTTGCGACGAATCTTTGGCTGACTTAGTATCTGACTGTGAAGAACTTCGAGCGTGCGAGTTCGCAACGTTCTACGCGGACTCAGCGTCAAAGGTACTTCATCAGCTTTATGAAAACCTTTGAGTTCATAGATACCGGCGGACTTTTTGATCACTTTGAAGTGAACCGCGAGCCCTTCTGGCCGCGGATTGTCTGGCTGGTGGCCGGGTCGGGCGCGTGGCATTTCGTTCTGATCGCTTGCATTGTTCTGATTCCGCCGGTGCGCGACGCCTTCGCGATTACTGCGCTTTTGCCGGCGCAGGGTTCGTGGATCGATCCTTATTCACGAACTGAGATCGGCGACGACGTCGATATCATAGATTTCACGACTGAAAAGTTTCATTACCCTGAAGGCTACTTCCTCATGGACCAGCAGGGAATAATGCCGCCACAGCAGTTTCCGGTAATGCCGCCGTTTACGCCGACATCAAATTATCGCGGTTGCGTACCCGAGGTCCGAGTCCGTCGGTTACGCCCACACCTGCCGGGCCAGGGGCAATCGCGAGTAACAGCGGTGACGGCAAAACTCCTGAGACGAAGCCGTCACCGGCCAAGCCCGACGAGAAGGCTGTAGCGCAGGCCCAGAAGGACTTGGAAGCAGCGTCGAAGAAAACCGGAATCGAATTACCTGAGGAAGGCGAGATCAATAAGGCGCCGTTCCGGGATCTGGCGGTATATGCCACTGAATTGAGAGACCAGAAAAAGCTCGACTTTGATAAGCCCTTCGAAGTCACGATTGATACGACGCTGGATAAAGGACGGAAAACTTGTTAACGCGATGGTAAGCCGTAAGTCGGGCGACGAGACGCTGGTTGATCTCGGAAAACGCCTGGTGTCTGCGATGAATGACAGCGGCGTGTCTGTTCTATCTGAAAAAGCTGAACGAGGACAAACCCGGGACGAAGGTCAGCTTTACGATTAAGCAGGAAGCAAACGAAGTCGTGGCCATTGTCGAATCGGAAGCATCATCAGCGGACAGTGCCAATAAACTGTCCCGCGGGTTCGCTTTGCTGATGACTCGCTGGAGCTAAGTCAAGAGAGGGTCACGACGAAGAAATACTGTTGAAGAACACAGAAGGTTTCGGCCGACAGCAACAAGGTCGTTTTCAAACTCACAATGCCACGCGCAGGACGCTGTGGAAATGGTTAAGAAGGGGATGGCGATACCCTCGCCGACCGTCACGCCCGGATAGATCTGCTTGATCATGCGGAACCCGAAGCTTAGCGATTACCATTCTCTTATCGCTGGCGTTGCCTGGTTGCCGCACTGGTCCGCGGCCGCTCCCGCCGCAACCGCCGGCCAAACAATCACCCGATCAGAAAAGCGAAATCAAAGTGACGAGCGTGGCTTTCCAGCAAGGCCAGCCGATTCCGCGGCAGTACACCTGCGCCGGCGTGAACGTTTCGCCGCCGCTGGAGTGGAGTGGCGTGCCGAAGACCGCAAAGACAATCCGCCATCGTCGTCAACGATCCGGACGCACCTGGAGGCAGTTGGGTACATTGGGTGCTCTTACAACGTGCCCGCTGACAACATCGGCTTTGTTGAAAACGTGCCGATGTCTGAGACGCTCAAAGCCGGCGGTTTCCAGGGCAAGAATGATTTTGGAAAGATTGGTTACGGTGGTCCATGTCCGCCTTCAGGAACGCATCGATATTTCTTCAAGCTTTATGCAGTCGATGCTGAGCTTCCTCTAAAAGCGGGCGCGACCTGGGCTGAGTTGGAAAAGGCCCTGGACGATCACGTCGTAGCGCAGGGACAGTTGATGGGAACTTATAGCCGATGAGTGGCACAGACTTTAGTCTGTGATCAACCGCATAGACACAGACTGAAGTCTGTGCCACTAAGGAATCACGCCTTCCGGAATGTTCCAGGGATGGAGTTCAAGCCGCAGCCGGTCAATCTTAATCATCGGATCAGTTTTGGCCAGATCTTCGGCTTCCTTCATTGAGGCCAACGCGAAAAACAAACAGTCCGCGCAGCTCGCCGTTATCACCGAACGGACCTGCGGCCACCAGCTTTTTCATCTCCGCCAGCCGGTTGATATTGGCGAGATGGTCTTTTTGCAATTGCTGGACTTCAGGATTTTTGCCGTCGCCGTCTTTGCGGTTTGGACCTTTCTTCAAAAGCCAAGATAGACTGTGCTCATTTTCATTGGCATCGGGGTTTTCTTGAAGATGTCTTCGGACCACCACGGATGCATTTCCGCAACGAACAGACCGGCTTTCACCGCCGGGTCGTTGTCGACCCAGGTCTTTGCTTCTTCAGGCGACGTTGATCGCAGAATGAAAATCCCTGCCAGGCCCGTGTCGATCACCGAACGGACCGGCGATCACGGCTTTCCCGGAATCAAGCATGGCCACGACATTGCCGAGGTGCTGTTTGAGGATTGCGTTTCGATCCTCCTCTTTCGTGGCGTCCCACTTTGGTCCCATCTTCAGAATGGCCAACTGAAACTGCACCAGCTTGAGATCTTCTTTTGGTTGTTCCTTTTGTTGTAGACTGAGTCAGCGAGGCCAGCAGTAGAAAAGACAGCAACCGCGAGCGCGAGAATTCGATTCTTCATGATTAAATTCACCTGATTGGTAATAGTCAGCCGCGAGTGGCACAGATCTGTAGCCCATGGTCGTGCTCTAAGGACTCGCAGCACGCACAGTCTAGCCCACGGAGGGCGAAGCACATCAACATTGTTAGCATGTACCAGCGCAGCTCCGCAGCTGATTGTAATCATGGCGTTGTTAATTGATCGGCTCAGCGCCGTGGCTACGGGTCTTCCGCCGCTCTGCGTGAATCAGGCGCATCTTAGCAAACTAGGCGCATGCGCGGATGTCCACAACCGTTAATTGATCGTTGCCGTCTTTACGCACGTAATTGCCGGCAAGCCGTCGCGGATCATCGACCATGATTCGCCGGCGTCATTCGAGGCCGAATAGCTTGCCATTGCGGGTCCCAAAATAAAGCCCCGTCGGATCGTTTCGGTCGGCTTTGAGGTTGTCGCGCAGAATCGTTTCAAAGGCGTCTTCCTGCGGCAAACCATTGGTCAGAGGTTCCCATGACTCGCCGCCATCGCGTGTGCGATAGACGCGCAGCCTGGCTTCCGGCGTGCAACGAAACTCATCAGATTCGATTGGAATCAGGTACGCAGTGTTTGGATCATGCGGGTCTATCTCCAGCGCGAAGCCAAAGTCCGAGGGCAGACCTTTGCCGATGTCATTCCAGGAATCGTCCGGCATTCTCACTGCGATAGACTCCCAGTGATGTTGCAAAAACATTCGATCAGGATTGGCAGGATGGTTCACGACTTTGTGGACGCATTGTCCCCATTCGGGATACTGCTGATCAGGCGGTAGGAATCGCGCGCAAATTCCTTTGTTGCGGGGCTGCCAATTCTTTCCGCCGTCATCGGTCCGATAAACGCCTCCAGTCGAGATTGCGACCCACATCCGATCCTTGTTCGATGGGTCGGGAAGAATCGTATGCAGGCACAGTCCGCCACCGCCGGGCATCCATTGCGTTCGATGCGGATGATCGAACAGTCCGCGTTCGAGGGCCCAGGTTTCTCCGGCATCAGTTGATTTGAACAATGCGGCCGGCTCAACGCCGCAGAAGAGAGTGTCCGTGTCACCGGGGTGACCTTCGGCAATCTGCCAAATCTGTTTGAGCGAAACGTCGCTGCCTTCGGGAAACTTAATATTGTAAGTTTCCGGATTGCTCCAGGTCTTGCCAAAGTCATCCGACGAACTGAGAAACGATCCCCAGAACGGACTGTTCACCGCGGCCCACAGTTTTGCCGGCCATTGCGCCCGTCGTAAGCAAGCGAATAGACGCTTCGTCCCGGAAAATACGGCCCGGCTTCCTGCCAATTAGTGCGGTTCTTATCGGAGCGAAAAGAAAGGCGCCCTTCGTGGTGCCGACCAGCAGCAGATTGTCTCCTCTATTAACCTCGATCTGATTAGGTGCAGGCATCGGAAGCGTCCTCCCGAAAGTTGATTTGAGGCGCGATTATATCGGAACGATTAGAACGCCCAAAATGTAAAGCAGACTGTCCAGTCTGCTTCACACCTGAGATGGCGAAAGTAAGGATGGCGAACGACTCGCAGACTGGACAGCTCTGCGATACACATCGCTGTCTCAATGAATCACCGAAACCAGCCGCGCACGCGGCTTCCGATCACCATCATCTTCACTAAGTTCTAAAGGCGGAAGTGTCTCTCGAAGCCTGAGGACTTGAGAGAGTTCGCCGCTTTTGAGCTGGTCTTCTTACTGCCGATTCCATTGGTCCTGGTATTGCAGTCGACGGCACCAGGGATTCACTTGCTGCCTGCGCAGTATCGTCCTTTGCAGACAGCGCGTCAGGAGCCAAATCAACTGATGCGGCCCCAATTCCGACGCAAATTATTACTCCCGCAATTATGGGCGCGATCGTGGCAAACCGCCGGCCGGCAATGCGTTGAAAAGCATCCGCTAATTTTCGCGACCGTCGCTTACCCAACGGCTGCACCGGTCTGGCTTCAGCCATGTGCTGTTCGTCGAAAACTGCCGCGGGCGGAAGCGGTGGCCGGGCATTTTCCTGAGTATTATTTCTTGTTTCCGTGTGCATAATCATTCCCTCTGTTCGTCAATATGAAATAGAGTGACACGCAAGACGATTGCCCGGCGCAGAAGAAATGCGGTGCGACAATCAAATCGTCATTCAGCAACAATGTTTTGCGACGCCTCGCGAAGTAACAGCGGCCGTTTTCCGAGATAGATATGCAAATTGTAAGACTTTATAGCGACGCGAACGGCGAGTCCCATTTTGAGGATGCCGAAATCGAACTCGATCTGACCGATTACGCGCCGCCTGCGCCGCCGCTGTACTTATCGCCTGCCACGCCCGCGAATGCATTTGCTTTCATGAAGGCCCCGGCCGGATGGTCCAGCGACTGGCACCCTTCATCCGCGCGCAATCTGTTTTTTGTCCTCAGCGGCGAGTGGCAGGTCACGGCCAGCGATGGCGAATCCCGTCGCTTCGGCGTTGGCAGTGTGTTGCTGGTCGAAGACACAACGGGGAAGGGGCATTCGTCAAGCGTCGTCAGTGAAACAGATTCGCTCGCGGCGATGGTGCAGTTGACCGCGCCGATGTCCTGATGTCAGTACCACTCGCGTAAGCGAAGTGGGTTAGGGACTGCACCTATCGACGCTCATTGATCCATCCGCTCACGCGGATGGTACTGACTCCACTGCTGAGCTTTGCTCTCTGCCGCGCTTCGTGCTAAAGATGCAGCGCAACCCATCCAGTTTCTTGGAGGCCAATTCATGAAATCTCAGAACGCTCTGCCGCGAGGTTTATTCGCCGGCTTACGATTCTTGTAGTCGGACTGTTCGCGATCGCTTTTGTCGGGATCAGGTTCGCACCTCAAATGTTCGTCGTGCACGCCAATGGCGAAAGCGGCACGCGCCTCTTGCGCATGCCAACCGTGAGTGCAACTCAGATCGCTTTCGCTTATGCGCAGAATATTTGGGCGGTGCCAAAAGCAGGCGGAATGGCCCGGCGCGTGACCAGCTTCCAGGGACAGACTTCGAATCCGCATTTCTCACCGGATGGAAAATGGATCGCGTTCAGCGGCGAGTACGCCGGCAACCTGGATGTCTATGTCGTGTCTGCTGATGGCGGCGAGCCGAAGCGTCTGACGTGGCATCCGGGTGCTGACAATACGCAGGGATGGACGCCCGACGGCAAGTCGATCATGTTCTCGTCTTCGCGCGCGACCTGGTCGCCCAGCGGCGCGCCGCGTTTTTGGACGGTGCCGGTTACCGGCGGCGTCGAAGAACCGATGGCCCTGCCACGCGGCTATCAGGGAAAGATTTCCGCTGATGGATCGCACATCGCGTATCGCATGAACAACTCCTGGGACGATGAGCGTCGCAATTATCGCGGCGGCCAGAACCGTCCGGTCTGGATCGTCGATCTGAAAACTTACGATCTGGTTTCGCCGCCGTGGACCGATTCGAAAGACATCGATCCCGTTTGGTCAGGCAACACGGTTTACTTCATCTCCGATCGCGACGGCATCGGCCAACGTCTGGAGTTATGACCCGGGCAGCAAGAAGCTGAACCAGGTGACCAGGTTCACCGACTTTGATGTGAAGACGATGGACTCGGGCGCAGGTTCGATCGTCTTTGAACAGGCAGGCTACATTCATGAACTGGATCCGAAGAGCGGCAAAGAACGCCTGGTGAACATTACGGCGACGGGCGATTTTCCCTGGATGATGCCGCGCTGGGACGACGTCTCGAACCGTCTGACGAACCTGTCGCTTTCGCCGACGGGCAAGCGCCTGGTGGTTGAGGCGCGCGGCGAAGTCTTCACGATTCCGACAGAGAAGGTGACGTGCGCAACCTCACCAACTCTTCCAGTTCAGCTGAACGTGATCCAGCATGGTCGCCCGACGGAAAATTCATCTCTTATTTCAGCGACAAGTCCGGCGAGTATCGACTGTATGTTGAAGCGCAGGATGGACTCGACGCCGCCGCGCGAGATCGCGCTCGATAAGCCGACGCACTACTACACGCCTGTCCTGGTCGCCGGATTCAAAGAAGCTTCTCTATACGGATACAGGTTTGCACGTTTGGGTTCTGGACGTGGCGACCGGCAAAGCAAAAATCGTCGGCAACGATCCATGGATGGTGCCGACCCGCACGCTCAATCCGGTTTGGAGTCCTGATTCGAAGTGGGTCGCTTATTCGAGCCGTCTCCGATCGATGTATCACGCGATTTTTATCAGCAATGCTGAAACCGGCGAGTCAAAACAAGTTACCGATGGGCTAGCGGACGCGGTCTGGCCCGCCTTTGACGCGAACGGGAAATATCTCTGGTTCCTGGCGTCGACTGACTTTGGTTTGCGTTCGCAGTGGCTGGACATGACTTCTTACGATCACAACGAGACTTTTGGTTTGTATCTCGCGGTGCTCAAGAAAGGCGATCCCAGTCCGCTTTTGCCGGAAAGCGATGAAGACCGCGGTGTGGGAACGGGCCGGCGCACAGTTCCGGGCCAGTGTGTGGGCGACACGGCGGGCGGTGGCGGCGGCGGCGGTGGCGCCGATCCGACGGCAGCGGCAGACCAGCCGCAAACCCCGCGCGGTCCACGACAGCCGGTGACTGTTCAGGTCGACTTTGAAGGACTGTCGAAACGAATTATTGCTGTGCCGGGCGTTCCCGAACGCCAGTACAGTTCGCTGCGCTCAGGCGCAGACGGCATGGTCTATTACCTACAGGCTCCGGCAGCCGGACAAGGTGGTGGCGGTGGCGGCGGTCAGGGCGGCGGCGGCAGTGAGTTGATTCGTTACCGTCTATGCGATCGAAGGGCCGCGGCCTTCGTCAACGGTGTGGCCGATTTCGATGTCAGTGCGGATGGTCGCAAGCTCGCTTATCGCGCCGGCGGTGGCGGTGGCGGAGGGTGGCAGGCGCGGCCTTCGGTGGCCGGCCTCCGGCTCCATCCTTGTTTGTAGTCGACGCGGATCGCAATCCGCCTCAGCCCGGGTTCGGCCGGATCAATTTCGCCCTGCGGATGTATCTGGATCCGAAGGAAGAGTTCAAACAAATCTTCAACGAAGGCTGGCGCAACCAACGCGACTATCTGTATGTGCCAAACCTGCACGGAACAGACTGGAACAAAGATAAGGAGATGTACGGCGCGATGTTGCCTTACGTCAATCATCGAGCCGATCTGAATTACCTGCTCGACATGATGGGCGCCGAGATTGCCATCGGCCACTCAGTATGTGCGCGGTGGCGACATGCCCGACGTGCCAAATTCGCCTGGAGGACTTCTGGGCGCCGACTTCGCGGTTGAAAACGGCCGGTACAAAGTCACGCGCATTTATGACAACGAGAACTGGAATCCTGATTTGCGGTCGCCGCTGGCAGTGCCCGGCTCGATCGTCAATGTTGGTGATTACATTCTCGCCATCAATGGCATTGAGCTGAATGCTCCCGACAACATTTACCGTTTGCTGGACGGGACGGCTAATCGCCAAACCGCGCTCACGGTCAACGATAAACCGACGATGGAGGGAGCGCGACATGTGGTTGTGCTTCCGGTCGCGAACGAGCAGGCTCTGCGCACGCGCGCGTGGGTGGAATCGAACCGGCGTCAGGTGGAACAGCTTTCGAACGGCCAACTCGCTTATGTGTATTTGCCGAACACCGGACAGCCGGGCTATTGCGAGCTTCAATCGCTACTATTTCGCACAGCAGGACAAGAAAGGCGCAATCATCGACGAGCGGTTCAACGGTGGCGGCTCGGCGGCTGATTACATCATCGATGTTTTGCAGCGCGACTTTGATGGATACTTCAACAACGTCGCCGGCGAACGTTATCCGTTTACCAGTCCGTCAGCCGGCATCTGGGGCCGAAGGTGATGATCATTAACGAGATGGCCGGATCCGGCGGCGACCTGATGCCGTACATGTTTCGCTATCGGAAGATTGGTCTGCTGGTGGGCAAACGCACCTGGGGCGGGTTGGTCCATACGGCCGATACACCGACATTTGTCGATGGCGGTTCGGCAATCGCTCCACGCGGAGGCTTCTTCACTCGCGACAATCGCTGGGCGGTTGAAAACGAAGGTGTGGCTCCGGACGTCGACGTCGAAAACTGGCCGAAGGATGTGATTGCGGGAAAGGATCCGCAACTTGAACGCGCGGTGGCTGAAGGGATGCGAATGCTCAAGGAACGTCCAGTCGATCGCGCCACGAAAGAGCCGCCTTTGCCGACATGGGGCGTGCGTAAGAAGCAGTGACTCGGTACGCACGCCTCCGGCGTGCTGATCGAGTGTTGCAGTTCGGCCTGCACGCCAGCGGCGTGCGTACCGTTAGCGACGCTTCTCGATAAGCTTGCTTCCGGTGAGCGTGAAGGTAGTTGTGCCTTTGATTGATGGACAGCATGACGGATCGCGATCCGTATACCCTGTCGTGTCGAAGTGCATCACATTGTCTTTTGATCGAGGTAAGCTCAATACCTCGGCGATTCTTGCCGCCCACTGGCGTTCTCGCCGCAAATACCAATCCGGTTTTCTTTCGGACGAACACGGCCAAATATTGAATGTAGTTGTTGCTGCCACCCTGGCCTTCGATCGTGTATAGCACGGCCACATCCGCAGTGCCGTCGTGATTCAGATCGCCTGCGATCGTTTTTCTTACGTCGTCGGGTTCTTCACCACGTTCCCGCTTTGCCTGGCTGGCGATGAACTTGTCGACGACCGTTTTGTCATCTGATTGCGCCGGCACCGTCAACGAAGTAATTGCAATTAACAATGTAAGCCGCAGGATCATTCTCATCAAAAACTCCTTATCAGGTCGGTCTATCATCGTGATCGAATGACAAACGGTCGCCGAAAGCAAGTCCTTTCCTGGTTTGATTTCGCTGAGGTTAAGAGACAGTCTTTGATGACGGCCCGAAAAGGCTGTCGGAGGAGCCGGTCGTGCCGCCTAAGCCATAGCTTTTGATTGACTTTGTCACACTGCGAATAGAATTGCGCCCACAACACTTCGGACTCTAGACGTTACTCACCTAGAAAGGAGTTCTCAAGATGGCAATCAGATTTGAAACTAAACCACTAATGCTTTTAGCTTGCGGGTTAGCGTTTCTGCTCGCGGCTAAGAGCACCACCTCTACGCCGGCGATACCCAATCCGCAACTTTATCTGACCGGAACAGAGGCTTTTGAGCAAGGCCCAAAGACCTTTATTCGTTACCGTTACGATGTCTTCAACAAAGATCAGTATCCGGCAGCGATGTTTGCCGCCGCGCCTGCCTTGCCGCCATGCGGACTGAACACTAAGGCTTCGCGAACGTGGGTGGATGTCTTCGATTCAAAGGGCAAACGTCTCAACCGTTTCTGCGCCTTCGGCAGTCCGAACGACCTGGGCTCAATTTGGTTTGCGCTGGAACAAGGTGTGGTGCCGCCAAGCTACGTGTTTATCGTACTGACAGATCGAAAAACCAGCGCCAAGTACAAATCAAACCTCGCAGACACAACGTCGTGAGGGACAAGCAGAGGCCCGGGTAGCGCTTTTGCCTGCGCCGCGGTTCCACCCTGTTCAAATATTCTTAGGATGGCGGGGACAGCGATCCGGCCTGCTGTGTATTCTGTGAGAGGTTAATCCCCGGGGCAAATTCCGTATGAGGATTCGCCGGAGGGCGGGATGGTCTCATAGCCTTCACTGTTTGGCTCACGCCCGTTGAAAATCAACCCGTCGAACCTAACGGCCACGACGCCTTGATCCACGTCCTGCATCGGTCTTAATTCGACTCTGCTTTTCCTGGAGGCTGGATGATAGTAGGTGACACCATTTCCTGGCAGCGGACCTTCAGCGAAGACGACATCAGACTCTTCAACAAGATGTCCGGTGATCAAGGCGTGCATCACGTCACGCCGGACGAAAGGGGCGGCTGATGGTCCACGGCCTTTTGACCGCGACGATTCCCACCAAGATCGGTGGAGACATGAACTTCATTGCCCGCGAGATGAAGTTTCAGTTCTATCGTCCGGTATTCGCCGGGGATACCATCGGGTGCGAAGTGACCGTCGTGAAGCTTGAGCCGTCGGCACGGACACACGACTGTGCACACGGAATTTGTTTGCCGGACACCAGCTGGGCAAGGAAGTGATGAGCGGCCATGCCGCTGGGGATAATCAGGCAGTGACGGGAGAAGGATTCAGGGTGCAAGGTCGGAAGGACCGCTCATTTAATGGCCGCGGCCGTGAGGCCTTGGATAGTCCGAAGCAGGAATCTTCGAGCGCCGAAGGTGCGGCATAAACCGCATTGCGCCGCGCAAGGAGGGCCGGCCCTGCGGCCTCGACCTCAATTTGACATTGTGAGCCACGGCCTCACGGCGGTGGCTACTGAATGCCGCGCTTCGGCGCTGAACGAGAAGAACCCTGCAACCCGCGCGCTGCGAATGAACATCAGACAGAATCGTAACTGTTGACTGGAGTAATAACCATGAAATCCGTAGTTTGATAATTGCAATCTTTCTCTTTCTGGGGGTATGTGTCGTGATGCTCAAGAGTCCGGTGCCTTCAGAAACGGCGTCCGCGCCCGCCGTGAATCGCTTTTTAGCGAAAGCACTCTGCCGTATCACGCGCCTCCGACTTCGACAAGATCAAGGACAGCGACTACGCGCCCGCGATTGAAGAAGGCATGAAGAACCAGCTGGCTGAGATCGAGACGATCGCCAACAGTACCGAGGCCGCCCACTTTCGCTGAATACCTTCGAGGCGATGGAACGATCGGGCGCGCTGTTGACGCGCGTGACCAAAGTGCTTCCTCAACCTCACCAACGCCAACACCAGCGAGGCCTTACAAAGATCAAATCTGATGAAGCGCCAAAGTTGGCGGCGCATTCCGACGCGATCTTTCTGAACGCGAAGTTATTTGCCCGCGTGAAGGCGCTCTACGACAACGCGGACGCGCTCAAACTCGATCCTGAATCGCGGTACCTGGTTGAGCGTTATTACAAAACATTTGTGCGTGCGGGCGCGTTGCTTTCGAAGCGGATAAAGAGACTCTGCGCGGTCTCAATCAGGAAGAAGCAAAGCTCACCACCAAATTCGCAGACGACGTTCTGGCTGAAACCAATGAAGGGCGCGGTCGTCATCGACAACAAGGCCGACCTTGACGGGTTGAGTGAAAGTGACATTGCCGCGGCGGCCGAAACGCGCCAAGGAAATGAAGCTCGACGGCAAATGGGTTCTGGCCCTGCAAAACACGCACGCAGCAACCGGCCATGACTTTATCTGCACGAATCGGTCCGTGCGGGAACGGCTCTTTAAGGCGTCGGTGTCGCGGGCTAATCATGGCGGAGAGCATGACACGAAATCCATCGTCACTCGCCTCGCCCAACTGCGCGCGCAGAAGGCAAAACTTCTGGGCTATCCCGATCACGCGACGTTTACTCTCGACGATCAAATGGCCAAGACACCCGGAGTCGGCGGAAAAATTACTGACCGGCATCGTCCCCGCGGCCACCGCGCAGGCTCGGGCTGAAGCGGCGCGCATGCAGAAATTGATCGACGCCGAAAAAGGCGGATTCCAACTCGGCCCGGCCGACTGGGAGTTTTACGCAGAAAAGGTCCGCAAGGCCGAATACGATCTGGACGAGTCCCAAGTGAAGCAATACTTCGAACTCGAGCGCGTGCTGCAAGACGGCGTGTTCTTTGCGGCGAACAAGCTCTACGGCATTACTTTCAAGGAGCGTAAAGACCTGCCGGTCTATCATCCTGATGTCCGGGTCTTTGAAGTGTTCGATGCGAACGGAAAGTCGCTGGCATTGTTTTATGCCGATTATTTTCAACGATCGAACAAGGTCGGCGGCGCGTGGCAGGACAGTTTCGTCGATCAAAGCACCTTGCTGGGTGCGCAGACCGGTGGTCATTAACGTCTGCAACTTTACCAAGCCGAGTGCGGGCCAGCCTGCACTGTTGAGCTTTGACGACGTGACGACGATCTTTCATGAGTTTGGTCACGCGCTGCATGCGATGTTTTCGCATATCCGTTATCCGCTGCTGGGCAGTGTCCCGCGCGACTTCGTCGAGTTTCCGTCGCAAATCAACGAACACTGGGCGCTTGACCCCACGGTCTTCGCAAATTATGCGAAGCATTATCAAACCGGCCAACCGATGCCTCAATCCCTGGTCGATAAGATTAAGCGTTCGCGAACTTTCAATCAGGGTTACGACGTGACTGAATACGTGGCCGCGGCGCTGCTCGACATGGCCTGGCATTCGTTGCCGCGCGAATGCTCCGCGCCCAGGACGCCAACGCTTTCGAGGCGGCTGCGCTCAAACGTTTTCAGATCGATTTGCCGCAAGTGCCGCCGCGCTATCACACCACCTACTTTTCGCACATCTGGGACGGTGGTTATGCGGCGGGTTACTACGCCGTATTTGTGGAGCGAGGTGCTGGATCACGACGCCTTCTATTGGTTCAAAGAGCACGGCGGATTGAACCGGGCCAATGGTCAGCGCTTTCGTGATTTGGTCCTGTCACGTGGAGGCACGCAGGATGTGGCGACCACGTTTCGCAATTTCCGCGGGCGCGATCCCGTGGTTGAGCCGCTGCTGATTGAACGCGGTCTGAAAGGAAGCAACCTTGACCGTCTGCCGTTTTGGTTTTTCAGGAGGAATTAGGCGTGATATGATGAATCACGCGGCCCGTTACAACTTTGGACTTTCAGAGCGGCGATGGAAGCACCACAACAAAAAGGTGAGATTGTTCGCGCCATTCAAGACCTTCCGGACGACGCGACGGTCGAAGATGCAATGGAGCAGTCTCTATTTTCTCGCCAAGATCGAACGTGGTCTTGAACAATCTGATGGCGAAACGATCGCACGAAGAAATCAAAGCTCGTTAAAGTGACTAGAGTTCGCTGACACTCTTAGAACCTGACGCTATAACTCATGCCGGGGTCGCGCCCCTGAACCATCACGAGGGACAGCGCGTGTCGCCTATGCGTGAGGTTAGTATGGGATGGACCTGCACTACCGTTGTAGGTCGCCGTGAGAGTGAAACCCCTGCCCAGGAAAATCGCGAGTCCGCCAATCGGTCGAAAACGATGATCGTAAGTTCCAAAGGACACTCCGGCATAAGGTGCTATTGGTAGTCCGACGGCCTCTTTCAAATTCTTGCTGAACATCGCAAGCCTGGCCTGAAGGAGTGCCAATTCGATCGCGCTCGTGCCAAACATCAGTGCCGGGCGTCGTCTTGTTTCGGTGAGTATCAAGAGGTTCATCAGCGGTGCAAATTCGCCGGCGCGTGGATTGTATTCAACGCCAAGCTGCAATCGCGGATGAACCTGATAGGTGGGCGTAGTGCGCACGGCGGCGCGGTGGAATTTGATTCGTGAGCAGGCGAACGCCCAGAGTCCACTTGTACTCGGTTTGGTTTGCTGCCCCGCTCACGGCGCGGCCCTCGCCGGGTCAAAGCGGTCAACTTGGCACCAGCGAGACATTCGGCGTGCTTCGTTTCGCAGCGGCCATCTCCTTCGCGAGCGCAATCGAATTGCCGTGCAAGAGCTGATCTAATTCTTTCTCTCAAATCTGTTTGCTTAATTACGCTGTAGTGCAACGCGGCGATCTTTCCGTCGGCGCCAATGATAACGGTTGCCGGCAATCCCGGGCCGACGCCGAACAGACGCATGTTTTCCGTCGTGGCGCCCAACCACACCGGGAAATTAATTTTGGCTTGCTTGACGAACTGCAGCACCTTCTCGCGATCACCGAGCTGATCTGCAGCGGCTCATTACCCTGAACGCCAAACAGTGCGTAAGCATTTTGAATTGCCGCGAGGTCGGGCATTTCTTTGCGACAGGGAACACACCAGGTCGCCCAGAAATTCAGCACCACGATTCGGCCGCGGTATGAGCTCAGGCGCTGATCGAGGTCCGCTTTAAGTCTTTGAGACTCAGTTCAACTTCCGATCCCGGCGTGCTGAGCGGTTGTCTCGAACTATTCGCGCCCACAAACCCAAAACTTTCGACGGTAAGGTAGTCTTTACCCTGCTTCGCATAGATCTGTCCGCTTACCTCGACCTGCTGGCCGACCTGGTGCAGCCATTCTTCGCGGTTCTTCTTTAGCTGTGCTTGTTCGATCAGGTAGAGCTTGTAGTCGTCACCGCCGCTTGACAGCAAGGGCGGAAGGAATCCGCTTTCTCGGCGCAGTCTCGCGCGCAAGAGACGTCGGCCGGGGTACCAGAACGGTGTAGTTTTGCGATCAGCTTCGCTCCAGCAATCCGAGCAAACTAATTGCCCGGTAACGGTGGTTGTTTGTTTTGCAGCCTGCGCGCGAACGTGAGTCGCGGTCACTAAAGTCATGCTGACGAACAACACGACTTTCCATCTGAGATTTGTTTTATGCATCTTAGCGAAGTTCCTTAAGCTCTGCTCTCAGGGCTACTCTCACAGCGTTCTATCGTCATTTCATATTTCCATGCGTGCCGTGACCTTTCATCTCCATCTTTGCCGGTCGCAGACGCAGAAACAATTTCCACGACACCGGATTATTCCCATAGATCTGATCCAGCGCCGCCGGCTTTGAATAGAAAGGTCACATCACTCCCGACGGCCAGAGCCAATTTGTCGTTGTTCCAAACGTCGCGCGCGCCGCCGAAGGTGTAGGCCGCCAATGCGAAATGAAGGATGGTGCTGAGTTATTCCCAGCCGCGCACGATCGACGGCCCGCAGCAAGTCGTCCTTGTCGACCAATTCAAGCCGCGCGTAAAAGTAATTCTTATCCAGAAAGTTAACCGTTGTTTCCGCCGTGTAACCGTTGAGGTTGTGAATCTCGTCGCCGCTCACGTGATTGCGTCCCCAAATCAGAGACGAGGCCCAGTTCCCGCGATGAAATGCTTTGTTGTATTGGATGGAAGCGGTGGTGCGTCGTATGTCAACGCCAGGCTCCTGGTTCTCGGGACTGCGCAGGAATCCGTAGCTGACCTGGGCCGCCCAGTTTCGGTTGGGGCGAAACTCAGACGCGCCGACCGCGAATTCCATTTGTGAGCGTCAAAGTTGTAGCGGTTCTCGTCAGGCTCACGTCCGTTGAAGATCGAACCTTCCAGCTTGAACCAACGATAAGTGAAGCCGGTGGTGAACACCCAAAGGCAATGTGCGTTGAATCCTGCATGTGATGCGACAGCGTGGCCGAGGGATTTTCGGCCGCCGAAGCGCGATGCATGAACGCGACCGGTCCCAGCGCCGGCTCGCCGGGATAACCAAAATACGTGAACCACGTTCCGCGCTCGCCCAAAGGCACCGTGTATTGGGCCGAGAACTCCATGAAAAGATCGTGTGGATGTTGTCGATCGATTAACGGCTGGCCCTTATAAGTCTCACCGGTTTGAAAGAGTAGCGGGAACCTCCGGGTGGAAAAGTAAACGGCTCAGCGCTAACCATGGCGCGCAACTGGAGTGTTCCTGGTCCAACCCGGCGGTAGGCGATTGGCATGAACCAATTTGCGGATTCGAATTTTGTCGTTCCCCGTGGTCCGCCCTGGGCGTTGACGCCAACCACAGCATTGAAATGAAACATGAACAGCCAGGCGCCCGAGACTTTGTCCATCATGTACATCGGCGACGTGTCCGGTTGCCATGAAGTGCCGGAACCCATCTGGCCCAGGTTCATCACGTTTCCGGCTTTGGCTGATCCAATTCTGATTCCCATCCCGGCATCGGACATGACCAGGGAGCGGATTCATGTTGGCAGACGTCGTCGGCCATTTGCATTCCGCGGCATTTGGCTGGAAGGGCTGGGCGATGGCGTTGCCGCCGCGGCGAGGCGCTGCCGTGCGTGGTGCGTTGCCTTTCCTGGTGATGGCGCAGCCGTCGGAGACGGTGATGCCGCCGGCATTTTCATTCCGGGCATCTGACGTTCTTGTGCCGGGACCAGGGCAAACGCCCAAAGCAAACCGGCGAGCGCTAGAGATACTTTCACAATCGCTCCTTAACTTCTTGCAAGAACAAACACAATGGCGAGAGACAGGCGCTGAGCGTCAGCTCTGCGCCCGCCACTCGGTTTCAAGTTAAGGGGAATCAGTTGTTGGTGTTTTCTGCTCTTCTTTGTTAGGCATGGGGCATGAATCACCCTTGCAGCAACAAGATTCAGCCTGCGCCGTCTCTTGCCCTTACAGCAAGCGTGCGCGTTCTTGCCGCTACGCTCTTCTTCTTCTTGCAGCAGGACATCTGCTCCGTCTTTGCAGCAGTTCTCCATGTCGCAACATGCTTCGGTATTTTGATTGGAGTTCTGTTGCGCGCTGAGGGCCAGGCCCGCGGCTGAAACTGTCAGGGCTGCGCAGCATGCCACGGCAACTACGAGTGCTTTGATTTTGTTCATCTTGATAATCTCCTGTCGAAGAATCCCAAACCAGAGGGATTCGAGAGAGTGCCGAAGTGACAGCAACGACTGTCACAACCTTCGTCGAGCAGGCAGACTTCTAGATCAGAAAAGCACAGCAGGTGAGATAGGTCTGTTCGCGACCTGGCAGGCGCAGTGGGGTTGCGCGAGTTTGCGGGAAAACCTTGTGGTGGAAACTTTGTTCCGGCAGGCCTGTGCCGGTTGATGCGGAACTGTTGTTGTCGTCCGTTTGGCTGCGGGACACCGTTACAAACGAGCCGCTGGTGAGCGGGCAACAACTGGCTGCGTCGTCGGAAGAAGAATCTTCAGGTAGCGCAATTGTTCCCGGGCCGCTATCTGAATTTGATTCGGCAGCCGATTCATTCCGGAGCGAACGGTGCCGGGCTTTGCAGCAGGCATGGCCGTTCATCGCCATTTCGGATTGGCTGGAATTCGCTTTTGTTGATTTGCTTTCCGGCGCCGGAGCAACGTTGCGCATTGCCATTCCGTGAGCTGAGACAGCCTGTGCCGGCGCACCAGAGCACGAGGCCTAGCGCCAGCGCCGAGCGAAGCTTCGAAATTGCGGGGACCAATGCCACTGCGGTGAATTCTAGTCCGGTGCAGCCGCCTTGTCGAGCCATTTGATGTCAAATTTTCGTCAAAATGTGACGGGAATCAGCGCGGAAGACTAGGGGACCGGAGGCTAAGCTACACGTTTGTGCTCGCATAGTATTGCGCGAAAAGGCTGCTGATGCATTTCAGTTCAGCCTTATGTTTCCGGCAAACTTCAGGAGTTTCTTAATACTGCTCCACTGTCGGGTTGTGCCGGCTACGCTCGAACTGCTTCTCGACGAAATTGTTGGGAAATCCGAACCAGCCAGTCTTTTTCGGCGCGACACGACGCACGCCGTACCCTCGGCTACTTCAAAGACTTCGAGATTGTCGGTAAGTGAAACCAGAGGCAAATTCGGTTTGGTTTCCGGTTCGTTCGCCAGAAAGACCAGCGCACAGCATCACATCTTTGGACGCTTCGTATCTCTTGAACGGATTTCGGTTGACGATGCTTTCAATTTCACTGAGAGTCCGCAGCACCACGGTCGACTTCATAACCGAGCGTCTGGTGCAGTGCCTTTTCGATCTTCCTGGTTGAGCGCAGCTTTATTCGCTGAGCCGGATTCAAAAATAACATTGCCGCTGGCAATGTACGTGCGCACATTCTTCAGGCCGGCATCCGTAAAAATGCGCGCCAGCTCTTTCATCTTGATCAACTTATGTCCACCGACATTGATTCCCTGAGTAGAGCCACGTAAATCATCGGAAGGTCTCCTTTGTCGAGGCGAGTAGATAACACGGCATTCGGGGAAAAGGGAAGTGTTGATGGTAAAGCAGATCGATCTGGCCTGTTGATTAGCCATTGAGAGATGGCGAAGTCGCAGACTGGATAGTTCGTGCACGAAGAATCGCATACGCTGCTGCTGACCGGTGGTCGCTGTCCGCATTCGTCGGGGCTCGATCACCTGGGGATGTCGACGCTGGCCCGCAAAACTCGCCCTGGGCTTAACTAGCCGTGTTCCGCAGCTCGGTATCCAGCACGAAGCTGTTTTCTATTCACCCCGTTTCGCGAAGAACTCCTCGGCGGCCGCGTTGGTTTCAGCTTCGCTTTGCGCTTTCAATTGCTGATTGATACCCCACTGGTGACCGAAAGGATCGACGATCTGTCCGTAGCGCGCGCCCCAGAACATGTCCTGGACCGGCATGAGTACTTTCGCGCCGCGAGCGACGAGCCCGTTCGACGACTGCGTCAGCGTTGTCAGTCATGAGCATGATGCGAACGCACGAGCCGCCTAACGTTTGTGGCGTCGAACACGAACCGCCTTCTTCAGCGGCAAACTCATCGCTGAGGAAGATCTTGTGCCCGTCGAGGTCAGTTCTCCATGCATCACGCGCTTGCCGTCCGGGGCCATCATGGTGTGGCCCGGGTTCGGCGCCCAGAACTTCTTCGTAGAATTTCAGCGCACAGCCACGCCGTCACTTACGATTAAGTGCGGCACGAATTGATCTTCCTGCATAACTTCCTCCCGTTTAACCGCATTTCAGATTAGACTGCTTATCTTGTCAGCAAGATAAGCATGAAGTAAGCCGCTGATGCCGATTGAAAACAGACCGGCCAACACAAACTCACCACGCTCTCTCAATCGAAACCTGACCCAGCACCTTAACTCCATAGCCTGGAAACACAAAGTAGACAACCGCCTTGAGCACCAGGCCCCATCCCATGAGCGTGAGCACTATGGGAATC